>ENA-OUQH01000110-OUQH01000110.1-human-gut-metagenome-genome-assembly--contig:-NODE-110-length-69385-cov-7.289456_pt1 | contig 69385 bp, 63 predicted proteins | sample MGYA00237948_ERZ548828 | MGnify/ENA primary metagenome ERZ548828 (study PRJEB26490, sample SAMN05194711) | human gut metagenome | biome: terrestrial biome; feature: human-associated habitat; material...
TCTCGCGCGCGACCGGCTCCGTGACGTATCCGAGCCGCTTCATGCTCGTGTGCGCCATGAACCCCTGCAAGTGCGGCTGGTACGGGCACCCCTCGGGGCGCTGCCGCTGCTCGCCGCGCGACGTGCGCCGCTACCATGCGCGCGTATCCGGTCCGCTGCTCGACCGCATCGACATCATCGTCGAGGTGCCGGCGCTGGACTTTGACGAGCTCACCGAGCCCTCGGCCGGGGAATCGTCGGAGACCATCCGCGCGCGTGTCAACGCCGCCCGCGCCGTGCAGCGTGCCCGCTACGGGGACGACACCACCGCGACCAACGCGCACATGGGGCCGCGCGCCCTCGCGCAGTTCTGCACGCTCTCGCCCGAGTGTGAGCAGCTCATGCATCAGGCGTTTGACACCATGGCGCTCACCGCCCGCAGCTATGACCGCATCCTGCGCGTCGCGCGCACGATCGCCGATCTCGACGGGGCGGAGACCATCGGACTTGCGCACTTGGCCGAGGCCATCCAGTACCGCACGTATGATTTTTCCGTCGCCGAGCCGTGAGCCCGGCGGCCGCGCCTGACAGAAGGGAGCTTCGTCATGTACAACAACAACTATAATTGGTATCAGCCGCCCGCCCCGCTGCCCGGCAAGCATGAGGCCACCGTCGCCATGGTGCTCGGCATCGTGTCGTGCGCGCTGCTCGTGTTCGGCTACACGGCGCTCGGCTCGGTCGTCACGGGCATCATCGGCCTGATCTATTCCGCGCGCGCAAAAAGCCTCGGCTTCAACGGCACGCCGCGCACGGTCGGCTATGTCTGCTCGCTCATCGGGCTGATCCTCGGTGCGCTCGTGTGTCTGCTGCTCGTGTGGCTCGGCGCGTGGTCGGTCGGCGTGTTCATCACGCTCATCGAGCGCTGCCTGTGATATCCTGAAAGAAAAGGAACGAACGATTTATGAATGATCTGCTGCTCTGCAAGCCCGGAGAGATCTTCCTCAAGGGGCTCAACAAGCACTATTTTGAAGAGAGGCTGGTTGCAAACGTCAAGCGCCGGCTCAAACCCATCGGCCACTTCCGCGTGACGTATCTGCAGTCGGCGCTCTACATCGAGGCCGCTGACGACGCGGCCGATCTCGACGCGGCGTATGATGCCGTGCGCAAGGTGTTCGGCATCGCGACGATCACGCGCGCGGCCGCCTGTGAAAAGGACAAGGACGCCATCACGGCGCTCGCCAAGACCTACCTGCACGACGCGATGACGGCGGCGCGCAGCTTCAAGGTCGAGACCAAGCGCTCGGACAAGCGCTTCCCCATGACGAGCATTGAGCTGTCGCAGTACGTCGGCGGCGAGCTTGCCGAGGCGTATCCCGACACGGTCGTCGACGTGCACGACCCGGAGCTGACCGTGCGCCTCGAGGTGCGCGAGCAGGCGGCGTATGTCCATGCGCAGGCAGTCGAGGCGGCGGGCGGTATGCCCGTCGGCTGCAACGGCGCCGCCGTGACGATGCTCTCCGGCGGCATCGACAGCCCCGTGTCCTCGTACATGATCGCCAAGCGCGGCGTGCGCCTGATCCCGGTGCACTTTTTCTCCTTCCCGTACACCTCGGAGCTGGCCAAGGAAAAGGTCATCTCGCTGGCTAAGGAGCTCACGGCCTACACCGGCCGCATGACGCTGCAGATCGTGCCCTTCACGCACATCCAGGAGGAGATCCGCCGCGCCTGCCCGGAGGAGTATTTCACGCTCATCATGCGCAGATTCATGATGCGCATCGCCGAGGACATCGCCGCGCACAACGAGTGCAAGGCCATCGTCACCGGCGAAAATCTCGGTCAGGTCGCCAGCCAGACCATGGAGGCCATGGCCTGCACGCAGGCCGTGACGCACCTGCCCGTGCTCCAGCCGCTCATCGGCATGGACAAGCGCGATATCGTGAAGATCGCGCGCGACATCGGCACATTTGATACATCCATCCTCCCGTATGAGGATTGCTGCACGGTCTTTACCCCGCGCCACCCCAAGACCCGCCCGACCGTGGCGGAGGTCGCAGAGGCGGAGGCCGCGCTCGACATTGACGCGCTCGTGCGCGAGGCAGTGGACGGAATTGAAAGGATCCGGATCGATTTATGAATGCAGAACTCATTGCCGTCGGCACCGAATTGCTCCTCGGCGACACCATCAATACCGACGCGGCGGCTGTCGCGCGCCTGCTCTCGGAGCTGGGCATCAATGTCTATTGGCAGACCGTTGTCGGCGATAACCGCGCGCGGCTCGAGCAGGCGGTGCAGCTTGCCCGCACCCGCGCCGACCTCATCATCACGACCGGCGGCCTCGGCCCGACGTGCGACGACCTGACCAAGGAGGTCGTGGCCGGCGCGTTCGGCATCCCGCTCGAGCTCAACGAGGCGGAGGAGGCACGCCTGCGCGGTCTGTACCGTGAGCGCCACACCTACATGACCGAGAACCACCTGCAGCAGGTCATGCTGCCGCGCGGCTGCACCGTGCTGCAAAACGACTGGGGCACGGCGCCTGCCTGTGCATTTGAGGCGGACGGCTGCATGGTCATCATGCTGCCCGGCCCGCCGCTGGAGTGCGAGCCGCTGCTGCGCTACCGCGTGCGCCCGCTGCTCGCCGCGCGCGGCGACGGGATCATCGTCTCGCACAATGTCAAGATCTTCGGCATCGGCGAGGGCACGATGGAGTACCAGCTGCGCGATCTCATGAACGAGATGCGCAATCCCACCCTTGCGCCCTATGCCAAGGAGGGGGAGTGCCTTGTGCGCATCACGGCAAAGGCCCCCACAGAGGCCGAGGCCGAGGCCATGATCGCCCCATGCCTCGCGCGCGTGCAGCGCGAGCTCGGCGCCTTCGCCTACGGCGTTGACACGCCGAATATCGAGACCTGCGCGGCTGAGCTCCTGCTCCGGCAGCAGAAGACCATCGCCGCGGCCGACAGCTGCACCGGCGGCATGCTCGGCGATATGCTCACGAACGTGCCGGGCGCGTCGGCGATATTTGCCGGCGGCATCATCGCCTATAATAACGACACCAAGACCCGACTGCTGGATGTCGACCCCGCGCTCATCGCGCGCTGCGGCGCAGTCAGCCCCGAGGTCGCAGGTGCGATGGCGGAGCACGCGCGCACCATATTCGGCACGGATCTTGCCATGAGCATCACCGGTCTTGCCGGACCGGAGGGCGACGGTGTGCACACCGTCGGCACGCTCTTTGTGGCGCTCGCCACACCGGACGGGACGTTTTTCCGCACGCTGCACAAGGACAAGTGGGGGCGCGTGCGCATCAAGCACGCAGCGGCCAACCACGCCTTTGACATGGTGCGGCGCTATCTCACCGGCCTGCCGGTGGAGATCGAGGAAAACCGCTGATTAGAAAATACGCCACAGGCTTACGGCCGGAGCTCATGCTCCGGCCGCTTTTTGCAAAATCACGTATAAACACCCTGAATTCCCAGAAAAGATGTAGCAATCGGATATTGTGGATTTCCGTCGGATTATGATACAATATGCTCTGTATGCGATTAGACACATGTACTGTCAAAAAGTGGGATTATCACGGAACGAGATGAGATATATGGCCATCACGCGCAAGCTCCGACAAAAGGTGTGCGACGGCTCACTGCGGGAGATGCGGCAGGAGGCAAAGTGGATCTTTGCCTACATCCGCCGCTACCGCGCCGCCGTCGGCATCCATATCCTGCTCGGCATTCTCGGCACGGCGCTCTCGCTGCTGTCGAGCGTGGCCATGAAGACGCTCATCGACGTTGTCACCGGCTTTGAGACCGGGGCGATCTGGTCGGCCGCGGCGTGGATGGCCGGTCTGCTGCTCGGCAGCGCCGCCATGCAGGCGGCGGCGTCGCGCATCGCCGCCATTGTCGACATCCGCGTGCAAAACGGTATTCAGGCGGAGGTCTACGACTGCATCCTGCGCACCGATTGGGTCTCGCTCGAGCAGTTTCGCTCCGGCGACCTGCTCAACCGCCTCAACACCGATGTCGGCGCGGTGGCCGGGGGCGTGACGGGGCTGCTGCCGAGCTTTGTGTCGGCGGCGGTGCAGTTTCTCGGTTCGCTGATCATCATCTTGTGCTATGACCCCGTCATGGCGCTCATCGCGCTCATCGGCGCGCCGCTGTCCGTGCTGTGTTCGCGCACGCTCGTGCACCGCATGCGCGGATATAACCGGCGCATGAAGGATATCAGCAGCGAGGTCATGTCGTTCCACGAGGATTCGCTGCGCAACCTCACATCGGTCAAGGCCTTCGGCATCATGGACGGCTTTCGTGACCGGATGTGCGCCATGCAGGAGAAATACCGCGAGACGTATCTCGACTACAACCGCTTTTCCGTGATCGCGGGCTTTGTGATGTCGGTCGTCGGGCTGCTCGTCTCGGCCGGGTGCTTCGGCTGGGGCGCTTACCGGCTGTGGACGCACGCGATTTCCTACGGCGCGATGATGATGTTCCTGCAGCTGACGACCATGCTGCGCAGCGCGTTTTCCGCGCTCATCGGGCTTGTGCCGTCGGCGATCTCGATCACGACGTCCGCCGGCCGCCTCATGGCCATCGCGGACCTGCCGGAAGAGCCCGGCGCGCGCGAGACCGCACCGATCCCGACACCGTGCACGGTGGAGCTGCGCGATGTGACCTTTGCCTATCCCGGCGGCGAGCCTGTGCTCGAGCACGTGGACTTTCACGCCGCGCCCGGCGAGGTCGTGGCGCTCACCGGCCCGTCCGGCGAGGGCAAGACCACGATGATCCGCCTCATGCTCGGTCTGATCCGCCCGGCGCAGGGCAGCGTCAGCCTCACCGGGGTGGACGGACAGCGTCTGCCGGCCTCGGCCGCAACGCGCGCAGCCTTCAGCTATGTGCCGCAGGGAAACACCGTCTTTGCCGGTACGATCGCCGACAACCTGCGCATGGTGCGTCCGGAGGCGACGGATGCGGAGCTCGTTTCTGCGCTCGAGACCGCCTGCGCGTATGATTTCGTTTCCCAGCTGCCGGACGGCATCTATGCCCGCACGGGTGAGCTCGGTCACGGTCTGTCCGAGGGACAGGCGCAGCGCATCGCCGTGGCCCGCGCCGTGCTGCGCGGCACGCAGGTGCTGCTGCTCGACGAGGCCACCAGCGCGCTCGACGAGACCACCGAGCAGCAGATGCTCGAAAACCTCATGCACAGCGGCCGCGTGCAGACGTGTGTGCTCATCACGCACCGCACGGCAACGGCCGAACGCTGCGACCGCCGCTATGTCCTGCACGGCACGCGCCTGTGCGAGCAGAGCGAGCCGTGACGGCAATGGGCAAGATCGGTAAGTGTTGGCGTAGAAATCGTGGAGGGTATCTATGATCGATCTGCACACACATATTCTTCCGGGGGTCGATGACGGCGCACCGGATCTGGAGACGTCGGTGCTGATGGCCGCCGTGGCGGCGGAGTCCGGTGTGACGCATCTGGTCGCCACGCCGCACAGCAATCAGCGCGGCGCGTTTGAAAACTATGCATCCCCGGCGCTGCAGGTGCGCTTTGACTGCCTGCGCGCGGCCGTGCGTGAGGCGGGCATCCCGCTTGAGCTCTCGCTCGGTATGGAGATCTTCGGCACGGGCGACGTGCCAAAGCTTTTGCGCGAGGGGCGGCTGCTGACGATCAATGGTGGGCGCTACCTGCTCATTGAGTTCGGCTTTCACGAAGACCCGCTGCGCATCGAGCGTCTGCTCGACGAGCTGCTTGCGGCCGGGTATTGGCCGGTCGTGGCGCATCCGGAGCGGTATTACGGCCTGCAGCGGATGCCGAACTATCTGTATGACTGGGGCAACCGCGGCGTTGTGCTGCAGGTGAATAAGGGCAGCCTCTTCGGCCGCTTCGGCCGCGGGGCGCAGACTCTGGCCGAGGCGATGCTCACGCACGGGCTCGTCGGCTGCATCGCCAGCGACGCGCACCGCCCGGATGTGCGCACGCCGGAGCTGCTGAGCGCGTGGGACAATTTGGCCGAGCATTTTTCCGAGCGGCTCTCCGAGCAGCTGCTCACGCGCAATCCCGAATGGATCCTGCGCAGCGAACCGCTGCCTGCCGGTCGCTTCCGGCCGTTTTTCTGAAGCAATGAGAGAGGTGTTTTTGTGAAGAAACTGACTCCTGTGATCCTGGCGGTCGCGCTGGCGCTGTCCGTTCTGGGCGTGCTGGGTACGCGCATTTATCAGGCGGCCGCTTATGGCGGCGCCGCGCCGGAGATCCTGTTTGACAGCGAGGTCATCTCCGTGCCGACCGGCGCGGATGATGCGGCGCTGCTCGCCGGTGTGACGGCGACAGACGCCGAGGACGGCGACGTCACGGCGTCGCTGGTCGTCGAGGGTGCTTCCGGCCGCAACGACGACGGCACGGTGCGCGTCACCTACGCGGCCTTTGACTCGAACCACCATGTGACGAAGGCGACGCGCGCCGTGCGCTACACGGACTATGTAAAGCCGCGCTTCACGCTCACGCAGCCGCTGGTCTGCCGCGCGGGCGGCAGCCGCGTTTTGTCGAGCTATGTCACCGCGCACGACAGCATTGACGGCGACCTCTCCGGCCGCATCAAGATCGCGCTGACCGACGGCAGCTCGCTGGCCATCTCCGGCACGCACACGGCGGAGCTGCGCGTGACCAACAGCATCGGCGACACGGCGTCCGTGCCCGTCACGGTCGAGGTCACGGCGGGAGACCCCAATCCCGCGCGCATCACGCTCACGGAGTATCTGATCTATCTTCCGGCCGGCAGCGGCTATGCGCCGATGGACTACGTTGCCGGTGTCGGCGACAGCGACAGCAAGAGCGGCGTCACGGCGAGCTCGACCGTGAACAGCAACGAGCCCGGTGTGTATGAGGTGGTCTTCACCTATCGCAGCGGCGGTACTGAGAGCCACACGCGGCAGATCGTCGTGGTGGAATGAGAGGCGGTGGATCGATGGACGAACAGAAAACGCAGACCTCCGCGCAGCCGGAACACATTCCGCTGCTGCTGATCGCGCGGGAGCTGTGGCGCAAGCTCGGGCTGATCCTGATGTTTGCCGCCACGGTCGCCGCCTGCGGCTACATTGCCGCCACGCTGCTCTACCGCCCCGTGTACCAGACGCAGACGACGTTTGTGGTCTCCGTGCGCAACGGCAGCACGGTCTACGCAAACCTCAACACCGCCTCGTCAATGGCGGAGACACTCTCGACGTTTTTTGAGGGCGACGTGATGCGCAAGTGCATCACCAACGACATCGGCGCGGCCAGCGGCACGATCAAGGCCAAGCAGATCCCCGAGACGAACCTGCTGACGATGACGGTCAGCGCGCCCACGCAGCGCGACGCGCACCGCATCACGCAGAGCGTCCTGCGCAACTATAACGAGCAGGCCAATAAGCTCCTCGGCGACGTGGCGCTCGACGTGCTGTGCCGCCCGACGGTGCCGGTCGCGCCGGCCAACAGCTCCGGCGCTGTGCGCATCGCAAAGCTCAGCGGTCTTGCGGGGCTGCTCGCGGCGGCCTTGTATCTGGCGGTGCGCGTGTATCTGCGCGACACGGTCAAGTGCGAGGCGGACGTGGAGCAGAAGCTCGACACGCGCCTGCTTGCGACCGTGCGCCATGAAAAAAAGTACAAAACGCTGCGCGCACAGCTGTGCCTGCGTAAGCGTAAGACGAGCATCCTCATCACGAACCCGACGACGGGCTTTGCCTTCGTCGAGACGTTCAAGCGCCTGCGCACGCGCGTGGATTACCTGATGCGCCGCGCGCAGGGCAGAACGATCCTGGTCACCTCCCTGCTTGAGGACGAGGGCAAGAGCACCGTGGCCGTGAATCTGGCGCTGGCCATGGCGCGGCGGCACAAAAACGTCCTGCTGATCGATCTGGACATGAAAAAGCCCGCGCTGTACAAGCTGCTCGACTGCCAGCAGGAGGAGTTTTTCCCGCTTGAGACGTATCTGCGCGGCGATGCGCCGGTCAAAAAGCTCGTGCGCGAGGATACGCGGCGCGGCATCTATACGATCCTCAGCCGCAAGGGCGTGGGCAGCACCGCCGATCTGCTCGACAGCGCGCGCCTGCACGATCTGCTCACGCAGATGCACACACGCATGGACGTCATCATCATCGACACCCCGCCGATGAGCGCCGGCGGCGACGCCGAGTGCATCGCCGATCTGGCGGATGCGGCCATTCTCGTCGTCCGGCAGGATCAGGCACCGGTGCGCGCACTCAACGACTGCATCGACGTGCTGCGCCGGTCGGATGCCGAGGTGCTCGGCTGCGTATTCAATAACGCCTATGTCGCGTCCGTCAGTGACCGGCAGAGCTACGGTTACGGTTATGGCTATGGCTATGGTTATGGCTACGGTGTGCAGACGGAGGAGAAGCCATGAACGAACACAGACAAGAGAGCACCGTCTGGGCCGCAGACCTGCTGGGGCTGTTTGCGCGCAGCCTCCGCCGCCTGTGGTGGCTGTGTCTGGTGCTGATCGTGCTGTGCACGGCGCTGTTCGGCGGCTATGCCCGCCTGAGTTACCGCGCGCAGTATACGGCCTCGATGACGTTTCTCGTCAATGCCGGCGGCACGGCGCAGTCCGGCACCGGCACGGCGACCGCAGCACAGATGGCCAAGACGTTTCCGTATATTCTCACGAGCGGTCTGCTCGACAGCGCCGTGTGCGCAGACACCGGCCTGACGGCGCTGCCCGCGATCTCCGCGACGTCGGAGGAGGACACGAACCTGTGCACGCTGAGCGTGACCGGCACGGATGCGCAGCAGTGCTATGATGTGCTGCAGTCGGTCATCGTGCATTATCCGGATGTGGCGGAGCTGGTGGTCGGACCGACGGAACTGGTCATGATGGATCAGACCGGCGTGCCGACGCAGCCGTCGAATCCGTTTTCGTGGCGGCAGCCGCTCGTGCGCGGTGCGGTCATCGGCGCGCTGCTGAGTTTGCTGCTGCTGTATCTGTCCGGCCGTGCGCGTGTGACGGTCATGAGCCGCGACGATCTGCAGCAGGTCACGAGCGCGCGCTATCTCGGTGCGCTGCCAGCGGTGCGCGTCAAAAAGCGCAGCCGCACGACCTCGGCGGCGCTCTCGGAGGCGATGGCGCACAGCAGCGCCTATTGTGAGGCCATGCGCATCGTTTCCATGCGCATCGACAAAGCCATGCAGCGCCATGACTACCGCACCATGCTGGTCTCGAGCGCCGCTCCGGGCGAGGGCAAGACGACGTTCGTGTGCCAGCTTGCCGACGCACTCACGCGGCAGGGTCGGCGCGTGCTCGTCATCGACTGCGATCTGCGCAACCCGTCCGTGCACAAGGTGTTCGGCCGCCCGCTGCAGGCGGGACTTGCGGAGTATCTGGCCGGCTCGGGTATGGCGGGGCAGATCGTGACGGCGCTCGGCAAGGGCAAGCCCGATGTGGTCTTTGCCGGCCGGCGCACCGGGACGCAGACCGAGCAGCTCGGCGGAGATGCATTCCGGACGCTGCTGGATGCGCTGCGTGCCCGCTACGATGTCATCCTGCTCGATACGCCGCCCTGCGCCATCATGACCGACGCGCTTGAGACGGGTGAGGCTGCCGATTGCGCACTGCTCGTCGTGCGGCAGGATGCCGCCAGCCGCGTGAGCGTGATCAACAGTCTTGCCGCGCTCGACAGCTTCGGCGTGCCGGTGCTCGGCTACGCGCTCAACGTCTGCGCCGGCCGCAGCGCCGGGGGCTACGGCTACGGCGGCTATTCGTACGGCTACGGCTATGGCTACGGCCGTGACCGCGGCTACGGCTACGGACAACAGAAAGAAAAGACCGGGGCGGACTGAGTCTGCACCGGTAGGGGGATATGATGAAAGAAATCAAGCGACCCTTTCACGCGCAGAAAGCGCTGCGCGTGGCCTGCCTTGTGCTGGCGGATCTGATCCTGATCAATCTGTCGGCGTTTTTGGCGCTCTATATCCGCTTTGAGTTTGATTTCCGGCAGCTGTATGCGACGACGTTTTTGCGCGATATGCTGATCTACGCCGGCATCAACTCCGCGTGCACGATCCTGATCTTCCACATCCTGAAGCTGTATAACAGCCTGTGGGAGTTTGCCAGTGTGTCGGAGCTGGTGCGCACGGCTTTGGGCTGCTTTTTCTCGGCGGTGTTTTACATGGTCGGTATGTTTATGCTGCATCTGACCGTGCCGCGCAGCTTTCCGGCCATCTATATGCTCATTTTGTGCCTGCTGTGCGGGGCGCTGCGCTTGTCCTACCGCTGCGTGCGCCGCACGCGCGCCGGGCTGCGCAGCGAGGGTGAAAAGCGCACCATGCTCATTGGCGGCGGTCAGGCCGGCGCCATCGCGCTGCGCGAGTTTCAGACCAGCCCACGCTCGGAAAACAAGGTCGTGTGCATCATTGACGATGCGCCGAACAAGGTCGGCAGCTATCTGGGCGGCGTGAAGATCGTCGGCGGTCGCAGCGCCATTGCGCGCATGGCGGAAAAGTACGACATTGACGAGATCATCCTTGCCATCCCGTCGGCCTCCCGGCAGGAGAAGCTGCAGATCCTCAACTACTGCCACAACACGTCCTGCACCCTGCGCACACTGCCCGGCATCTGCCAGCTCGCCAACGGCGAGGTGCGCATCGAGCAGATCCGCGAGGTGGACATTGAGGACCTGCTCGGCCGCGAGACGGTGAAGATCGACCTCGATGAGGTCGCGGCCTACATCACCGGCAAGACCGTGCTCGTCACGGGCGGCGGCGGCAGCATCGGCAGCGAGCTCTGCCGTCAGGCGGCGGCACAGCGGCCGAAGCGGCTCATCATTTTCGATATCTACGAAAATAACGCCTACGACATCCAGATGGAGCTGCGGCGCACGCATCCGGAGCTGGATCTGGTTGTGCTCATCGGCTCCGTGCGCGACCGTGCGCGCGTCATGCAGGTCTTTGACCGTTACCGGCCGGATCTCGTGTGCCACGCGGCGGCGCATAAGCACGTGCCGCTCATGGAGACGTCGCCGTTTGAGGCGATCAAGAATAACGTCTTCGGCACGTACAACGTCGCGCAGGCGGCGGATCGCTTCGGCGCGCAGCGCTTTATTCTCATCTCGACGGATAAGGCCGTCAACCCCACGAACGTCATGGGCGCGTCCAAGCGCCTGTGCGAGATGATCGTGCAGATGATGAACGACCGCTCTGCAACGGAGTATGTCGCCGTGCGCTTCGGCAACGTCCTCGGCTCGGCCGGCAGCGTTATCCCGCTTTTTCGCAAGCAGATCCGCAGCGGCGGCCCCGTCACGGTCACGGACAAGCGCGTCATCCGCTATTTCATGACCATCCCCGAGGCCGTGCAGCTCATTTTTCAGGCGGGCGCGTATGCCCGCGGCGGCGAGATCTTCGTGCTCGACATGGGCGAGCCCGTGCGCATCGACGATCTGGCGCGCAATATGATCCGACTGTCCGGTTTTGAGCCGGATGTCGATATTCCCGTCGTCTATACCGGCCTGCGCCCGGGTGAGAAGCTCTATGAGGAGCTGCTGCTCAGCGGCGAGGGGATGCAAAAGACGAAGAACGATCTGATCTACATTGGCCACGAGATCGCCTTTGATCCCGCTGCCTTTGAGGAGAACCTCATGCTGCTGCGCGCCATCCCGGAGTCGGATGAGCCCGCGCTGCGCGCAAAGTTGCGCGAACTGGTGCCGACGTTCCACGCGCCGGACGGACAGACCCTGCCGCAGAACGCCGCGGTGGGCTGAAAAGGAGATGTCATGATGTCTGAGCGAATCTATCTTGCCTCGCCGCATATGGGCGGCAGCGAGCGCCGGTATGTGGATCTGGCGTTCGATACGAACTGGATCGCGCCGCTCGGCGCGAACGTCACGGGCTTCGAGCAGGATCTGCAGCAGTACCTCGGTGCGGGCTATGTCACGGCGCTGTCCGCCGGTACGGCGGCGCTGCATCTGGCGGTGCGGCTCGCGGGGGTGCAGCGCGGCGACCGGGTCTTTTGCCAGAGCCTGACGTTTTCGGCCTCGGCAAACCCGATCGTCTATGAGGGCGGCGAGCCGGTGTTTCTCGACTCCGAGCCCGACACCTGGAATCTCGACCCCGAGACCATCGAGGCGGCCATCGCGCGCTTCGGTGTGCCGAAGGCGCTCATCGCCGTGCATCTCTACGGTATGCCCGGCAAGCTCGACGCCATCCGCAGCCTGTGTGATGCGCACGGCATCCTGCTCATCGAGGATGCGGCCGAGGCACTCGGCTCGGTGTACCACGGGCAGAAATGCGGCACGTTCGGGCACTACGGCGTGCTGTCGTTCAACGGCAACAAGATCATCACGACCTCCGGCGGCGGCGCGCTCGTCTGCCGGGATGAGGCGGATGCGCAGCACGCGCTGAAGATGGCCACGCAGGCGCGTGAACCGGTCGCGTGGTACGAGCACACCGAGCTCGGCTACAACTACCGCATGAGCAATATCTGCGCCGGCATCGGCCGCGGGCAGATGGAGGTGCTCGAGCAGCGCGTGGCGCAAAAGCGCGCCATCCATGATCGCTACCGTGATGCGCTGGCCGGTCTGCCGCTGCAGCTTCCGGCCGAGCCGGAAGACGTGCGCAGCAACCGCTGGCTCACGGCGGCGCTGCTCGCACCGGACTGCGGCGTCACGCCGGGGCAGATCATCGCGGCACTGGCCGAGCACAACATCGAGGCGCGCCATATCTGGAAGCCCATGCATCTGCAGCCGGTGTTTCGGGACTGCGCCTTTGTCAAGACGGCGGAGCGGTCTGTCGCCGAGGATGTTTTTGCGCGCGGCGTCTGTCTGCCGAGCGACACGAAGATGACGCCCGAGCAGCAGGCGCAGGTCTGCGCCGTCATTCGCGGCCTGTTTTGAGCGGAGGGAACGATGGGACGAATCTATGAGACCTATGTCAAGCGCGCGCTCGACGTGGCGCTCTCCGGCTGCGCGCTCGCGGTGCTCTCGCCGGTCATGGGCGTGACGGCGCTGCTCGTGCGCCAAAAGCTCGGCAGCCCGGTGATTTTCTGTCAGGAGCGGCCGGGTAAGGATGAGCAGATTTTCAAACTGTACAAGTTCCGCACCATGACGGATGCGCGCGGTGCAGACGGCGAACTGCTGCCGGATGCGCAGCGGCTCACGCCGTTTGGCCGCCGCCTGCGCAGCACGTCGCTCGACGAGCTGCCGGAGCTGTGGAACATCCTGCGCGGCGATATGTCGATCGTCGGCCCGCGTCCGCTGCTGGTCAAATACCTGCCGTATTACACTGCAGAAGAGCGCCGCCGCCATGCCGTGCGCCCCGGACTGACCGGGCTTGCGCAGGTCAACGGCCGCAACGCCCTGCGCTGGGAAGACCGCTTTGCGTATGATGTGGACTATGTGGATCACATCAGCTTCGCGCTGGATGCCAAGATCGTGCTGATGACGCTGCGCTGCGTGTTCAGCCGGGAGGGCATCAGCGCAGAGGGCAGCGCGACGATGGAGGCATTTACGGGAACGGCAAAGCATCCGGAGGAAGTGCAATGAACATTTTATTCTGCAGCGCCGGACGGCGTGTTGAACTGCTCAAGGACTTTCGCGAGTCCATGGATGACGGTGACAGGATCGTTGCCGCTGACTTGTCCGAGCTGGCACCGGCTCTGTATGTCGCGGACGCGCATTACCTTGTGCCGCGCATTGATGATCCGAGTTATCTGGACACGATCCTGTCCATTTGCCGCAAGGAAAAGATCGACGCTGTTACGACGCTGATCGATCCGGAGATCGCGCTGCTGGCTCAAAACCGCGAGCGCTTTGAGCAGATCGGTGTAGAGGTGCTTGCACCCTATGCGGAGACGGCGGAGCTGTGCTTCGATAAGTTCAAGATGTCGCAGTTTCTTGCCGCGCACGGTATTCCGACGCCGGATACGTGGGGCGATTACGCCTCCGCAATGGCTGCTGTTGCAGCCGGAGAGCTTGCGTTTCCCGTGTTTGTTAAGCCGAGGACGGGCAGCGGCAGCGTGGGCGCACGCAAGGTGCACGATGCCGATACACTCAAGGCGCTGTGTCAGGCAGACCCCTCGCTGATCATTCAGCGGCTGATGACCGGCGATCTGGACGCCGATGTGTATATCGATACGATCAGCCATAGGGCGGTTTCCGCATTTTCCAAACGCAAGCTGGAGACGAAGATCGGCGGAGCAAGCAAGACGGTCTCGTTCAAGGACGAGGCGCTGTTTGCTTTCATTCAGCAGATCACGCAGCTGCTGAAATTCAACGGTCCTGTGGACATGGATTTCTTCTTCCAAGACGGCGTGTACTATCTCTCGGAGATCAATCCGCGCTTTGGCGGCGCCTATCTGCACGCTTATGGGGCGGGTGTAGACTTCGTCAAGCTCATCAAGAATAACCTGAACGGCGTGCAGAACACGCCCGTATTCGGAAATTATGAGGAAAACGTTGTGATGATGATGTATGACAGTGTGGTCATCACAAAACTGGATAAGGTGGAATGACAAAGCCATGCAGATCCTGATCTTGGCCAACCACAGCGGTGGACTGTATGATTTTCGCAAAGACCTGATTGCCGCGCTCAAGCAGCACGCGGAGGTCTCCGTTGCAGTGCCCCGCAATGACCGGTGGGATGAATTGCAGGCGCTGGCTGACCGTGTGATCGAGCTGCCCATCGACCGGCGCGGCATGAACCCTGCGCGCGATGCAAAGCTCCTGGGGCAGTACCGCGCGATCTTGAAGCGGCTTCGCCCGGATCTGGTGCTGACCTACACCATCAAGCCGAACATTTACGGCGGTCTTGCCTGCCGGGCGCTGCACATTCCTTATGCCGTCAACATCACCGGTCTCGGCAGCGCAATTGAGAACGGCGGCTGGCTCAAGCGGTTTGTTTTGACGCTCTACAAGCCGGTGCTGGCGGGGGCAAAGGTCGTGTTTTTCGAAAACGCCGGCAACCGCGACACCCTTGCAGCCACCGGTGTTGTCCCGCGCGGGCGCGATGTTGTGCTCCATGGTGCGGGCGTCAATCTGGAGGATTACCCCTGCCAGCCCTACCCGCAGGAGGGGACGGTGCGCTTCCTCTTCGTCGGGCGCGTCATGCACGAAAAGGGCGTGGACGAGCTGTTTGCCGCCGCAAGGCGGATGAAGCAGACGTATGGCGACGGTGTGGAGTTTCACATCGTCGGCTCGTTTGAGGAAGGCTACAAGCCCCTTATGGACGAGCTGGAGCAGACCGGCGTGGTCAAGTACCACGGCTATCAGTCGGACATGAAGCACTTTTACGCCATGGCGGACTGCGTTGTGCTGCCGTCGTATCACGAGGGGATGTCCAACGTGCTGCTGGAGGCTGCCGCCTCCGGCCGTCCGCTCATCACGAGCGACATTCCCGGCTGCCGTGAGGCGGTCGAGCCCGGTGTGAGCGGGTATCTGTGCCCCGCGCGCGATGCGGACGCGCTCTATGCCGCGATGCGACGGTTTCTCGAGCTGCCTCCCGCGCAGCGGGCGGCGATGGGCGCGGCGTCGCACGATTGGATCGCACGCAATTTTGACAAAAAGGCAGTCGTGGCCGAGACGGTCGCGGCGCTGCTGTGAGGAGCAACTATGGACCTGCTGTATGTGTATGATGACAAGATCGCCTGCGACCGCGACGGAAATTATTATACCGGAAGTGCGTTCTCTCAGGAGATCTTTGACCGCTATCTCGCTCAGTTTGACACGCTCACACTCCTTATGCGCAGAGCGCCTGTCAGCCCCGACGATATGCAGACGCTCGCCCGGATGAACCGGCTGACCGATGCGCGCATTCGTGTCGTGTTCTATCCGGACCGGCGTGAGAGCCTGCGCGCGTTTTTGAGCCTTCAACGCCGTCGGGAGATCCGGCAGATCATCACGCGCAGCATCACGCCCGAGCGCGCGGTCATCATCCGCGTGCCGTCGGAATCTGGGACGATCGCGGCGCGCTTTTGCCGCCGGATCGGAAAGCCGTTTCTGGCCGAGGCCGTCGGCTGCCCGTGGGACAGCCTGACGCACCACAGTCTGCGCGGAAAGGTACTTGCGCCGGACGCATGGCTGCGTATGCGCTGGTGTATGCGCCACGCACCGTATGCGGTGTATGTGACCAATGCGTTTTTGCAGCGCCGGTATCCCGCGCGCGGGATCTCGGCCGCTGTTTCGGACGTGGAGCTTGCGCCGGCAGATGCCGCCGTGCTGGCGCGCCGGCTGGAAAAGATCCGCACGCATTCCGGCAAGCTTGTTCTGGGCACGGCTGCGGCGGTGAACGTGGCCTTTAAGGGGCAGCGGTATGTGATCGAGGCGCTGGCGCGGCTGAAGGCGGCCGGTCGGACGGACGTGGAATATCGTCTTGCCGGCGGCGGAGATCCGACTGTGCTCCGGGAGCTGGCGCAGCGGCTGGGTGTGGCCGAGCAGGTCGCCTTTGCGGGCAGTCTGCCGCACGAGGCGGTCTTCTCGTGGCTCGACGGGCTGGATCTGTATATCCAGCCGAGCACGGTCGAGGCAATGCCCCGCGCGCTCATTGAGGCGATGAGCCGTGGCCTGCCGTGTCTCGCCTCCGAGGTCGGCGCCATGCCGGAGCTTCTGGGTGACGCCTGCATTTTTGCCAAGAAGGACGTGTGCGGGATCGCGCGCCTGCTGGACGCCTGCACGCCGGAGCGGATGGCGGCCATGGCGGAGTGCAATTTTTCCGCCGCGCAGGCATTTGAAAAAGAGACGCTTGCGCGCAAGCGCACACAATTTTATGCGGCCTTTGCGGCCGCTGCCGAAGGAGCTGGCGTATGACAGAGCCGATTCGTGTCCTGCACGTGTTCGGTGCGCTGAACCCCGGCGGTGTGGAGACGTTCGTTCTCAATGTCTACCGGGCGATCGACACGACAAAGGTGCAGTTTGATTTTGCCTTGACGCAGGGTGTCAAGAGCTTGTTTGACGATGAAGTGCTTGCACGCGGCGGGCGTATCTACTATTTTGATCAGCACCGCAGTATGCAGCAGAATTTGGCGCATGTGCTGAAAACCGGCGGTCCGTTTGCGGCAGTGCACAGTCATGTATATTTTTATTCCGGCGTTGTTGTGACCATCGCGCGGGCGCATGGCGTCCCGGTGCGCATCGCGCACGCACACAACACGTCCTTTGGGCAGGTGTATACGCTCAAGCGCCGGGCGTATGAGTGGCTGATGCGCAAACTCATCTGGCGCAATGCGACCCAGCTTCTCGGCTGCTCCACGGATGCGTGTGAGTTTGTGTTTGGACCCGGTTGTATGGACGATCCCCGTTGCCGGGTGCTGTGCAACGGCTTTGATGTGGATCACTTCCGGTTCGATGCGGACGGACGCGCTGCTGTTCGGAAACAATACGGTCTGGAAGAATCCTTCGTTGTCGGTCATGTCGGCCGCTTTGAGGAGCAGAAGAACCACCGTCAGCTTATTGAGCAGTTTGCGGCGATCTGTGCGCGGAGGCCGGACGCTATGCTGCTGTGTGTTGGCCGCGGCAGCCTTATGGACGAAATCCGTGCCAAGAGTGAGACACTCGGAATATCGGATCGCGTGATCTTTGCCGGGGCGCAGAAGGATACGCCCGCGTATTACAGTGCGATGGATGTGTTTTTGTTCCCGTCTCTGTATGAGGGGCTTGGCTCGGTACTGATCGAGGCACAAGCCAACGGCCTGACGGTCATCACCACGCAGACTGTCGTTCCGCGGGATGTTGATGTGACAGGACGAGCTGCTTTCGTGCCGCTGGAAGCTCCGGCGGAGACTTGGGCGGAGGTGGTCTTATCCGCACCGGTGCGTGAAACGGACGGCCGCAGCGCCGAGACGGTCAAAGCACTGTACGATATTCAGAGCGTGGCACAGACGCTCTGCAAGCTGTACCAGGGATAATTGGGAGGTGCCTATGCATAAGCAAGGCCCGACAATCGAATATCGCCAGCCGCTGTCTGCGGCGGCCTGTATGCTGTGTGCGCTGTATTTTGTAATCCTTGCGGTTTTGCCGCTGATACCGTCGCAGATCACTCGCGTGCTCAAGCCTGTGTTTTTGATCGCGTGTGTGTTCAGCAGCTGCCGCCGCTACCCAATGCCCGCGGCGGCGAAGGTGCAGAGCGTGTTTTTAATATATCTGTTTCTGGTTCTGGTGTTTCATCCGCTGACGCCGAGTGCGATCGAAACGTACATCAGCATCTTCTTGTTTGGCGCGTTCTTCATTTTTGCCTCCATGCGTGTCTGGAACGCGCGGGAGATCCGGATGCTGCTGGATGCAGTGGTGTGCAGTGGCGTGATCATGTCTGCAGTCTGCATTTTCAGCAATGACGGTTTGCTGCACGCCAGTGGTGCCCAGCATATTCGCTATCTAAACACAGAGATGAATCGAAATCCGATTGCTTTCGGCATTGTTCCCTGTGCGCTGACGGCGGCAATCCTGATGCTGCATTGCCCGCAGCGGCGCAGAAAGCACCTTCCTGCGGTCGCATTTTTGCTGTGCAGCTATTCTGTTTTTGCTTTGGGTTGCCGCAGTGCATTCTTGTCGTATGTTGGCGGGATGCTGGTATTGCTTCTGGACTATATCTGCAACAGTGGCAACCGGAGGACACGCTTTGCGCGCGGTGTCGTGATTTTGCTTTTGGTGGTGTGTGCCGCTGCCTTTGCATTGAACATTTCCGCGGGCACATATAGCGAGCGCCTGTTTCATATGGCGGATGATTCCGGGCGCGATGCCATCTGGGAAAGTGCCCGCACCTTGATCCGGGAGCATCCGGTCTTTGGCGGCGGTTATGACGTGTGGAACGATGTCGGGCCGGATATGGGCACGCACAATACGTTCTTGCTGTTTTCCATCTATTCCGGCTATGTCGGCGGTGCGACCGTGATTCTGCTGCTGGCGGCGGCTGTTTTGGAGCTGCCGAGGCGAAAAAGCTGGATTCCGCTGGCGTTTGTGTGCGAACCGATTTTTCATGTATACACGGAAACGAATTTGGATAACTATGTTTACCTCCCGATGGTGCTGGGTTATATTTTGGCGTTGTACCTTCGGACAAACACGGGCGGCTTTTGCGGGCTGTATCATAACGGAGGAATGGTGAGAGCACATGGAAACGATATCCCTGATCATCCCAATCTTTAATGCAGAAAAAACGCTACAGCGCTGTCTGGACAGTGTCCGACAGCAGACATATTCGAATCTGGAAGTCATTCTGATTGATGACGGCTCGACAGATGGCAGCCGTAATATCTGTATGTCTTATACGAAGCGCGACAGCCGCCTCCGGTATTTATACCAACCGAATGCCGGAGTATCGGCTGCGCGCAACCTTGGCTTGGATGCGGCAACGGGGACGTATGTTGCATTTCTGGATAGCGATGACTGGCTCTCACCGGACTATCTTGCGTGCCTGCATACAGCAATGTCAGATTGTGATTTAGTGATTGGTGGTTTGCAATTGACAGATGGGACGCACACACTTCAATCTGTGTCCCCGAGTGAGGCGGTCATAACGACACATGAACTGGCGCTTCGTTTCTGGCAACTGCATGATGGTATCTTCTTCAACAGCAGTGTCAACAAACTTTTCCGCAGAGCACAGATTACGGAACGATTTTCCGAAGAGATGGTTTGCGGGGAAGATATGCAGTTTAGCTTGGCATACCTGCAGAGGACAAAGCGAATTGCGACCTGCTCTGCAGACGGATATTTTTATTACAAGCCGGAAACAAACAGCCAAACCTCAAAGTACATCAATAACGATGCAGCGCAGTGCTTAAAGTATTCCGAGAGTGTGCGCGCATTTTTGGCATCTCAACTGCCGGAAACGGCGTATATTTCGGAATATGAGCACTTTTTGTGCTGCAATATGTGTCGAGATGCTGCTATGATTGCACGCAATTTCCCATCGGCAGAGGCAAAGCGGAGAATAGAGGAGTTTTATACCTATGAGGCTTTTCGGACTGCGCTGGAACACAATGCGTGGCAAAACAGTGGCATCCTCTATGAGACGGTTGGCCGGCTGCTGAGCAAGAAAATGTTGAATGCGCTTGTGCTGTGTGCAAAGCTAAAGCGATGAGGAACAGAAATGAGGATTCTATATATAGCGTTTGACAACCCCGCCGTGGAGACGATCCTCGGCGGTATGCACGACGAGACGCTCTCCGGGCTGCCGGCATTTTACTACCCGTTTAAGATGCTGCTTGCGCGCGGCTGCACGATCGATCTGCTGCTCTATTCTTCCGAGCCGAAAACAGTCGTGGAGAGCGCACATTTCCGGCGCGAGAATCTGATCCAGATCCGGCCGCGGCATCGCGGTGCGCTCGGCACATTGGAGCTGCCGCTGCATCTGGCGCACGCGACGCGCCAATGCCTGCGCGCGCGGCACTATGACTTCGTGTACGGCATGACCGAGGGCTCACACATGGCCGTGCGGACGGCGGCGCATATGGGCATTCCATGCGCCTTGCGGCAGTTCGGCACGCAGGAGATGGCAAACGTCCTCGAGACGATCCCTTCCGGCTGGCGGCGTCAGCTGCGGGCGCTGAAGGATTATACCTACATCACGCTGTCGATGCGCAGCCGCAAAAACTTCCTGCTGGCAACGAATGACGGCAGCCGCGCCGATGCGCTCTATGACATTCTGGGCGTTGACAGAAAGAAGTTCGCATTTTACTTCTGGCGCTCGGCAGTCGACATCCCGGCGCAGCAGCCGGTCGTGGATATGGACGCGCAGGGAAGCTATCCGCAGGTGTTTCAGCCGCTGTGCCTGTCGCACATCGGCCGCATTGCCGACGTCAAGCGGCAGGATCGCAGTGTGCGCATCCTTGGCGAGCTGCACCGCCGCGGCTATCCGTTTCGCCTGTATCTGGTCGGCGAAAAGAGCAGCGAGGCCATGTACCGGGCGTGTCTGGACGCGGCGGCGGAATACGGCGTTGCGGACTATGTGCACATGACCGGCAACCAGCCGCAGAGCGTCTGCCGGCAGTATGCGCGCAACGCGCTTGCCACGCTGCTGCCCGGAGAATGGAACAGCGTGAACATCTTCTACGAGGTCATGGGTGAGGGCTGCGTCGTGCTGACGAACAACAACCACTCGGTCGACGAGTTCATCGACCGCGACAATAACTGCCTCGTCTACGATACGGAAGCGGAGGCCGCGGAGCAGCTCATCGCGCTGCTCAACGACCCGCAGCGTGCACAGCGCATCCGCGCCAACGCACACCGGACGGCGATCGAGCAGTTTTTGACGCTCGAAAAGCGCTTCGGCATGGAGGCGCAGCTCGTCATGGACACCGCCTCGGGGAACGATACCGCGCACTACCCCGAGATCATTTGAGAAACCGGAGGACCGATATGAACATCACCGTAGCCGGCGTGGGCTATGTCGGTCTGGCGCAGGCGGTGCTGCTCGCGCAGCACAACGCCGTCACCGCCGTGACCACGACCCCCGCCAAAGCCGAAAACATCAACCGCGGCGTCTCGCCGATCGTCGACGCCGAGATCACGGACTTTCTGCGCACGAAGCCGCTCACGCTCACGGCCACCGTGGACGCCGAGCAGGCCTACCGCACGGCAGACGTGGTCATCATCGCCACGCCGACGGACTATGACCCCGAGCGGCACATCTTCAACACCTCGACCGTGGAGGCGGTGCTCTCGCTCGTGGGCAGGGTCAATCCCGGCGCGCTTGTGGTCATCAAGTCCACGGTGCCGGTCGGCTACACGGAGCGCACCGTGGAGGCGTTTGGCTGCAGGCGGCTGCTGTTCTCGCCGGAATTTCTGCGCGAGGGCAGGGCACTGTATGATAACCTGCATCCGAGCCGCATCGTGGTCGGCCGTCCGCGCGGCGGCACGGCGACAGAGGCGGATGCGCGCCTGTTTGCGTCCCTGCTGCAGCAGGGCGCGGCGGAGACGGACATCCCGACGCTGTACCCGAACGCGACGGAGGCCGAGGCCATCAAGCTCTTTGCCAACACGTATCTCGCTGTGCGCGTGAGCTATTTCAACGAGCTCGATACCTACTGCGAGCTCAAGGGACTCGACACGCGCCAGATCATCGACGGCGTGTGCCTCGATCCGCGCATCGGCGCACACTACAACAATCCGTCGTTCGGCTACGGCGGTTACTGCCTGCCGAAGGACACGCGGCAGCTGGTGGCAAACTTCGGCGACATCCCGAACCGGATCATCAGCGCCTCCGTTGCCGCCAATGACGAGCGCAAGGATCACATTGCCCGCATGGTGCTGCAAAAGGCGGCGGGCGGCGTCGTCGGCGTGTACCGCCTGACGATGAAGGCGCATTCCGACAACTTCCGCGAGTCGAGCATCCGCGGCGTCATCGAGCGGCTGCGCCGCGCGGGCGCAAGCGTCGTGATCTATGAGCCGACGCTCACAGAGGCCTCCTTTACCGGCCTGCCGGTGATCGCGTCGCTGGCCGAGTTCAAGCGCATGGCGGCCGTCATCATCGCCAACCGTGCCGAGCCCGCGCTCGACGACGTGCGCGAGAAGGTCTATACGAGAGATTTGTATCGAAGGGATTGAGGGCATGGAGAACGAATATCAGCTGACAATTATCATCCCGCATCATAATATTCCCGATCTGTTGAGAAAGCTGCTTGCATCGATCCCGAAGCGGAATAGCATCCAGATTATCGTTGTGGATGATCATTCTACGGAGTATGTGGATCAGCTCAATGCCGTGATCCAGAGCGCGGACGACAGAAATCTGGAATTCTACCACAATGATGCGGCACGCAACAGTCCGGGTACGTGCAGGAATATCGGGCTGGATCATGCCAGGGGGCAGTGGATCTTATTTGCTGACGCAGATGATTACTATGTAGATGGTTGGTATGAAAAGCTGGAACCGTATTTTCATTCTGATTATGAGGTCATTTATTTTGAGCCAACCAGTGTCTGCCTTGACACCGGGGCGGAAGGAAATCGGCACAAGGATTACAGAGATGCGATTCGTGCCTATCGCAACGATCCGTCAAGCGAGCACACGTTGCGGTTGCGCTACGGTTTTTCTGCGACCATGATTAAAGCTTATTCTCGGCAGTTTTTGCTTGCGTGTGGAGCACGCTTTGATGACACGCTGATTTCTGAGGATGCACTGTTTTCCATGACGTGCGGTCGCGCAATGCGCCGGTTTACGTGTCTCGATGCGGAGGTTTACTGCCTTACACAAAGAAACGGTAGCCTCACTACACGTCGCACACGGGAAGCCTACGATGAACAGACGCGGATGGAGCTGCGGAGATATCACAATTTGTATCGGTGGCTGTCGCCGGAGGAGATCCGGACGCTTGGCTTTGAGTTTGCGGGGGTGCGTGTTTTGTACCGAACCATCGCAAATGGATATGGGCTTCGGCAGATGCTGATTTATTGGCGGCTCATGCGGCTGGAACAGATTCCGCTCATAAGCTGGAAAAGCTGCAGTATGCGGAGATTGATGTGTCTGTTTTTTGATTCCGTGCGCGGCAGGATCGCGGACCGTCTGCAAAAGAGGGGGAAACAATGACGTTGCAATGGAGAGCACAACTCAAGCGCGCGCTGATACGAAGTATCATGTGCCTATATGCGGCAGTGCCCGTATGCGGCTCTGGAGTAGAAGAACCGTCGCGGCAGCAAAAGATTATTGTGTCGCTCACCAGCTACCCTAAGCGGTTTCGCTATCTGCATCTGACGGTGAAGAGCTTGCTCCTGCAGACCGTCAAGCCGGATAAAATCATTTTGTACCTTGGAGACGACGCGCGAGATGTGCCTCTTCCGGAAGCGCTCGTCCGGTTGAAAAAGAAAGGCCTCTCGATTGAATATCGTACGGGGAATCTTCGGTCACACAAAAAATATGTCTACGCCATGCAGGAATATCCGGATGATCTTGTCATCACTGTGGACGATGATATGCTCTACGAGCCGCGGCTGGTGGCGCGCCTGCTGGCATCCTATGCCCGATACCCGGATGCAGTGTCTGCGCGGCGTGTACACCGCATGGCGAAAAAGACCGATGGGACGATCGCTGCCTACAATGACTGGGAGTATGAATGCAAAGCGTTTTCGAGACCGCAGCTGGACATGTTTTCGACTACAGGGTTCGGCACGCTTTTTCCTCCACATTGTATGGATGCACGTGTGCTGGATCAAGAACTCTTCATGCGCAAATGCGACGCCGCAGACGATGTGTGGCTGAAGTTTATGCAGCTCAAAAAAGGGACGCCGACGGTATACGTGCCGGGACCGCGATTTTTGGAGCTGCCGGGTACGCAGACTACGAGCCTGAGCGCCGAAAATGTTGATGCCTGCAGAAACGATGTGTTTATTCAAAATCTGCAAACGGAGCTGGGTCTGCAGCTTGGCGATTTCTGCACGCTTGTCTTTGATAAGAACAGTCGTTATAGCAGACTCAACGGATAAAAAACAGATGGCACAAGCGTGCCATCTGCCCTATGTGTTCTCTCTGTGATTTGCACTTAAGCAGATTTGTGCATCCGCTTGCCGAGCACCGACTTTCCCAGAGTCAGAAAGTAGCGAAATTCGCTTGTTTTTCCGTACACGAGCAGGAAAAACAAATTCGGGATCACGCAACACAGCAATACTTTGATGATGAATGACCCAAAGCCCGTCTGTGGGAGCAGTGCACAGATGCACCATGTTGCTGCACCGGCGAAAGCCGTGAGGAGTGTGTTCAGCGCGTAGTGTGCAAAATATTTGCCGACCGGAGCACCGAAGCCATGCCGGAACAGAATGTACGGTTCGACCCATGTGCAGGTGGACAGCGTGCTGACGACGGTACCGATGAAGATGCCGACGATGCCAAACGGCTTGGCTAGCAGGATCGACACGGCAAGATTGATCGCAGACTCAAAGAGCGGCTTGTACCGGTCGTACCAGTATAGCCCCATGGCCTCGCGGAAGGTGAGCACGCTTCGCCGCATGCCGCTCACATAAAAGCTCGAAACGATCAGCAGCACGATGGGCATGGGAAACAGATAGTCCGCGCCGAGCCAGAGCGAGATAAAGGGATTGAGCAGGACGACCAGACACACGGCGGAAAAGCCGTAGATCCAGCGCGTCAGAAGATCGACCCGCCAAAAGACCGTCTGCGCGTGTGCGGTGTCCTCCGCAGCGCACAGATTGCCGATGCTGGCCGTCATGGCGCGGAAGATCATGGAGTAGGCAGACGCCAGCCCCTCTGTGATCAGAAGATAGTTGGAATAGAGACCGACGGAGACGGCACCGACAAAATAGGCGATCAGGACGTTGTCCGTCCCGAACACGACGACGCTGCCGAGCTTGTGGGCGATCATGGCCCGGATGTTCTTGGAGATGTCCTGCCGTACCGGCGCGGGGAGCGGCTGCACGGTTTTCTGCTTCAAATACGGGTAGAGCCGGTCGGCTTTGCGCGCAAGGAGTGCATTGCAGACAAACGTTGCGCAGAGCTTCAGCGCAAGGTACAGGATGTAGTCCCCGGTCAGCAGCAGCGCCGCACACTGCGCGGCCGTGACCGCCATGCTGGTCTTATATTGGTAGGACGTGACGATGTGCTGCTTTTGGTCCGCACTGATCAGGGACTGCTTGTAGACCAGAAAATACGAGATCGAAGAATCCAGCACGAACATGAGGTAAATCAGGCGGATGTGCGGGATGTCGGGAATGTCGCGGATGATATACTGCAAAAACGGTGTGAGTGCCGCACCGAGCACGCCTACGGTGATGCCGATGATCGTGTAAAACTTCCGGTAGAGCGTCATCAGCGACAAAATCAGCTCCCGGTCACCCTCAGCCAGCGGCTTGTACATGCTGTAGGTAATGGCGGTGCCGACGCCGAGCTCTGCCAGCGAGAGCATGGTGAGAATGTTTGCAAATGTGCCATCCAGCCCCAGATACTCCTTGGTCAGCACGACCACGAAGATCTTACGGGCGATGAAATTCACCACGATCGCAGCCAGCTTGAACAACACGGCTGTTTTCAGGTTCCTGAGTGAGTTATCTGTTCTGGACATAGCGCCACCGTCCCGGTTTCATACAAAAATCTATAAATCTATAATAATCTATCATTCACGCACCCATAAGTCAACGCCGATGCCGCGAAATGCCGTGTCTGCGGTATTTGTTCGCTGCGCAACGCAAAGGAGGTATTGTGATGAAAGGCATCATCCTCGCCGGGGGCTCCGGCACACGGCTGTACCCGCTCACGCGGGTCACGTCCAAGCAGCTGCTGCCCGTGTACGACAAGCCCATGATCTACTACCCGCTCTCGACGCTCATGCTCGCGGGCATCCGCGACATCCTCATCATCTCCACGCCGGAGGACACGCCGCGCTTCGAGCGTCTGCTCGGCGACGGAAGCCAGTTCGGCATCCGGCTGTCCTACGCGGTGCAGCCGCATCCGGACGGTCTGGCGCAGGCGTTTCTGATCGGGGAGGATTTCATCGGCGATGACACGTGCGCCATGATCCTCGGCGACAATATTTTCTACGGCAACCGCTTTCGCAGCAATCTGTGCGAGGCGGTCAAGGATGCCGAGGCTGGCTGTGCCACGATCTTCGGCTACCATGTCAAGGACCCCGAGCGCTTCGGCGTTGTGGAGTTCGACCAGAACAAGCGCGTGCTGTCCGTCGAGGAAAAGCCCAGAAGCCCACGCTCGAATTACTGCGTCACGGGGCTGTATTTTTACGACAACCGTGTCGTGGAAAAGGCGCGGCAGGTGCGTCCGTCGGCGCGCGGCGAGCTGGAGATCACAGACCTCAACCGGCTCTATCTCGAGGACGACCGGCTGAAGGTGCAGCTGCTCGGCCGGGGCTTTGCGTGGCTCGACACCGGCACGGTCGAGAGTCTCATGGACGCGGCGGTCTTTGTGCAGACGGTGCAAAACCGGCAGGATGTCATCATTTCCGCGCCGGAAGAGGTGGCCTATCACATGGGCTGGCTCACAAAGGCGCAGCTGCTGGCTGCCGCTGCGCAGTATCACAACGCGCCCTACGGCGCGCATCTGCGCGCGGTCGCGGAGGACAAGCTGGTGTTTGAGAGGGAACTGCATGATTAGATTCGTAACCGGCGGCGCCGGCTTCATCGGCGCAAATTTCCTGTTTTACCTGCGCGAGCGCTATCCGGACGACCGGCTCGTGTGCATCGACAAGCTCACCTATGCCGGCAATCTCTCCACGCTCGCGCCGCTGCTCGGGCAGCCAAATTTCCGCTTTGCCAAAGTGGACATCTGCGACCGTGAGGCGGTCTGCGCCCTCTTTGCCGAGGAGCGCCCCGACGTGGTCATCAACTTCGCGGCCGAGAGCCATGTGGATCGCTCGATCGCCGACCCGTCGCTGTTTTTGCAGACGAACATCATCGGCACGTCCGTGCTCATGGACGCCTGCCGCGAATATGGGAATGTCCGCTTCCATCAAGTCTCGACCGACGAGGTCTACGGCGACCTGCCGCTCGACCGGCCGGAGCTGCTGTTCACCGAGCAGACGCCGCTGCACACGAGCTCGCCCTACAGCAGCTCCAAGGCCGCGGCTGACCTGCTCGTGGGCGCGTACGGACGCACCTACGGTCTGCCGGTCACGATCTCGCGCTGCTCGAATAACTACGGGCCGTATCAGTTCCCGGAAAAGCTCATCCCGCTCATGATCGTGAGCGCCCTCGCCGACCGGCCGCTGCCGGTGTACGGGCAGGGACTGAACGTGCGCGACTGGCTGTATGTCACCGACCACTGCAAGGCCATCGACCTCGTGGTCAGCCGCGGGCGCATCGGTGAGGTGTACAACATCGGCGGTCACAACGAGATGCGCAACATCGACATCGTGCGCCTAATCTGCCGCAAGCTTGGCAAGCCCGAAAGTCTCATCACCTACGTCGCCGACCGGCAGGGGCATGACCTGCGCTATGCCATCGACCCCACGAAGATCCACACGGAGCTCGGCTGGCTGCCGGAGACAAAGTTCGCCGACGGCATCGGCCGCACGATCGACTGGTATCTTGCGCACCGCGCCTGGTGGGAGGAGATCGTCTCCGGCGAATACCAGAGCTACTACGCGCGGATGTACGGTGAGCGCCCGACGCCGGAGCAAACGTGAAACGCGCGGGAAAACGCATCCGCCGTGCGCTGCCGGCGCTGCTGCTGGCACTCGTGCTCACGGTGGGCATCTCGGCTGCCGTGTGCCGTGTTTCGCTCAAGACGACGGAATATACCGTCGCCGTGCGCGGGCTCATAGCGCCGCTGCGCACCGTCGTGCTCAGCGACCTGCACAGCCGCGAATACGGCAAGGACAACGCGGCGCTGCTCGCGCGCGTGGCGCAGCAGCAGCCGGATGCGATCTTCTGCGTCGGCGATTTTATCGACAGCGATGCAGCGCCGGCGCAGCTGCAGCGGCTGTATCAGCTCCTGCGCCGCCTCGGTGAGATCGCGCCGGTGTTCTTTTCGCCCGGCAATCATGAGATTGCCTACATGGAGTCTCACGGCTCTGAGCTGCTTGACGCCGTGGCCGCGACCGGGGCGACCGTGCTCTACGACCGCTGGGTGCAGACGACGCTCGGCGGTGCGGTTGTGCGCATCGGCGGCAGCTGCGGCCATTTTCGGGACATCAATCGCAGCGCCAAGCTCGACTATGCGATGGAGGAGACCATCGGCGCGGCGGATGTACCCGGCATCGTGCTGCTGCATATGCCGGAGAGCCTTCTGCTCGACGATGCGCGTGAGCGCTGGACGGGGCAGGTCTTTCTCAGCGGCCACACGCACGGCGGCGTGATCCGCATCCCGCTGATCGGCGGTCTCGTTGCGCCGACACAGGGACTTTTCCCGAAGTACGATCAGGGAAAATTTACGGTCGACGGCCGCATGACGCTCATCATCACGTCCGGGCTCGCGGGCTATGCGTGCGTGCCGCGCGTATGTAATCGCCCGGAGGTCTGCGTGGTGGATCTGATACCCGAGGAGGGAAGTTGATATGACGGTCAGCGAAGCGCTGCTCAACTGCATATCCGCCGCTCTGGACGGGCGTGAGTGCGCACTGACGCTCGCGCCGGATGACTGGACGGCGCTGCTGCGTCTGGCGGGGGAGCAAAAGCTCCTGCCGCTCGTGTATGCGGCGGTGCGCGGCACACCGGGCTTTGCCGCCGCGCCCGAAGCGGTGCGCGCAGCCGCGCGCCGGCAGACCATGCGGGAGGCGGCGGCACAGACCGTGCACACGGAGGCGTTTTTGCGGCTCTATCAGGCGCTGCGCGCCGAGGGACTTGCGCCGGTCGTCGTCAAGGGCATCGTTTGCCGCGCTCTGTATCCGCAGCCGGAGCTGCGCCCCTCAAGCGATGAGGACCTGTATCTCACGGCGGCGGAGATGCCGCGCTTTCACGCCGTGCTGCTGCGCGCGGGCTTTGTGCTGACAGAGCCGGAGCGCGACTACCGCAGCGCGCACGAGGCGCGCTATGTGCATCCGGACACGGGACTGGTCGTGGAGGGGCACTGGGCACTGTTTCCGACGGAATATGCCGTCTATGCCGCGCTCAATGTGCAGCTGCCCGACCTGATGCAGCGGGCGCAGGGCTGGGAGACCGGCGGCGTGACGCTGCGCGTGCCCGATGCGTGCGACCATCTGATCTTTCTGCTTTTGCACGCGTTCAAGCATTTTATCAGCAGCGGTGTCGGCGTGCGCCAGCTGTGCGATATTGCGCTCTGGATGCGGCGCTTCGGCGCGCAGATCGATTGGCAGCGTGTGCGCGCGGCACTGCGCGCGACGCACAGTGAGGGCTTTGCCGCAGCGGTCATCGATGCGGGCGTGCATTGGTTCGGCCTTGAGCGCGCGGCGGCGCATATCCCGCCGGACTGGGAGACGCTCGAGAGCGCGGCGCTGCTCGCCGATGCGCTCTCCGGCGGCGTGTACGGCAGCGCGGACAGCACGCGCCGGCACAGCTGCACGATCACCATTCACGCGGCGGACCGGGCGCATCGCGGCGGCACGGGGCGCGCATCGCTCTGTGCGGCGCTCTTTCCCGGGCGCGAGGTGATGGCTGGCTGGTATCCGTATGTCGCCCGTTGTCCGGCGCTGCTGCCGGCGGCGTGGGTGCAGCGCATCTGGCGCTACCTGCGCACGCGCGGCAAGCACACCAGTGCGCAGGACAGTCTGCGTGTCGGCGCACAGCGCGTGGAGCTGCTGCGCCAATACCGGGTCTTATAAAAAAACCGCAGCCCGTGGTATGTGTCCACGGGCTGCGGTTTTTGGCTTTGTGTCATTCTGCGTCCAGCCGTTTTTCCAGACAGACGAGCTCTACGCCGGCGATGCCGTTGAAGGTGCACGGCACGATGGCGGCCTCGCGGAAGCCGAGACGGGCGTAGAGCCGGCGGGCAGCGGTGTTTTTTGCATTCGTGTCGATGCGCAGCACCGTGCAGCCGAGCGCGCGGGCGCGCCGGGCATAAAAGCGCACGAACTGCGTGCCGTAGCCGTGCCCGGCGATCGTCGGGTCAACGACGAGCGTGTGCAGCACGAGCACCTGCTCCGGCGGCGCTGTGTATTGCCACGGCACCTGCGCGTAGACCGGCACCTGCACTTGGTCGATGCGCCCGGCGGCGACGAGCGCACCGCCGTCAGTGAGCACGAACAGTGCCCCATCGTCGAGCGCGGCCTGCGCGGTCGCGCGCGTCGGATAGACGCCGCGCGCCCAGCCGACGCTGGCGGCGCCGGTTTCCTCTGCGGTGTGGATCGCGTCGTAGATCTGCTCGATGCGCGGCAGATCGTCTGCGGTCGCGGGACGGATGTCGATCATGGAGATACCTCCTTCTGCGGTGCCCGGAAGATCTCCTCCGGGATCAGGGCTGCGAGCGCGCGCTGTCCGGCGGGCGTGTGGTGCACGCCGTCGGTCGTGTAGGCCGCGATGAGCGCGTCCGGGTCGTCGGGGTCTGCCAGAGCGTCCAGCGGGATGTAGCCGTCGGCGGGGCAGTCCGCGCTCTGAAACCACGCGTTGAGCTCCGGCCGCAGCGCGTCGAGCTCCGGCGACCACTGAATGTCGTCCCCGCGCCCGAAGAGGTTTCGCGTATAGCCCTTCCACGGCGTGAGCTCGCAAAACCAGATGCGCACGCCCTGCGCGTGCGCCATGTCGGCGAGTGCGCGGTAGCCTGCGGTCATCTGCGCGAACGTGACCGGGGTCAGCAGTCCCTGCTTGCTGCGGCAATGCGGGTGGATGAGATCGTTCGCGCCGAGCTTGACGAGCACCATGTCCGCGCCCGCCTGCGCGAGCACGTCGCGCCTGAAGCGCTTCACGCCTGCGCCGCCGAGGAGCTTCGCCGCGCGGCCGACGCCGTCGGCCACCAGCCGGTCGCCCTTGATGGCGGCCTGCGTCACGCTCACGCTGCCGATCCCGGCCTCGCGCAGGCGCGCCGCCAGCAGCCGCGGCAGCTCGTTTGCCACGGTCGAGTCGCCGAAGATGACGCACGTGTGCGTCCCGGGCGCTGCCAGCACGTCGATCTCCGTGAGCGCTGGGATGACCTCATATGCGCCGGTCTCCGCCGTGTGCTGCATCGGTATGGCCAGATGCAGCAGGGGGCGGCGCGTGCAGTTGCCGAGCTCGGCGTAGCTGCATCCGCCGATGAGTCCGATCGTGCGCATGGCGTTGATGCCGCGGTAAAAGACCGTGACGGTCAGCGTCTGCCCGGCGGTGACCGGCAGCGCGGCGGCATCGGAGGTGCAGCTCGTCCCGGCGGCGATGCGGACATGACCCTCGCCGCCGAAGGTCACGGTGCGCAGCGTGTCGGGCTCGATGCCGCGCGCATCGTCCGCGCCGATGGCGACGGTGCAGGCGGCCACGTGCAGCGGCAGCACGCCGAACACATTCGAGAGCGTCAGGCGCACGTGCGTGCCGCCGGCCGTGAGCTGCACGGCCGTGCGCGCGGACACGTCCGTCACGGCGACACCGAGCCGGTCGAGGATGCCGGTCTCGGACAGGCTCGCGTCGATGGGGCTGGTGCTCCATGCGCTGACCCAGTGGCTGCGGATGCTGATTTCGTCCATAGCAAGACCTCCGGAATTTTGTGTGCTTCTGCCTTTAAGATAGGCGCGCGGCGCGCAAAAGTCAACCGCAAACGCCGCTCCCGGCTTTACAACACGGACCAAAACGTGGTATCATGCGCACAGAACGACTTTTACCGGACAGAGGAGGGGACAGCTGTGCCAGACAAGCGTCAGACACCGGCGGAGCGGCCGCCGAAAAAGCGCATGAGCCGCGGCACGCGCGTGCTGGTCATCATCGTGTGTGTGCTGCTCACCATCGCGCTGCTGCTGGTCGCAACGGTATTGGTTTTGTCTGCGATCGGCCGCAATGCGCTGACCGACGATGACGGGATGAACATTTCCCGGGACGATGTGGAGTCGCTCGGCTCGGGCACGGTGCGCTACAATGACCGGCTCTATCGCTACAACACCGATATCGTCACGATCCTGCTCATGGGCGTGGACGAGCAGGTCAAGCAGGATGCCAACGGCATCTACGGCAACGCCAACCAGTCGGATGCGAACATCCTGGCGGTGCTCGATCTGCGCAACAAGGAGATGACGCTCATCTCCGTCTCGCGCGACGCGATGTGCACGCTCGACATTCTCAACAGCGCGGGTGAGCACGTCGGCACGGCTACGGCGCAGCTGGCGCTTGCCTATGCCTACGGCGACGGGGCGGAGCGCAGCTGTGAGCTGACGAGCGCGGCTGTCTCGCGCCTGTTTTACGATCTGCCGATCCCGGTCTACGGCTCGATCTATATGCAGGGCATCCGCCAGCTCGTCGACAGCGTCGGCGGCGTGACGGTCACGCCGGACACGAGCATCCCCGGCTTTGCCGCCGGACAGCCCGTGACGCTCACCGGCAAGCTCACGGAAAACTACATCCGCTACCGCGCCGATTCGACCGAGGGCAACAACCAGCGTATGCAGCGGCAAAAGCAGGTCGTACTTGCGCTCGTGCACAAGATGCTCGCACAGGTCAAGGAGGACCCGGCAAGCATTCTCGCGCTCTACAACAACATCCGGCGCAACACCACGACGAACATCAACACCGCCATGATGGTCTATCTGGCGCAGCGGGCGAGCGGGATGCACTTCTCGGACGACATCGTCAATGTCCCCGGTACGTCGGTCATGGGCGAGCAGCGGCACGCGGAGTATCAGGTCGATTCAGACGCGCTGCTGGAGCTGATCCTGAGCATTTTCTATGAGCCAGTGGAGGGATAACCGGGAAACGGATATTTTTTGCAATTACCCCTTGCAATTTGCGCGCAAATGATGTAAAATCATAGTACCTTTGAAAAGCTGTAAGTTTATGAATGGAGGAGTTCACAATGAAGCGTTTTGTGGCCATTCTTTTGATACTCGTTCTCGTGTTCGCCCTGTCGGCGACGGCGTTTGCCGCCGGTAGCGTCACCAGCCCCGAGAAGGGCAATACCGATGCGAATGTCACGCCCGATAAGGGCAACACCTCTCCGCAGACCGGTGAGTCTTTCAGCATCCTGTGGGTGATCCTTGCGGCAATCGCAGCGATCGGAGCGGTGCTGTTTTGCGGCAAAAAGCTGATTCGCGTCAAGTGAAGCAGCGGTCACATGGATAACAATGCCCCATGATCTTCATGGGGCTTTTGTTTTTATGAGGTGAACGATGAAGAAGAAAAAAATCCTTGTGCGCAGTGTACTGGTGCTTGTGGCGCTCGCGGCGCTGTGCGCGTGTGCGTGGTGCGTGTGGTACATCGTGCAGTACTATCAGGGGCAGGCCTTCGGTGACCGGATGCGCACCAACATTTCCGACGACGGCGGCAGCTTTCAGCTCGGGCGCGTGAAGATCCCGGTCGATTTTGACGAGCTGCAGACCATGAACCCGGATATCTATGCGTGGATCAAGATCCCGGACACGGACATCAGCTATGCCGTGCTGCAGCGCGGTGCGGAGGACGATCAGGAGTATTACTCCAAGCACAGCGAAAACGGCGCCTACTACAGCGGCGGCAGCATCTTCAGCCAGAGCTACAACCGGAAGGACTTTTCCGACCCCATGACCGTGCTCTACGGGCACAACCTGCGCAACGGGCGTATGTTCGCCCAGCTCAACAGCTTTTCGGACGCGGAGGTCTTTGAGTCGCACCGCTATATCTACGTCTATCTCCCGGACCGGATGCTCGTGTATGAGATCTTCGCGGCCTATCCGCACTCGAGCGAGCATCTGCTGCTGTGCCATGATTTTGCGGACGCAGAGGATTTCACGGCATATTTTGACGATGTGCGCGCGCAAAAAAGCCTGCAGGCCAATGTCCGCGAGGACGCATGGCCGCAGCCGGGCGACCGCGTGCTGACGCTCTCGACCTGCTACCGCGGGGACAATCATCAGCGCTATCTGGTGCAGGGCAAGCTCGTGGCGGAGGCCTACGCGAACTAACTGCATACGAAATATGAAAAACCGGCAGAGCCAACGCTCTGCCGGTTTTTGCGTCTGGATCGCTCAGCCGTGCAGGCCGTTTTCCTGACGCTCCATGTTTTCGATGACGATATCGTGGATGTCGCCGAGACCGGCGCAGTATTCGAGCACCTTCCAGGGCGTGTTCGTGTGGAAGTGGATCTTGATGAGGTCCTCGTCGCCCACGGCGAGCAGACAGTCGCCCGCGATGTTGGCGAGGATGTAGTCGTGGATTGCGTCCTCATCGAGGCCGTGACCCTCGATGAGCAGCTGGGTGTCAAAACGGAATTCGAGCATGGTGAGCCTCCTTAGTCATCGAGCTTGAGCACGGCGAGAAATGCCTCCGTGGGGATCTGGACCGTGCCGAGCTGGCGCATTTTCTTCTTGCCTTCCTTTTGCTTTTCGAGCAGCTTTTTCTTGCGCGTGATGTCGCCGCCGTAGCACTTGGCGAGCACGTCCTTGCGCATGGCCTTGACGGTCTCGCGCGCGATGATCTTGCCGCCGATCGCGGCCTGCACCGGGATCTCGAACAGCTGCCGCGGGATGTTCTCCTTGAGCTTTTCGCACAGCTTGCGCGCCCGGCCGTAGGCCTTGTCCTTGTGGGCGATGAAGCTCAGCGCGTCGACCTGATCGCCGTTGAGCAGCATGTCCACCTTCACAAGCTCGCTCGGGTGATAGCTGGAAAATTCGTAGTCGAGCGAGGCGTACCCCTTCGTGCGCGCCTTGAGCGTGTCGAAGAAGTTGTAGACGATCTCGTTGAGCGGCATCTCGTAGTGCAGCTCCACAAGGCGGCTGTCGAGATACTGCATATTCTTATACTCGCCGCGCAGATCCTGACACAGCGGCATGATGTTGCCGACGAATTCCTGCGGCGTGATGATCGATACGTTCACATACGGCTCCTCCGCGACTTCGATGGCGGCAGGGTTCGGGTAGTCATGGGGGTTGTCGATCATGAGCACCGTGCCGTCGGTCTTGGTGATGCGGTAGATAACGCTCGGCAGCGTCGTGATGAGGTCGAGGTCGAACTCGCGCTCGAGACGCTCCTGAATGATCTCCATGTGCAGCATACCGAGAAAGCCGCACCGGAAGCCGAAGCCGAGCGCGACCGACGACTCCGGCTCGAACGAGAGCGAGGCGTCGTTGAGCTTGAGCTTTTCGAGCGCGTCGCGCAGATCGGGGTATTTTGAGCCGTCCTCAGTGTAGATGCCGCAGTAAACCATCGAGCGTGCCGGACGGTAGCCGGGCAGCGGCTCGGCGGCGGGGCGGGCAGTCTCGGTGACGGTGTCGCCCACGCGCGTGTCCTCCACGTTTTTGATGCTCGCGGTGAAGTAGCCGACATCGCCGCAGCCGAGCTCGTCGCACGGGTCGAGCCCGATGGGACGCAGATGACCGACCTCGAGCACCTTGTACGACGCGCCGGTGGACATGAGCGTCACCTCCGTGCCGCGCCGGAGCGTGCCGGAGATGATGCGCATGAGCACGATGACGCCGCGGTAGCTGTCATACTGGCTGTCGAACACGAGCGCCTGCAGCGGGGCATTCGGGTCGCCCTGCGGGGCGGGGACGTTGTCGACGATGTCGTCGAGCACGGCCTGAATGTTGATGCCCTGCTTGGCCGAGATCTCGGGCGCGTCCATGGCCGGGATGCCGATGATGTCCTCGATCTCGGCCTTGGTGCGCGCAGGGTCGGCGGCGGGCAGGTCGATCTTGTTGATGACCGGCAGGATCTCAAGATCATGGTCGAGCGCAAGGTAGGTATTGGCAAGCGTCTGCGCCTCCACGCCCTGCGAGGCATCCACGATCAGCACGGCGCCCTCGCACGCGGCGAGCGAGCGGCTGACCTCGTAGTTGAAGTCCACGTGGCCCGGCGTGTCGATGAGGTTGAGTGTGTAGACCTTGCCGTCACGGTGATAGGTCAGCCCGACGGCGCGTGCCTTGATCGTGATGCCGCGCTCGCGCTCGAGATCCATGTTGTCGAGCAGCTGGTCCTCCATTTCGCGCTGATCCACGGCGCCGCACAGCTCGATGAGCCGGTCGGACAGGGTGGACTTGCCGTGGTCAATGTGCGCGATGATCGAAAAATTGCGGATGTTTTCTTGTGGGATCATAGGGAAATCTCCTCCAGTGCGGCCTCGGCGCGGTCAGCGGCTGTGCGCACGTCCTGCACGAGCGCGCGCAGTGCCTCGAGCTGTTCGGGCGTGCAGGTCGGGCTCGGCGCACGGCCGAGCAGAAAGTCGGCGCTCACGCCGTAGTAATCGCACGCCCTGCACACGAACGCGAGCCCGGGCTCACGCGCACCGTTTTCGTAGTGGGACAGCAGCGCCTGACTGATCTTCAGGTCGGCCGCGACCTTGCGCTGGGACAGCCCGCGCGCGTGGCGCAGCTCCGACATGACGGCAGCAAAATTGCGTTCCATGCCGCACCTCCTGTAACGTTCTGATAACGGTCTGTATTTTACCACGCCTGCGCACAAACGGCAACAACCTCTTTTTAAAATTGTGTGCGGGGGTTGAAAAACGTCGGAGGTGGTGTTACACTATTTAATTGTGAAACCATGTTCACAGAAAAACAGAAAATAGATGAACATATTGGAGGAAAACACCATGTTTGAAAATCTGGTTGAAGTTCTCAAAGCCAATCCGCGCAAGATCGTCTACACCGAGGGCACCGATGCCCGTATCCTCGAGTCCGCTGCCCGCCTGAAACAGGGCGGCTTCCTGACGCCGATCCTCGTCGGCAATGTTGAGGACGTGAAAGCTGCGGCCAAGGCCGGCAACTTTGACATCGAGGGGCTGGAGATCATCGATCCCGCCAACTATGACAAGATGGACGAGATGGCCCAGTGCATGTTCGACCTGCGCAAGGGCAAAATGACCATGGAAGAAGTCCGCGCCAACCTCCAGAAGGGCAACTACTTCGGCACCATGCTCGTGAAGATGGGCGTGGCCGATGCGCTGCTCGGCGGCGCGACCTACTCCACCGCGGACACCGTCCGTCCGGCGCTGCAGCTCATCAAGACCAAGAAGGGCGCCCACCTCGTGAGTTCCTGCTTCATCATGGTCCGCGGCGACGAGATGTACTGCATGGGCGACTGCGCCATCAACATCGACTATCCCGATACCCTCGACAAGGCGACTGGTGAGGTCGTCTTCTCCGGCGCGCAGAAGCTGGCAGAGGTTGCTGTCGAGTCCGCGCGGACCGCTGCCTTCTTCGGCATCGACCCGAAGGTAGCGCTTCTTTCCTTCTCCACCAAGGGCTCCGGCAAGGGCGGCACTGTCAAGCTCAGCCACGACGCCACCATCGAAGCGCAGAAGCTCGCCCCCGAGCTTGCCATCGACGGCGAAATGCAGTTTGACGCGGCGGTTTCCCCGGTCGTCGGTCAGCTCAAGTTCCCCGGCTCCAAGGTCGCCGGCTACGCCAACACCTTCATCTTCCCGTGCATCGAGGCCGGCAACATCGGCTACAAGATCGCGCAGCGTCTGGGCGGCTTTGCGGCCTACGGCCCGATCCTGCAGGGTCTGAACGCGCCCATCAACGACCTGTCCCGCGGCTGCGACGCCGAGGAAGTCTACCAGATGTCCATCATCACGGCGGCTCTGGCCTGATCGGTTTTCGTCCAAAACGTGTTTCCGGCGCTGTTATTTTAACAGCGCCGGTTTTTTGAAAGGGGAGAGCGCCTGTGGAGCGCGAGGAATATATGCGCGCGGCGCTCACGCTCGCGCACGCCGCGGCGGCCGACGGGGAGGTGCCGGTCGGCTGCGTGATCGTCGACGCCGGGGGCCGCATCATCGGCCGCGGCCGCAACCGCCGCGAGCGCACGCACCGCGCCGATGCCCACGCCGAGATGGAGGCCATTGCTGAGGCATGCCGCGCGCGCGGCACGTGGCGGCTCGACGGCTGCACGCTCTATGTCACGCTCGAACCGTGCCCCATGTGCGCCGGGGCGATCATCAACGCCCGCGTGCCGGTCGTCGTCTACGGCGCGAAGGAGCCGAATTTCGGCTCGTGCGGCAGTGTGCTCAATCTCTTTGAGGAGCGCTACGGTCACCACCCCGCCATTTACGGCGGCGTGCTCTCGGACGATTGCGCGGCCGCGCTGCGCGCGTTCTTCGGCGGTCTGCGCGGATAAAAAGCATGCGTCCCGATCGTTCGGGACGCATGCTTTTTTTATTCCCGGATCTCATCCATCAGCTCGTGGTAAAACACGTCGAGCACGCCGACGTAGTGCGGCTTCCACGGCTTGAGCCGGCTGCAGTAGTGGATGATGACCGTGTGCGCGCGCACCCAGTTGAGATCGACCGGCTCGGCAAGCAGCTGCGCGTTGTGCAGCGCAAGGATGCGGTCGCTGAGGTTGTAGACCATGCTGTCGAGCAGGTGCACCCGGTCGCCGTAGAGCGCGGTGAGAATGTCCTGATCCGGCAGCAGGAACACGTCCTGCTTTTCATCGGCAAAGGCGCGCACACGCTCCATGTCGAGGTCGGCGCGCAGGGCCGGGAGGTTATACAGCAGCACGCCGGTGTTGATGTAGGGCGCAGCCTCGTCCATGCCCAGACGCGCGGCGTTGAGCTTTTCGAGCAGCTTGCGCGTGTGCGTGCAGGCCATGAAATACGCATCTCCGAACGGCGCGGCATACAGCGTCGTGAGGGGATTGATGATGACCGTGTCCGCGTCGAGGTAGAGGATGCGCTCGAGCGTGTCCGGCAGCAGCAGGGGCGCTGCGATGCGGTAATAGATCTGGCGCGGGTAGCGCTTCGACTCCGGAAAGCCGTCGAACATCGCGGGGTCGACGAACACAAAGTGCAGCCCGACCTCGGGCAGCGCCGCGCGCACGCGCTCCTCATCGGCGGGCGTGAGATCGGAGTGCAGGATAAAGACCTCGTAATGGCTCGCGCCGCCGTGCAGCAGCACGCTGCGCATACAATTTAGAAATGTGGGGATATAGCCCCCGTTGATCGCAAAGAGCAGGTTCATACGCGTTCCTCCCGAATGCGCTGCAAAATGCAGACGGTCATATGACGCGCGGGCGCTGCCGATGCAGCGCCCGCGAAAGTCTGTGTGTTATTATGCCTTCGGTGTGCCGTCGGGGTTAAACAGCGGCAGCTTGCCCAGCACGGTGATGTCGGGGCGGTCGTTTGCGTCGCCCTCGGCGAGCACGGCCATCTTGCCGACGATGATGCCGCCGGCCTCGTTGACGAGTTCCTCCATCGCGCGCAGCGACTCGCCGGTCGAGATCACGTCGTCGACGATGACGATGCGTTTGCCGTGGATCAGCTCCGCGTCCGTCTGGTCGAGCACGAGCGTCTGCACGCCCTGCGTCGTGATGGACTTGACGTGCACCTGAAACACGCTGCTCATATAGGCCTTGGCCTTCTTGCGGGCGACGAAGTACTTGTCCGCACCGCTCTGACGGGCCATTTCATACACCAGCGGGATGGCTTTCGCTTCGGGGGCGATCAGATAGTCATATTCCGGCGTCAGCTTGAGCAGCTCGGCCGCGCAGTGCACGGTCAGCTCCACATCGCCAAACATGACGAACGCGCCGATGTACAGGTCATCGGAGACCTTGCACAGGGGCAGATCGCGCTTTAGCCCGGCGATATCCATCTCATATGTCATTTGAAATTCCTCCTAATCATAATCACAGGGTAACAAAGACATTATACATGAACGCCGGAAAAATGCAAGACTCCCGACGGCAAAAGATGTCTTTGTGTATGTGTCATATGGACGAATGTGTTTCGAATATATTTCAGTAAAGTTACCCATTCGAAAACAGAATATCAAAATAATGGGAGTTGCCATTTTCGTGACGCCGTCAGAATATCTAAAAAGTGGTCACGTTCGGCTGGCCCAATCTATGGCATCGTCTAAAATGAACAGTTTGTGAACGAAATTCACGAAAAACGGTTGCGAATTTCGGGTTTTTAGTGTAAATTAGCAATAAGTTCATCGAGAATTTCCCACTTGCGGTTATGGATGCCCGGACGAAGCGGTTATCGTCCGGCGCTATTGGGGGGGAGTTCCGGGGAAAAGCAATTTGAAATTGGAGGAAAAACAATGGACGAAAACAAACGTGGTTCATTTGGCAGCACAATCGGCTTTCTGCTCTCTGCCATCGGTTCCGCCGTCGGCCTCGGCAACATCTGGGGCTTCCCGTACAAGATGGGCAGATGCGGCGGCTTCACTTTCCTGATCGTTTACCTGGCTCTGGCGGCATTTGTCGGCTTCGCGATCATGCTCTCTGAGCTGGCGATCGGCCGCAGCACCGGCTTCGGCCCGGTCAACGCCTACAAGAAGATCTCGAAGAAGTTCAAGTGGATCGGCTGGCTGGCCATCATCGCCCCGTTCCTGATCATGACCTTCTACTCGGTCCTCGGCGGCTACTGCATCTATTACATGGTCATCAACGTCGTCGGCATGTTCAGCGGCATGCCGGACAGCAGCTCCTTCGGGGCTCTGCTCACCAACCCGTGGGCCAGCATTGGCTGCATGGTTCTGTTCATGGCCATCTGCTATCTCATCAACCGCGGCGGTGTCGGCGGCGGCATTGAGAAGTTCAACACGATCGGCATGCCCGCCCTGTTCGTCATGCTCGTCATCGTCATCATCCGTGCCTGGACGCTTCCGAATGCGGACGTCGGCCTCAAGTACATGTTCGTCCCCGGCTACGCTCTGAAGGCGGGCTTCTTTGACAAGGCCCCCGGCTTTATGGAAGTTCTCGCAACGGCCGGCGGCCAGATGTTCTTCTCCCTGTCTCTTGCCATGGGCGCCATGATCACCTACGGCTCCTATCTCGGCAAGGGTGAGAACCTGCCGAAAAACTCCGTTATTATCGTTATCTCCGATACCATGGTCGCCATCATGGCTGGTCTCGCCGTTATCCCGGCGGCCGTCGCCAACGGCATCGCCAAGGGCATGGCCGTCTCCGAGATCAAGCTCGGCGGCCCGAACCTCCTGTTCGCCACGCTGCAGGACGTGTTCCATGACATGGGCACCATCGGCGGCATCTTCGGCCTGATCTTCTACGCCCTCGTTCTGATCGCGGCCATCTCGTCCGCCATCTCCCTGATCGAGGCGGTCTCCGTCACCTTCATCGACCACGCCAGCGCCAAGGGTCACGAGCGTGACCGCAACAAGGTGCTCGCCGTCGTCTGCCTCGCCATCACCCTGCTGGCCTGCCTCGTCGCGGTTGACGGCCTCGGCTCCAACGGCATCGCGCCGAAGGATCTGTTCCACATCAACTCCAAGGCTGACTGGTGCGCTGACTGGCTCGACTTCATGGATATGATCTCCGAAGGCATTGCCATGCCGCTCGGCGCCATGCTCATGTCCATCATGGTCGGCTGGGAGATCAAGCCGAAATCCCTGTACGGCGAGATCGACAGCGGCTACAACGGCCACATCCACGGCTTCTACACCTTCTGCATCAAGTATCTCTGCCCCGTGATCATGTTCTTCATCCTGCTTGTGCAGATCAGCACGTTCTTCGGTCTGGGCTGGTTCAACTGATCGCAGCAGCGTAAGCTTGCAACCCAACAAAACAACCGCAACCGGCAGCCATTCTGGCTGCCGGTTTTTGTTGTCCCGTGCGCCGCGGCGGCGGTCACTGTGCAGCCCCGCGTCCGGACATGGAAAAAGCGCCGTGCAGATCGCTCTGCGCGGCGCTTTTCCGCTGGGGGGAAAAGAAGATGGAGAAAGAAAAAGAGAGGATGCATAAAACGCTCGGCGGCGGGGCGGTCACCCGCCGCCGGAGTTGAGGAGAAGCAAATTATTTCGTGCTGTCGCTGGCGCGGTCAAAGGTGACGGTCAGCTTCAGCGTCTCGCCGCTGCGCGAGACGGTCAGCGTGGCGCTCTCACCGGCGGAGTAGCCGCGCAGTGCACTGCGCAGTGCATCGCCGGAGGAGACGGCCTTGTCGTCGATGGCGGTGATGATGTCGCCCGCCTTCAGACCGGCCTTCTCGGCGCAGCTGCCGCTGTTAACGGCGTTGACATACGCGCCGTCCGGCATGTTGTAGTACTGCGCGGCACTGTCCGGAATGGTCTGCAGCGTGATGCCGAGCTGGGCGCGGTCGGTCACGGTGCCGTTTTTCATGAGATCGTTTGCGATGGCCACGGCGTCATTGACCGGGATGGCGAAGCCCAGACCCTCCACGCCGGAGGAGCTGTATTTTGCGGTCACGATGCCGATGACCTGCCCTGCGGTGTTGTACACCGGGCCGCCGGAGTTGCCGGCATTGACGGCGGCGTCGATCTGGAACATATTGATGCCGCTGTCGGTGCCGTCGGAGGTGGTGATCGTGCGGTCGAGCGCGCTGATCATGCCGCTCGTCATGGTGAACTCCAGCTCGCCGAGCGGGTTGCCGACGGCGTAGACCGTGTCGCCGACGGACATACTGTCGCTGTCGCCGAAGGTGACGGGCGTCATGCCGGTGGCGTCGATCTTGAGCAGGGCGATGTCATTGTCCTCGTCCACGCCGACGATGGTCGCCTGATAGGTCGTGCCGTCGTAGGTGAGCACGGACACGGCGTAGCCGTACTGGTGCGCGGTGGAGATGACGTGGTAGTTTGTGAGCACGTAGCCGTCCTCCGTGATGAAAAAGCCGCTGCCGCAGCTCGCCTGCGAGCTCGTCTGACCGAAGTAGTTGGTGTAGGTCACTTCGGTCGTGATGGCGACGACCTGCTTGCATGCCTGACTGTAGATGGCCGAGGCGGAGCTTGGGTCGGAGCTGACCGGCTGCGTCACGAGCGTGCCGCCGGAGTTGGAGGCGGAGCTGCTGCCGGTCCTGCCGGAGCGGTTGATGAGTCCCGCGACTGCGCCGCCGCCGAGCCCGCCCAGAAGCGCGCATATGAGACACAGGCACGCGATGCGCGTGATGAGACGCTTCTGTTCGGGCGTGCGCGCGGTCCTGGGCCTGCGGGCGCGGTGCTTGCGTTTGGGCTTTTCCGCCCATGCGTCGGCGTCCGGCGTGTAGTAGCGCGGCGGGGTATTGGCCGCGTCGTCGCTGGGCTGGAAGTTCGCGTCTTCATAGCTGCGCTCGGCTTCCGGGCGGACGATGTGGTAGGTCACGTCGTCGCTGCTGTCGACCGGCGCGCCGCAGTTTGCGCAGAAGCTGGCGCCCGGCTTGAGCGCCGCACCGCACTGCGGGCAGGTGCGCGCAGCGGCGGCGGTGTCGTCGGCAGGTGTCTGTGCCTGCGCGGATGTGTGTACGTCCGCCTCTTGGGCTGCGTCCGATGCTGCGGGGTTTTGTTCCGGCTGTTCGCTTTCGGGGAAATTGGAAGCGTCGTTCATGTTGTTTGCCTCCCGGCTGTGTTGTTTTTGAAGTGTCTATATCGTAGTCGATATTTGTAACACGCGCATGAACAAAGGGCGAAGATTTTTCGAATATTCCCGAAAGCATTTGTGAACACTGCGTCTGATTTGTGAACGCGCGGCAAAAAACCGCCCGCACAGATCCTGTGCGGGCGGTGGATGTTGTTTGTGCGGATGTTACCGGCCGGAGCTGCTGTCGGCCGTTTCGTAGGTGTTGACGGCCGGCTGCGTGTCGGCATCGCCGCCGTACTTGATCGAGTGGCCCTCGAGCAGCGGCTCGATGCCGTGCGCGCGCAGCCACGCGAGCGTGCGTGTGGAGTCGGTCAGCGGAACATAGTCAACGTTGGCATAGACGGTTTCGCCCGTTGCCGGGTCATATTGACTGAGCTGATAGCCGATGGTCACGGCGTAGGCCGTGCTCTGCCGCGTGCCGCTGTCGGTCAGCCAGGCGCGGCCCATGGTGCCGTCCGCGCAGTCGGGCACGATGGCGTTTTCGTACAGGTCGAGCGCCTGCTCGGCCGTGAGCTCCATGTAGAGGTAGTCGCCGCTTTCGGTCTCATAGCCGATGTTGGCGTAGGTGAGGTGCTCGAGCGTTACGGCCAGCTCCGGCGTGTTGCGCATGGCGCGCGCCTCGTCGCAGTTGAGCACCTGCTCGATCTGCGCCAGACGCGTGCTCGTGTCGGGGAGCGTGTATTCGCGCATCAGCACCTTGCCGTTCGAGAGCTTGTAGGTCAGCTGCAGACTGGTGACGCTGGTGTCGTCCGTGATCTTTTCGCGCTCCGCCACGACGGCGCGGTGGATGTCCTCCACGGCCTGAATGTTCTCCGCCTCGGTGAGCGTGGCGTTGTAACCGTTGCAGATGATGCGCACGCTTTTGACCTGCGCGGTATCCGGGATGCGGCGGGCGTAGCCCGAGAGGTCGCACTTCGCGCCGACCACGACGAGGCAGCACACGGCAGCCGTGACCGCGCAGCCGCGCCAGACCGTGCGCGGCACGCGCAGGGATTTGCGGATGACCATCTCGCTGATGACAAAGCCGAGCGCCGCGCCAAGAACGGTCAGCAGCAGAAACGGCGCCAGTTGCGCCCGGTAGGCCGGCACGTTGAGCAGCATGCCGTACACGCCGACCGGCATTGCCAGACCGGCGAAGAGCGCCACGATATACTTCAGCACCGGCTTGAGCACCGGGATGGCGACGGTGTCGCCCGCGCTCTCCATACGGCGGCGGCGGTAGAGCTGACCCGCGCACACGAGCAGCAGCAGCGCGAACACCGCCCAGACGAGCGGATATATCCAGCCGGAGAAGTTGGCAATGGCGACCTCCGCCTCCGTGCCGCTGATCGGGCGCACCAGATCGGCGTGACCGACACTTGTGCGCCGCATGAACAGCACCAGCGGGGAGAGCCAGTCGACCGGCAGATCCATCATGCCCGACATGCCGTACACGAACATGTAGAGCACGGTCTCGACGAGCACCTGGAAGCCCACGGCGATGAAGTTCACGAGCAGGTACAGGCACGGCAGCATGACCACGTGGCCGGTGAACATGGCGCACAGCACGGCGATGCCGTAGAATACGACCGTCTCGAGCGCGAGTATGCCCAGCCAGATGAGCAGCGGCTCGATGACGAGCGTGAAGCGCACCGCCTCGATGAGCACGGCAAGACCGAACACTACGACCTCTGCCGACAGCAGTATCGCAAGACCCGCCAGCAGATGCGTGCGGAACATGCATCCGCGCCGGATCGGCAGGGAGGCGGCCAGTCCCGCGCCGCGCGGCGTGTACAGATAGCCGAACATGGCGGCGGCTGCGAGCAGACCCGCGCAAAACGCCGTCAGCGGCAGCAGCATCTGCGTCTCGGAGAGAATGACGTTCGAGAGGTAGTCGATCTGCCCGGTGGACACATACGGTGCCGTCGTGCGTGCGTTGAGCAGCACACCCGGCAGCAGGATGAACAGAATGACGCCGTAGATGACCCACAGCGGCCACCAGCGCGACAGGCACTTGCGAAATTCCGTCCCGTTACAGAAGGATGTCTTTGACGGCATAGTCTGCACCTCCCAGTTCATAAATAAAGATCTCCTCGAGCGTCAGCGGCACGACGTCGAGATACTGCGGCTGCGCGGTCGAGAGCCGGTTCATGACCTCGGCGGCGTCGCCGTGCACGATCAGCGTGTGCAGGTGTCCCTGTGCGCTGCGGTGCAGGATGTCGAGCCCCTCGGGCAGCTGTGCCTCGTCCGGCAGGGCGACGAACACCTTGACGATGTTGGCCTGCAGCTCCGCGAGCGGATGCTCGAGCAGGATCTTGCCGCCGTTCATGATGCCCACATGATCGCACACGTCCTCAAGCTCGCGCAGGTTGTGCGACGAGATGAGCACGGTCGTGCCGTTTTCGGCGACATCGGCCAGCACGAGATTCCAGACCTGACGGCGCATGACGGGGTCGAGCCCGTCGACCGGCTCGTCGAGCACGAGCACATCCGGCCGCAGGCACATCGCCAGCCAGAACGCGGCCTGCTTCTGCATGCCCTTGGACAGGCGGCGGATCTGCCGCTTCGGATCGAGCTGAAACACCTCGCCGAGCTTCTGATAGCGTTCGGCGTCGAACTTCGGATAGATGCCGCGGTAGTAGCGCATCATGTCCGGGATCGTCGCCTGCGGGAAATAGAACACGTCGTCCTGAATGTAGGCGATGCGCGCCTTGACGGCCGGGTTTTCATACACGGGCTGGCCGTCGATGTCGATCACGCCGCTGTCCGGGCGGTAGATGCCCGTCAGGTGGCGGATGAGCGTTGACTTGCCCGCGCCGTTCGGCCCGACGAGACCGTACACCGCGCCGCGCGGCACGGTCATGGTCACGCCGTCGAGCGCGCGGAAACCGTCAAACGTCTTGACGACGTCTCTGATTTCAATCATGGTTCGTTCCTCCTTCCGGAATGCGGCGGCGCAGCTCCTCGCTGCGCATACCGAGGTACAGCAGCTCCTGCACGGCTGCGTCAAATTGCTGCAGCAGCGCGTCCTGCCGCGCGGGATCGTCCGGGATCTGGGCGCAGACGTAGCTGCCGCGCCCGGCGACGGAGCAGATGTAGCCCTCCGTCTCCAGCTCGCGGTAGGCGCGCTGGATCGTGTTGGGATTGATGGTCAGCTGTGTCGACAGCTCACGCACCGAGGGCAGCTTTTCGCCCAGCGGCAGCGTGCCGGACACGATCAGCCGGCGCAGCCCGTCGCGTACCTGTTCGTAGATCGGCCGGGGATCGCGGTAATTGATCGAGATCGTAGTGCAGCACCACCTTTCATAGCGCACTAACTGTATTAACCGTGTTGGTACAGTTAGGTTACCATGCGGCGCTGCGTCTGTCAAGGAGTAAGATGGTTTTGGGCACAAAAAGTTCCCGGACGGCGTTGTGCCGTCCGGGAATGGTACAATAATATTACTTCTGTCCCTCGTGGCTCTCGAGATAGACCATGAGCGTCGTGATGTCGGCGGGGGAGACGCCGGAGATGCGGCTGGCCTGGCCGAGGCTGGCGGGGCGGATGTCGCTGAGCTTCTGCCGCGCCTCGAGCCGCAGACAGGATACCTCCTGATAGTCGAGATCCTGCGGCAGCAGCCGCTCCTCGAGCCGGGTGAACTCCGCCACCTGCCGCAGCTGGCGCTGGATGTAGCCCGCGTATTTGAGCCGGATCTCCGCCTGCTCGGTCACGACGTGCGGCAGCTCCGGGCGCGCGGGGTCAAAGGGCGCGAGGTCGGCGTAGGTGATCTGCGGGCGGCGCAGGAGGTCGGCAAGGCTCACGCCCGAGCTTGTCGGCGCGGTGCCGCGCGCGGTGAGCATCGCGGCGAGCGCGGGGATCGGGGCGAGGTGCGTTTTCTCCAGCCGGGCGCACTCGGCGTCTACCAGCCGGTATTTTTCCTGCACGGCGGCAAAGCGTTCATCCGACACCAGCCCGATGCGGTGACCGATGGCGCTCAGGCGCTCGTCGGCGTTATCCTGCCGGTGCAGCAGGCGGTACTCCGAGCGGGAGGTCATGATGCGGTACGGCTCGTTCGTGCCCTTGGTCACGAGATCGTCCACGAGCGTGCCGATGTACCCGTCCGAGCGGCGGAGGATCATCGGTGCGCGCCCAAGCAGCTTGAGCGCCGCGTTTACGCCCGCAACAAAGCCCTGCACCGCCGCCTCCTCATAGCCGGACGAGCCGTTGAACTGCCCCGCCCCGTAGAGACCGGACACTTTCTTGGCTTCCAGCGTCGGCAGCAGCTCCGTCGGGTCGACGCAGTCATACTCGATCGCGTAGGCACAGCGGGTCATCTCCGCGTGCTCGAGCCCCGGCAGCGTGTGCAGCATCTCGATCTGCACATCCTCCGGCAGGGAGGAGGAGAAGCCCTGAATGTAGAGCTCCTCCGTGTCGAGCCCCATCGGTTCGATGAACAGCTGGTGGCGCGGCTTGTCGGGGAAGGTCATGATCTTCGTCTCGATCGACGGGCAGTAGCGCGGGCCGACGCCCTCGATCACGCCGGAGTAGATCGGGCTGCGGTCGAGGTTTGCGCGGATGATGGCATGTGTGCGCTCGTTGGTGTAGGTAAGGTAGCAGACAGCCTTGTTCTCGACCGGGTGCGTGGTGGAAAAGGAGAACGGCTCGATCTCCGCGTCGCCCGGCTGCAGCTCCATGTGCGAGAAGTCGACCGTGCGCGCATTCACGCGCGGCGGCGTTCCGGTCTTGAAGCGGCGCATGCGCAGCCCCAGCGCCTGACAGCATTCGGCCAGCGGGCCCGCGGCCGCCAGCCCGTCGGGGCCGGAATCGCGCAGCACATCGCCCACGATCGTGCGCCCGTGCAGATACGTGCCCGTGGCGAGCACGGCGGCGCGGCAGCGGTAGACGGCGCCGTTTGCCGTCACGACGGCGCTGACGCGGCCGTCCTCCGTCTCGACGGCCACGACCTCCGCCTGCTTGACGCGCAGGTTCGGCTGCAGCTCGAGCGTGTGCTTCATCACGGCCTGATATTTGCGCCGGTCGGCCTGCGCGCGCAGCGAGTGCACGGCCGGCCCTTTGCCGCGGTTGAGCATCCGGTACTGGATGCAGGCCCGATCGGCCGCGCGCGCCATCTCGCCGCCGAGCGCGTCGAGCTCGCGCACAAGGTGGCCCTTGCCCGTGCCGCCGATGGCGGGGTTGCAGGGCATGTTGCCGATGGCATCCATATTGATGGTGAAGCAGACGGTGTCCAGCCCGAGCCGGGCGGCGGCCAGCGCGGCCTCAATGCCCGCGTGCCCCGCACCGACGACGGCGACGTCACAGCTTCCGGCGTCATAACGCATGACGAGATCCCTCCGGATTCCTTTTAGAATAACAACAACTTTTTATTTTACCTGTTTTATGCCCGGATTGCAAGACGAGGCAGGCTGAAAACGGCGGCTGAGCGGCAGAAAACGGTTGTGCAGTATCTGCACAGCAAAATGCGAAAAACCTCTTGCTTTATCGTGCTAATGTGGTAATATAACAGCGTGCTAACAAACAAAACAAAAATTTGAGATATGAAGGAGAACCGACATGAAAAAGATGACCAAAGTGCTCGCGCTGGTGCTGGCGCTGGCAATGTGCCTGGCGCTGTGCGCCTGCGGCAAGGACGAAAGCAAGGATAAGGCCGGCGATAAGAAGACGTTCATCATGGGCGTCGATCCCGAGTATCCCCCGTTCAGCTATCTGGGCGACGACGGCAAGTTCACCGGCTTTGACGTGGAGATCTGCCAGGCGGTCTGCGACCTGCTCGGCTGGGATCTGCAGGTGTTCGGTGTCAACTGGGATCAGAAGCTCGTGCAGCTCGATTCCAAGGAGTGTGACTGCGTCTGGTCGGGCATGACCATTCTCGACAGCATGAAGGACGCCGGCTATGTGCTCTCCACCCCCTACTATGACAACACGCAGGTCATCATGGTCAAAGAGGGCAGCGACATCAAGTCCTCCGCCGATCTGGCCGGCAAGAACGTGGCCGTGCAGCTCGGCACCTCCGGCGAGTCCCTGCTGACCGAGGGCGGCGATCTGGAGAGCCTGGCCAAGACCTTCGGCAAGCTCACCACCTGCGACAGCTTCCTCAAGTGCTTCACCGAGCTGGGCGGCGGCGCCGTTGACGCCGTGATCGTCGACAAGCCGGTCGCCACCGACTATGCGCAGAAAAACAGCGGCTTCACCATCCTCAGCGAGGAGCTGGGCGCGGAGCAGTACGGCATCGCCTTCCGTTCCGGTGATCAGGAGCTGTGCAACACCATCGAGGACGCGGTGCAGCAGCTGGTCGATAACGGCACCTATGCCAAGATCGCCGCGAAGTACCCCGACATCGTCAACAACCTGACCTACCTGAATAAATAAGTGTGAAATCCAGGCACATCTCCCGGAGGCCTCTGCGGCCTCCGGGAGCGTGCGCGTATCATAGAGGAACGACATGACATTACTTACTATCATCGCGAAGATGAGCGAGGGCCTCGGCAAGACCTGCGCCATTTTCTTTCTGACCCTTCTGTTCTCCCTGCCGCTGGGCATGATCATCACCTTCCTGCGCATGAGCAAGAGCAAGGTCATCTCGAGCGTGACCCGCTTTGTGGTCGCCGTGCTGCGCGGCACGCCGCTGATGCTGCAGCTGATCGCCGTGACCTACGGCCCGTACTATCTTTTCGGTACGGCGGTGTCGAAAAATAAGCTCATCCCCGTGGTCATCGCGTTTGCCATCAACTATGCGGCCTATTTCTCGGAGATCTACCGCGGCGGCATCGAGTCGATCCCGGCGGGACAGTATGAGGCGGCGAACGTCCTCGGCTACACCAAGGCGCAGACGTTTTTGCGCATCATCCTGCCGCAGGTCGTCAAGCGCGTCATGCCCAGCGTCACCAACGAGGTCGTCACGCTGGTCAAGGACACCTCCATGGCCTTCACGGTCTCGTATCAGGAGATGTTCACCATCGGCAAGCAGATCGCAAACTCGCAGACGAGCTTCACGCCGTTTCTCGTGGCGGGCGTGTTCTATTTCGTCTTTAACGCCATCGTCGATTTTGTCATGGGCAAGATCGAAAAGCGCATGGACTACTATAAGTAAGGAGGTGCTGTCATGAGCGTATTGGAACTCAATCACGTCAAAAAGTCCTTTAATAACGGCGAACTGCAGGTCCTGCAGGATATCAGTCTGAGCGTCGAGAAGGGAGAGGTCGTGGCCATCATCGGCCCGAGCGGCAGCGGCAAATCCACGCTGCTGCGCTGCGCCACGCTGCTCGAGCGCATCGACTCCGGCGAGGTCTGCTTTGACGGGCATTACGCCGCGCGCACCGGCGACGACGGCACCGCCGTCTACGCCGACAAGGCGGAGCTCAAGCAGATCCGCAACTACTTTGGACTCGTTTTCCAGCAGTTCAATCTCTTCCCGCACTACTCAGTGCTCAAAAACGTCATGGATGCACCCATCTGCGTCCAGAAGCGCGACCGTGCCGAGGTCGAAGCCTCAGCGCGCAGGACGCTTGAAAAAATGGGCCTCGGCGACAAGGCCGACGCCTATCCGTGCCAGCTCTCCGGCGGCCAGCAGCAGCGCGTGGCCATCGCGCGCGCGCTGGAGATGAACCCCGAGATCCTGTTTTTCGACGAGCCGACCTCCGCGCTCGATCCCGAGCTCACGGGCGAGGTGCTCAAGGTCATCCGCGCGCTCGCCGAGGAGCACATGACTATGGTCATCGTCACGCACGAGATGGCGTTTGCCCGCGCCGTGGCCGATAAGGTCATCTTCATGGACGGCGGCGTCATCGTCGAGCAGGGCGCGCCCGAGGCGGTCTTCGGCGACACGCAGCAGGCGCGCACGAAGCAGTTCCTCGCACGCTACAACGAGCGGCCGTGACAAAAATGTAAGAGAAAATTCAGCTTTTCCCTCTTGCACGGCCGTGCGAGATTCGGTATGATAAAAAGCGCATCGGGTCCCGGTGCGCTTTTTTGATTTTGATTTGGGAGGGCTTCCCTTGAAGCATACAAAACGGATCGCGGCGCTGTTGCTTGCGCTCGCGCTGTGCGTTTCCTGTGCAGCGTGCAGCAAGACGGTCGGCAGCTACCGCGTGGTCAAGACGCTCAGCACGGAGCAGTTTCGCATCGGCTTTCGCGACGGGGATCAGGCGGCGGTGTATGTCAACGCCGCGCTCAAGGTGCTTGCCGCCGACGGGACGATCCACAGCCTTGCGCTCAAGTGGTTCGGCACGGATAACACGACCTTCGACAGCGATGCCGGTGCACTCGATGCGCTCGGCGACATTCCGCAGCGCACGTTCATCATGGGGCTCAATGAGGAGCGCTTCCCCATGAGCTACGCCGACGGCGACGGCTACAGTGGCTTTGACGTGGAGCTGGCGCAGGCGGTCTGTGCCCGCCTCGGCTGGACGCTGCAGTATCAGTCCATCGCCAACCGCAACGCCTATGTGGAACTCTCGAGCGGCAACGTCGACTGTGCATGGGGCGGCATGGTGCTTGAGCAGACCGACAGCAAGGACAGCAAGAAAAAACAGAAGATGACGCTCACCGCGCCGTATCTGGAAAACCAGCTTCTGCTCATCGTGCGCGGCGACTCGAAGTACCGCACCGGCAGCAGTCTCAAGGGCACGACCGTCCTGCTCGGCACGGACGAGACGTACATGGCCGCGCTCTCGAGCGAGGAGAAGCTCATGAAAAACTTCGGCGCCGCCCAGCGCGTCACCGGCGGGTCGAAGGCCTGTTTTGAGGCGCTCGCCGCCGGGAGCTGCGCCGCGATCGTTGCCGACAGCGCGGCGCTCGCCTACTACACGCACTGATGTCTGCCGCCCGCGCGGGCTGAAGCGCGGGCGGTTTTTGCGCTTTTTCATGCCGGACGGCAAAAAGGAATTCCGCTTTTGCCCCGACTGTGCTATACTATCTCTGTCCGCGCCTGTCGAACCGGCAGAATATTTGCTTGCGCGGGCAGAAACACGGGTACGCCTATGTCGAACAACAAATACAAAACGCTCGTGTCCAACACCATGCTCATCAGCCTCGGCACCTTCGGCAGCAAGCTGCTGGTGTTTTTCATGGTGCGCTTTTACACGAGCTATCTCACACCGGCGGATTACGGCACCGCCGATCTCATCACGCAGACGGCCAATCTGCTCTTCCCGCTCATCAGCCTTGGCATCACGGACGGCGTGTTCCGCTTTGCCGTGGATCACACCGAGCAGCGGCGAAACATTTTTTCCGTCGGTGTGTATACGATCCTGGCGGGTGCGCTGCTGCTCGTGGCCATTTTGCCGCTGCTGGGGCTCTTCCCGCAGTTTGACGGCTTCCTCTGGCTGATCGCGCTCTACACGATGTGCTCGTGTCTGCACGCGCTGTGCGCGCAGTTCGTGCGTGCCGAGGGGCACACGGCGCTCTTCGCCGTGCAGGGCATGGTCAATACCGCGCTCGTCATCGGGCTCAACGTCCTCTTCCTCGTCGGCCTGCGCATGGGCATCACGGGCTATGTGCTCTCGGTCGCGCTGGCGGATCTGGCGTGCACGCTGTTTCTGTTTGTGCGCGAGCGGCTCTGGCGGCAGCTGATGCTGCGTCCCGGCTGGGCAGCCGCGCGGGAGATGCTGGCCTACAGCATCCCCATGATCCCGACGACGGTGTTCTGGTGGATCACGAGCGTGTCCGACCGCTATATGGTCACGGCCTACCTCGGCGTGGACGCCAACGGTATCTACGCCGTGTCGTACAAGATGCCGACGATCCTGTCGCTCGTGTCGAGCATTTTCATGGAGGCGTGGCAGTTTTCCGCCGTCTCCGAGGCGCAGGGCAGCCGGCGTGAGCATATCCGCTTTTTCTCGAAGGTCTGGTGCTCGTTCCAGTCGGTGATGTTCCTCGCCGGCGCGTGTATCATCGCCTTTGCCGTGCCGGAGATCCATGTGCTCACGACCGAGCAGTATTACGGCGCATGGCTGTATGTGCCGGTGCTCGGCATGGCCATGGTCTTTTCCGCGTTCGTGAGCTATCTCGGCAGCGTCTACATGGTCGAAAAGCGCAGCAAGCGCACGTTCTTCACGTCCATGATCGGCGCGGTGCTCAACATCGCGCTCAACTTCCTGCTCATCCCGTCGAAGCTCGGCGTGCAGGGCGCGGCCATTGCCACGTGCGCGAGCTATTTTGTCGTGTTTGTCATCCGCGCAGTCGATGCGCGCAAGTTCATCCCGTTTCGGTTTTATGTCGTCGGCGTCACGGAAAACTGCATCCTGCTGACGGTGCAGACGCTCTTCATCGTCCTGCAGCTGCCGGGCTGGAAGCTCGCGCAGGGCGTGTGCATCGCGCTGCTGCTTCTGCTCAACCGTAAGCCGCTCATGGACGGGGCGGGGAAGATCGTCCACTTCCGCCGCTGACGACCGGATACTTTTCTCGGAGGATTCGAATTTGAAAATTTGGAACAGCCTGTTTGGGAAGCTCTTTATGACCTTCCTCATCTCTATGGTGCCGGTGCTCGAGCTGCGCGGCGCGATCCCGATCGGTGTGGCGCACGGGCTGGATTACCGCGCCGCCATCGCGGTGTCCATCGTCGGCAACCTTGTGCCGGTGCCGTTCATCGTACTCTTCATCCGCAAGATCTTCGCGTGGCTGCGCACGAAAAGCGAGCGGCTCAATGCCTTTGTCACGCGCATGGAGCAGCGCGCGCTCAAAAAGTCCGACACTGTGCGCCGCGCGCGCTTCTGGGGCCTGTTCCTCTTTGTGGCCATCCCGCTGCCGGGCACCGGCGCGTGGACGGGCTCGCTCATCGCCGCCATGCTGGAGATGCGCGTCAGGGAGGCCTTTCCGCCGATCGCGCTCGGCGTCGTCACGGCCGGCATCATCGTCGCCGTTGTGACGTATGGCGCGGCGTCGCTGCTGTTTTAATGCCGGCGTGCCCGCTGGCAGAGATCGCAGTGCACTGCGGCACACAAAAAAATCCCGCTGTCCCATGGGACAGCGGGATTTTTTATGCATCTCTTTACTCGGCAAACGCCTTTTCCAGCGCCTCGAGCTCGTCGCGCAGCTCGTGCGGCAGCTTGTCGCCAAACTGCTCGAAGTACTCGCGGATGCCTGCGCAGTTTTCGCGCCAGCTTTCGGCGTCGAGCGTCAGCAGCTGACGGAGCGTCTCGACCGTCACGCCGCAGCCGTCGAGGTTGATGTCCTCCGGCTTCGGCTCATAGCCGATGGGCGTCTCATCCGCGCCCACCTCATCAAAGCAGCGCTTGAGGATCCACTCGAGCACGCGCAGGTTGTCGCCGAAGCCCGGCCACAGGAAGCGGCCGTTGTCATCGGTGCGGAACCAGTTGACGTTGAAGATCTTCGGCGCGTTCGGCAGCTTTTTGCCCATGTCGAGCCAGTGCTGCCAGTAGTCGGCCATGTTGTAGCCGCAGAACGGGCGCATGGCCATCGGGTCGCGGCGCACAACGCCCACGGCGCCGGTCGCGGCGGCCGTCGTCTCTGAGGCCATCGTCGCGCCGACGAACACGCCGTGCGCCCAGTCGCGGGACTGGTAGACCAACGGCGCGGTCTTTGCGCGGCGGCCGCCGAAAATGATCGCACTGATCGGCACGCCGGTGCCCTTGAAAAACTCCTCGCTGATGCACGGGCAGTTTTCCGCCGGTGCGGTGAAGCGGCTGTTCGGGTGCGCGCCGCGCGTACCGTCGCTGCCGTCCCACACTTCGCCCTTCCAGTTGCGCAGGTGACCCTGCGGCGGCTGCTTGGTCATGCCCTCCCACCAGACGGTCATATCGTCCTCATTGAGCACGACGTTGGTGAAGATGGTGTTTCGGCTCGTGGACGCGAGCGCGTTCGGGTTGGATTTTTCGCTCGTGCCGGGGGCGACGCCGAAGAAGCCGTTTTCCGGGTTCACGGCCCAGAGACGACCGTCCGGACCGACGCGCAGCCAGGCGATGTCGTCGCCGACGGTCCAGCACTTCCAGCCCTTTTTGCGGTAGCCCTCGGGCGGGATGAGCATGGCAAGGTTCGTCTTTCCGCACGCGGACGGGAACGCGCCCGTCACATAGCGCACCTCACCCTGCGGGTTCTCGATGCCGAGGATGAGCATATGCTCGGCGAGCCAGCCCTCGCGGCGGCCGAGCTCGGAGGCGATGCGCAGCGAGAAGCACTTTTTTCCCTGCAGCACGTTGCCGCCGTAATTGGAGTTGACCGAGACGATCTTGTTCTCCTCCGGGAAGTGGACGATGTAGCGGTTTTCGGGGTCGAGCTTGGCCTTGGTGTGCACGCCGAGGATCACATCGCTGCTGTCGCCGAGCGCCTCGAGCACCTTTGTGCCGATGCGCGTCATGATCGCCATGTTCAGCACGACATAGATCGAGTCGGTGATCTCGATGCCGTACTTGGCAAACGGCGTGCCGATCACGCCCATCGAGTAGGGGATCACATACATTGTGCGGTCGGTCATTGCGCAGCGCAAAATCTCGTGGAGCTTGGCCTTCATCTCGTCCGGATCCATCCAGTTGTTCGTCGGGCCTGCGGCCTCGCGGGTCTTCGAGCAGATAAAGGTCCGGCCTTCTACACGCGCCACGTCGTTGACGTCGCTGCGGTTGAGATAGCAGCCGGGCAGCTTTTCCTCGTTGAGCTTGATGAGCTCGCCGGTCTCCACGGCGATCTTTCTCAGGGAATCGAGCTGGGCCTCCGAGCCGTCGATCCAGACGATCTCTTTCGGGGTCGTGAGTTCGGCAGTTTTCCGCACCAGCTCCAGTACGGACGGGTTTTGCGTCAGTTCCATGTTGTGAGGTTCTCCTTTTTGACTAAAATTTCTCGACCTTGATCCGTATCTATACTACATTTCTCTGAAAACACCTTACACCATCCCGCCGCGCCTGTAAACCCCAAAACGGAAACTTTTCCTGTGAACCTTTTCACACAGGCGCATTTGTGCTACAATGCGCGCAGGATATTGTTCGCGCGAAGGAGGGGAGCGCTATGTGGAAAACCATTGTGCCGGCGCTGACGGTGCTGGCGGCTGAGACGGTCATCCGCCGGAAGATCAACGCCCTGCCGCCCGAAACGTTCCCGCTGCGCATCGGGCAGCGCGTGCAGCTGCGCCGGGCATATAATCGCGGCCTGTTGTGCAGCAAGCTTGCCGACCGGCCGAAGGCGGCCGCAGCGCTCCAGACAGCGTCCGCCGCGGTGCTCGCGTCGATGACGGCGGTGTGTGTTTTCCGCCGGAGCAGCGCCGTGCTGCAGGTCGCCATGGGGCTGATGCTCGGCGGTGCGCTGGCAAACCTCGTCGAGCGCTGGGCGCGCGGTGCGGTCACGGACTATGTGTATCTGCCGCGGGCGGTCATCCCGTTTTTCCGGCGCATCATCTGGAACGTTGCCGATCTGAGCGTGTTTGCCGGCTGCCTCGTGGCGATCGGCGTGCTGCTGTGCGAAGCGATGTGATTATGTAAACCAAAGAGAGCAGAATACCCCATGTTCACAGAGCAGCCGGGGAGCACGAGGGGGCAAGCCCCCTCGTAAGGAATCTGGGCTATCTTTTATTTCGCGCGAAGCGCAAATAAAAGATAGCCCCTTGTTCCAACATCAGAACAAGGGGCTATCCTGCGGTGTTCGGTTCCATCACCTTAGAACCTCCTTTAGTTTTCTTGCCGCGCACGGGTACTGGGCGCCGCACACGGACTCCGACCGCTGTGAAGGGAAATGCTCATTCAAGATTTCACACCACTGCGTGCCGTCTCCGGAATTACAGAACCCTGTCTGCTTCCGGTCGATTCAGTACATCGGACTCACCTCCAAGGCTTCCACTGAACCTTTATTGTAAAAGCGCCGCCCCTTGCGGGGTTGCGACTCTTCCTCTTTGCATCTTCAGTATAGCAGCAGCTTCTCACTTTGTCAATGTTTTAATAAACAAAAATACAGAGCAATGTTCAGTAAAAACGCCGAATTTCCACCGTGCGCCCGTGCCAACGCCCCGTGTGCGTGGGGCATTGGCGACCGGCTGCGCGCCGGCGCGCAGCCGGAAAAACCGCCGTGCGCATCCGTCGGCACACAGCGGCAGCAGCCTCGTATCAGCGGTTGCTCGGCGCGGAGCTTTGCCCGCCGAAGATCCAGTCATCCAGATCCTGATCCATGGTGCGTCACCTCCTGTTTGAGCGGCATACGGCCATTGTATGCCGGGCGGGGTGAAAAAATGCACGAACGCGGGCCCTGAAATAGAAAGAACTTGAAACCAACGGCTGTTTGCGTTATAATCAATGCATCTTTATCCGCACGCGGAGGTTCTCTTCGCGGGCAAGACATTTTTCGAAGGATCAGGTGAATCACGAATGAGTGCATCCCAAGACAAAAAGCGCCGCAGCGATGAGCGCGTGCTGGGCACCGAGCGCCGCCAGGTCGCCTCTCAGAAGGAGGCCAAAGAGCGCAAGCAGAGCAAGATCAAGTGGACGGTCGGCACGGTCATTGTTGTGCTGCTGGTCGTTGCGATCCTGCTTGGCAATTCCAGCCTCTTTTACACCGCGCGCCCCGCGCTGCAGGTCGGCGATGTGAAGTATTCCTCAGCCGAGGTCAACTATGCCTACCGCACGGCCTACCTCTCGTTCTGCAACCAGTACAGCAGCATCCTCTCGTCCATCGGCTTTGACACGAAAAAGCCGCTCGATGAGCAGAAGTGCACCGTCAGCGAGGAGTTTGACACGTGGGACGACTATTTCAAGGACGCCGCCAAGCAGAACCTCGTGCAGGTCACGGCGCTGTGCGATGCCGCCAAGAAGGCCGGCATCACGCTCGACGAGGACGATCAGCATGAGGTCGATGAGCAGTTTTCCTACATTGAGCTCTCTGCCAAGCAGTATAAGTACAGCTCTGTCAGCAAGTATCTGCAGGCAGTCTACGGCAACGGCGTGACCAAGAAGGTCGCGCGCCACATGCTGGAGCTCAGCCAGCTTGCCTCGAAGTATTCGCAGCAGCAGTACGACAGCTATACCTACACCGACGAGCAGATCGCGGAAAACTACGCCGAGAACAAAAACAGCTACGACGTCTTTAACTACCAGTACTATCTTGTGCAGGCAGCGACCGAGGAGACGACGGGTGCTGACGGCAACACCAGCACCGCCACGACGGATGCCACGATGGCAGCTGCCAAGGCCACGGCTGACAAGATCGCCGCTGCCACGCACGACGCGGACAGCTTTGCCGCCGCCGTGACCGCGAACGTGCCCGCCACGACTGCCGCCGACGGCAAGACCACGACGCCGAGCGTCACGGTCAACACCAACACCAAGGGCTCGAGCATCAGCTCCGCCCCGTATGCCGAGTGGCTCTACAGTGCTGAGCGCACGGCCAACAACGTGACTGTTGTCGAGCAGGAGAACACCGGCTACTATGTCGTGCTCTTCCAGAGCCGCGACGACAACAGCTATCACACCGTCAGCGCCCGCCACATCCTCATCAAGGCGGAGGACAGCGACAACGACGGCACGTATTCAGACGACGATAAGCAGAAGGCCAAGGCTTCGATCGACGATGTCTATGAGCGCTGGATGCAGAGCGACCAGACCGAAGATGACTTTGCGCAGCTGGCCAACTCCTTCAGCCAGGACAGCGGCTCGAACACCAAGGGCGGCCTGTATGAGCACATCTACAAGGGTCAGATGGTGCAGGAGTTCAATGATTTCTGCTTTGACCCCGCACGCAAGCCGGGCGATGTGGACATCGTCTTTAACGAGAGCGATTCCTACTGCGGCTACCACCTGGTGTATTTCGTCGGTCAGGGCGAGCGCTACTGCGACTACCTCGCCGATCAGGCGCTGCGCTCGGCGGACTTCGAGAAGTGGGAGAGTGCGTTCTTCAACGACTGGAGCGCTACCGAGCTCAACGGCATGAAGTACGTCGGATAAATCAGACACGCGGGATAAATCGGACACACGTCAGAGCCGCCCGCCGGGCGGCTCTGTGTCTATCGCAAAGTGCGGACGCACCATGTTGACAGAGCAGCGGGGGAGCTCGAGGGGGCGAAGCGCCCGCCTCGAATGAGATTCTATTCGTCAGGCATATTTGCTGTGCAAAATGCCTGACGGTGACGGCTTGCTCTCTGAGCAAGCCGGGAGCCGTCCGAACAGGACGGCTCTTTTTTCAATGTCACTATGGAGGGATCAGCATGACTGGAACAAAAACACTGCGCTATGACACGACCGTGCTCGATGCGCGCGCGCTTGCCGATGCGCTCGAGGCGGAAGAAAAGGCCGGCTGGGAGGTCGCGGAGGCCGCCTATGACGGCACGGACTTTGTCGTGACCTTCGAGCGGGAGGGCGCGCTATGAGCGAGCAGACCCTGCGCACCGAGATGCTGCTCGGCAGCGACGCACTCGCGCGTCTGCGCCGCAGCCGTGTCGCGGTGCTCGGTCTCGGCGGCGTGGGCAGCTGGTGCGCCGAAGCGCTGGCGCGCGCCGGTGTCGGCGCGCTCACACTCGTGGACGAGGACACCGTCAGCGAGAGCAACATCAACCGCCAATGCTGCGCGCTGCACTCCACGGTCGGCCTGTCGAAGGCGGAGGTGATGGCCGCGCGCGTGCGCGACATTGACCCGACCATCGCCGTCGATGCGCGCACCGAGCGCTATGAGGCATCGACGCGGGATCGGTTTTTCGACACGGAGTATGATTACATCGCCGATTGCATCGACCTGGTGGCCTGCAAGGTGGACCTGATCTGCACCGCGCACGCACGCGGCATCCCGATCGTGTCGGCACTCGGCACGGGCAACAAGGCGGATGCGAGCCGCTTTGAGCTCTGCGACATCAGCCGGACGAGCGGCTGCCCGTTCGCGCGTGTCATCCGCCGCGAGCTGCGCAGTGCCGGCATCACGCACCACGCGGTCGTGTTCAGTCCCGAGCCCGCCATGACGCCGGAGGCACTGTGCGCTCCGCCGCCGGGCCGGCGGAGCGTGCCCGGCTCGCTGCCGTGGGTGCCCGCAAGTGCGGGGCTGCTCATGGCGCAGAAGATCGTGCTCGATCTGTGCGCGGCGCAGGAGGCGCGGATATGAAGTCCGGCTGGATCGTGCTGCTGTGTCTGCTGGGCGCGGCGGCGCTGACGGCTCTGCTCGTGTGGTATTTTGAGCAGCGGATGCTGGCGCGGTCGCTCGGCCGCGCGCCGGATCGCGCGGATGCACAGGCCGCATGGGAGCAGCATATGCTGCGCAAGCAGGGCTGGACGGCCGACTCCGAGCCCGGCAGCGCCGCGCTTGCGCGCGCCCGCGCGGGGCTTGCCGCGATCCGGGAGCGGCCGCACGAGGATGTGTTCACGCCCGGCCTTGACGGTGCGCGTCTGCACGCGCGGCTCTACCGCGTGCCCAATGCCCATGCGACCGTCATCCTCTGCCACGGCTATCACAGCCGCGCCGAGCACGACTTCGGCGCGCAGTTTCCGGCTCTGTATGCCTCCGGCGGCTGCAACCTGCTGCTGATCGACGAGCGCGCGCACGGCCTGAGCGATGGCAAATGCCTCACTTTCGGGCAGCTTGAGTGTTACGACATCGCGCAGTGGGTGCACTGGGTGCGCGAGCACTCGCGTGTGCAGCGGCCCATCGCGCTCTACGGCGTGTCCATGGGCGCGGCATCGGTGCTGCTCGCGGCACAGCTTCCGGAGCTGCGTGACGAGCTTGCCTGCGTCGTGGCCGACTGCGGCTACTCCAGCTTCGAGCTCGAGGTCACGGACGCCGTGCACCATGCGACGAATGCGCCGCGCTGGCTGCAGGGGCCGCTTGCGCGCGCCTGCGTGCGCATCCTGCGCCGCAATGGGCTGGATTTTGACGCGGTCGATACCACGCCCGGCATGGCGGCGCTCGATATCCCGATCCTGTTTTTCCACGGCGACGCGGATACTTTTGTGCCGCTGCACCACAGCGAGCGCAACCTTGCTGCCTGCAGGCGCGAGCAGCGGCTCATTGTCATCCCCGGCGCGGAGCACGCCATGGCAGCGCAGGTCGATCCCGAGCGCTACCGGCGCGAGCTGCTGGTTTTCCTGTGGCGCAACACAAACTACCTCTGGGCCGAGCGCGACAAGCCGCTCAAATGAGCCGGCCGGCCGAGCCGGTGAACCTCCACGCATCCAAAAGCAGAGTCTGAAAAAGAGCACCGTCCGGTGCTCTTTTTTGCGTCTCAAAATCTTTTATGTTTGACTATAAGTAAAATATACTTGACATTATGAATGACAAGTGCTACACTGCGCTTGAACGGAAAAGGAGGCGCTGCTATGCACAACATGACTGGATTTTTGGGTGCTGCCGTCGGCGTGGCCATTGCGGTCGTCATTTGGGTCGTGGTTGTTTCCCTGCGCAAGGAGCGGAGCGGTGACGCGCCGCAGTTTGACGAGCGGCAGCTCGCCGCGCGCGCCAGGGCATACAGCAGCGCGTTTTTCACGCTGCTGGGGTATCTCGCCGTCGTGGCGGTGCTCGATTCGGTCGCTGAGGTGCACTGGTGCGATCTGTACACGGCGTGTTTTCTCGGCATGATGCTCGCGCTCGACGTGTTTGCCGTCGCGGCCATCCGCAGCGACGCCTATTTCGGCATCCATGAGCGTCCGGTCGCGTCGATCGTGCTGTTTGCGTTCGTGGCCGTGCTCAATCTCGGTGTGGCGATCGCCCGCTTCGCGGCCGGGGAGCCGCTGCTGGAAAACGGTCTGCTTACGCGCACGAGCAGCATGAACCTCATTCTGGGCATCGCCTTTGTGCCGGTCACGGCGGCGTCGATCGTGTCGGCCGTGCGCGCCCGCCGGGAGGACGCATGAAGAATCTGAAACTCAAGGCGGCCCGCGCTGCGCGCGACTGGTCGCAGCAGCAGCTGGCGGACGCCGTCGGTGTGTCGCGCCAGACGATCGTCGCCATCGAAAAGGGGGACTACAACCCCACGATCCGCCTGTGCATTTGCATCTGTCAGGCACTGGGTTGCACGCTCGACGCGCTGTTCTGGCCGGAGACGGAGCGGCAATAATTCCCCACTTGCTGCATGATTTCGTGCCACATTTACAAAGCTCTCACCACTTGGGTACAAATAAGCCGGATGTCTGTGACATCCGGCTTTTTGCGTGTCTTCTCAGCCTTGCAGCAGCGCTGCAGCCGCAGCGCCCACGGCAGAGGCGTTGGATATGGGCTTGCACACGCAATAACGCTGCAGCTTCTGGACGAGGAAGCGGTCGAGCTCCTCATTGACGGCGGGGTGCAGGAGCGCCGAATTGCGAAACAGCGACCCGTCCACGGCCACGACCATGGGGCGGTGGCGGTTTTGCGCGCCGCCGGTCAGCAGCACCATGGCGGCGACGTTTGCGACGAGCACCTTGGCCGCGCGGCCGAACACACCCTGGATGACCATGGCGGCGGTCTTGCGGTCGCTGTCTGCGGCATCGGCCAGCGCTGCGATCGCGCCGCTGTCCGGATCTGCGCCGAAGGTGTCCGCATCGCTGGCGGAGAGCGTGCCGAGCGCGCGCAGTTTGTCGGCGGTTTCGGCGGCGAACAGGCCGTCATCCGCGGCGGCGATGAGCGCGAGGCGGCAGAGCTCGCCGAGGTAGCGGCCGCTCGTCATCTTTTCGAGGCGGTACGCGCCCGGCGCGGCGGAGGCTGCGTCGATCGCCTGATCGAAGCGGCTCTGCGGCAGCTCGGTGAACGAGCCGGACTCGAGATTTACGAGCATCGCGCCGTCTTCGTCGCGGCCGAGCTTTTCGATCGCGCGCACCGGCAGCAGGCAGCAGGTATTCGTGCCCGTGCCGTTGACGAGCCCGGCGAAGCCGTTGGCATAGTTGTTGGAGATGGTGGCCACGCCGCTCAGGTACGTGGCAGGGGTGTCGTTGACGACTGCGATGGGCAGCTTCGGACAGCCGCGGCGCGCGAGCTCCTCGGCGAGGTCGGCGCCCACAAGGTGCTCCTCCCAGCCGGTGAGCTGCACCTCCTTGGTCATGCTGAGCACCTTCGCGTCCAGCTCCGGCGTGTTCTGTGCAGGATAGCTGAAGCAGACGCCGATGTGCGTGGCATCTGCCAGCAGCGGCGCGAGCGCATCGGCGGTCAGGCGGATGAAATCCGTCCAGTCGGCCGCGCCGTCCGTGCCGGGCATGGGCAGCTTGCGCTCGTTTTCGAGGACCGGATGACCGAATTCATACCGCACGGTGGCGACGCGGAAATGCGTGCCGCCCGCATCGACGACAGCGACGCGCTTGCCCTCCGTGTCGGGCAGGTGCTTGCCCGGTGCGAGGTAGGCCGGCAGCATCGGCAGACCGCCGGGTTCCCCGCGCAGACCGCGCTGCATCGCGGCGAGCAGGGCGTCGGTGAGCGCCTGCGTGTCAAGCTGGTCGGGTGCGGCGTCATACTTGCGCAGGAAGGCAAGCACGCGCGCGTCGATGTGGATCGCGGGGATCTCCACCTCCTGGTGCGCGGCGAGCGGGAACGGCGCGCGCGCCGCGGCCGGCTTCGCGGGCGCTGCGGGGGGTTCGGCGTCCTTCTTTTTCTTGAAAAACGGAAGCTTCATGTGTTCTCTCTCTTTCTTGACGAAGACCCCGCGCCGGAACCGGCGCGGGGTCGGTGCTGATTTGGCTGTGTGTCAGGCGTTCGGAGCGTCGCCCTTGACGCTTTCGACCAGACCGGCTGCCAGCGCGGCAGCGCCCTGGATCTCGGACGGGATGATGATCTTCGTCGCGCGGCCGTCGGCGGCGGCGGCGAAGGCTTCAAGGCTCTTGAGCTTGATGACGGCGTCGGACGGCATGGACTCATTGATGAGCCGGATGCCCTCTGCGGTCGCGCGCTGCACGGTCAGGATGGCCTCGGCGCGGCCCTGCGCCTCGAGGATCTGCTCCTGCTTTTTCGCGTCGGCGCGCAGCACGGCGGACTCCTTCTCGCCCTCGGCCATCAGGATGGCGGAGCGCTTCTCGCCCTCGGCACGCAGGATGGCTTCACGGCGTTCGCGCTCGGCCTTCATCTGCTTTTCCATCGCGTTCTGGATCTCCTTCGGCGGGAGAATGTTCTTGAGCTCCACGCGGTTGACCTTGATGCCCCACGGGTCGGTAGCCTCGTCAAGAATGACGCGCATCTTGCTGTTGATGATGTCGCGGCTCGTGAGGCACTGGTCAAGCTCAAGATCGCCGATGATGTTGCGGAGCGTCGTGGCGGAGAGCGTTTCGATGGCGACCATCGGCTGCTCGATGCCGTAGGTGTAGAGCTTCGGGTCGGTGATCTGGAAGTAGACGACGGTGTCGATCTGCATGGTGACGTTGTCCTTCGTGATGACGGGCTGCGGCGGGAAGTCCGCGACCTGCTCTTTGAGCGACAGACGCTTGGCGACCGCCTCAATGAACGGGACCTTCAGGTGCAGGCCGACGCCCCATGTGGTCTTGTAGGCACCGAGGCGGGTGATGACGTAGGCCTGCGCCTGCGGCACGATGCGGATGTTGCGCACGAGGATGACGAGCGCGATCACGATGATTCCGTAGAGAACGTATGGCATGGGGAGTTCCTCCTTATTCATTTGCGTCTGCACGCACGCAGACGGGGGTGACGATGAGCTTGACGCCTTCAATGCGCAGCACGGTGGCGGTCGTTCCGGCGGCAATGGGGGTGTCGCCCTGTGCGCGCGCGGTCCAGACCTTTCCGCCGACGGTCACGGCGCCGCGGCCGGTCAGGTTGTCGATGTCCTCGGTGACGAGACATTCCTGCCCGATGAGCATATCGGCGTTGGTCGGCTGTGTGCGGCCGTTGACGTATTTTTTCACCAGAGGCCGCGTCACGGCAAAGGCCGCGATCGAGATGACGAAAAACCACACGAGCTGCAGCCACAGCGGCGCGTGGAACATGGCGGCAATGAGCGCGGCGAGCGCACCCACGGCAAACCAGATCGTGACGAGACCGGCGGTCAGCCCCTCAATGACCAGAAAGATCACGATCAGGCCGATCCAGATGGCCGGCATGGTGAAGGGGATCCCGGCAATGACCATAGACAAAACCTCCTGTGCAAGCGGTGGGAATATGCGGTGCGGCAATGCTTTGCCATGGAAATATCATACCGTATTTATGGCCTAAAAGCAAGAAAAACCCCCGCAAACCGACGCATGAAATTTCCGGACAGTTTTCCTCTTTACTTTCTTAAACAATTAGAGTAAAATAGTATCCGTGAAAAAATGATCCTACCTGCAATACAACAGATGAGAAACAAGGAGCGCATATGAATAAACAGCATAAAAAGCCGCGCTGCGATGACATGTACCGTGCCATCCTGACGCTGAAAACGGTCGAGGAGTGCAAGCAGTTTTTTGATGACCTGTGCACGGTCACGGAGCTGCAGGCCATGGAGCAGCGCTATCAGGTGGCGCAGTATCTCGACTCCGGCCTGATCTACAACGAAATCCTCGAAAAGACCGGCGCCTCGAGCGCGACGATCAGCCGCGTCAACCGCAGCCTGCAGTACGGCAACGGCGGTTATGAGATCGTGTTTGCCCGGCTCAGGGAGCTGGCGGAGAAAGCTTCGGAGGAGCAGGCGTGAGCGCCTATGGCGCCCTTGCCGCGTGGTACGATGCGCTGACCCGCGACGTGGATTATGCCGCGTTTGCGGACTTCTATGAGCAGTGTTTCCAGCAGGGGCGCGGCGAGAGCCATACCCTGCTGGATTTTTGCTGCGGCACGGGCACGCTCACGCGCCTCATGGCCGCGCGCGGCTATGAGATGATCGCGACCGACGGCTCGCCCGATATGCTCATGCAGGCGCAGGCGCACAATGCGCAGCTGCCGCCGGACGCCGTCGCGCCGCTGCTGCTGTGTCAGGAGGCGTCCGAGCTCGACCTTTACGGCACGGTCGACGCGGCCTACTGCTCGCTCGACGGCATCGACTACCTGCCGCCGGAGGAGCTGCCGGAGGTGCTGCACCGGCTGCACCTGTTCGTGCGCCCGGGCGGAATGCTGATCCTGGACATCCGCGACCCGGCGTCGTTCCGCGCGCTCGACGGCGGCACGTTCGTCGACGAGACGGACGATGTCCTGTGTCTCTGGCGGGCGGAGTTTGACGCGGCGGCGCAGACCATGCACTACGGCATGGATCTGTTCACGCGCGCGGGTGAGCTCTGGTCGCGTGCGTCTGAGGAGCACATTGAGTATGCGCATACGCCCGAGCTGCTCACGCGGCTGCTCACAGAGGCGGGTTTTCTCGATGTGACCGTCCGGCGCGACGGTCCGCAGGCGGATGCCGGACGGGTGTTCCTCACGGCGATGCGCAGTCTGGAATACGGCAGCGAAACCATGGAAAGCACAAACCCTGTTGGATAATTTTTCGAGGTGAATATAATGGATGAGATCATCCGCGCCGTCTCGAAAGACGGCTTTGCAAAAATTTCGGTCGTCACCGCGCGTGACGCGGTGCAGCGTGCCAACGCCATTCATCACTGCAGCCCGACGGCCATCGCCGCCCTCGGCCGCAGCCTGTGCGCCGCTTCCATGCTCGGCGACCTGCTCAAGGAGGAAAACGGCACGGTCACGCTGCGCATCAACGGCGGCGGCGGTCTCGGCACGATCGTTGCGGTGTCGGACTGCGACGGCAACGTCCGCGGCATGGCGGCAAACTCCACGTTCGACCTGCCCACGCGCCCGGACGGAAAGCTCGATGTCGGCGGCGCGGTCGGCAAGGACGGTATGCTCACCGTCAGCCGGGACATCGGCCTGCGCGAGCCGTACATCGGCAGCACGGAGCTCGTCAGCGGCGAGATCGCCGAGGACCTGTCCGCCTATCTCGTCGAGAGTGAGCAGATCGCCGCGGCCTGCGGCCTCGGCGTGCTCGTCGACACCGACCACAGCGTCAAGGCGGCCGGCGGCTTTCTCGTGCAGCTCATGCCCGGCGCGCCGGAGGAGCTGATCGGAAAGCTGGAGGACAACATTTTCATGATGGACCAGCTCACGACCATTCTCGACGAGGACGGAGTGGACGCCATCATCGCGCAGGTCATGCGCGACCTTGCGCCCGAGATCGTCCTGCGCCACCCGATGTCCTACCGCTGCGCGTGCTCGCGTGCGCGTGTGGAGCAGGCGCTGCGCCAGTGCGGAGCGGATGAGCTGCGCGCGATGATCGCCGAGGGCGAGGATACGCGCGTGCACTGCCAGTTTTGCGACACGGAATATGTATTTACGCCGGCGGATCTGCAGACGCTGCTGGACGCCGAAAACCCTGACGCCGCAACGGATTGAACCCTGTTTGGGGCGGCGCTGCCGCCCCAAACATGTACAATTGCCGAAAAAATTACCGAAAATCTATTGACAATTGTGTGCCCGTCTTGTATAATGAGCAAGCTGCGAAACGGGAGCATAGCTCAGCCGGGAGAGCACTTGCCTTACAAGCAAGGGGTCACAGGTTCGAGCCCTGTTGTTCCCACCACAAGTATGGCGCGGTAGTTCAGTTGGTTAGAATGCCAGCCTGTCACGCTGGAGGTCGAGGGTTCGAACCCCTTCCGCGTCGCCATTTTTCTTCCGGAGATGGGAACGCACAGCTTTGGCGATGCTGGTGTAGCTCAATTGGCAGAGCATCTGATTTGTAATCAGAAGGTTGCGGGTTCAAGTCCCATCGCCAGCTCCACTTACTTGACAACTTCATAATTTTTGATATGGAAGGGTTCCCGAGTGGCCAAAGGGAGCAGACTGTAAATCTGCCGTCGCAGACTTCGGTGGTTCGAATCCACCCCCTTCCACCAGCGAGAATGGCGGAATTGGCAGACGCGCTAGTTTCAGGTACTAGTGAAGATACCTTCATGCAGGTTCAAGTCCTGTTTCTCGCACCAAACCAATATAATCCGAACCAAATCTTCTCAATCGGAGATGGGTTCGGATTATTTGTTTTCTTCGAGAAGTTCGAGGATACGCATTTCAGAAACGGCGTGGTAAAGCGTCCCGAATCCAAGCCCAGAGGGCCGAGAAAACCAAAACTGGTAAAGGATAAGGAGGACGAACATGAAAACCATTAAAAGCTGTGAATTCAACATGGACACTGGCTGTGTAGAACTGCGGTTTCAGGACGGCAGCATGATCTCCATCGACTGCACCGCCGTGGAGAACGAGGTGGCGGACAACCGCTTCCAGCGGTCGGAGCTGGATTACCTCATCTACAACGACCCGCTGGCTTATGCAGACCTCATTCTGAATGGCGACGTTGAGGCGTATCTGAACGCCGTCACGGAATATAAGCCCTACGAAAACTGAATAAACGCACAAAAGGGGATGGCGGTCTGCCATCCCCTTTTGCCATGCTGTTTTAGGAGTATATATCCCTTGGATTTGTCTTATATCTATCGTCAGGCGACGTTCTCGCCGTTGCTGTCTTTGTCCGTTTTTGCCCCGTCCCGCGCCGCCTGCCATTCGGCAAATTCCCGCTGCCCTTCCTCACTCTCGTAAAAGGCAAGAATATCCGGCAGCAGAATTCGGGCGATGTTCTCGATCTCATGCTGCGGGATGCCGCTGTTGTTGGTGAGCTTTTTCCGCCTGCTCAAGTTGCACCTCCGAAAAAGTATTTTGCCGCAGCTTTCTCCCGTGCGGCGGAGGAATGGCGTCTTGAGCGTCTTTTGCCGTCTGTGCCTCTTTTCCCTTCGCATCCTTCCCTTCTTATCCGAAATTGAAAATGCAGCCGCCAGCCGTCAATGGTCAAGATGAACGCTTCGCGCCATTGACTGCCGCCGCCCGCCGCGCTTTTTGGCAGACAAGGCGGGCAAGCACAGCTTGTGCCTGCCCGCCTGTATGG
>ENA-OUQH01000116-OUQH01000116.1-human-gut-metagenome-genome-assembly--contig:-NODE-116-length-68458-cov-13.315893_pt1 | contig 68458 bp, 66 predicted proteins | sample MGYA00237948_ERZ548828 | MGnify/ENA primary metagenome ERZ548828 (study PRJEB26490, sample SAMN05194711) | human gut metagenome | biome: terrestrial biome; feature: human-associated habitat; material...
TCAAAAACTACTGATTTCAATGGTGAGGGACACCCTTCTTGGGTTTCCCTCACACATCCATCCTTACCGTTATCGCAAATTTTGCCACTTTATCGACATCCTCGCTTACACTATATAAATATAGCCGGTTTTATCTGGCCCGGTCGGCCTGGATGAGCTTTTTCAGCGCCTCCACGCCCAGGCGGACGGCAGAGCTGGTATCCTCGGTCATCTTTTGATCCAGGCCCGCAGCCTCCCGCTCCTGATTCCAAATCACATGGAAGCAGGAGCCACAGCGGCAGCCCAAGGCATCCGCCACCACGAACAGCGCCGCCGACTCCATCTCACTGGCCTTCACTCCCAGGCGCTTCCACGCCTCCCACTTGTTCAGCAGCTCGTAGGACACAGGCATTCTCGCCGGGCTGTGCTGGCCATAGAAGGAATCCTTGCACTGGACCACGCCGGTGTGGAAGCGATAGCCGCCGGCCTTAGCGGCCTCCACCAGGGCGGTAGCCACCTCAAAATTCGCCACGGCAGGATACTCGATGGGGGCGTATTCCCGGCTGGTATGCTCAAACCGGATGGCGCCGGTGGCAATGACCACATCCCCGGATTGCACGTCCAGATCAATGCCGCCGCAGGTGCCCACCCGGAGGAAGGTATCCGCGCCGATATTATGCAGCTCCTCCATGGCGATAGAGGCAGAGGGGCCGCCAATGCCCGTGGAGCAGACGGAGACCTTCTCCCCCAAGAGGGTGCCGGTGTAGATGGTGAACTCCCGGTTGCTGGAGACAAAGTGTGCATCGTCAAACAAGGCGGCTATGGCCTTGCATCGGCCCGGATCACCGGGAAGGATGCAGTAACGGCCCACATCGCCGGCCTGGCAGTGAATATGAAACTGCTTTTCCAATTTTTGCATAAAAAGCGGCCTCCTTTTGTGAGTTTTTTTATAGTATACCTTCTTTTGCCGGAAAATGCAACCGCTCCTTGCCCTGGCAGATCTTGCTGCCTTTAACGGCGGGGAAAATGCTCATACTATCCTGGGTATCACAATTATCTGAAAAACGAAAGGGAGGAAGTCCATGCAGAAGCTTTTGGCGCTGCTGATGCTGGCGACAGTCCTGCTCAGCGTGTCCGCCTGCGGTGACCGGCCCGATGACCAGGCGGAGCAATTCCCGCCCACGGTATACGACGATATCGCGGGTGGCTCCCCGGCCCCGGATAACAATTCCGCCGGGGAAGCCCCTATCCCTTCGGAGCAGCTGCGGGGCAGCGAGAAGCATGACATTCCCGCGACTCCTTATGACGAGATGGTGGAAAACGGGCGCGTCCGGGACACGGACGGCATTCTCTCCGACGGGGAGAATCCGGGCGGCTGATAATCCCGGAGCAAAAATGCAGGGGCAAGGAGAACGGCGAAGGCAAAAACAGACCGGTCAAGCCGGTCTGTTTTTTATATGCTTTCCCGGCAGCTTGACAAGTAAAGGTGCCGTGACGGGCGGACAGGGGCGTCCGCTAATCCAGGGGCAGGGGCTTGCCTGTGTAGGCCCACACGCTGTGGCAGGCGGCGATAAGCTTTCCCTCCGCCGTGGTGATCTCCGCCCGGCAGAAGCAGGTTCGCCGGCCGGCCCGGGTCACCTCTCCCCGGGCAATAAGATGCCGGGCGTCCCCGGCAGGGGCCATGAAATCCACCGTGGAGCTGACGGTGACGCAGGTCTCCTGCCGCAGGCCGGACACGGCAATGCCGCAGGCATCATCCGCCAGGGTGAACAGGATGCCGCCGTGGGGCTGGCCCCAGCGGTTCATGCTCTCGCACGTCAGATGCAGCTCCACCCGGGAGCTGCCCTCCCCAATATCGGTGATCTCAATATGATTGTGTGCGGTGAACGGCTCGCACTCGTTGGCATACCGCAGCAGCTTGGCTTTTAATTCCGGGGTCATAGGGTCTCCTTAATTACAATCTGTAGTATTGCGATTATATATTACTGTTTGTTTTTGTTTTCATGGGCAGGGGGCGGGTCGTCCTGCCGGTCACGGCGGACATATTCCCAGGCCTGCAGGGGCATATGGCGCTTTTCCAGCCGAGTGTTCAGCAGCCAGCGCACCAGCACCTGCAGACAGGCGAAGATGGGCACGCCCAAAAACATACCCAGCACACCACCAAAGCCGCCGCCCACCAGGATGGCCACAATGACCCACAGGCTGGAAATACCCGTGGAATCACCCAGGATCTTCGGGCCGATGACGTTGCCGTCCAGCTGCTGGAGCAGGAAGATAAAAATGACGAAATACAGGCACTTCAGCGGGCTGACCAGCAAAATCAGCAATGCGCAGGGGATAGCCCCCAAAAACGGGCCGAAGAAGGGAATCACATTGGTCACACCTACCACCACGCTGACCAGCGGGGTATAGGGCAGCTTCAAAATGGAGCAGCCGATGAAGCAGAGAATGCCGATGATGAGGGAATCCAGCAGCTTGCCGCGGACGAAGCCGCTGAAAATATGATCCATCCGCCGGAAGCCCCGCATGGCAAACTTGGCCTGCTCCTCCGGCAGCACACCATAGAGCAGCTTGCAGCAGCGAGCGGCGCTCTTCTCCTTGGCTGCCAGCAGGTACACCGACACGATGATCCCGATGAGGAAATTTTTGGTAAAGATGACAACGCTCCACACACCGGTGACCAGGCTGCCGGTAAAATTGGTAACGGCGGTCTGCAGCCCCGGCAGCAGCTTGGTGGTGAGCCACTGGATGGTCTCGTTGTAATAGCGGTTGAACAGGTCCTTCAGCTCCGGATTGTCGCTGAGCAAGCCGGTAACCCAGTTATAAATGGTGGTATAGTAGCTCTCCAGATTGTTCACCAGGGTGGTGATGCTGTCCACCAGCTGGGGCACCAGCATGCTCAGCAGCAGGTACACCAGCACTAATACCACAGCCCAGGTGAGGAAAATGCTTGCCGCCCGCAGCCACCCCTTGTGGATCCGGATGGCCCTGCTCCGCTTCCGCTCCAGCTTATCCCGCAGGCGGAGAATGGCCCGCTCCAGGAAATTCACAATGGGCGCCAGAAGGTAGGCCATGCCCAGGCCGTAGAGCACCGGCGTCAGCACCGAAAACAGCTTGGCTAAAATCGCCTGGACCGTGCCGGAATTGTCCCGGTAAAACACATCGTAGAAGATCAGCAGGGCGCACCCCGTGAGAAACGCGGTCAGCCCCCAGGCCAAATATTTTTTCTTTTCCCTTTTCACGGCACCGCCTCCTTTCTGATGGTTTCTATCATACCCAATTTTCGCGGCCATTGCAAGGCTTGCGGCGTATCTTTGCAAATTTCCCCAATGGGGCGGGTTGCTCTTGCGTTTTGTCTCAAAGGCGTGTATGATAGAATTAGGTTTATACCCTTTTTCGTTTTCTGTTGGAGGAGATTAGCTGTGAATAAGCTTCTTTTGATCGTGAATCCCCGAGCAGGGAAGAACAAATCCTTGGCTCCGCTGTATGAAGCTATCGCCCGCCTGTCCGCAGGAGGATACCTGGTGCACGTGCGGGAGACTGCGGCCCCCGGCGACGCAACCCGGTTTGCCCGGGATATTGGGCCGCTGTTTGACACCGTGGCCTGCTACGGCGGCGACGGCACGCTGAACGAGACCATCTCGGGGCTGATGCAGCTGGCGCACAAGCCTCTGCTGGGCTATCTGCCCGCCGGCAGCACCAATGATTTTGCTGCCACTCTGCACATCCCCGCCGTGCCCTATATGGCCGCAGAAATCATCACCCAGGGCACGCCCATGGCCCTGGACGTGGGCCGGCACAACAACCGGTATTTTTCCTATGTCGCGTCCTTCGGTGCCTTTACCAAGGCCAGCTATTCCGCTCCCCAGGAGGTCAAAAACGCCCTGGGCCATTTCGCCTATATTCTGGAGGGAATCAAGAGCCTGGACTCCCTGCGCCCTTACCACTGCCGCATCACTGCGGACGAGGAGACCATCGAGGGGGATTTCATCTTCGGCAGCGTCTGTAACTCCACCTCCCTGGCCGGCCTGGTGAAGTTGGATCCTAACCGGGTGCGGATGGATGACGGTGTGTTTGAGCTGGTGCTGCTGCGGATGCCCCGGACCCTGCTGGACCTGACAAACCTGCTGGTGGCGCTGAACCAAATGCAGTACGATGACCCGGGCATCTTCTTCCGTCATGCCTCCCGGGTCACCGTGGAGACGGCAGACGATATCCCTTGGTCCCTGGATGGGGAGTATGCTCCCAGCAGCCCGGTGGTGAACATCGAGAATTGTCACGGAGCCGTCCGGCTCCTGGTAAAGAAGCCGGAGGGAACCGAGTAAGATAAGGGAAAGCTAATCAGGCCGATCCGGCATACCGGGCGGCCTGATTTTTACGCCGGAAAAAGGTGCGCGGCAGGTTTAGGACGGGCGGACAGGGGCATCCGCCCCGCCAGGGGGACGGGGGTACGGATTGCCACGACCAGCGCGTGCGCTTGTCTGGCAGTGACAGCTTCGCACGAGCTGCGGCGCAGGCCCGGTTTGCCGACAGACCTTCGTAGGGGGCGATGCCCACGTCGCCCCCTACGGCAGACACAGAGGGCATCTCTGCTGCGCCAGGGCCGCACGGGCCCTGCCGGGAAGGTGCAGTGGTTGACGGGGGCAGGGTAGCGGCACCCCGCCCTACAGGGATCAGGTGCCTGTAAAACACACAACGAAAAAAACCGGAGCTTTCGCTCCGGTTTTTTAGCTGTAGCTTCGCTGTGTTCTATTAGGAGAACCAGCCCAGGCTGAAGAACTGGTCGATCTGGCCTAGCAGGATGAACACCATCAGGATGGGGGTGATGGTCTTGACGCAGATGTTGAAGAAGATCTTGGACTTGAAGGCATTGCCCTCCAGGCAGCACTCATCGTCCACGAACTGGGGCTTCAGCTCATAGCCGATGCAGATGCACATGAGCAGGGCGCCCAAAGGCATCAGGATGCCCTCGGAGATCATATCAAAGAAGTCCAGCCAGCAGTCACTCCAGGCGGAGGACTCCACACCGAACAGGTTCCACGGAGCGATGCCGTTGGAGCCCAGGCCGTCCAGGCACACCAGGACGCACAGAACGCCGGTGGCGATGGCGGCGATGACGGAGTAAGCCTTGCGCTTGTCGCCCTTGCCCTTGTCGCGGGCCTTGTCCACAAAGTGGGCCACGATGACCTCCAGCAGGGAGATGGAGGAGGAAACTGCGGCCAGGATGACCAGCAGGTAGAAGATAATACCGAAGACGTAACCCACGGTACCCATGGAGTTAAACACGTTCTGCATGGTGATGAACAGCAGCTTGGGGCCGCCGATGGGGCCCTCGGGATCCAGGGCGAAACGGGCGGGCATGACAGCCAGGCCGGCCATCAGGGCGATGAGGGTATCGCAGATGACGATGACCAGAGCGTTCTTTTCAATGTTCTGCTTCTTATCCAGGTAGGAGCCGTAGGTGATCATGATGCCCATGCCCAGGGACAGGGAGAAGAACATCTGACCGCCTGCGTTGGACAGGACCTTGATGACACTGGGTGCCTTTTCGATAACGCCGTGCTCCACAGCCCAGCCGGGAACGAACATATACTTCAGGCCATCCACAGCGCCGGGCAGGGTGCAGGCGCGGATGATGACGATGACCAGCATGAAGAACAGGCAGGGCATACCGATGGAGCAGAACTTCTCGATACCGCTGGACACGCCGCCCATAACGATGATGAGGGTCAGCAGCACGAAGATGAGGCCGTAGATCACGGACTCCAGCTGATTGGTCAGCATGTTGCCGAACACCTCGCCGCTGGCCAGGCCGTTGTTGCCGAAGCCGGCGCCGAAGATGTTGCCCACGTTCAGAACCACGTACTTGATACAGTAGCCGCCCAGGGCGCAGTAGAAGCTCAGGATCAGGAACGGAGCGATGATGCCCAGCCAGCCCAGCCACTTGAATCTCTTGCTCAGGACCTGGTACGCGCTGACAACGCCGCGGCCGGTCTTGCGGCCCAAAGCCAGCTCGCCCACCATGACCACGAAGCCGCACAGAGCCGCCAGGATCAGGTAAATGATGAGGAATGTGAATCCGCCGTTGGCGCCCATCTTATTGGGGAAGCCCCAGATGTTGCCAAGGCCCACCGCCGAGCCAACGGCTGCCATGAGGAATCCAAATGTGGATCCAAAGCCTTTTCTTTCTTCCATGTTTTCTCTCCTTAAACATAAGTTTTGTTTCCGAAAATTTTTACTCTCAAGAAACATGCCCGGAAAAGGGGCAAAAATTTACCTGTGTAAGCCGAAAAAACCGCCACAGGCTTATGCTCAAAGTATACAGGATTCCTTTCTTGTCTACAATTGACATTTTTAATAAAATTTTGTCATATGATTCGGCTTTTTTAACATTCTGTTAACAGTAACATAATGTTCCTGTTAAGAAACAAACAATCCTGTTAGTTTCTTAACAATGAACGAGTGGGCAGGTCTTGCCCCCGTGTTTTGGAGAAAATGTTTCTTTATAGGAAAACATTTATGTCAAATCACGATGCCGCCGAGGGGCCGGGATGGTGCGGTAGTTGACGGCCGGCAGGGTGAGGGGGCCACCCCGTCCCACGATTTTATGGAGTTGGTGCGGGCGGGCCGATGTGGGCATCGGCCCCTACGAAAAGGATGAGGCCATTGCGTGGGGCGCGATGCCCAACTTCGCCCCGCCGGCGGCGCTGTATCCTGGCGGGGCAACATGCGCTTCCTCCCGGGCAGAAAAAGAGAACGGACCAGCCGTCCGTTCTCTTTCATCTCCTGTGCATCAGCAGGCGCAGCCCCACCGGGGCGTTACCACTTATTTTCCACCTTTTCCGCAAAGCCCGGGAAATCCTCCACCCGGAGCACCGTTCCGTCATCCAGGGTGGCGGCGCCGGTAAAGCGGCCAAAGACCTGGTGCTGGTCGCTTTTCAGCAGCTTGAAGTCCGTGCAGGCCGCCCGGTCCAGCACCGGGGTGAAGGCCATCTCAAAGCGGCCATCGTCGGAGGTGAAGGTCCAGGGGGCGAGAAAATCGTCCCGGCCGTCCCTTTGGGGGATGTGGAAGGTCACCTGGCTCAGCTTGTGGGCCTTGCCTCCGTAAAAGAGCATATTTTCACTGGCAGCGGAGGTATCGCCGAAGCCGTAGCCGATGTTCCAGCCGAAGGGCACCCCGTCCACCTGGCCACTGGCGCTGCCCCAATACCAGGTGTTGTGATAGGTCCACACGCCCCGGCCCCAATCCAGCACTGCAAAGGAATCCGCCGGGTCAAAGGTGTAGGTACGTCCGGCGGCGGTGACGGTGCCCCTGGCCCGGAGACAGTTGATTTTTTGGTTATAATAGAAATGTCCGGCCTTGGAGAAGGGCGTGCAGATGACCATGCTCTCCTCCGGCTCGTCCGTGAGGCGGAGGCGGCCGTCAATGGCCGCATCGTCCAGAAAATCCTCCATATGGAAGTCCAGCACCCGGTCCGGGCCATCGTGGCGGAAGGACAGGTGATAGCCCTTGCCGGAGATGGACACATCCCCGGTTTCGGAAGACTCCGGCAGGCCGGTCTTGCCCAGGGGAAAGGCGCGCATGGGGCTCTTGGTCTTCTCCCAGCCCTCGTCAAGGTTCAGCAGGGAGATGGAGTCCAGGCCCATGTAGCCGTTGTCGGCAATGGTCAGGGCCACGGCGAAATGGCCGTTGTTAATAAGGTAATAGTCCCACTCCTTGATGCGCAGCGCCCCGGCCTTGATATCCCGGCGGCGATAGATAGGCAGGAGCTTTTTGCAGTAACCGGCCTCGCGCAGATTGCCCTTTTCGTCCAGCAGGGGCTGGGCGGCGGTGATCTCGTGCTGCATGATGGATCCCCCTTTTCGCTTTTTTGTCAGTATATCATATTTATTGGGGAGCGTCAACGCGGGCGGGGATGCGGACTACTGCGACCAGCTTGCCCACCGGCTCGCAATGACGGGCTTGCAAGAGCAGCGGTGCAGGCCCGGTTCGGGTCGTCCGGGAGGCCGACCCTTACGCGCATCTACCGTTAAACGCTCCGTAGGGGCCGCTGCCCACATCGGCCCGGCGGCACCAGCCCTCAAAATATCCGTAGGGCGCGATGCCCACATCGCGCCGCACGGTAGACGCAGAGGTCTTCTCCCGTCCCGCCAGGGCAGCACAAGCGCAGAGCGCATCGCGGATGGGGACGCAGAGACGATGCGAAAGCAAGGCGCAAAATTTGCACATCCCGACACGCGGGGTAGGGAGGACCGATGCAGACGGCACCTCAGCCGCGGAAAGGATTCCAAAACCTTGGTTTTGAAGGCGTTCTTTCCCCCCTTTCTTTCGCCGAAGAAAGAAAGGGGGCCGCCGGAGGCACAGCGCAGGGGATGCGGATTGCCACGCCGGTGCCGCCGGTCACCGGCGCGCAATGACGGGCTTCGGGAAATACAGGCTAATAATCCCGCCGAGTTTTCCACATTCTCTTGACAACGGCGAAAAAATTGCTATAATTTGAAAACGATAATCATTTTCAAATTCAGGGGGTGTTCCCATGTCCTATATGACCAAGCAGCAGACAGCGGTGCTGCAGTGCATCGCCTCCTGCCCCGGCGGCCGGGCTACGGCTATAGAGCTGGCGCAAAGGCTGCGGCAGGACGGTCAGCCGGTGGGGCTGAGCACCGTGTACAGGCAGCTGGAAAAGCTGGTGGCCCAGGGTAAGGTCCACAAGCTGCTCACAGAGGAGGGTGCCTGCTACCAATACTGCGACAAGGCCCGGCACACAGATTGCTTCCTGCTCCAGTGCGAGGGCTGCGGTGCCATTTTCCACATGGATTGCTCCCACCTGGGGGAGCTGTACGAGCATCTGCTGCAGGGCCACGGCTTCGCCATCAACCCCAGGCGGACCATGTTTTATGGCCTGTGCGAAAAATGCCGGGAGGCGGAGAAATGAGAAAACGCATTTTGGCCCTGCTGCTGGCGGCGGCCACGGCCCTGGGTCTGTGCGCCTGCGCCCCGGAAGGAGATCGAGCAGACAGCGGCAAGCTCTCGGTGGTCTGCTCGCTGTTTCCCTACTACGACTTCGTGCGGGTGATCGGCGGGGAGTGGGTGGAACCCCGGCTGCTGGTGGCCGCCGGACGGGAGGCCCACAGCTTTGAGCCCACCCCGGCAGATGTGATCCGGGTGAGCCGGGCGGATGTGTTCGTCTACAACGGCGGCGAGGGGGAGCAATGGGTGGACGAGATCCTAAGCTCCGCCGGAGAAAACATCCCCACGGTGCTGCGGATGATGGACTACGCCCAGACTCTGGAGGAGGAGCCGGTGGACGGTGACAGCCACGATGATCACGATGATTACGATGACCACGATGACCATGACGGCCATGACCACGACAGCGACGAGATAGAGTATGACGAGCATATCTGGACCTCCCCGGTGGAGGCGGAGAAGCTCTGCCGGGCCATTTGTGACGCTCTGTGCGCCGCCGACCCGGCCCACGCGGCGGATTTTCGGGCCAATTTGGCGGAGTATCTGACGGAGCTTTCCGAATTGGATGCGGATTTTCGCCAAGTGTGCCGGGAGAAAAAACGGGATCTGCTGGTATTCGGCGACCGCTTTCCGCTGCTGTATTTCTGCCGGGAATACGGCCTCCGTTACCGGGCGGCCTTTCACGGCTGCTCGTCAGACACGGAGCCGTCCCTCTACACCCTGAAATTTCTCATTGACAAGGTGAGGGAGGAGCAGATTCCCGTAGTCTACGCCCTGGAGCTGAGCAGCCAAAGAGTGGCCGAGGCCATTGCCGAGACCACCGGGGCAAGGGTGGTGACCTTTTACTCCTGTCAGACCGTCTCTGCGGCGGATTGGGCCGCAGGAGAGGGATATTTGAGCCTGATGCGCCGAAATGTGGCGGCGCTGCGAGAGGGGATATGCTGAATGGATAAGGAAATTTTACTGGCCTGCCGGGATGCCGGCCTGGGCTATGAGGGCAAGGCCATTTGGGAGCATTTGGATTTTCAGGTGCGCCGGGGGGACTACATCTGCATCGTGGGTGAAAACGGCTCCGGCAAGTCAACGCTGCTCAAAAGCCTGCTGGGCCTGCTGCCCCCCCTGTCGGGCCGCATTGAGCGGGGCGGGGCGCTCCGGAGCGGAGCCATCGGCTATCTGCCCCAGCAGACCCGGGCCCAAAAGGACTTTCCCGCCACGGTGACGGAGGTGGTGCGCTCGGGCTTTCTCGGTGCAGGCGGCCACCGGCTGCTCTACACGCCGGAGCAAAAGGCCCGGGCCCTGATGAACATGGGCAAGCTGGGGATTTTGGAATTAAAAGATCGCTGCTACCGGGAGCTATCCGGCGGCCAGCAGCAGCGGGTGCTCCTGGCCCGGGCCCTGTGCGCAGCCGGAGAGCTGCTGATCCTGGATGAGCCGGTGACGGGCCTGGACCCCGCCGCCGCCCAGGATCTCTACCGCACCCTGGCCTACCTCAACAAGACCGAGGGCATCGCCATCGTCATGGTGACCCACGACATGGAAAACGCCCTGCGCTATGCAGACTTTATCCTCCACGCCGGCCAGCACCAGCACTTTTTCGGCACGGTGCAGGAGTATCTATCTTCGCCCATGGGCCGGCGATTCGGAGGTGAGAGCGCATGATCCTGCTGGAAATGTTTACCTATCCGTTTATCGTCCGGGCCTTTGTGGTGGGGATTTTGGTGTCTGTGTGCGCTGCGCTTTTGGGGGTTCCCCTGGTGCTGAAGCGGTACTCCATGATCGGCGACGGCCTGAGCCATGTGTCCTTCGGGGCGCTGTCCGTGGCGGTGGCCTGCGGATGGGCGCCCCTGCCGGTGTCCATCCCGGTGGTGGTCCTTGCGGCCCTGGGGCTGCTGCGGATGACCGAGCGGTGCCGCCTGGGGGCTGACGCCGCCATCGCGGTGGTGTCCGCCTCAGCCCTGGCCATCGGCATCATTGTCACCAGCCTTACCACCGGCATGACAACGGACGTGGACAGCTATATGTTCGGCTCCATCCTGGCCCTGAGCCGGGCGGATGTGGCCTTGAGCATCGGCGTGTCCGCGGCGGTTTTGGTGCTGTTCGGGCTGTTTTACCACCAGCTTTTCGCCATCACCTTTGACGAGAGCTTCTCCCGGGCCACGGGCATGAAGGTAGGGGTGTACAACACCCTGCTGGCGGTGCTGACGGCCCTGACCATCGTGCTGGGTATGCGGCTCATGGGTGCCATGCTCATCTCCAGCCTGGTGATCTTCCCGGCCCTGACGGCCATGCGGCTGAAAAAGAGCTTCTTCGGCGTGGTAATCCTGGCGGGTTGCCTCTCCGTGGTGTGCTTTTGTGTGGGGCTGATAGGATCGTACCTGCTGAGCCTGCCCGTGGGCGCGTCGGTGGTGGTGACCTCCCTGGCGGCGTTTTTGGCGGCGACAGGCATCGGCCGGCTGCCGGGAAAATAAGGTTGCAATCCCCCTCCCGATATGGTATGCTGTTTTTTACCTGAAAACGGAGGATAGAGACATGAAAATCACCAAGAGAATTTCCGCCCTGCTGCTGGGGCTGCTGCTGGCCATGAGTCTGGCCGCCTGCGGAGCAGACGACACCCCGAAAAAGGAGTTTTCCGCAGGCGTCACCGATGGCAACACCTATACCAATGAGTATTTCGGCTTTACCGCCACCCTGGACGAAAGCTGGACCTTCTTCACCAGCGATGAGATCGCGCAGCTCACCGGGCAGGTGGTGGATCTGCTGGACAGCGAGGCCGTGACCGAGGCCTATGCCTCCGGCAAGTCGGTCATGGAGATGTACGCCATGCGGGACGACAATGCCACCTTAAATCTCACCGTGGAAAATCTGGGCGAGGAATACGGCTCCCAGCTCACCGAGGAGGACTACGCAGACGTCTCCCTGGACATCCTGCCCGACCAGCTGACGGCGGCGGGTTATACGGACGTGTCTGTGAGCAAAACCACCTTGACCTTCGCCGGGGCGGAGCACTATGCCGTCACCGTTTCCGCCAGTATACAGGGAATGCCCCTGCAGGAAATGCTGGCCTGCGTGAAGGTGGGGGACTATGTGGCCGTGGTCACCGCCGCCTCCTATGGTGCGGAGACCCCGGCGGAGCTTTTGTCCGCATTCCACGCACTGTAAGCGCAAATGAATCCTCAGACCCCCGCCTGTCGGACAGGCGGGGGTTATTTGATGCGTTCTGCCCCCGGGGGAGAGTACGGATTCTTACGCCAGTGACGTCGGTCACTGGCTCAGAATGACAAGGGAAGGGAGACAACGGTCACTGGTTCGCAAGGGCAGGGGGCAAGGGGTGCGGCGAAGCATCACAGCGAGCAGACACAAAAAAAGAGAACGCCGGGGGCGTTCTCTTTTTTCTCTCTTATTTTCACCGGGTCAGCAGAGCTTGGCGCCGGCGGGGATGGAGTCATCCAGCAGCAGCAGGTGCAGCTTCTCCTCGCCCTTTTCCTTATGCACGGCGGAAATGAGCATGCCGCAGGAGGGGATGCCCATCATCTTCCGGGCGGGCAGATTCAAAATGGCCACGGCGGTCTTGCCCACCAGGTCCTCCGGCTCATAGTAATGGTGGATGCCGGAGACGATGGTGCGGTCGGTACCGGAGCCGTCGTCCAGGGTGAACTTCAGGAGCTTGTCGCTCTTTTTCACCGCCTCGCAGGCCTTAATCTTCACGGCCCGGAAATCGGAGCGGCAGAAGGTGTCAAAATCCACATCCTCCTGGGTGAAGGGCTCCAGCTCCAGGTCGGGCAGAGCGGCCTTGCGCTGGGCCTCCTGCATAGCTTCCAGCTCCGCCAGGGCCTTCTCGGCGTCCAGACGGGGGAACAGGGCCTCCCCCTTATGGACGGTGACGGTATTTTTCAGCTTGCCCCACCGGGCGGCGCTGTCCCAGGTGCGGCAGCCCTCACAGGCGCCGATCTGGTCAAAGATCTTGTCGCAGCTGGCGGGGATGAAGGGGGTCAGCAGGACGGTGCAGATGCGCACGGTCTCCAGCAGGTTATAGAGCACCGTGGCAAGGCGGGCCTCCTTGCCCTCCTCCTTGGCCAGCTTCCAGGGGGCGTTTTCATCGATATACTTATTGGCCCGGTCGATGACCTTGAAAATTTCCTCCAGCCCGTTTTGCAGCTGGAGCTTATCCATCTCAGCCTCGTAGCGGTCACGAAGGGTGCTGACCAGCTTCTTCAGCTCGCAGTCAGCGGGGCTGTCCTCCCGGTCTGCGGGCAGGGTGCCGCCGAAATACTTCTCCACCATAGCGCAGGTGCGGCTGACCAGGTTCCCCAGGTCGTTGGCCAGGTCCACATTGATGGTGCTTATCAGCAGCTCATTGGAGAAGTTGCCGTCGGTGCCGAAGGGGAAGGTGCGCAGCAGGAAGAAGCGCAGGGCGTCTACGCCGAACATCTCCGCCAGGACGTAGGGGTCCACCACGTTGCCCTTGGACTTTGACATCTTGCCGCCGTCGATGACCAGCCAACCGTGTCCATACACATGCTTGGGAAGGGGCATCTCCATGCTCATAAGCATGGCGGGCCAGATGATGGAGTGGAAGCGGACGATCTCCTTGCCCACGATGTGATAGTCCGCGGGCCAGTACTTGTCGTAATCGTGGTATTGATCGTTGCAGAAGCCCAGGGCGGTGCAGTAGTTAAACAGGGCATCCACCCACACATAGACCACATGGCCCGGGTCAAAGTCCACGGGAATGCCCCAGGTGAAGCTGGTGCGGCTGACGCACAGATCCTCAAGGCCGGGCTTAATGAAGTTATTCACCATCTCGTTCACGCGGCTGCGGGGCTGGAGGAAGTCCGTATCCTCCAGCAGGTGCTGCACCCGGTCTGCGTACTTGCTCAGGCGGAAGAAGTATGCCTCCTCCTGAGCGTCGTGTACCTCCCGGCCGCAGTCGGGGCACTTGCCGTCCACCAGCTGGCTCTCGGTCCAAAAGCTCTCGCAGGGGGTGCAGTACTTGCCCTTGTAGGCGCCCTTGTAGATGTCGCCCTTTTCGTACATCTTTTTGAAAATCTTCTGCACGGCCCGGCAGTGGTAGTCATCGGTGGTGCGGATGAAGCGGTCGTTGGAAATATTCATCAGCTTCCACAGGTCCCGCACGCCCTTTTCGCCGTTTACGATCTTATCCACAAAGGCCTGGGGGGTCATGCCGGCTTCTTCGGCCTTGGTCTCGATCTTCTGGCCGTGCTCGTCGGTGCCGGTGAGGAACATGACGTCGTAGCCCTGGAGGCGCTTATAGCGGGCGATGGCGTCCGTGGCCACGGTGCAGTAGCTATGGCCGATATGGAGCTTGTCAGAGGGGTAGTAGATGGGAGTGGTGATATAAAACGTTTTCTTTTCCATGGGTTTTATCTCCTTTTCCGCCGCTCCGAATGGAAGAGCGGCTTAAAAATTATTTTGTGACTGTCGGACGGACAGAGTTGTCCTCCCCTACGGATGCGTAACGATGAGAGCCGCGGTTGTCGCTGCGGGCATTCCTGTTCCACTGCAGCAGCGGACAGCGGTGATAGACGCAGGGGGCATGCGAAAGCAAGGATAAATTTGCGCAAACCGATTGCGCAAGGTACAGATTTTCATTTATGGCATGCCGGTATGCGGAAGGATTCCAAAACCTTGGTTTTGGCGGCGTTCTTTGGGTACTTTCTTTCGCCGGGGAAAGAAAGTACCACGGCAAAAGGGAAAACGGATCGCCACACCAGTGCGCGCACTGGTTCGCAATGACAGAGGGAGGAGGACGGCGGTCGTTGGTTCCCAGGAATGAGTGCAAGGGACGGCTCCCGCCTGTGGAAGCATAAACAAAATCGTCCCCGGCGTTTTGCCAAGGACGATGCCGAAACACCGTGATACCACCTTGCTTCGCCGCCTGCTCACGCAGGTCGGCCTCATGAAGTGCCGTTACACCTCTGCGCTGTTACGGGCGCTCCCGTCCGAGCCTAAGGCACAGGTGCCCTCGACCCGGCGGCTCCGGAGCCATGTTCCCCCATCCGTCCCGCGCCCGCTTTCACCCGGCCGGGCTCTCTTTGGCGGTCTAAAATGGGGTACTCTTTCCTTCACTGCCACTTTAAAATCCTATCGGAAAATTTCTTTGAGATTTTCCGACAAACGGGTTTGATTTTTCCGCCTGCGGGCGGAAACTCTGCGAGGCTTTTTTAGCCTTCTCCGTTAGCTATTATATTATTCTCCCGGGGCGGCTTTGTCAATGTTTTTGTTGGGTTTTGGGCTTTGGTGTGCTATAATGGCAGCAATGCAGCCATTATACTTTTATTTTTTGCCATTTTTCTCCCCGGCTCCGCCGGGAACCGAAAAATATGGCAGCATTATACCATTCCGCTTTGCGGCATGGTATAATGGGGAAAAACCAACCGCGAAGGAGCGACCCATGAAACTGATAAGCTGGAATGTGAACGGCCTGCGGGCCGCCCTGGGCAAGGGATTTTTGGACTATGTGGCGGCGGAGGATCCGGACGTCATCTGCCTGCAGGAGACGAAGCTGCAGCCGGAGCAGGCGGTTTTTGATCTGCCGGGCTATCACCGGTATTTTAACTCCGCCGATAAAAAGGGCTACTCCGGCACGGCCATACTGACGAAAACCGAGCCCCTGTCCGTGACCTATGACTTCGGCCCCGACGAACACCGCCACGAGGGGCGGATCATCACGGCGGAGTACCCGGCCTTTTACCTGGTGTGCTGCTACACTCCCAACAGCCAGGATGGGCTCAGACGCCTTTCCTACCGGATGCAGTGGGAGGACGACCTGCGGGAGTACCTCCGGGAGCTAGACGGGAAAAAGCCCGTGGTGTACTGCGGCGACCTGAACGTGGCCCACCGGGAGATCGACCTGAAAAACCCCAAGACCAACCGCCAGAACCCCGGCTTTACCGACCAGGAGCGGGAGAAAATGTCGCAGCTTCTGGACGCGGGCTTCGTGGACACCTTCCGCTACATACACGGCGATGTGACGGACCGCTACTCCTGGTGGAGCTACCGCTTCCACGCCCGGGACAAGAACGTGGGGTGGAGGATCGACTACTTCCTTGTGTCGGCGCGGTTTATTGAAAAGGTAAAGGCGGCGGACATCCGCAGCGACATATTCGGCAGCGACCACTGCCCGGTGTATTTGGAATTGGAGGTTTAAAAAAATGCTGAAGCTATCTGTGAATTACTTTGCCAAGCCCGGCCGCCGGGAGGAGTTCCTGCGGCGCATCGTGGAGGGCGGCATCCTTGCGGCCATCCGAGCGGAGGAGGGCTGCCTGCGGTATGACTACTATCTCTCCTGCCAGAACGAGGACGAAATTCTCCTGCTGGAGGAGTGGGACACCGCCGAGCACCAGCGCATACACATGGAGCAGGAGCATATGAAGCGTCTCCGGGTCATCAAGGACGACTGCATTGCCGACACGCAGCTGCACAAGGACTGAGACTATGCTGTTTGACACCCATGCCCACTATGACGATGAGCGCTTTGACGCCGACCGGGACGCCTTGCTGGCGAGTATGCCGGAGAAAAATGTGGGCCTTATCGTGAACCCCGGCTGCGATTTGCCCACCTCCCGGATGGCGGTGGCGCTGGCGGAAAAATTTGACTTTGTATACGCCGCCGTGGGCATCCACCCGGAAAACTGCGGCGACTTTGTGCCGGAGCAGATAGACGCCCTGCGGAATTTGGCAAAAAATCCCAGGGTGGTGGCCATCGGGGAGATCGGCCTGGACTATTACTGGGTGGAAAATCCTCCCAGGGCGCTGCAGCAGGAGGTGCTGCGCCGGCAGCTGGGGCTGGCGGAGGAGCTGCAGCTGCCCGTTATCATCCACGACCGGGACGCCCACGGGGACACTATGGCCATCGTGCGGGAATTTCCCCGGGTCAAGGGGGTATTCCACTGCTTCGCCGGGTCTGCGGAAATGGCACGGGAGCTGATCCAAATGGGTTGGATGCTGTCATTTAACGGGGCGGCCACCTTCAAAAACGCAAAAAAGGCCCCGGAGGTCATCGCCGCGGCGCCCCTTTCTATGCTGATGATTGAGACGGATGCGCCGTATCTGACCCCGGTGCCCCACCGGGGGGAGCGGAACGACTCGTCCTATGTGCGCTTTGTGGCGGAGAAGATCGCCCAGATCAAGGGCCTGACCCCGGAGGAGGTGGAAAAGGCCACCTGGGAAAACGGACGGCGGTTTTTCGGCGTGTGACGAAGACTTTCGTGCGCCGAATGGGAAAACAGATCGCCGTGGCCGGTTTGTAAACCGGCCACGGCGATGACAGTTTTGCAAGGGTTCCCTCACTATTAGGTGGGCGGACAGGGGCGGACGCCCCTACGCACGGCAGGTAAGTGCAGTGCAGGCGGGGCGATGTGGGGAGCGAGCTGAGCGCTGCCAGTGGCAGATGAAGCGAAGCGAGCGAGTGGCCGCGGTCAAAATTTCAAGCGTCCGTCGTTAGGCAGCGCAGAAATTTTGGGCACCGCAACAGGGTCATCGCCCCCTACGCACAGGTCTTTGATATAGCTCCGTAGGGGCCGGCGTCTCCGACGGCCCGCTTATCACGCGACTTGGTGCGCTTCCGTAGGGCGGGGTGAGGGCACGCCGGCCTCTTGACATGGGGGATATTTTTGCTATAATGAATGCAGAAGGGCGCTGCGACAAGCGGTTAGCCCAAGTAGTTAACTAAATTTCTCGAAAGAAACCGTCACCTGCCGGGGTGGCGGTTTCTGCGTTTTACGATGATCGTGACCGTATAGGGCCCGATATGTAGTGTAATTCGCACAGCCAGCGTGTTGAAAAAGCTTTTTCAACACGCTGGCTAAGCTTTTAGAACTCTTTCAAAGCTCTAAAAATGATTGAATTAAATAGTGGGGGAATCTCTTCTTGGGTTTCCCTCACTTTCCTTGGGGCGTGTTCCAAATGGTTTCCGAATTGCCGTAGCTGTCACTGAGTTTCATGCAGCCGTTTTTTAGGCTTTCTATGGTCCAAGTCACAGCGCCATAAGGTCCGGCTATTTTCAGTTGATCGTCATTCACAACCGCCCAGGTGCCGTACTCGGTTTCGTTAAAAGCATTCATGGTCCCATCATCATACAGGGTAAAAATTGGCTCGTTTTCTCCCTTCTGATACCACGACCCCGGCAGTTGTTTTTCCAGGCTCTTGCCGCAGCCCGCCAGCGACAAAACCAACACCAGCAGCAGGGCCATGGCCCCCACCCGTTTTGTTTTCATGATTTTCTCCTCTCTATTCGGTCATTTTTGGGTTTGTGCTCATTATAGGATAAAACATAAACTAATACAAGATGTTTAATATACAAGATTAGTTGATGTTTTTTGTGCAAACTATCACTGATACTGTATGCAGAGGTGATAGTATATGTATATGCGAATCCGCAAGGCTCGGGAGGATGCCGGGTATACGCGGGAGAAATTTGCGGAGCTGCTGGATGTCAGCGTGTCCTATATGGCCGAGGTGGAGCGGGGGCGCACGGGGATCTCAGTGAAGATGCTCATTAAAATCTGCGATGTGTTGGGGCTCAGTGCCGACTATGTGCTCTTTGGAGAAAAGCGCTGCGGTGACGAGCAGCGCGCCCAGCGCATAGGGCGCATCGACAGTAGGTATTTGCCCCTGCTTGATGGGGTGATCGGAGAGCTCTTGGCGCTGAATCGGGAATAAGAAAGGCGGGCCGATTGAGAAAATCGGTCCGCCTGGTATTTAGTGGGGACGGAGGTGCGGATTGCCACGGGCGCATTGCGGCCTCACAATGACATGCTTTTTTACAGGGGCATCAGCCAAAAAAACAGACCGGGAACACCCGGTCTGTTTTTTTGCTTTTAACTTTACTTTACCGGTTGCCCCGGTCGTAGGCTACGACCACGCGGCGGTTGGGCTCCGTGCCCACAGAATAGGTGGTGACGCCCGCCTTATCCTGCAGGGCGGCGTGGATCACATGGCGCTCATAGGCATTCATGGGCTCCAGGGTCACGCTGCGGCGATACTTGAGCACCTTGCCGGCCACCTTATGGGCCAGGCTCTCCAGGCTCTGCTCCCGCTTGGCACGGTAATTCTCCGCGTCCACATGGATCCGAAGGCGCTTGTCCCGGCCGCTGTTCACAGCATAGTTGGTCAGCTGCTGGATAGCGTCCAGGGTCTCGCCCCGGCGGCCAATGAGCGCACCCAGGCGCTGGCCCTCCAGAATGACCTTGTAGCGGTTCTTCTCTTCCTCGTACACCTTGATCTCCGCCTTGCACTCCATGTGCTCCAGCAGGCCCGCCAGGAACTGCGTGATGCAGCGGGCATCGTCATTATCACAGGCGGCGGCAGAGGGGGCAGCCGGCTCGGCCGGCTTTTCCACGGGCTTGGCCTCGGGCTTTTTCTCCATAGGCTTCTTCTCCGCCGGTCTCTTCTCGGCGGGCTTCTTTTCTACAGGCTTGCTCTCGGCGGCCTTCTTTTCGGCGGGCTTTGCCTGGGGGGCCGGGGTCTTGACCTCCGGCTCCTCCACAACGTCCAGCTCGTAGCGCACCCGCACCTTGGCCGGGCTGCTGCCGATGCCTAAAAATCCGCTCTTGGAACGCTCCAATATCTCCAGGGACACGTCATCCCGCTCCAGATGGAGCTGCTCCAGCGCCTTGCGGACGGCCTCCTCCTCGGTCTTGCCTGTTACATCAATATAACGCATGACAAAACTCCTTATTCGTCGTAGTGATGCTCGCTGTAAGCGCGGCCGCGGGCATAGGGACGCTGGCCCACCCGGCCGTTTTCATTGGTGCCGGCCTTTTTCTCCGGCTTTTTGGCAGCTTGATTCTTTTTCTTATTATTGTTATTGCCGGACTTGGACTTCTCATACTGCTGTTGCTGCTGCAGCATCCGCTCCCGGGAGGCCATCATCTTGGCGGCCCGGGCCTCGCGCTTGGCGCGCTCCTTGTCCGTTTCCTCCCGGTCCAGGATCTTGTTGAAGTACTTATTGAGCACCTGCTCCTGAATGGTGGCAAAGGCGGTGTTGGCAATCCAGTACACGCACAGGGCGGCAGGCAGGATATAGCCCATCCACAGGGTCATCAGGGGCATGAGGTACATCATCATCTTGCCCTGGGAGCCGGCGGCATTGCCGGTGGCCTTCATGCTGATAAGGGTCATGAGGAACTGCAGGGCTGTGGCAATGACCGGCAGCAGCAGCACACCGATGACCGGCCAGCCGCCGGTGGTGATCTGCTTAAAGAGCTGGGAGCCCTGGCTGGCCAGGTCCATGCCCAGGAAGTTATAGTCCAGGTTGATGAGCCCGTCAAACTGGCCCTGGAAGCTATCCCAGTTCTGATGGACGAACTTGGCCAGGTAGATCTGCTCATAGGCCGCAGCCTGGCCCCCCTCTGCCACGGTGTAGCCCAGCTTGGTGGCCGCGTCGGTGATGGCGCTGATGGTGTCCACGCTGAGGCCCATGAGGTAACGCAGGGGCTGGCGGATGATGGCGTACAGGGCGATCAGAATGGGGAAGGGCAGGAAGGACCACAGACAGCCGGACATGGGGTTCACGCCCTCCTGGGCGTAGAGGTTGGCCATCTCCTCCTGCTGGCGCTGCTTATTATTGGCGTAGCGGGTCTGGATGTCCTTCATCTTTCCCTGCATACGGTTCATGCGCAGCATGCTCTTCTTACCCTTCAGCTGGAAGGGCAGGATCACCAGCTTCACCACCAGGGTGAACAGGATCAGCGCCAGGCCGTAGGACCCGGTGAGAGAATAGAACAGGCGGGTCAGCCAGGCAAAAGGCACACAGATATAATATCCGAGTTGTGCGAACATATTTTTTTCCTCCGTTTAGTTCTTGGGAAAAGCCGATGGTTATGGAACGGGATCATACCCGCCCTTGTGGAAGGGATTGCATCGCAATATACGCTTGGCGGCAAGAAAGCTGCCCTTTACGGCGCCGTATTTTTCCACCGCCTCCAGAGCGTACTCCGAGCAGGTGGGAATATAGCGGCACCGGGGCGGAAATAGAGGGGAAACCTCCCGCTGGTAAAACCGGATGGCGGCCATACATGCTTTTTTCATGCCTCGCCCTCCTCCTGCAGCAGGGAGAGCCGGCGCAGGCAATCCAAATACGCCTCGTTCATCTTCTGATACGGGCCTGCAGCGCTGCGGCCACGGCCCACCACAATCACGTCCCACCCGGGGCGCATTTTATCCCGGTTCAGGCGGTAAATCTCCCGGATCCGGCGGCGCACCCGGTTGCGCACCACCGCATGACCCAGCTTCTTACTCACCGTGACACCCAGGCGGCTGGCCCCGGCCCGATTCTTCAGGCAGTACACCACAAAATAGGGGCTCACAACAGAGCGGCCCTTGCGGTAGATGCGGCGAAATTCGTAATTTTCCTTGACGGTTACGGCTGCTTTCATGGTTTTCTCCCGGCTTAAAGTTACACTGCCAAGCGACATTTGCATAGACGAATAGGGACGGCAGTTTTCCCTTCCACCGTCCCTGTTTTTCACGAGCTATGCCGGATGCACCTTCCGTGACCTCAGAGGGTCAGACGAGCGCGACCCTTGGCACGGCGACGAGCCAAAACCTTGCGGCCGTTGGCAGTAGCCATTCTCTTGCGGAAGCCGTGCACCTTGGAGCGCTGGCGCTTCTTGGGCTGATAGGTACGGAACATTGCAGGACACCTCCATTACATAGAAAATCCGGCGGCGGCAACCGGGCCGCCACACTTACTCGACGGCGGGCGAAGCTTCCTCCGCCCCGCAGTTGAAAAAGTCAGGTGCCGAAAATGCGGCACTTTGTTCATTATACATAATGTAAAAGGGCCTGTCAACAGAAATATTTCTCCGCAGGCGGCGTGTTTTCCCGGAAAAAGAAAAAAAAGATTTATACATTATCTAATATATAAGTGTGGACTTTTTTATGTCTTTATGATATACTTACGGTGCCTATGTGCCGCCCCTTCCCAGTGGGGCGGTAATCGGTGGCTGACACAGAAATATTTTCCCGCTGCGTTGTCCCAGAATGGGCAACACCGGGCCGGATTTACCCTATAGATAGAATTTGCTTTTGGGAAAGGGGAGCTATCACTTTGAATTCACTGACCGATGTATGGGGCAGCGTGCTGCAGCAGATGTCACAGCAGCTGGCCCCCACCACCATCAACACCTGGTTTGACGAGGTGGACGTGGTCACTATGGAGGATTCTGCTTTCGTGCTGCACTGCGGCAACGAATTCAAGAAGAAAACCATTGAGACCCGGTTTCTGTCCTATATTCGGGACGCCCTGCGGGATCTGTTCTCCGCGGATTTTGAGATCAAGATCCTCAACGACGATCAGCTGTCCGCCTATCACGGCATCAAACCCGACTATCCGGGGGACCTGGAGGACTCCGGGACGTTCACCTTTGAGACCTATGTAGTGGGCCCCAGCAACAAGCTGGCCTACGCTGCCGCCCACGCCGTGTCCGACAGGCCGGGCGTGAACTATAACCCCCTGTTCATCTACGGGGACTCCGGCCTGGGCAAGACCCATCTGCTCTACGCCATCGCCCACGGATTAAAGCAGAACTATCCGGACGCCAAGGTGGTATACATTAAGGGAGACGACTTTACCAACGAGCTGGTGGCCTCCATCCGGGAGGGAAAAAACGCCGAGTTTCGGGAGAAATACCGCCAGGCGACACTGCTGCTGGTGGACGACGTGCAGTTCATCGCCGGTAAGGAGCAGACCCAGGAGGAGTTCTTCCACACCTTCAACTCCCTGTACGAGGCCGGCAAGCAGATCGTTCTTACCTCCGACCGGCCGCCACGGGAGATGACCAAGCTGGAGGACCGGCTGCGCACCCGCTTTGAGTGGGGCCTGATGGTGGACGTGACTCCCCCCGACTACGAGACGCGCCTCGCCATCGTAAAAAACAAGTCCGCCATGCTGGGGGTGAAGCTGTCAGATCCGGTGTCCGACCTCATCGCAGAGAACGTCACCGCCAACGTCCGGCAGATTGAGGGCACCCTGAATAAAATCTTAGCCTATTACGACCTCATGGGCAGCACCATGAGCCAGGAGGACATCCTCAAGGCCATCCGGGATATGATCAAGAAAAACAACGAGTACATTCCCACAGCTCAGGCAGTGGTGGACTTCATCTGCTCCACCTATCACATTGACGAGGATGTGCTCCGGGGCCAGAGCCGGGGCCGGGAGGTGGTCAACGCCCGGCAGATAGCCATGTACCTCATGCGGCGGATGATCTGCATGAACCTGGTGGACATCGGCAAGGAGTTCGGCGACAGGGACCACACCACGGTGCTGCATTCCCTGGACAAGGTGGAAAAGCAGATGCGCTCCGACCCGGCCTTTGCCGAAACCGTGAAGCAGATCACCACCAATATCAATAACAGCGCCCGGGGGTAATTTCTCCACATAGCTTGTGAACTTTCTGTGGAAAAGGGGGCAGCTTCCGTTTTTGCCCAATTTTCCGTGGAAACCTGTGGATATTTTCCCCGCCCCCATGTGGAGAAAAAAACGAGCCGTTTCGCGGCTTTGCTTACTTTTTCCACAATTGTTTTCCCTACGACTACTGTTACTAAAAAATACTTAGCTTATGTTCTGTGCGCATAAAATATGCGCGGGATTTTTCGAAAAAAAAGAAAGGATGATCCAGATGCTGAAATTCTCCTGCGAAAAGGCGCTGCTGCAGCTCGCCGTGAATACCGCCTCCCGCACCGTGGCCACCAAAAGCTCCATCCCCGCTCTGGAGGGGCTGCTGCTGGAGGGGACGGACGTGCTGACCCTGTCCGGCTACAACATGCAGACCGGCATCCGCACCCGGCTGGAGGCCGATATCCGGGAGGGCGGACGTATCGTGCTCAACTCCCGGCTGTTCGGCGACATCATCCGGAAAATGCCCGATGACGTCATCGTTTTCTCTGCGGATGAAAAATTCATGGTCACCCTCACCTGCGGGGACGCCCGGTTCGAGATTCTGGGCCTGTCTGCCGATGATTATCCGGAGATGCCCGAGGTGGAGAGCGACTACTCCATGACCGTGCAGCAGGGGATTCTGAAGGCTATGATCAACCAGACCTCCTTCGCCGTTTCTACCAACGAAAACCGCCCCATCCACACCGGCTCCCTCTTTGAGGTGGGCATCGATGGGGTAACGGTGGTGTCCGTGGACGGCTTCCGCCTGGCTCTGCGCCGGGAGAAGATAGAGCAGCTGGAGGGCGGCGCCTTCCGGTTTGTATGCCCCGGCAGCGCCTTAAACGAGGTGGAGAAGATTTGCGAGGACAGCGAGGAGGCTATCACCGTGATGCTTGGAAAGCGTCACCTGCTGTTTGAAACCGGCTCTACCCAGCTCATCTGCCGGAAGCTGGAGGGGGAATTCCTGGACTACAAGAACGCCATCCCCCGGAACAATCCCATCCGCCTCACCGTGGACAGCAAGACCATGCTCAGCAGCCTGGACCGGGTGAGCGTGGTAATCAGCGAGAAGCTGAAAAGTCCTGTCCGCTGCATTATGGGCAGCGGCTGCATCACCATGTCCGCCAAGACCGGCAACGGCGAGGCAACGGACGTGTGCCCCGTGGAGGGGGACGGCCAGGGCCTGGAAATTGGCTTCAATAACCGCTATCTCATGGACGCCCTGCGCTTTGCCCCGGCGGATCAGGTGGTAATGGAGCTGAATACCGGCATCAGCCCCTGCGTCATGACCCCTGTGGACGGCGGCGACAGCTTTCTTTATATGGTGCTGCCGGTGCGGCTGAAGGCGTAAGGAGCGGAAAATATGAAAATCGTGACCATAACAACGGAATACATTAAATTACAGGATTTGCTGAAGCTGGCGGATGCAGTGTCCACCGGCGGCGAGGCGAAAATAGAGGTGCAGGAAGGAGCTGTGCTGGTAAACGGCGATGTCTGCACCCAGCGGGGAAAGAAAATCCGCCCCGGCGACACCGTGACCTTTGATGGGGCCGACTACGGCGTAAAATATGCAGATCAATAGCTTGACCCTGGTGGGCTTTCGCAACTACCGGGAGCAGACCCTGGCCTTTGACCCCGCCTGCAACGTCATTCACGGGGAGAACGCCCAGGGAAAAACGAACCTCCTGGAGGCTATAGTTTATCTCTCCTGCGGCAAGTCTCCCCGGACAAGAAGTGACCGGGAGCTTATAACCTTTGACGGACAGCAGGCCCGCATTACCGGGAAAATTTTCTCCCGGGACAGAGAGTTTGTGACGGACATTACCTTGCAGGCCGGTCGGCGGCGGAAAATGACCGTCAACGGCGTTGCGGCCAAAAACGCAGCAGAGCTGTCCGACGTGCTGCACACGGTTTTCTTTTGCCCGGAGGATCTGTTCCTTATCCGGGAGGGGGCGGCGGCCCGGCGAAAATTCATGGATCAATCCCTGTGCCAGCTGCGGCCCCGATATGCCCAGGCCCTGGCGGAGTATCATCGGCTTTATGAGCACAAGACCCGTATCCTGCGGGATCGGGAGGATAATCCGGGGCTGCTGGCCATGCTGCCGGACTTTAACGAGCGCATGTGCCGGGTGGGAGCCATCCTTATCTATTACCGGGCCCGGTATTGCCGGGCGCTGGAGGGCTACGCTGCCCCGGCCCACGAGGATTGCAGCGGCGGACGGGAAAAATTGACCCTGGGCTATGAGACGGTGAAAACCGTTTTGGACCCCTTTGCCAAGACAGAGGACATTGCCCGGAATTTACGCGAGCACCAGGAGAGCCATTATCATGCGGAGCTTGCCTCGGGGCTGTGCCTGTCGGGGCCCCATAAGGATGACTTTATCGTAGAGGTAAACGGAAGGAGCGCCAGGCAGTTCTGCTCTCAGGGACAGGTACGCACGGCGGCGCTGTCGCTGAAATTAGCTGACCGGGAGATACACCGCAGCGCCGTGGGGGAGTACCCGGTGATGCTGCTGGATGATGTGCTGTCGGAGCTGGACCCCAAGCGGCAGGAGTATGTATTAAATCGCATTTCCGGCGGTCAGGTGTTCATCACCTGCTGCGAAAACGACCGGCTGGACCGCCTGCGGGCGGGGCGGCTGTTTCACATCCAAAACGGGGAGGTGCTTTTGTGAGCTATCTGCATATCGGGCAGAATGCCATGATCCCGGAAAAGCGGATCATCGGCATTTTCGACCTGGACATTACCTCCCAGTCGAGGCGCACCCGGGAATTTTTGGAAAAAGCGGAGCGAGAGGGTGTGGTGGTGCCGGTGACGGAGGACATTCCCAAGTCCTTCTTGGTGTGCGACCACCCGTACCACCGGCAGATCGTGTATATTTCGCAGCTGAATCCCCAGACCCTGCAGAAGCGGAGCAGGGGAGAGTAGGAGTGCCGGGCGGGCAGAGTTGTTTGATCCTACGCACACCTTGTGAATTACAATGTCATTCCGAGACCAGTCCGCAGACTGGTCGTGGGAATCCGTAATACCCTTGCACAAGGGACGAGGAGAACGGATTGCCACAGCCAGTGTGCGCACTGGCTTCGCAATGACACCGTTAACAAGAGGTGCTGTATAAGCCCGGGCAGGCCGATGTAGGCATCGGCCCTACGGAGGGTTTTTCGATAGAATTTCGTAGGGGGCGATGTGAGCATCGCCCCGCCGTAACGCAGTTCATTTTGTTCCCTGCGTCTTTGTTTTGTAAATACAGCGGAAGATCATCTTCCCTTGAGAAAGGATAGGATTTATGTCAGAACTGGAAAAAGTCATCGCCGTGGATACGGAATATGATGCCTCGGAGATCCAAGTGCTGGAGGGCCTGGAGGCCGTGCGTAAGCGGCCCGGTATGTACATCGGCTCTACCTCCTCCTCTGGCCTGCACCACCTGGTGTACGAGATCGTGGACAACGCCATCGACGAGGCCCTGGCCGGCTACTGCACGGACATCACCGTGACCATCAACGAAGGCGATACCATCACCGTTACCGATAACGGACGCGGCATCCCCGTGGACATCCAGCCCCAGACCGGGCGGCCTGCCCTGGAGGTGGTTTACACCGTGCTCCACGCCGGCGGCAAGTTCGGCGGCGGGGGCTATAAGGTCTCCGGCGGCCTTCATGGCGTGGGCGCTTCCGTGGTGAATGCCCTGTCGGAGTGGCTGGAGGTACAGGTTCACAAAAACGGCCATATTTATGAGATGAAATTCTCCCGGGGCGACATTACCCAGGAGATGAAGATCATCGGCGACACAGACCGCACCGGCACCACCGTCACCTTCAAGCCCGATCCGAAGGTGTTTGACACCCTGGTGTATGACTATGACATCCTCCACACCCGTATGCGGGAGCAGGCGTTCCTGAACGCGGGGCTGCGCATCACCATCACCGATGCCCGGCCCGGCAGCGAGCAGGGGGAGACCATGTGCTACGAGGGGGGCATACGGGAGTATGTGACCTACCTCAACCGCAACAAGACCCCCCTGCACCAGGAGATCATCTACCTCTCCGGTGCCAAGGGGGACTCCACGGCGGAGATCGCCCTGCAATATAACGACGGCTACAACGAGACCCTGGTCTCCTTTGCCAACGACATCCATACCCCCGGCGGCGGCATGCACGAAACCGGCTTCAAGGCGGCGCTGACCCGGGTGCTCAACGCCTACGGCACCAAGTACGGCATGCTCAAGGACGGGGACGACAAGGTCTCCGGCGAGGATTGCCGGGAGGGCATCGCGGCGGTGATCTCCGTGAAGCTGACAGAGGCCCAGTTCGAGGGGCAGACCAAGGACAAGCTGGGTAACGCCTACATCCGCACCCTGGTGGACGGCATCGTATCCGACCAGCTGGCGGTATACATGGAGGAGCATCCGACGGTGGCCCGGACCATTTTGGACAAGGCCCTCACCGCCAACCGTGCCCGGGAGGCCGCCCGGAAGGCCCGGGAATCCATCCGGCGCAAGACGGCCTTAGGCGGTGCGGCCATGCCCGACAAGCTCCGGGACTGCAATGAAAATAACCCGGAGCTGACAGAGCTTTACATCGTGGAGGGCGACTCCGCAGGAGGCTCCGCCACCCAAGGCCGGGACTCCCGCTTCCAGGCTATCCTCCCCCTGTGGGGTAAGATGCTCAACGTGGAAAAGGCCCGGGCGGATAAGGTATACGGAAACGACAAGCTCCAGCCGGTCATCACCGCCCTGGGGGCGGGCATCGGCGACGAGTTCGACGCCGACAAGCTCCGCTATCACAAAATCATCATCATGGCCGATGCCGATGTGGACGGCGCGCACATCCGCACACTGCTGCTGACCTTTTTCTTCCGCTTCATGCGGCCGCTCATCGAGAACGGATATGTGTATTCGGCGGTGCCGCCGCTGTATAAGCTGAGCCGGGGCAAGCAGACCCGGGTTGCCTACTCCGACGAGGAGCGGGATGCGGTCTCCGCCCTGCTCCGGGGGGATAATCCCGAGGCCAAGGTGGACATCAGCCGCTTCAAGGGCCTGGGCGAGATGAATCCCCACGAGCTGTGGGAGACCACTATGGATCCGGAGAAGAGGACTCTGCGCCGCATTACCCTGGACGACGCCGTGGCTGCCGACGCCACCTTTACGGTGCTTATGGGCGAAAAGGTGGAGCCCCGGAAGGAGTTCATTGAGCAGAAGGCGAAATATGCGGTGAATTTGGATTACTAATGATTTAGGAGTGTCATTCCGAGACCAGTCCGCAGATTGGTCGTGGGAATCCGTAATACCCCTGCACAAGGGACGGGGAGAGCGGATTGCCACAGCCAGTGAGCGCACTGGCTTCGCAATGACAGGCAGGGAAGGCATTGCGGAATGAGTCGCAATGACAGAGTATAATAGTTTTGCTGTCATTCAGAGTCGATGACCGTCGTCACGCCGCGACCCTTGTCATTCTGAGCCAGTGACCGGTGTCACTGGCGTGAGAATCCGTATTTCCTATATGTACGCTCCCTGTTTGGGGATACGGATTGCCGCACCAGTGAGCGCACTGGTTCGCAATGACAGAAAAAGGAGGGCGCTGCGGAATGAATCGCAATGACAGGGAAGGAGGAGAATACCATGTATTATGTATACATCCTCACCAACGCAACGAATGTATCCCTGTACACTGGCGTGACCAATAACCTGGAGCGGCGGCTGTGGGAGCATAGGAACCATGCTGATCCAAGGAGTTTTACCTCCCGATATAACATTTACAAGTTGGTGTATTTTGAACAGACCACCGATGTGCAGGCGGCGATTGCGAGAGAAAAACAGATCAAAGCTATGAGTCGTGCCAAGAAGAATAAAATGATTGAAAAACAGAATCCAGAATGGGATGAATTGCTTTTGAGCGGTATCCTGTGATAAGGAGAGAAACATATGAGTAAGAAACCCCAATACGATCCGGAGGAGATCCGGTATCCCCAGCAGCACATTGTGGAGTCGCCCCTGGTGCCGGAGATGGAGAAGTCGTACATCGAGTACGCCATGTCCGTTATCGTGGGCCGGGCGCTGCCCGACGTGAGGGACGGCCTGAAGCCCGTCCACCGGCGTATTCTCTACGCCATGTACGAGGACAACCTCACCTCCGACCGGCCCTTTAAGAAGTCCGCCACCTGCGTGGGCGATGTGCTGGGCCGGTATCATCCCCACGGCGATGCGTCGGTGTACGACGCCCTGGTACGTCTGGCCCAGGACTTTTCCATGCGCTACATGCTGGTGGACGGCCACGGCAACTTCGGCTCCGTGGACGGCGACCCCGCCGCCGCCTACCGCTACACCGAGGCAAGACTCTCCAAAATCTCCAACGAGATGCTCCGGGACATTGAAAAGGACACCGTGGACTGGGACCCCAACTTCGACGAGAGCCGGAGGGAGCCCCGGGTGCTTCCGGCCCGGTTCCCCAACCTGCTGGTGAACGGCTCCTCCGGCATTGCCGTGGGTATGGCCACCAATATTCCACCCCACAACCTGCGGGAGGTCATCGGCGCGTGCATCTGCGTGCTGGATGACCCGGACGCCACCCTGGCAGACCTCATGGAGCATATCAAGGGCCCTGATTTCCCCACAAAGGGTATTATCATGGGCCGCAGCGGTATCCGGGCCGCTTACGCCACCGGCCGGGGCCGGCTGGTGGTTCGGGCAAGGCACGAGTTTGAGGAGTTCGGCAAGGACCGCACCCGCATCGTTATTACGGAGCTGCCCTACCAGGTGAACAAGCGTATGCTCATTAAGAACATCGCCGAGCAGGTGGAGGACAAGCGCCTGGACGGGATTTCCGACATCCGGGATGAGTCCGACCGCAACGGTATGCGCGTCGTCATTGAGCTGAAGCGGGACGCCAATCCTCAGGTGGTCTTAAACCGCCTGTTTGCCCAGTCTCAGCTGCAGACCACCTTCGCCATCAATATGCTGGCACTGGTGGACAACCAGCGCCAGCCGAAAATTCTGTCCCTGCGGCACATCATCGACGAGTACCTGGCCTTCCAGGAGGAGATTATCATCCGCCGCACGAGGTTCGATCTGAACAAGGCTCTGGAGCGGGCCCACCTGCTGGAGGGTCTGCTCATCGCACAGGATAATATTGACGAGGTCATCAAGATCATCCGGGAGAGCTACGACGATGCCCGGGAAAATCTGATGGCCCGCTTCGGGCTGGACCAGGTCCAGGCCCAGGCCATTCTGGATATGCGCCTGAAGGCCCTGCAGGGCCTCGACCGGGAGAAGCTGCAGAAGGAGTACGACGACCTGGAGGAGAAGATCGCCTACTTCCGCCGGGTGCTGTCCGACGACGCCCTGGTGCGGCAGATCCTCAAGGAGGAGCTGTCCGCCCTGGCCGAAAAATTCGGCGACGAGCGCAAGACAGAGATCCAGGATGTGGAGGACGAGATAGATATCGAGGACCTGATCGAGGAGGAGCAGTGCGTCTTTACCCTCACCAAGGCCGGGTACATTAAGCGCACCCCCGTCAGCGAGTACGCCGCCCAGAGCAAGGGCGGCATGGGCAAGAAGGGTATGTCCACCCGGGAGGAGGACGAGGTGGTGTCGGTGTTCACCGCATCCACCCATGACTATATCCTCTTTTTCACCGACACCGGCAAGGTCTACCGCAAGAAGGGCTATCAGATTCCCGAGAGCGGCAAAACCGCCAAGGGCATCAACATGGTCAATGTCATTCAGGTGGAGAACGGGGAGAAGGTCCAGGCTATGCTCCACTTCCGGGAGATGGAGGATAAGCCCCTGTACCTCTTTATGACCACCCGCAGCGGCACCGTGAAGCGGCTGCCTGTGGACCAGCTGAAGAACATTCGCCAGAGCGGAATCCGCGCCCTGACCCTGGACGAGGGCGACCAGCTCATCAGCGTGCAGGAGACGGACGGGGAGCAGTTTATCCTCATCGCCACCCACGACGGCCAGGCGGTGCGCTTCCACGAGAGCGATGTGCGGCCCATGGGCCGTGCGGCTGTGGGCGTGCGCGGCATCCGGCTAAGGGAGGGCGACTATGTGGTGGGCGCCGCCCGGGCAGAGGAGGGCAAAACCGTCCTCACCATCACCGAGCGGGGCTATGGCAAGCGTACCCCCGTGGAGGACTACCGCATCACCAGCCGCGGCGGCCTGGGCATCCGCAACTACATGGTCACCGATAAGACCGGCCCCATTGTGGGCATCAAGGTGGTGGATGGCACGGAGGATCTGCTGCTGGTCACTGAAAGCGGCATCCTCATCCGCACACCGGTGCAGAACATCCGCACCGCAGGCCGCGCCACCCAGGGCGTCATCGTCATGCGCTTTAAGACCGAGGGCGACCGCGTTATCTCCATGGCCCTGGCTGACCCGGAGGGGCAGACACCGTCTGCGGAGGAGTAAACGATGGGAAGGAAACGGGAGAGAGTGGCGCCCCTGACCCGGTGGCAGTATTTCACCAAGACCCTTTATAGTGACGCCGCCTCCAGGGCGGAGTTTGAATATGACAGAGTCATCTATTTCAAAAGTGAGGAGCTGCAGCGCATTGAGGCAGGTAACCGCCGCATCCATGGGCTGCTGCTGGTGATACTGTGCCTGGTGTTCCTGTCGGCTATCAGGTGGCAGAACATCTATTTCGTGGTGGCGTGCATGGTCATCATCGTGGCGGGGGAGGCGGTGCGCCTGCTGCGCTTGCCCAAGGACATCCGCGCCCACCTGACCGATACCGGCCGGAGGAAGTGAGGATGACCGTGAATATCATCGCCCGCATCCGCACAGAGCTGCCTGAAAAATTCGGCGTACCCCGGCAGAGCGGCCTGGTGCCCCAGCTCCGGGGAACCATCGTGTTTGAGCCGGCGTACCGCAATCCGGACGCCCTGCGGGGGCTGGAGGGCTTTTCCCACCTGTGGCTGATCTTTCAGTTTCATCAGGCGGTGCGGGAGGGCTGGTCGCCTACGGTGCGCCCGCCCCGGCTGGGGGGCAACCGGCGCATGGGCGTGTTTGCCACCCGGTCTCCCTTTCGGCCCAATGCCATAGGCCTGTCCTGCGTGAAGCTGGAGGGGGTGCGGCAGGAGGAGAAGCTGGGCCCGGTCCTTGACGTCAGCGGCGCCGACCTGGTGGACGGCACGCCGATCCTGGACATCAAGCCCTACCTGCCCTATGCCGATTGCCACCCCGAGGCTACCGGCGGGTTTACTGACCCATTGGACGGACAGACCCTGCAGGTGGCGTGTGAGGAGGCCCTGCTGGCGGGATTGAATGAGGAGCAGCGGGCGGGACTTATGGGCGTGCTGGCCTGCGATCCCCGGCCCCGGTATCAGGTGGACCCGGAGCGGGTCTATGGCCTGGCCTTTGCCGGAAAAAACGTGAGGTTTACTGTGCAGAACGGGGTACTCACCGTCCTGGCGGTGGAGGATTAATGCCGTGCGGGGAGATATGGGCACTTTTTGTTTTTGCCTGTAGGGGCCGGCGTCCCGACGGCCCGAACCTGGACTTGCATAAATTTTCCTACTATCCGTAGGGCGGGCTGCCCTCAGCCCGCCGCCTGTCAGCCACGGAACCCTTCCGGCAGGGCACGCGGGCCCTGCCCTACAGAGGTTTCACTTTATCCGCAGGGCGGGGTGCCTACACCCCGCCTCGTGGGGAACGGATTGCCACGACCAGTCTGCGGACTGGTCTCGCAATGACAAAAGCATTCGCAAGGAGCTATTATGAAAACTGTTACCATTTACACCGACGGGCATAAAAACCGCAATGCGGTTTTATGCGGGATGTCGGTTCTGCTCGCCCCTTCGGGGCAACCGCAGAACATGACAAGCAAGCGCCGTCGGATAGATGCATCATGAGCCGAGGCAAGTTAATTTCCAAGGAGCTATTATGAAAACAGTAACCATTTACACCGACGGGCATAAAAACCGCAATGCGGTTTTATGCGGGATGTAGGTTCTGCTCGCCCCTTCGGGGCAACCGCAGAACATGACAAGCAAGCGCCGTCCAATAGATGCGTCGTGAGCCGAGGCAAGTTAATTACCAAGGAGCTATTATGAAAACTGTTACCATTTACACCGACGGGCATAAAAACCGCAATGCGGTTTTATGCGGGATGTCGGTTCTGCTCGCCCCTTCGGGGCAACCGCAGAACATGACAAGCAAGCGCCGTCGGATAGATGCATCATGAGCCGAGGCAAGTTAATTTCCAAGGAGCTATTATGAAAACAGTAACCATTTACACCGACGGGCATAAAAACCGCAATGCGGTTTTATGCGGGATGTAGGTTCTGCTCGCCCCTTCGGGGCAACCGCAGAACATGACAAGCAAGCGCCGTCCAATAGATGCATCATGAGCCGAGGCAAGTTAATTTCCAAGGAGCTATTATGAAAACTGTTACCATTTACACCGACGGCGCTTGCTCCGGCAATCCCGGTCCCGGGGGCTGGGGGGCCATTTTGGAGTGGAACGGCGTGGAAAAGGAGATTTCCGGCGGCGCGGCGGAGACTACTAACAACCGCATGGAGCTCACCGGTGTCATCGAGGCTCTGTCGCTTTTGAAGGAGCCCTGCGTGGTAGAGCTTTACAGCGACAGCAAGTACGTTATTGATGCCTTGTCCAAGGGCTGGGTCTATGGCTGGCAGAAAAAGGGCTGGGTCAAGAGCGATAAAAAGCCCGCCTTGAACGTGGACCTCTGGGAGAAGCTGCTCCCTCTTATCGCCCGGCATGAGGTCCGGTATCACTGGGTCAAGGGTCACGCCTCCAACGCCAAAAATAATCGCTGCGACCAGCTGGCTGTGGCCGAGAGCCGGAAACATTGAGAAATTGTTCACAATTTGTTCACCGGGAATTTATTGTTTTGCCATATTTACAAAGTAGTATATGAGCATACAAAGAACCTTTCCTTAAGTGATTTTCTCTCTCTCCTAACACACAACAGGAAAGCCCCCCAGCTTTAAGGCTGGGGGGCTTTCCTGTATTTGACAATAGCTCCTGATGGACTTTTCTGTAAACCTTTTTGGCGCGACATTTATGCAGAAAATTTCACAGCCGCTTGCAATTTGCCGTCCGATGCCGTACAATAGCCCCATTAATAGTATAGGGAGGCGCATTTTTATGGATTTTAATCCCCACATGCAGCTGGCTGGCCTACTGGAATGGATGAATGAAATGATGCAAAGCTGCCACGGCAAGACCGCGGTCATCGGCATCTCCGGCGGCAAGGACAGCTCCACCGTGGCGGCCCTGGCTGTGGCGGCCTATGGCCGGGAGAATGTCTATGGTGTGCTCATGCCCAACGGCGTGCAGCCGGATATTGACTTTTCCCAGGCCCTGGTGGAGCACTTGCAGATCCCCCACTGCACCATCAACATTCAGGGCGCGGTGCAGGGTGTCCTGACCGAGATGGAGAAGGCGGGGTTTACGCCCAGCCGCCAGACTACGGTGAATCTGCCCTCCCGCATCCGCATGTCCACCCTCTACGCCGTGGCACAGAGCTTGCCCGGCGGCACGGTGATCAACACCTCCAACCTCTCTGAGGATTGGGTGGGCTACTGCACCATTTATGGCGACAGCGCCGGGGCCTTCTCCCCCCTGGGCATGTATACCACCGAGGAGGTCATTGCCCTGGGCCGGGCCCTGGGGCTGCCGGAACATTTTCTGCAGAAGCCGCCCTCTGACGGGCTCACCGGTCTCACGGACGAGGATAACCTGGGCTTTACCTACCACGCCGTAAACGAATATGTGCGCCGGGGTGTGTGCGACCCGGAGATCAAGGAGCAGATCGACCGGAAGCACAGGGCCAGCCGTTTTAAGTTCACCACCATCCCCGTGTATCACAACGGCCTGCCTATGGCGCTGGAGGAGGAGACGGACTACTATAAGTAAGGCTGGAAAAATCCGCACCGCCACTGCACCCATACTTGACAGGACGGATATTTCTGCTATCATGCGCATAGAAAGGGTGCTGCCACAAGCGGTTAGCCCTAACGAAGTGAAATTAAGGTTTCAAAGAAACCGCCACCGTGAGGGTGGCGGTTTCTTTTTTGAGGGGGAAGTGCATTTTGGCTGGCTATCTGCCGCAGCCGCTCACTGGCCATAATGGGTGGCCACCCAGCGGCGGGTGTGCTCCACAAACCGCCGGGTAGACAGGGAAAGGGCGGTCTTGTCCTTTACTCCGATGCCGATGTTCCGGTAAAACGTCTGGGGCAGGGGGCAGGCCACCAGGGGATAGGGGCAGTGCTCCAGCTCCAGCTCCGGCATGATGCTGATGCCCAAATTGTTGGACACCATGGCCAGGATGGACAGGTCATCCCGCAGGATATACTGGATGTTGGGCCGCACCTGCAGGCGGTCCAGCACGGCCTGCACCTCGTAGTCATCCCCCTCCTGCAGATAGATAAACGGCTCTGTGGACAGAGCCTCCAGGGGGAAGGGGTCCCGCCCGGCCAGGGGATGGCCATAGGAAACAATGACCTGCCACTGGTCCCGGTGCAGCAGCCAGGTGTCCAGGGCTTGGGTTGTGGGCAGGCTGACGAAGCAGCAATCCGCCTGGCCGCTGAGCACCGCCTCCTCCAGCTCCGCATTTTCCACAAAGGGCAGCAGCTCAAACTCAATGTGCGGGTGCTCTGCCCGGAAGGATTTCAGCAGATACGGCAGCCACTGCACGGACACACTGTTGAAGGTGGCCACCCGCACCAGGCCGGTCTCCATGCCCCGGAGGTCGGCGGCCTTTTGCTCCAGCCGGAGGGCGTCATCGCACAGGGCCTGTATGTAGGGCAGCAGCGCCCGGCCATCCGCCGTGAGGGTCACGCCGCTCCGGTTGCGCACGAACAGCGGCACCCCCAGCTCCGATTCCAGGGTCGCTATGGTGTGGCTGACGCCGGATTGAGTGAAATGCAGCTCCTCCGCCGCCCGAGTGAAGCCGCCGCAGGCGGCTACCCGCAAAAACACCTGGTATTTTCCCATGTTCATGTGCCTCGCCCTCCTTTGCACCCCCAGTGTAACACAGTTTGCCTGCAGGCACAACAAAATTTCATGGGAATGATGAATAAGATTCGTTTTACATATTGCTAAGTTTCTGCTAATATAAAATCAACCAGTAAGCTTACGAAAATCAAAAATCGAAATAGGAGGTCAGAACTATGGTATTGAACATCATTTTGGCCGCTTTGGCCGGTATCTTGGTAATCGTAGGTGTTGTGTCTGCTGCAACAGGCAAGTAATGAATTAAGATTTACCTTTTCTTTTCCAAGCATATTCTTCCCTTTCCCCTTTTAATGCAAAGCCGCCGCTTACTCCAGAAGCGGCGGCTTTGCATTTCTTTTATGGGAGGGCGAGGGTATGTCAGTGGGAGGCGTATATTGGATTTGCGCATGGATGGGGATTACAGATCGCCGCACCGATGGACGCATCGGTGCGCAGTGGCAGGGCTTGCATGGGATGCAGAGTGGGCTGGGATACCTGAGCTTCGCCCCAAAAAAGCCATCGCCGCACCGGCATGTATACCGGCGCGGCGAGTTGTTGTTTTACAGCTGTGTGGCCCAAATTTTACATGGAAGGCTCCTCGGCACAGGGGGCCGGCCCGTCCTCGGGCAGCTTGGAGATAAGGGTGCGGTGCAGTCGGCGGAAGCACAGCAGCGAAACGAGCAGAGAGAATATCTCTGAAATGGGATAGCACCACCAGACCAGGTTGTCGTTGCCCATGCTGTGGCCGATCTGCGCCAGGACGAAGGCCACGGGGATCAGCAGCACCAGCTGGCGGATGAAGGACACGATCAGCGAATACATGGACTTACCCAATGCCTGGAAGCAGCCGCCCAAGGCAATGCACGCCCCGGCCATGCAAAAGCTCAGGGATATGATCCGCAGGGCCGGGATGCCCACGGACATCATGGTGTCCGTGGCCTTGAAAATTTTCAGCAGGGGGCCGGGGAAGAGCTGGAAGATCACCATGCCCAAAATCATCACACAGGAGGCATAGACGGTGCTGCGCTTGACGGTCTCGATCATGCGGCGGCGCTGCTGGGCGCCGTAGTTATAGGCGATGATGGGAATAACGCCGTTATTCAGGCCGAACACGGGCATGAACACAAAGCTGTTGAGCTTGAAGTAGATGCCGAAGGCTGTGGCGGCGGTCTCCCGGGCGGAGTGATAGGTGATGAGGATCTTGTTCATGAGGAAGGTCATCACCGAGCCGATGGCCATCATCACTACCGACGGCAGGCCGATGGCGTAAATACTGCCGATGATGCGCCAGTTGGGCCGGAAGCCCCGGAACACCAGGTGAAGCTCCGGGTTTTTCTTCAGGTTCAGCACCAGGGCGAAGACGCAGGCAAAAATCTGCCCGATGACGGTGGCAATGGCCGCGCCCGCCACGCCCAGCTTGAATACGAAGATGAAAATGGGGTCCAGAATGATGTTAATAATGGCGCCGGCGCCCTGGGTATACATGGATAGAATGCTGTGTCCGGTGCCCTGGAGCAGCCGCTCCAGCATCATTTGGCCGAAGGCGCCAAAGGACGCGCCCATGACGATCATCAGATACTGGTTGCCCATCTGGATGATCTCCTCCACATCCGTCTGACTGCGGAAGTAGAAGTCCGAAAGCGTCAGCCCCAGCACCGCGCACAGCACAAAGCCCACCAGGGCCAAAAACAGGCCGTTCATAGCCACGGTGTCCGCCCGCTTTTGATCCTTGGCGCCCAGGGCCCGGCCCATGAGGGCATTGACGCCCACGGCGGTGCCTGCTGCCAGGGAAATCATCAGGTTCTGCGCCGGAAACGCCAGGGACACGGCGGTCAGAGATGCCTCGCTGACCCAGGAGACGAACACGCTGTCCACAATGTTATACAGCGCCTGCACCAGCATGGAAATGATGATGGGCAGCGACATATTCCAAATCAGTTTTTTAATGGGCATGACGCCCAGCTTGTTCTCGTTTTGCATAGCTTACCTCTTATTTTGATTCACGTCAAAATAGTATAACATCCTTTCGATGAAAAGAAAAGACCGAAATAGTCCAAAAATAGGATCTATTTCGGCCGTTTTTCGTATTTTATGTATTTTCTGCCCAAAAACGGCGAATTTCCTCCTCCGTGCAGGCGGCGCTGCCCTGGGCAAAGCCGTCCCTTCCGCCGCCCCGGCCACGGAGGGCGGCATTCATGGCTTTCGTAAAGGGCGTGATGTCCTGCTCCGGGTGGATGACGGCGTATTTGTACCCGCCGTCTGTCCCGGCGAACACGGCGCACCGGCCGCTGCAGGTGCGGCTCACGGCGTCGCACAGCCGGCGCACGCTGTCCGGCTCCATGGGCGGCTGCACCAGCAGCACACTCCCTGCGCCCCGGTGCTCCTCTGCCAGGCGATGGAACTCCGCCTCCTCCAGCCCGGCGCACCGGGCCTTCAGGCTCTGTACCTCGCCCAGCAGCCGCTCCACGGCCTGGGCGGTCTTGTCGGGCTTCACGGATAGCTCCCGGCCCACGGCGCTGTTTTGCTGCCAGCTTAGGGAGAGGTACTCCAGCGCCCGCTGGCCGCACATCAGCTCCAGGCGCACTCCGTCCCGGAATTTCTGCCAGCCGATGAATTTCACCAGCCCCACCTGGCCGGATCGGGACACATGGGTGCCGCAGCAGGCGCACATATCGGCCCCGGGAAATTGGGTAATGCGCACCTGGCCGGTCAGCTCTTTTTTGCTGCGGTAGGGGAGGGCGGCCAGCTCCTGGGCGGTGGGATAGAGGGTCACCAGAGAATGGTTTTCCCAGATATAGCGATTGGCCCGGGCCTCAATGTCCAGCACTCCCTCCCAGGGAATGTCGGCGTTGTAGTCGATGATGACGGAGCCCTCCCCCAGGTGAAAGCCGGTGTTGTCGCAGTTATAGGCGGCGCAGAGCATTCCGCTGACGATATGCTCACCGGAGTGCTGCTGCATGTGGTCAAAGCGCCGGGGCCAGTCGATCTCCCCGTGGACGGTCTCACCCTCGGGCAGGGCCCGGTCGCAGGTGTGGAGAATCACCCCGTCCCGCTCGTGGACATCGGTGACCTTGGCACCGCCTAAAATCCCATGGTCGGCAGGCTGGCCGCCTCCCTCGGGGTAGAAGGCGGTTTGGTCCAGGATGACCAGCCATTTTTTGCCCTGGGGACGGCAATCGACCACCACCCCGTCAAATTCCCGCAAAAACGCATTTTCATAATATAACTTCACGGTTTCCATGGCGAAAACTCCTTTAAGATAAGATGGAACATCCCCAGTATGCCGCAAAATGAGGAGAAATGCAAGAGGGAAGGGAAAACAAGCTCCACCGCCCCAACAATAATGCACCGTAGGGGACGATGCCCACATCGTCCCGCCCTACCGCGCTCCTTGTCCGCCGTAGGGCGGGGTGACCACACCTTGCCGCCCGGAATTGCACCGCAACTCATGAAAAAACCCTGTCATTGCGAGGGCGCCCCGCGGCCGTGGCGATGTGCTTCCCCCAGCGCTGCAAAAAGAGGTGACCCTGCGGCCACCTCTTAATTTTTGTTTGCGTGGAGGAGCTTACTCCTCCTCCAGCTGGCCCACCAGGGCAATATGCAATTCGTCCAGCTGCTTTTGCACTCCCCACAAAATGGCGGAGCATTTTGCGGGGTCCCCTCGCAGGATTTCAATCCTCGGCGGAAGTGAATTCCGCCTGCGGCAAGGTTTTGCTGTGCAAAACGCTTGGTGTGGAGCAAAGGCAGCGGGAAGAAATCCGCATTGGAGGAGCTTACTCCTCCTCCAGCTGGCCCACCAGAGCAATATGCAATTCGTCCAATTGCTTTTGCTCCACGGTGGACGGTGCGCCCATCATAATATCCTGGGCGTTCTTGTTCATGGGGAAGGGGATGATTTCCCGGATGGAGCTTTCCCCTGCCAGGAGCATCACCATGCGGTCCACGCCCGGGGCGATGCCCGCGTGGGGCGGCGCACCATAGCAGAAGGCGTTATACATGGCGGGGAACTTTTTCTTCACATCCTCCTCGCCCAGACGCACCATCTCAAAGGCCTTGATCATGATCTCCGGATCATGGTTACGCACAGCGCCGGAGGAAAGCTCCACGCCGTTGCACACCAGGTCGTACTGGTTGGCCATGATGTCCAGGGGATCCAGCTCGCCCCGCTCGGCCTTGAGCAGGGTTTCCATGCCACCGCTGGGCATGGAGAAGGGGTTGTGGCAGAACTCCAGCTGGCCGCTCTCCTCGCCGATCTCGTACATGGGGAAGTCCACGATCCAGCAGAATTCGTACCGCTCCTTGTCCATGTGGCCCTCACAGGCGGCACCGAAGGTCTTGATCATCACGCCCACGGACTTGGTGGCTGCTTCTCCGGCGGCTACCACCACCAAAGTGCCCGGCTTCAGGTTCAGGGCCTTGGAAAGCTCCTCCCGCACGGGTGTCACGAACTTGCCGATGCCTCCGGCCAGCTCGCCGCTTTCATCCACCTTGAACCAGTAGCCCTTGCTGCCGGACTGCACCTGACAATCGGTGAGCAGCTTCTCGATCTGCTTGCGGGTGAGGGTGCAATCGGTGATGTCCACCATCTTCACGGTCTGGCCGCGCAGGGCCTCAAACTCGCTGTTTTCAAAGAGCCCCGTAACATTTTTGCTTGTGAGATCAATGCGCAGGTCGGGCTTGTCGGAGCCGTAGGTTTCCATAGCCTCCAAATAGGGGATGCGCCGGAAGGGGGCGGAGGAGGCCACGCTGTAGGTGCCGAACTTGGCAAAAATCGGGGGCAGTACATCCTCCAGCACGGCGAACACATCGTCCTGGGTGGCGAAGGCCATCTCCATATCCAGCTGATAGAATTCGCCGGGGGAGCGGTCGCCCCGGGCGTCCTCGTCCCGGAAGCAGGGGGCGATCTGGAAATAGCGGTCGAAGCCGGAGGTCATCAGCAGCTGCTTGAACTGCTGGGGGGCCTGGGGCAGGGCGTAGAACTTGCCCGGGTGCTTCCGGGCGGGCACCAGGTAGTCCCGGGCGCCCTCCGGGGAGGAGGCGGTGAGGATGGGAGTGGTGATCTCCAGGAAGCCGTGCTCGGTCATGGCGGCCCGGAGGGCCGACACCACCTGGCAGCGCAGGATGATGTTCTGCTTCACGGCGGGATTGCGCAGATCCAGATAGCGGTACTTCAGGCGGGCGGTCTCGTCAGCCTCCCGGCTGCGGTTGATCTCAAAGGGCAGGCTGTTATAGCGGCAGCGGCCCAGGACCTCAATCTTATTGGGTACCACCTCAATCTCGCCGGTGGCCAGCTTGGGGTTTTTGCTGGCCCGCTCCCGGACCACGCCCTCCACGCTGATGGTGGATTCCTTGTTCAGCCCCTTGATAATGGCCAGCATATCCTCGGTCTCGGCCACCACCTGGGTGGTGCCGTAGAAGTCCCGCAGGACCACGAAGGCCAGGTTGCTGCCCACCTCCCGGACGTTTTCCATCCAGCCCACGATCTTCACGCTCTTGCCCACATCGGCCAGGCGCAGCTGATTGCAGGTGTGTGTACGCATTTGCATCATGGTTTTCTTCCTCCTGTTTTGATAATGAATTGTATAATTTAAGTTGGATATTACGCTTTGTTTTTAATATACGTCATATGAAGGCTGGTGCCGGCGGGGCGATGTGGGCAACGCCCCCTACGGAGCTCTATCGGTAAAGGGTGCGTAGGGGCCGGCCTCCTGGACGGCCCGGACCGGGCTTGCACCGCACTTCCCGGCAGGGCACATGGGCCCTACCCTGCAAACGGTTTTATAATCTCACTGTAGGGCGGGATCCGTGTGTCCCGCCGCACAGCGCACTCCTTGCAATGTGTCATTGCGAGGGCGCTCTGCGCCCGTGGCAATCCGTACCCCAACGCTTTACTCCAAAATCACCGCACCCTTGTTTTTCTCCGCCAGGCCGGATTGGATCAGGGCCAGAGTCTCGGCAAAGGGCAGCTTGGTCTGCTCACCGGTTTTCATGTCCTTGCAGGCCACCACCCCGGCGGCGATCTCATCGCCACCCAGGAAGATCACATAGGGCACGCCCAGCTTGTCCGCATAACTCATCTTGGCCTTGAATTTCTTCTGCTCGGTATACAGCTGGGTCCGCACTCCCGCAGAGCGCAGCTTAGTGGACAGGCTGATGGCCGGAGCCAGGTCCTCTGTCATGGGCAGCACCAGCACATCCGCCGGGGCGGTGGGGAGGTCGGGGTTCAGCATCCCCTGCTCACCCAGGACATAGAATAGCCTTGTCAGGCCGATGGAAATGCCCACCCCGGGGAGCTGCCGGTCGGTGTAGTACTCGGCCAGGTTGTCGTACCGGCCGCCGGAGCAGACGGAGCCGATCTCCGGGTGATCCAGGAGGGTGGTCTCATACACGGTGCCGGTGTAGTAGTCCAGGCCCCGGGCGATGGTCAGATCCACAGCAAAATTTTCCTCCGGCACACCGAAGTCCGCCAAGTACGCCGTCACGGTTTTCAGCTCGGACAGCCCCTGGTCAAACAGCTCGTGTCGCCCGGCGTAGCCCTCCAGGGCCGCCAGGACATCGGCGTTGGAGCCGGTGATGGCGATGAACTTGAGGATCTCCGCAGCCTGGTCCTCGGTAAGCCCACAGTCCTCCAGCAGCAGCGCCCGGACCTTGTCCGGCCCGATTTTATCCAGCTTATCCACCGTGCGCATAATGGCCCCGGATTGCTCCGTCAGCCCCAGCATAGCATAGAAGCCGTTGAGGATCTTACGGTTGTTCACCCTGATTTGGAATCGCTTCAGCCCCAGGCGAGTAAAAGTCTGGTAAATAATGGAAGGAATCTCCGCCTCGTTGGTGATGTCCAGCTTGCCATCGCCGATGACGTCAATATCCGCCTGGTAAAACTCCCGGAACCGGCCCCGCTGGGCCCGCTCGCCCCGGTAGACCTTGCCGATCTGATAGCGCCGGAAGGGGAAGGACAGCTCGCCTCCGTGGAGGGCCACATATTTGGCCAGGGGCACGGTCAGGTCAAAACGCAGAGCCAGGTCGGCATCGCCCTTTTGAAAGCGGTAAATCTGCTTTTCGGTCTCGCCGCCGCCCTTGGCCAGCAGCACCTCGCTGGCCTCGATGATCGGTGTGTCTAGGGGGGTGAATCCATAGAGGGAATAGGTCTCCCGCAGGATCTGCATCATCCGCTCCATCTGCTGCTGGGGCTGCGGCAGCAGCTCCATAAAGCCCGAGAGGGTCCGGGGCGTCATTTTTGCCATGTTTGTGTTCTCCTTTTATTATGAATTTCGGTTGATGGAAAGTAAAAAACGCTCCCATCCCGTGCATTGGGACGAGAGCGTGATGCTTCGTGGTGCCACCCAATTTCGGCCCCTAAGGGGGGCCCTTTGGCGCTCCTGTTACGGGGAGCGGACCGTGGATGTTTCCATCCCCGCTGGTAGGGCTGTCTTCGCTCTGTGTGCCGGGGCGCGCTTGCAGCCGATGGCGCGCCTCTCTGCTCCGGCGGGGACAGAACTACTCCTGCTCCGTTATCGCGGTATTTCAGCTTATTTTAGCCCATTAGCCGGGAAATGTCAAGCGGTGAAGGGGTTGCTTTTGGGATTGACCACCTCGCGCCAATCCAGGTCGCCCCGGGCCAAGCCCAGCACCAGCATCTCGGCGGTGGCGATATTGCTGGCATAGGGGATGTTGTTCTTGTCGCACAGGCGGGAGATATAGATGATGTCCGGGGAGGGCTCCTTGGTGTTGGGATCGTCGAAGCAGAGGACCATGTCCAGCTCGTTATAGGCGATGCGGGCGCCGATCTGCTGGCCACCGCCGTGGTAAAAGCTCATAAATCGGTGGATGGTCAGGCCTGTGGCCTCGGCCACCATCTGGCCGGTGGTGGCGGTGGCGCAAAGGGTATGCTTGGCCAGAATGCCGCAGTAGGCGGTGCAGAACTGGACCATGAGTTCCTTGCGGTTGTTGTGAGCGATCAGTGCGATATTCATGATTGCGCTCTCCTTTCTGTGCAATAGATAGTCAGTATTAAAATAGCCTCGCAGAGTTCGCGTCCGCAGACTATAAGGTTTTTGGCAGATAGCTCCGACGGATTATACACCGGGAGCTTTTTATAGCTTCATCAGCGGGGCCTTTCCGCCCGCAATGCGTTTGGCAATATTATAGTAGGCCCGGGCGGCATAGAAATTGTCATCCCGCAGGGGCACGCCTTGATTCAGACACCTGGGGATGTCCGGGTCCTCCGGCACCACGCCCAGCAGGGGCAGGCCCGCAGCGTCCATGGCGTCGTCGATGGTGGTGTGCAGCTGGCGCATGAGCTTTTTGGCCACCCGGTTCACCACCAGGTGGACCTTGTCCGTGGGGAAGCGGTCCAGCTCCATCACCGTCCGCTGGGCGTCTCGCAGGGCGGTGACATCCGTGGTGGTCACGACCACCACATGGTCCGCCTCCTGGGTGGCCATGCGGAAGCCCTGGCCCAAACCCGCCGGCGCGTCTACCAGGCAAAAGTCATAGCTCTCCTTGATCTGGCCCATGAGGGCCCTGACCTGGGCCGGGTCTACCCGGAAGCCGTCAAAAACCAAGGGCGCCGCCAGCAGGAACAGAGAGGGGTACTTGGGATGGCGCACCACCGCCTCCTCCAGGGTGCAGCGGCCGCCCATCACGTCGGAAAAATCCATCAGGGCGCTGTCGCTGAGGCCCAAGGCCAGGTCCAGGTTCCGCAGGGTGATGTCGCAATCCAGGCACAGCACCTTTTTTCCCAGGGAGGCCAGGGCGAAGCCGATGTTGGAGGTGAATGTAGTTTTTCCGGTGCCGCCTTTGCCGGACACCACGGCAATGATCTCGCCCATTGTGCCTCCTTATTTGAGAGGGGATTTTTTGATCCTGGCAAAGGCCCGGGGGAACTGCCGGGGCGTGGGCTTTACCTTGCGGATGAGTACCACCCGGTGCCGCACCTCCGTACAGGGGACGGTGTAGTCCAGGAGCTTTTCAATTTTTCCGCCCAGCTGCCCGATGGCGCTGCGGGCGCTGTCGATCTCCGCATCCGAATCCACGGATTTCATGGCCAGGAACGCCCCGCCGGGCTTCACCAGCGGCAGCGCCAGCTCGCTCAGCACCGGCAGCGCCGCCACTGCCCGGGACACGGCGTAGTCGTACCGCTCCCGATGGCCGGCGGCGAATTCCTCCGCCCGGGCGTGGATGCAGGAAACGTTTTCCAGTTTTAAGGCTTCCGCTGTTTCCTGCAGGAAATCGATACGCTTTCCCAGGCTGTCCAGCAGGGTCAGCCGTGCGGTTGGCTCCAGTATGGCCATGGGCATCCCCGGAAAGCCTGCACCGGTGCCCACGTCCACCACGGCTTGGCCCCGGAAGTCCGCCGCAGTCAGCAGATAGGCGCAGTCCAGCAGGTGCAGCGTGGCCACGTCCCGAGGCTCCGTAATGGCCGTCAGGTTCATGACCTTATTTTTCTCCAGCAGCCGCCGGGCGAATTCCGTTAACGTCGGGATGGCGGCGGCGTCCAGGCCCAGACTCTCCAAGCCTTGCTTCAAAATGGATTCCAAGTTATTTCTGCTCCTTCAGCAGGTCCCGGATCTCGGTGAGCAGCTCCTCGGTGGTGGGGCCTGCAGGCTCCTCGGGCTCCTGGGCCTGGGCCTCCTCCTGCTTCTTCAGGTGCGTCAGCTTGTTCACACCCTTTACCAGCAGGAACACCACAAAGGCGGTGATAATAAAGGAGATGATAGAATTGATAACGGCGCCGATGCCGAAGCCGCCGGGGGCCCACTCGGCAAAGGTGCTGTCGGGAATCAGCAGGCCCAGCAGGGGGGTCAGCAGATTTTGCACGATGGAGGTGACGATGGCGGTGAAGGCAGAGCCTACCACAACGCCCACGGCCATGTCCAGCACGTTGCCGCGCATGGCGAATTCCTTGAATTCCTGAAAAAACTTCTTCATAGTCTTTTCTCCTTAACAGGATGTTAATGCTTGGGGATCAGCACCTCTGTGCCGCCCATGTAGGGCTGCAGAGCCTTGGGGATGCGCACGCTGCCATCGGCCCGGAGATTGTTTTCCAGCAGGGCGATGAGCATCCGGGGGGGTGCTACACAGGTATTGTTCAGGGTGTGGCACAGCTGCATTTTGCCGCTGTCATCCTTGTAGCGGATCTTGAGCCGTCTTGCCTGGGCGTCACCCAGGTTGGAGCAGGAGCAGACCTCGAAATACTTCTGCTGCCGGGGGGACCAGGCCTCGATGTCGCAGGAGCGGCACTTCAGGTCCGCCAGGTCGCCGGAGCAGCACTCCAGCTGCCGCACGGGGATGTCCAGGGAGCGGAACAGCTCTACGCTGTAGCGCCACAGCTTTTCATACCAAGCCTTGCTCTCCTCCGGCTTGCAGACCACGATCATCTCCTGCTTTTCAAACTGGTGGATGCGGTAAATGCCCCGCTCCTCGATGCCGTGGGCGCCCTTTTCCTTGCGGAAGCAGGGAGAGTAGGAGGTGAGGGTCTGAGGCAGAGCGCGCTCCGGGAGGATCTGGTCGATGTAGCGGCCGATCATGGAGTGCTCGCTGGTGCCGATGAGGTAGAGGTCCTCGCCCTCAATTTTATACATCATGCCGTCCATGTCCGTCTGGCTCATGACCCCCTCCACCACATTGCCGTGGATCATGAAGGGGGGGATGCAGTAGGTGAAGCCCTTGTTTATCATAAAGTCCCGGCCATAGGCCAGCACCGCCTCGTGCATCCGGGCGATGTCCCCCAGCAGGTAGTAAAACCCGCTGCCGGAGACCCGGGCGGCGGCGTCCATGTCGATGCCGTCAAACCGCTCCATAATGTCCGTGTGGTAGGGGATCTCAAACTCCGGCACCGTGGCCTCGCCAAAGCGCTCCACCTCCACGTTGCAGCTGTCGTCCTTGCCGATGGGCACGGCGGGGTCGATCATCTGGGGGATGACCATCATGATTTTGTTCAGCGCCGCCTCGGCGTGCTCCTTCTTGGCCTCCAGCTGGGCCATGCGCTCGGCATCAGCCTTTACGGCGGCGTTGTTGGCGTCGATTTGGGCCTGAAGCTCCGCCTTTTTGGCCTCGTCTGTGCATTTTTTCAGCTGGCCGAACAGGGGCCCGTTGGCCTTGGACAGCTTGTTGCGCTCCGCCTTCAGAGTCTCGCCGTCAGCAATGGCCTGGCGGCGCTCGGCATCCAGGGCGATGGCCTCATCCACCAGGGGCAGCTTGGCGTTTTGAAATTTCTTACGGATGTTCTCTTTTACCAGGTCGGGATTTTCCCGCACAAATCTAATGTCCAGCATTTTGACTTCCTCTCTGTTTCATGTGAAACAATTTATTTCAGCGTCAGCGCGTTCAGGGCGTCCAAGAGGTTATTCAGGTCGTCCACGCCGTAGTATTCCAGCTCAATGCGGCCCTTTTTGCGGCCGCTGACGATCTTGCAGCCCCGGCCCAGGTGCGCGCCCAGGGACTTGGCGGCCTCCTCGGCGTAATTCACCTCCAGGCCGCCGGTGGTAACGGCGGGCTGGGCCTTCTCCTGGGCGGTGAGCTTTTTCACCAGCAGCTCCGTCTGCCGGACGGAAAGGTCCGACTTGAGGATGGCATCCGCCGCCTTTTCCTGCAGGGCAGGGGAGAGGGGCAGTATAGTCCGGGCGTGACCGTTGGACAGGCGCCCGTCCTCCACCATGGCGCGCACCGGGGGGCACAGGTTCAGCAGACGCAGGGCGTTGGCCACGGCGGAGCGGGATTTGCCCACCCGCTGCGCGGTCTCCTCCTGGGTGAGATTGTACTGGGTCATCAGCTGCTGATAGCCCTCAGCCTCCTCCATGGGGTTCAGATCCTCCCGCTGCAGGTTCTCGATCATGGCCAGCTCCATGGCCTTGCGGTCGTCAGCCTCAATGACGATGGCCGGCACTTGGTCCAGGCCTGCCATCCGGGCGGCCCGCCAGCGGCGCTCGCCGGCAATGATCTGATAATAGCCTGATTGGAGCTTGCGCACCGTCAGGGGCTGAATGATGCCGTGCTCGCGGATGGAATCCGCCAGATCCGCCAGAGCATCGGGATCGAATTGCTTTCGCGGCTGAGAGGCGCAGCTCTCCACTTGGGAAATGGGCAGGTAAAGGCTGCTTTTCTCCTCGCTTGTGTCCATTACATTGTCGCCCAACAGGGCGGCCAGGCCCTTGCCCAGGCCCTTCGCGTTATTTGCCATAGGAATTTACTCCTCCTTACCGATGCCGTTTTTCCGCAGAAATTCATCCGCCATAGCGTTGTATGCCTCCGCACCGCGGCAGGTGCGGTCGTATGCGTGGATGGGCTTGCCGTGGCTGGGTGCCTCGGACAGCCGGATGTTCCGGGGAATGACGGTGCTGTACACCTTCCCTGGGAAGAAGCGCTTGATCTCCTGAGCCACCTGTATGGCCAGGTTGGTGCGCCCATCGAACATGGTCAGCAGAACGCCCTCAATTTCCAGCTTTGGGTTCAGGCCCCGGCGCACAATGCGCACTGTGCCCATGAGGTCGCTGAGCCCTTCCAGGGCGTAATATTCTCCCTGCAGCGGCACCAGCAGGCTATCTGCCGCACACAGGGCGTTCAGGGTCAGCAGCTCCAGGGAGGGGGGGCAATCGATAAATATATAGTCATACCGGTCTGCCACCTGATCCAGGGCTCGTTTCAGCAGGAACTGACGGCCCTCCAGGTCGATCATCTCCACGCCGGCTCCGGCCAATGCCTTGCTGCTGGGCAGCACATCTCCATAGGGAGTGGTGACGATGATCTTCTCTGTCTCCACGCCGTTAATGAGTGCGTCGTATACGCCGTTGGAACGGGATTTGTCCACACCCATACCGGAGGTGGCGTTGGCCTGAGGATCAAAGTCGCACAGCAGTACCCGCAGACCTCTGGCAGCCAGGATGGCGGCCAAATTCACGCAGGTGGTGGTTTTGCCTACTCCACCCTTTTGATTCACGATCGCAACAACTTTAGCCATGTTCCCACTCGCTCCTCCATTTTTCTGTCATGCACATTATTATATACCATTCCGGCTGCCCGTTTCAATAGATTCTGATAAAAAATTTGAAAAGTCTCCTGTTTCATGTGAAACATTTATCACGAAGCAGGGGAGAGGAGGTGTTTCACATGAAACAATATAAAAGAAGTCCCTGGGGATGTTTCATGTGAAACATCCCCAGGAACGTATAAAGCATCGCAGATTTCGCGTCCGCAGACACAAGCACTAAATCAGCAGCACCCCACCGTACCCCGGCAGCGTCAGATGTACCGCGCCGTCCGGGACTAAGAACTGCTGGCCGGTCATGGCGTCTGTGGCGGTGCCGCCAAGCCAGGGGAGGGTCAGATCCAAAGGCTCCGCTCCGGCGTTCATAGCGGCCAGGGTTACCTGATTGCCTGCCCGGCGCTGCACTGCCAGACCGCTGCCCCTGGCGTAGGGATAGGTGATGTCACCTTGCTGCAGGGAGGGTCGCTCCTTCCGCAGCTGGCCCAACCGCCGGAACCAGGCCAGCAGCATTGTGTCCTCCTGCCCCCAAGGGTAGGTGCGGCGGTTCAGAGGGTCCTCATAGCCCTGCTGCCCGGCCTCGTCTCCGGCGAACACGGTGGTGGAGCCGGGGAAGGCGTACAGCAGCAGCGCTCCCAGCATCAAACGACGCCGTGCCAGGTCATATCCGGCCGGGGTAAGCCGGGCTTGAGCCCGTTCCGTCTTACTCTCCGGTGTGGGCTCGCCGCCCAGAAGGGTCAGGATCCGGGGTGTATCGTGAGTGCCCAGAAAGTTCATGGCACTGTAGAAGGCGGGGGCCGGATAATTCTCCCGAAGGGTTTCCATGCTGTCGCGGAAGGCGGCGGCATCGCCGCCCAGCAGCCAGTCCATGGCCGCCTTGCGGAAGGGGTAGCTCATGAGCCCGTGGGTCTCCCGGCCCAGGAGATAGCGGCGGCGCTGGCCGTAAGCGATCTTGTTGGTGCCGTCCTCCCACACCTCGCCCAAAAGCACAGCATCGGCCTTTTCCTTCTCCAGGGCGGCGCGGAGCTGGGCAATGAAGCTGTCGGGCAGCTCGTCGGCCACATCCAGCCGCCAGCCGTCCGCCCCGCAGCGCAGCCAGTGGCGCACCACGGAATCCTCACCCTGGATAATAAACTCCCGGTAGGACGCCTGAGTCTCCTCCACTGCCGGCAGGGTCTTGATGCCCCACCAGGCGTCGTATTCCTCCGGCCAGCGAGTGAAGCGGTACCAATTATAATAAGGAGACTCCTTGGATTGAGCTGCCCCCAGGTCGGGATAGGATCCGTCGGCGTTGAAGTAGCGGCTGACGCTGCCGGTGTGGTTGAACACACCGTCCAGCACCACCCGCATCCCCCGCCGGTGGGCGTGGCTGCACAGAGCGCAAAAATCCTCCTCCGAGCCCAGCATAGGGTCAATGGCCCGGTAGTCAGCGGTGTTGTAGCGGTGGTTGGAGGCGGATTCAAAAATGGGCGTAAGATACAGGGTGGTCACGCCCAGCTCCTGCAGGTAGTCCAGCTTGCCGATGATGCCCGGCAGGTCGCCGCCGAAGAAATCGCGGCAGCGGACCTCTCCCTGCTCATCCGGCAGAAAGTCCGGCGTGTCGGCCCAGCTTTCGTGGACCCTTCGGTCCCCCACCATGCCCGCCGGGTCCGGGATGCGGCTGCGGCAGAAGCGGTCCGGGAAGATCTGATAGCTGACACCCCGGCCAAACCAATCCGGCGTGACGGTGTCCTCATACACCGTCAGCTGCCGCTCGGGGAGGGTGACGGCCTGACCGTCCTGCCGGCGCAGCGTGAAGCTGTACCAGGCCAGCTCCGGCGTCCCGGGGGCGGTGTATGTGCCCCGAAGGGCGCTGCTCTCTCGGCGCAGGGATATGGTCCGGGTCACCCCGGCGAACTCCTCCCGAACCTGCAGCTCGCCGCCCAGGATGCCGTCCTCCGGGCCGAAAAACACGGCGAAAGACACTTCGGTGCCGCACAAAACGGCACCGAAGGGGGATTTACAGCGGGGGTCCTTGGAATCAAAATAAACAGACATGGGAATAGGAAACTCTCCTTACAAAAATAGGATTTTATCGAGGAGCTTATGGCAGCAGCGTGTTCTCCCCGACGATGGTAGCGGAGGTGGACGCACTGGAGAAGTAGGAATTGATGATGTCCCGGGCGATGGGGGCCAGGTTGGCACCGCCGCCGCCCTGCTCAATAACCACACACACGGCGATCTGAGGGTCGTCATAGGGGGCAAAGGCCACAAAGCAGCCGTTGGACAGCTCGCCGCCGGTCTCTGCAGTACCGGTCTTGCAGCCCACGGGAACGATGCAGCTGTTAAAGACGTAGCTCAAGCTTCCGGTGGCCAGACCCCGGGCCCCGGCCTTCACCGCCTCCAGGGTGCTGTCAGACATGTCCACATGGTTGGTGGGGCCCTTGTTGTAGGCGTAGACTACGGAGGAGTTGTCGTAGGACTTGGCACTCTTGAGCAAGTGGGCCTCGTAATGATCGCCGCCGCTGACGAGAGTGGCCACATAGTTGGCCAGCTGCAGGGGGGTGAACAGGTTATAGGATTGACCGATGGCGGCGGTGATGGTTTGGCCGTCGGTCCAGGTTTCGCCGATTTTTTTGGCGTATTCGGGGCTGGCCAGCACGCCGTCGGAGTCGCCGATCTCGATGCCCGTGCTGCGGCCCAGGCCAAACTGACTGGCGTAGTCATCCAGCCGCTGGATGCCTGTAAGCCGGCCCACCTCATAGAAAAAGTAGTTGCACGACACCGTGATGGCCTGGCTCACGTTCACTGCTCCGTGGGTGCTGCCGGTGGCATTATAGATCCAGCATCGGGGCTGGGGGAACTCATAGTAGGTGTAAATGCCCCGGTCCACAATAGTGGTGGAGGGAGTGATAACGCCGGACTCCAGGGCCGCCACAGAGGTGCAGAGCTTAAAGGTGGAGCCGGGGGCGTAGGTGCCGTCGGTGGCGCGGTTAAACATGGGCAGGGCGGCATCCTTGCTCCAGGTGTCGTACATCTCGTCCCATTGGCTCAGGTCGTAGGTGGGATAGCTGGCCAAGGCCAGCACCTCCCCGGTACCCACGCCGATCACTGCCGCCGCGCCGCCTCGGGCCACGCCATCGCTTTTCGTCATGGACTGGATGGTGGCCGCCAGGGAATCCTCGGCGGTTTTCTGCAGGTCCAGGTCGATGGTCAGGGCCACGGTGTTGCCCGGCTGGGGCTCCTTGGCGTATAGCTCGCCGGTGACCTTGCCGCTCTTATCGGTGGTCACCAGCTTTACGCCGTTGACCCCGTGGAGATATTGCTCAAAGGCCTCCTCCACGCCGCCCTTGCCCACCAGGTCGTCCATGGAGTAGTCGTTGTTATCCTTATATTTGTCGTTCCAATCCTCGGCAAAGATGCGGCTCACCCGGCCCAGGATATGGGCGGCATAGGTGGTGTTATACACCCGCTGGCTGGAGGTACCTGTGGACACGCCTGCAAAGTGGCCATCCACCACCTGACTGATGACCTCTACGGGAACATCCTCGGCAAACACATACCCGCCGGATACCTCCGCGCCGTAGCGGACCCCGGCGACGAGGCGGGCCTGGTCGTCGGTATAATCGTCGGAGATCTTATAAATCTTCCGGGCCATGTCCAGCAGCTCGCCGCCGCTGATAGAGAGGGTCACGGTGTCCTTGCCGGTGTAGGGAATGTCATGCTGATCCAGCCAGTTGACAAAGGTCTCTCCGGGGGTATCAGTGGTGAGGGCGAAGGGCGCCGCGTTCGTCAGCGGCAGGGGATCGATCCAGGAAAGGCTCTCCTGCCGGCACAGAGTGATGAGCCGCCACACGGCGGCGTTGCAGGCAGCGTCGTCATCAAAGCTCTCGTCGGAGAATCTCAGGGTGTAGGTCAGGCGGTTAGACACCAAAACCTTACCATTCCTGTCGGTGATAATGCCCCGGCTGGTCTCCACGGTTTCACGCCGAGCGGTGCCGGCCATGGATTGAGCCCGGTAGCTGTTGCCCTTGATGATCTGATAGTGAAACAGCATCACGGCAAAAAAGATCAGCACCACAGCTAAAAAGCCCAACAGAACGATGAGCCGGGTGCGATAGGGATTGGATTTTTTCATAGGGAAAACGCCTCCTTTCCGGCGGATACAGGGCCCCTTATTCCTGGTGGAAGAAGCGCCGGATCTTGCTGTCCGGCAGGTAAATCAGCGGCATTAGGGGCAGCGTCAGCAGCAGCTCCTTACCCATAAGCAGCAGGGCGGCCCGAACGGAGAAGCTGACGGAAGAATTGAGAAACAGCATTTGCAGCAGGTCGGTGCACACAATGCTCAGTACGCCACACAGCATGCAGCAGAAAAACGGCTGCGACAGGACCTTGGCCGACAGGACCCGGGCCAAAAGGAATACAACCAAAAACGCCACCGTGTAGAAGCAGGGAATCACCCCCGACATGGTGACATCCAGCACCGCGCCGGTGGCCAGAGCAAACACAGCGCTCTCATGGGCGGATTCCAGGGCGGCCACAGTGGACACCAGCACCGGAAACAGGAACGGATGCACACCCCATATGCGGATATGCACCAGCCCAAAGACCTGCACCAGCACGAAACCCAGAGCGGTCAGGGCGTAAAAGAGCCATTTAAACACAAAGTCACGACGTCCCACGGCGCACCTCTCAGTCCACGATGTCGAAGGCGGTGATGACGAACACCTCCACCAGGGAGGAGGGCGTCACCGTGGGCTGTACTACGGCGTACTGGGTCAGGCCCGAGTCGTCGGTGCGCACATCCTCCACAGCTCCGATGACCAGACCCGAGGGATAGTATCCGCCCAAGCCGGAGGTCAGCACCAGGTCGCCGCCTACGGGGGTGTTGGCTCCGGAGAGGTAACTGAGCTTGAGCTTTCCGCTTTGCATCAGCTCCAGATCGCCCATGGCCACGGCGGATTCGCCCGTGCGGAACACCGTGGCGCCGAACTGTGCCTGGGTGTCCAGTACTGTGGCCACGGTGCACCAGTTCAGGCCCACCTCCGTCACAACGCCTACCAGGGCGCCGGTCTCGTTCACCACGCAGTTATTCACCGCAACGCCGCTGCTGGTGCCCCGGTTCAGGGTCATGGTGGAGGCCCAGTTGGAGTTTTCATACTGGGTCACCTTGGCGCTCTCAAAGGTAAAGTCCCGCCGCTGCTGGCGCAGGTTCAGCAGGGAGCGCAGGCGCTCGTTTTCCTGGCTGTCGGTTTCGGCCTGGCGGTTGGCATCCTCCAGCTGAGCCACGCGCTTGCGCAGCTCCTCGTTCTCCTTCTGCAGAGCCTCCACGCTGTCAAACTTGTCGGAAATGGAGCCGAACCAGTTGCCGATAGCGGCTCCGGCGGAGCGGAAGGGGCTGGCGATAGTGCCCGCAATGTTATTCAGCAGGCCCGTCCCCGTGGCGGACAGGATGGACAGCGTCAGCACGATCACTACCGCTGCAGCCAGGATCCATATGCCGGTTTTGTTGAAAAAATTCTTCATAGTATTACTCCATCAGATCAATGCCAAAGCCCTTCAGCAGCCGGGCCAGCAGCCCAACCGGCAGGCCCATGACGTTGAAAAAGTCACCGTCAATGCGCTCCACCAGCAGCGCGCCCTTGCCCTGCACGCCGTAGGCGCCGGCCTTATCCATGGGCTCGCCGGTGCGGATGTAGGCGCGCAGCTCCTGCTCCGTGGCCGGGCGGAAGTACACATCCGTGTGCTGGGCGGCGGTGCAGATTTTCGCTCCCCGGCGCACGGTCACGCCGGTACACACCGTGTGCTTTCGTCCCGCCAGGGCCGTGAGCATCTCCAGGGCCTGGGCCACGTCCCGGGGCTTACCCAGGCGCCGCTCGTCCAGGAATACCATGGTGTCCGCGGTGATGACGATCTCGTCGTCCCCACACAGCCGCGCCGCGGCATCAGATTTCTCCCGGGAGATGAACTTCACGATCTCCTCCGGGGATAGGTGATCCGGATAATATTCCTCCACCTCCGGCACCCGAATGTCAAACTCCGTGATGCCCATGCGCCGCAGCAGCTCCTGCCGCCGGGGCGAGCCGGAGGCCAACACGATTTTCGCCATGTCCCATTACCTCCCTGTGGAGCCGAGGCCGCCTGAGCCCCGGTCCGTCTCGTCCAGCTCCTCCACCAGCGTGACCGTGGGCTGCACCACCGGTACCACCATCAGCTGGGCGATGCGGTCCCCGGGCTGGACGGTGTAGTCCTCGCCGGACAGATTCACCAGGCCCACGGCAATTTCGCCCCGATAGTCGCTGTCGATGACCCCCACACCGTTAGAAAGGCACACGCCCTTCTTGATGCCCAGCCCGCTCCGGGCGAACACCAGGGCCACATAATCCGCCGACGGCAGCGCCATAGCCAGGCCCGTGGGGATCACCGCCCGGGCCCCGGCCTGCAGGGTCACAGGTCCGTCCAGACATGCCCGCAGGTCCATGGCAGCGGACCCCGGGGTGGCAAACTGCGGCAGGGGGATTTCCCGCCCGATCTTAGGATGTATAGCTTTGAATTTTAGCTCCATGGGGTGTAACCTCTCAAAAGATAAATACAAATAGTGATATTTCGCGGTATAAATACAAAGAGTAAAGCTTTGCGGAGCTTGCCGCCTGCAGGCTGCAAGCCTATTGCCGAAAAATTCAAAGAAATTTTCGGCAGGGGTTACTCAACACCACGATAGAATAGACCTCTTGTAAAGCCTGCGGGGGCGGGGAAGTCCGATCCCTGATACCGCTGCAGGATGTCCGCGGCCTCCTCTGCCGTCTCCGTGGTCAGGCGCAGCCTTGCCCAGCGCAGTCCGCACTTTTTCCATTCGGGCTTATCCGCCAGGTACAGGGGCCTGCTGTTTTGTATCTCCGGCCGGCAGCCGTGTCCGCACAGCACCGGGAACCGGGCTCCGGTCCGGTCCGTCAGCACACCGCCGTTTCCGGCGCTGCACTGTCCGCTGCACCGCAGGGGGCAGTTTTCCGTGACCATCAGCGGCAGGCGGCCGTAGACCACCGCCTCACAGGGGATGTATTTGCGCAGATCACGCACCTGCTGGTGCCGCAGCTCAGCGGAGACGGTGACGCTCTCCAGCCCCAGCTCCTGCATTAGCAGCAGCGCTCGGCTATTAAACACGTTCAGGCCCAGATCGCCCCGGACCTCCAGGCCCAGGCCGTCCACAATGGGTAGGTGGCCCAGGTTGCTCACCGCCACGGCGGTCAGCTGGGGATGCTCCTGCAAAACCTCCCGGAATTTTCCCTCGTCCTCCGTGCGGAGGATCCGCGGCAGCACGGCACACAGCTTCGTATACCCGGCGTATTCGTCCAGGTCAATTTCACCCAATAGGGTAAGGGGCAGATAGAGATATTCCACGCCCCGGGCCAGCTCCGCCGTGAGCTGGTGGGCATAGGTGACGCTGGCTGTCAGCTTCGGTGCGCCTGTATAGGCCGCCGGAGCCGCCGGCAGGGCCGGAGTATCAAAGGTGCGCCGCTGGGGCATCGAGGTCAGCAGTACCCGGAGTCCCGCCAGGGCGTCCCGGCGCAGGGCGTTGATGCTCCCGGCGGAGAGCATCAGCCCGCCTGACAGGGAAATGTCTATTTTTCGGCAGGCAAACACCGTGCCCCCTGTCTTTTGCAGCCGGGTGCGCAGCTCCTCCTCCGTCAGGGAGCGGCTTCGGGCCGCCTCCGGCACGGGGCCGGTCACGGTCACGCTGCGCCCGTCCGGGAGAGCCGCCGTGAGGGCAGCCTCCTCGCCTGCTGCAATCCGGCAGGTAAAGTCCACGGCCACGGGGCGGTTTTCTGCGCCGCCCTCATAGGTTTTGCGTACCTGAGCAAACCAATCCTCGGGCCACCGGGCGCTCTCCGGCCGCATGCCGAACATCTTCGCGCCCCGCCAGCCCGTCCAGTATCCGTCCGTAAAGCCGCTGCGGGAAAAGGCCCGCTCCAGCTGGGCCTGCTCAGTGGGGGAGGGGGGACGCTTCTCATCCAGCAGCCGCCGATAAATGCCCGTCACCGCCGCCACATACTCCGGCCGCTTCATGCGGCCCTCCAGCTTCACGCAGGAAACGCCCATCTCCTCCATCTGCCGGAGATAGGGCGAAAGGTTGTTGTCCTTCAGACTCAATAGGTACCCGGTCTTTTCGCCCACGGTGTAGGGCAGGCGGCAGGGCTGGGCGCAGGTGCCCCGGTTGCCGCTGCGCCCGCCGATCATGGCGCTCATGGCGCACTGGCCGGAGTAGCACATGCACAGGGCCCCATGGCCGAACACCTCTACCTCCGCCCCGCAGCCACGGCAGATGGTCTCCACATCCCGGGCGGACAACTCCCGGGCCAGCACCACCCGCTCCATGCCCAGCTCCGCCGCCAGCCGCGCCCCGGACAGGGTGTGCAGGCTCATCTGCGTGCTGGCGTGGAGGGGCTGATCCGGGGCCACCAGCCTTGCCAGCTGCCACAGGCCCCAATCCTGCACCAGCACCGCGTCCACGCCCCAGGCGGATGCCTTTTTCAGGACCTCCGCCGCCTCGGGCAGCTCCCGGTCGGTGAGCAGGGTGTTCAGGGTGAGATAGACCTTCACTCCGCGCTCGTGACAGTAATCCACGGCCCGGGCGAAGTCCTCGTCCGTAAAATTTCGGGCGCTGCGGCGGGCGTTAAAGCCGCCCAGGCCCATGTATACAGCGTCGGCCCCGTTTTGCACGGCGGCCAGCAGGGCCTCATAGGACCCGGCGGGGGAGAGCAGCTCCATAGTCCTCACTTCTTGCCCTGCTGGGCCTTAAAGAGCTGGCGCTTCAGGTCGGAGATCTCGCCCCTGGCCTGGGCGGCCTCGTCCAGATACCCCTTCACCTGGCGGCGCAGATTCTCCGCCGCCTGCTCGCTCTTGAGCAGCTCGTCCGCCAGGTTCACGGCAGCCAGGACGGCGGCATCGCTGCGTCCCACCTTGGCCCCGGCGATGACCTCGCCCATCTTCTTGTCCACCAGAGCGGCCACCTGCTCCATGTAGGCGGTGTTCTCCTCGGCTACCAGGGTGTAGTCCTCCCCGCAGATGTTCACTGTGACGCGATTTGCCATAGCTGCCTCCTGTCCCCGCTGAAAAACGGATAATACTCCATACTAAATCACCTTATTATAGCACATTTTCCCGCCGGGGAAAGTCTTTTCTGTCGGAAAACAAAAAATTAACAAATTAAAATGTTCCGGCGGCTTTACGAAAAGGGGGTTTTCGTGTAAAATGTAATCTGCATAATTGTGCAGACTAAAAAAGCCTCGCAGTGTTCGCGTCCGCAGACGCGAAAAATCCAAAGCTTTTTGGCGGAAAAAACGGAGTTTTTTCGCCAGCAATGAAGGGGGAGAGACTATGGCAGGCTATATCATCCGGGACCGGGAAAAGACCCTGGCGCTCCCGGCGCGGCAGGTGGATCAGCTCCTGGCTGCGGCGGATGGGGATGCGGCGCTGCTGTATCTGTACCTCATGCGGGCCGAGGACGCGGTGACGGCGGAGCAGCTGATGGAAAAGCTGTCTATGAGCGCCCTGCGGCTCCAGGGGGCCCAGACCAAGCTGGAGAAAATGGGCCTCATCCAGGCCCAGGGCCTGCCCCTGCCGGAGCCGGAGCAGCGCCCGGCGGAGTATACCGCCGCAGACCTGATGCAGCTGCTGCGGGACCCGGAGTTTGAGATGCTGGTGGGGGAGACGGAGCGCTCTCTTGGCAAGAAGCTCACCACCATGGACCTCAAGCGCCTGGCCAATCTGCGCCACGAGGTGGGGCTGCCGGCAGATGTGATTTTCCTGCTGGTGCGCCACTGTGTGGAGGAGCAGGAGCGGCGGTTCGGTCCGGGGCGCCGGCCCACGGTGGGCGCCATTGAAAAGGAAGGGTACTACTGGGCCAAGCGGGGCCTGTTCGACCAGGAATCCGCCGCCCGATATCTGCGCACCGTGGCCCGGCGGCGAGAACAATCGGTGCAGTACATGGCGGCCCTGCACATGGGTGACCGCCGCCCGGTGGAGGCGGAGGAGAAGTATATCGCCCAGTGGATGGACTGGGGCTTTTCACCGGAGATGGTGGCCCTGGCCTATGAAAAGACGGTGCTGAAAAAGCAGGGCATGGATTGGCGGTACTTAAACGGCATCCTGCGCCGCTGGGATAAGGAGGGCCTGCGGACGCTTCGGGAGGTGCAGGAGGATCACAAGCCGAAGCCCGCGGAGAAAAAGGACCGCTCCTTGGAGGAGTTTATGAAATGGTAAGGGGGCAGGAACATGGCATATGACGGCAAGGTGATGCGGGAGGCGCTGCAGCGGTTCGAGGAGGACAAGCAGCGCCGGGCATCCCAGGCGGCGGCCCGGCGGCAGCGCATTTATCGGGAGGTTCCCCGCCTGGAGGAGATCGAGCAGCAGCTCCGGGGCACCATGGGGCGCATCATGGCCCAGGCCCTGCGCCGGGGGGAGGACCCGGTCCCGGCGATCCAGCGGCTCCGGGCGGAGAATCTGTCCCTGCAGCAGGAGCGTGCGCAGCTGCTCACCGCCCACGGCTATCCCGCCGACGCCCTGGTGGATAAGCCCCGGTGCGTCCTCTGCGGCGACACGGGCTATTGCGGCGGCAGGATATGCGCCTGCCTGCAGAAATACTATGCCCAGGAGCAGATTCGCAGCCTGAGCAGCCTGCTGGACGTGGGCAGCCAGAGCTTTGATACCTTCGGCCTGGAGTGGTATGACACCCAGCCCGGGGAGTCCGGGCGCAGCCCCCGGCAGCTGATGGAGCGGAATTTGGCCACCTGTCAGCGCTATGCCGCCGAGTTTGGAAAAAAACCGGCCAACCTGCTGCTGGACGGTGCGCCGGGCCTGGGAAAGACCTTCCTCTCCGCCTGCATCGCAAGAGTCGTCAGCGAGGACGGCTTTTCCGTGGTGTATGACACGGCGGTCCATGTGTTCGCCCGGTGTGAGGCGGCGAAGTTCCGCGCCGATGAGGAGCCGGACGCCGCCGTGGACGTGCGCCGGTTTGAGAGCTGCGACCTGCTGATTCTGGATGATTTGGGCACTGAGATGGCCACGGGCTTCGTCCAGAGCGCCCTGTACCAGCTGGTGAACGGCCGTCTCCTGGCCGGAAAGAGCACCATCATCAGCACCAACCTCACCCCCGCGCAGATCGAGAGCCGCTATGGCGCGGCTATCTGGTCCCGGCTGCAGGGGGAGTATACGGTGCTGCCCTTCGCGGGGGAGGATATCCGCAGACTCAAGCGGATGATGCAGTAAGGATCCGTGAAAATGCGCCTGCGGGCGCATTTTTTCCTATACACGGGCTATCTAATATGCTATAATAGATTTTGCCAATCTCTTTGGCAGAAAATTCCGCAGGATTTTTCGCCAGTTATGTTAAGGAGCATGAAAGCCATGACCGATACCATAGCCGCCATTGCCACCGCCCGGGCCCCTGCGGCCATCGGCATCGTGCGCATATCCGGGCCGGAGACTCTGGCCGTGGTGGACGGCGTATTTGCCGCCTGCAGCGGAAAGAGCGCCGCCGCACTGCCCCACCGCCGGATGGTGTACGGGCACATGCGCACGGCGGAGGGAGCGGTCATTGACGACGGCCTGTGCGTCATTTTCGCCCCGGAGAGCAGCTATACCGGCGAGTGGTCGGCGGAGCTGCACTGCCACGGGTCTGCGGTGGTGCTGGAGGAGGTGCTGCGCAGCGCCTTCACATTCGGCGCCCGGCAGGCCAAGGGGGGTGAATTTACCCGGCGGGCCTTTCTCAGCGGGCGGATGGATCTCATCCAGGCGGAGGCCGTGGCGGATCTCATCGATGCCGAGACGGCCGAGTGCGCCCAAAACGCCGCCCTGCAGCTCTCGGGCAGCATAAGCCGGGGTGTGGAGCAGGTGTATGACGGGCTTATGGACGTCACCGCCCGCTTCTATGCGGCGGTGGACTATCCCGACGAGGATATCGAGCCCCTGGAGCAGCGGGAGATTGCCGATACCCTGTCCCGCTGCCGCCGGCAGCTGCAGCGGCTGCTGGATACCTTCCACCGGGGGCGTATCCTGCGGGAGGGCATCCCCACGGTGCTGCTGGGCCTGCCCAATGCGGGCAAATCGTCTCTGCTCAACGCCCTGCTGGGCTATGACCGGGCCATCGTCACCGAGGTGGCGGGCACCACCCGGGATACGGTGGAGGAAAAGGTCCGCCTGGGCGGTCAGATGCTGCGGCTGTGTGACACGGCGGGTATCCGGGATGCCCGGGACAGTGTGGAGAGGATCGGCGTGGACCGGGCTGTGGCCGCGGCGGAGCGGGCGAGCCTCTCTTTGGTGGTGCTGGACGGATCCGTCCCCCTGACCGGGACGGAGGAGCGTATTTTCGCTTTGGCGCAGCAGGCGGAGCACAGCCTGCTGCTGGTGAATAAGAGCGACCTGCCCCGGCAGGCGGAGCTGGCCGGCCTGGCGGATCGGTTTGACGGCGTGTGCTCTGTCTGCGCCCGGACAGGGGAAGGGGTGGAGCAGATCGGCCACCTGGTGCAGGCCCTCTACCCGCAGGCGGTTCGCACTGATGGCGCATTGCTGACCAACACCCGCCAGGCGGAGGCTGTGGGCCGGGCCCTGGCGGCGGTAGACCGGGCACAGGGGGCGCTGTTGGCGGCCCTGACGCCGGATGCGATCCTCACCGACGCCGAGGAGGCCTTGGCGGCTCTGGGTGAGCTGACGGGCAAGAGCATCCGGGAGGATTTGGTGGCCACTATCTTTTCCCGCTTTTGCGTGGGGAAGTAAGCTGTGTCATTGCGGGCCGACGGCCCGACGGTCCACCCGGAATTGGCACCCCTTGTAAAAACACTGTCATTGCGAACCAGTGACCGATGTCACTGGTGCGGCAATCCGTTTCCCCCTGCGGCCCCACAAAAACCGTGTTATTTCCCCGGGGCTTTTCCGGATTTTATACAAAATTGAAATTTGAAACGCCTTAAATGGCGGAAGGAGGGCATATTATGCGTGATTATGTTTTGATGACAGACAGCTGCTGCGACCTGACGGACTACATGGCCCGTGAGCTGGAGCTGGAGGTCCTGCCCCTGACCATGCACATGGACGGGCAGGATTACCCCAATGACCTGGCGGGAACGGCCATTTCCAACGAGGAGTTCTATAAGCGCATCCGCGCCGGTAAGCTGGCCACCACCTCGGCAGTGAACGTGGGCCAGTTTCAGGATGCCATGCGCCGGGTACTGCAGAGCGGGAAGGACATCGTCTGCGTGTGCTTCTCCTCGGCGCTGTCCACCACCTATCAATCCGCCGTCATCGCCGCTGACGACCTGCGCTCGGAGTTCCCGGAGGCGGAGATCCACGTGGTGGATTCCCTCAGCGCCTCCCTGGGGCAGGGATTGCTGCTGTATTTGGCAGCCCAGCAGAAGAAGGCGGGCCTCACGGCGGCGGAGCTTGCCAAATGGGTGGAGGAGAACCGCCTGAGCATCTGCCACTGGTTCACCGTGGACGATCTGAACTATCTGAAGATGGGCGGCCGGGTCAGCGCCACCACAGCGCTGGTGGGCACTATGCTCTCTATCAAGCCCATCATGCACACCTCTGATGAGGGTAAGCTGGTGCCCGTGAGCAAGGCCCGGGGCCGCAAGGCCGCCATCAATGCCCTGCTGGATAAGATCGAAGCGCTGGCCATCCGTCCGGAGGAGCAGACCATGTTCATCTGCCACGCCGATTGCGAGCTGGACGCCCGGGCTGTGGCCCAGCGGATCAAGGATCGCTTCGGCACCAAGACGGTGTATATCAACTACATCGGCCCCGTTATCGGCAGCCACACCGGCCCCAACACCATGGGCATCTTCTTTGTGGGCACCCAGCGATGAACTGGATCGAGGTACATATCGACACCCAGCCGGCGGAGCTGGACGGCCTGTGCGCCCGGCTGGAGGAGCTGGGCATCACCGGCCTGGTCATTGACGACGAGGCGGATTTCAAGAATTTCCTGGAAAATAACCACCAGTATTGGGACTATGTGGACGAGAGCCTCCTGCAGGAGAAAAAGGGCCTGTGCCGGGTGACCTTTTATCTCTCCGACGACCCGGACGGCCGCCGCCGGCTGGCCGCGGCGGAGGATCTGGCCGCTGGGCTGCCCGGCGCACGCCTCAGCCGCGCCGCCGTACAGGACGCCGATTGGGAGAACAACTGGAAGCAGTTTTATAAGCCCATGGAGATCGGCAAGCGGCTGCTGGTCATCCCGGAGTGGGAGCAGGCCGGCGCCCCGGACCGGGTGGAGCTGCGGCTGAACCCGGGGCTCACCTTCGGCACCGGCAGCCACGCGACTACCCGCCTGTGCCTGCAGGCCCTGGATGCCCACATTAGCGGCGGCGAGCGGGTGCTGGATCTGGGCTGCGGCAGCGGGATCCTCTCCATCGCCGCTCTGCGCTTGGGCGCGGCGGAGGCCTTCGCCTGCGACATTGATGACAAATGCGTGGACGTGGCCTATGAAAACGCCGCCATCAACGGCATCGGCAGGGACCGCTACACCGTTCGCTGGGGCAATGTGGTCACGGATCGTGCTCTGCAAAAGGAGTTCGGCGGGGAATACGATGTGGTCGTGGCCAATATCGTGGCGGACGTCATCATCGGCATCTCCCCCCAGGTGCGGCCGTTTCTGAAGGAGGGGGGCCTGTTCCTCTGCTCCGGCATCATCGATGATCGGGCGGAAGAGGTGGCGGACCACCTCCGCCGGGATGGTTGGGAGATTCTGGAGACCCACACCAGCGAGGGCTGGTTCAGCTTCCTGTGCCGGTAAATGGCTGGATAAGCAAAAAATCCCCAGGGAGAGGCATCGTAAGAAAGCACTCTCCCTGGGTCTTTTGTACCCAGCCGCCGGGACGCTGGCCAAAAGAATACAGCCGTGCAGCCATTCCCCACCGGGTGGGGGCAGCTGCACGGCTGTGTCCTGTATACAGGACAGATTTACTTATTCAACGGATTTGAGCGACTCGGCCATTTGGATCCGGTCGATCTTGCGACCCAGCAGGGCGCAGACCAGGACGCTCAGCAGCATGGTAATAACAAAGGACAGGCAGTAGCTCAAGGGGGTGACACGGACGAGGAAGGACACCATATCCACCCGGATCTGAGACATAATGAACCGGTGCAGGGCCCACCCGGCCGGCAGACCCACCAGGGCGCCCAGAACGCTGAGCATCAGAATCTCCCGAAAGACGTAAAAGCGAGTCTCCCGCCGATAAAAGCCCAGTACCTTGACCGTTGCAATCTCCCGGATGCGCTCTGTGATGCTGATATTGCAGAGGTTAAACAGCACCACCAGTGCCAAGGCGCAGGCGCTGCCGATAACGAGACCGACAATATAGTCAAGGCTCTTCATCATGTCGCGCACCAGCTCGCGCAGGGAGTCCACCACCGAGACATTGGCCACCCGGGGGTTATCCGCAATGGAGGCGCCCAGTGTATAGGCGTCGTCCTGAGTCAGAAGATAGGCTGTTTTGTAGGTGCAGCTCTCTCCGAAGATGCGCTCATAGGTCTCCGCCGTCATGTAGGCATAGTGGTAGACATAGTTTTCAAACACGCCCTCCACAGGGATCTCCGCGCTCTTTGTGTCGCTAAGGGAGACGGTGAGCATGTCACCCACCTTGAGCCCCAGGCGGTCGGCCAGGTCGCGGTCAATGATGGCGCCCTCCTGGGGGTAGGGGACGGTCTGCGTGCCGTCCGTCAAGCCGATAACGGAGGTGATGTCCGGGTCGTCGGTGGCCACTGTGTTCAGGGTAAAGACAGCGGAGCCGTTTTTGATCTCATAGGAGGCCGTCTCCGCAAAAACGCAGGTCTGTGCGGTGGGGTAGCGGCTGCGGAAATCCTCCTGCAGGGTGGTATTCATAGGGGTGGAGAAGGTCACGGCGATGTCGTAGTGGGTAATGCTGCCAAACTGGTCGTCGGCAATGGTGGCGATGGAGTCTCGTATGCCAAAGCCCGCAACGATCAGCGCCGTACAGCCGCCGATGCCCAGCAGCATCATAAACAGGCGCTTTTTGTATCGCAGGATGTTGCGGATGGAGACCTTGTGCAGGAAGGACACCCGGCTCCAAATAAACCGGACCCGCTCCAGCAGGATGCGCTTGCCCGGCTTGGGGGCCTTGGGGCGCATCAGGCTGGCAGGAAGCAGCTGCAGCTCCGCGTGACAGGCGAACCAGGTGGCCCCCACGGAGCAAACAAGAGACGCGGCCAGGGAGACCGCCGCCATCACGGGGTCAAAGTAGTAGCGCAGACGGCTGCTGAACTGGTAGAGCATGGAGTAGCCCTGCCAGATGCCCTGTGGGAAGACCCATGTCCCCAGCATAAAGCCGAAGATTGCGCCCAGCAGGGCCGCCGACCCGGAGTAGGAGATATATTTCCAGGCGATGGCCCCGTCGGAGTAGCCCAGGGCCTTGAGGGTGCCGATCTGAGTGCGCTGCTCATCCACCATGCGCGTCATGGTCGTGATACAAACCAGGGCGGCCACCAGGAAGAAAAACAGCGGGAAAACCCTTGCTACGCCCTCCACAATGGAGGAGTCACCCCGGAAGGAGAGATAGCCTGTGTTGACCGTCCGGTCCAGGACATAGGTGGAGGGATGATCGATCTTCTCCACCTCTACCTGGGCCTTTTCCAGCTGGCGCTTGCCGCTCTCCAGCTTTGCCTCCGCCTGGGCAAAGCCCTCCTGGGCGGCGGCCTGGGCGGCCTCATAGTCCGCGCGGCTTTGGGATAGCTGCGCCTGGGCGCTCTCCAGCTGTGCGCGGCCGCTCTCTAACTCGCTGCGGCCGTCCGCCAGCTGCTGCTTGCCGCTTTCTATCTGCGCCTTGGCGGCGGCCAGCTCCGCCTCCTTGGCGGCAAAGGTACGGTCCGCCTCGCTGCGGGCGCTGTCCAGCTGCGCCTGGGCATCGTCCAGCTGTGCCTGGGCGTCCTTGAGCTTCAGATACTGCGGGATGACCTCGCCCTGCTCATACTGCTCGATCAAGCGCTGTGTCCCGTCCAGCATCCGCTGGGTGGCGTTATAATCCGCCGAGCCCTCCTCCAGGACGGCGAGCCTGCCCTGCAGCTGCAGCCGCGTGACCAGCAGCGTCTCGTACTGTAAGGGCAGACCCGTGAGCTTGACCTTCAGGAGGCCGCTGTCTACCTGCTGGCGGTTCTCGTCCAGCTGCGCCTGCTTTTCATCCAGCTGCCGGTAGGCATCCTCCTTCGCAGCAGCCAAAGCGGCTTCGCCCTTAGGAAGCTCCTGCTCGCCGGCGGCCAGCTCCTTTTCCTTCTGGTCCAGGGTCAGCTGAGCCTCGTCCAGCTTTTTCCGGTTTTCCTCCAGCTGGGCGGCGCCGCTGTCCAGCTGGCGCTGGGCCTCGGCCAGCTGTGCCTCGGTGTCTGCTCGCTGGGCCTGATACTCCGCCACGCCTCTGTCGTACTCCGCCTGGGCGTCGCGCAGGGCTGCGCGGGCATCATCAACGATCTGCTCATAGCGCAGCGGTGCCCGCTGGGCCAGCAGGGCCTCCAGGGTGGGGCGCAGGGCGGACACAGCATCGGTGTATGCATCGCAGTACAGGGTCCGGTCAGCGCCATCTAAAAGCACGGAGACCTCCGTAAAATAGTCCAGAGCAAAGGCGTCCTTGGGAATGCAGAGGAAGCCGTCGATGGAGCCGCCGCCCAGTGCGGTGGTTCCGCGCTCTACATTTAAGTACAGCGGAGAGGTGCATAGCCCTACGATGGTAAATGTATCCGTAGTCAGGCAGCCGTCAATGGAGGTCTTGCTGATGGTGACGGTGGAGCCCACGTCCTTTTGGGAAAAGCGGTGCATATCCGCCAGACATTCATCGGCCTTTTGGGGCAGGCGTCCGTAGGTCAGCTTCGGGCGGTTGACCGTATCCGTTAGGGTCAGCACCTTGAGGGTGCGCTCATCCTCGCCTATGGTGCCCACGGCGTCCGCGGTGACGGAGCCCTCCGCTGCGGCAATACCCCTTGTCTGTGCGGCGGCCGCCACATCCTCCTGGGTCAGGCCCAGGGTGCTGACGAGGCGAAAGTCGTAAAAGCCCGTCTCGCCCAAGTAATCCTCGGCGGTCAATAGCATGGCGGGCTTGCTGGCCTTGAGCCCGGCAAAAAACCCGATGCCCAGGGCAATGATCGCCAGAATGGCCAACCAGCGCCCCAGGGAGCGGCGCAGCTCCCGCAAATTATTTTTTCTCCAAGCACTGCCCATTACCATTCGATCTCCTCAACCGGCGTGGGCCGTTCGTTGCGCTCCATGCTCTGAACGGTGCCGTTTTTGATGTGTATCACCCGGTCAGCCATAGCGGTCAGAGCGGAGTTGTGGGTGATGATCACAACGGTCATGCCGTTTTGGCGGCTCTGCTCCTGCAAAAGCGCCAGGATCTGCTTGCCGGTGTTATAGTCCAGCGCACCGGTGGGCTCATCGCACAGCAGCAGCTGGGGCCGCTTGGCCAGAGCCCGGGCGATGGCAACGCGCTGCTGCTCGCCGCCGGAGAGCTGGGCCGGGAAATTGATCATGCGCTCGCCCAACCCCACGTCCTGCAGGACCTGCGCCGCCGGCAGCGGGTCCTTGACGATCTGTGAGGCGATCTCCACGTTTTCCAGTGCGGTCAGGTTGGGGATAAGATTGTAAAACTGGAAGACGAATCCGATGTCCCGCCGCCGGTAGTCTGCCAGCTGGCGGCTGTTGAAGGCGGAGACCTCGCGCCCATCTAAAAACACTTGCCCGGAGGTAAGGGTATCCATGCCGCCCAAAATATTCAGCAGCGTGGTTTTGCCTGCGCCGGAGGGGCCCACGATGACGCAGATCTCGCCCTTTTCGATGATAAAGCTGGCGTCGTGCAGCGCCTGCACGGACACCTCGCCCGTGCCGTACCGCTTTTCCACGTTCTCAAAGGAAATAAAGGAGCTCATACAGAAATCTCACCTCGGAAATAACAAATTAATATAAGTATATCCCACGAAAATGCGCTGTGCAAGCGGAAATGTGGGAATTCACAAAAATTTAAGAGCCTTTTGGCGGCGCCCCGGTGAAGGCAGCGGGGCTGCAAGGGGGCAGCAAAAAAGGAACCGGCGCGACCATATAGGTCGCGCCGGAGGCTGTCGATAAAGTGGTAGGAATTGCGATAACGGTAAGGAAGGGAGTGTGAGGGAAACCCAAGAAGGGTGTCCCTCA
>ENA-OUQH01000122-OUQH01000122.1-human-gut-metagenome-genome-assembly--contig:-NODE-122-length-66023-cov-6.567866_pt1 | contig 66023 bp, 69 predicted proteins | sample MGYA00237948_ERZ548828 | MGnify/ENA primary metagenome ERZ548828 (study PRJEB26490, sample SAMN05194711) | human gut metagenome | biome: terrestrial biome; feature: human-associated habitat; material...
GACACGGGACACGCCAACATTGAGGCGCAGAACGTTCCGGCGATGATCCGCACCCTCGGCCACGCGCTCAAGACGGTTCATCTGAACGACAATTACGGCAGGATCGGGCCGATCTATGAGGATCTGCATCTCTTCCCGGGCTACGGCAGCCTGAACTGGCCGGAGCTTCTGCGCACGCTGCGCGAGGTCGGCTTCCGCGGGGCGATCAATATGGAGCCGATCGCCGAGCTTCCCAAGAGCACACCGGCCGTGCGGCTGCTCCCGATTCGCGCCGCAGGAGCGGTTTTGAGAGAATATCTTGCAGAAATTGCTCAATAAAGTGGTATTATTCAGAAAAATTGGAATTTTGGCAGAGAAAATGTGGATTTTTGAGAAAAACTGCACATCGATTTGAAAAAATTAAAATAATTATCCAAAAAATGAAATAAGTTTGTCAAAATATACTTTATTAAGAAAAGTAACAGACAAATTCCAAAAAAGCTATTGCAATTTAAAATGTGCCGTGCTATACTCTGGTAAAATAAATCGCAGAGCAAACCGGCACAACGTTTTGTGGAATTTCTCCGCAGAAATGCGGAGTGATTCGGTATCCCATCCCTCGGACGATGCACCGCAAGGATGACCCAGACAGGCAAGTCGGATTTGGTCGGTTGGCTCTCTGCATACCAGACGAGCAAATGCATTGCCCACTTCGTGATCTCTATGGCGCATCGGCCACGCACAGCAGATCCCTTTACCCCATCAAAAAATTAAAGGAGAAGTGAATGCAAATGACAAGACGTTTTCTCAGCATGATCCTTGCGGTTGCCATGATCTGTGGCATGCTGACCGGGATCACCATCAGCGCGAGCGCGGTGTCTGTCAGCGGCAGCTTTGTGAAGTATACCGCTGAAGCAGACGGCACGATCGCAGAGGGCGACTATCTGGTCGTCTACAACGGAAAGGCCATGAAGGCGGCAGTCGTCAGCAGAAGACTGTCCTATGCCGAGGTCACGGCCGAAAACGACGCGATTGCCAACCCGGACGAGGCTCTGGTCTGGCACATCGCGGCAAGCGACACCTATTACACCCTGTATAACGCCTCGACCAAATCCTATGCGGCGGGCACCGGCGTGAAGAACAAGGCACAGCTCCTTGCCGACGGCACGAGCGACGAAGCGCTCTGGACAGGCTCCGGCACGGACGCCTTCGAGTTCGTCAACAAGGCAAATACGGCGAAGAAGGTCAACGCGACTCTCCGCGGTAACGGTACTTACGGCTTTGCCTGCTATGCGGCCAGCACGGGCGGCGCACTGACGCTCTATAAGCTCGATCAGGTGCTCGACGGCGATCTGGATGAGATCATCGATGCGCTCACGCTGGCCGATCAGGCCGAGAAGCTGCGCGCATCCGTGGAGGAAGCATGAAAACACAACGGATCACAACCGAGATCGCGCAGGCGGCAGATGCCATCCGCGCCGGGCAGCTCGTCGCTGTCCCGACGGAGACGGTCTACGGCCTTGCCGGAAACGGCCTCGACCCCAAGGCCGTCGCGCAGATCTATGAAGTCAAAGGCCGGCCGAGCGTCAAGCCGCTGTCGCTGATGGTGCACGATGCCTCGGCGATGGCGCGCTACTGCGACCCCGTGCCGCAGGCGGCCCATACGCTGGCCGAGGCCTTCTGGCCCGGCCCGCTCACGATCGTGCTGCGGGCGCAGGACTGTGTGCCAGAGATCGTGCGCGCTGGCGGGCAGACCGTCGGCCTGCGCTGCCCGGATCACCCGGCCACGTTGGCGCTCATCGAGGCCGCGCAACTGCCGCTGGCCGCGCCGTCGGCCAATCCCTCCGGCGCGCCGAGCCCGAAAACGGCGGACGATGTACTGGCGTATTTTGACGGGCAGATCGCAGCCGTCATCGACGGCGGTCCGTGCGGCATCGGGCGGGAGTCCACGCTCGTTGATCTCTCGTGTACGCCGTATCGTATTCTGCGTGCAGCCGCCGTGCCGGACGATGCTGTCTGGGACGCGCTTGTGCGCAGGATGCACATCGTCGGCATCACGGGCGGCACCGGCTGCGGCAAAACGACCGCGCTCATGGAGCTCGAGCGCCAGGGCGCGCTCGTCATCGACTGCGACGCAGTGTATCATGAGCTGCTGGCATCGAATGCCGCCATGCTTGCGGAGATCAACGCCTGTTTTCCGGGTACAATAGAAAATGGGGTGCTGCAGCGCAAAAAACTCGGCGCGGTCGTGTTCGCGGACGCGGCGGCGCTCGACGATCTCAACGCCATCACGCACCGGTATGTCCGCGCCGAGGTGCAGTCTCGTCTGCGCGCGTGGGCGCGGCAGGGCGGCACGGTCGCGGCGATCGACGCCATCGCGCTCATCGAGAGCGGGCTGGCGGAGCTGTGCACCGTTACCATCGGCGTGACGGCGCCGCGCGAGGTGCGTATCGAGCGGCTCATCGCGCGCGAGGGCGTGACGCGCGATTATGCCGAGGCGCGCATCGACGCGCAGAAGCCCAACGAATGGTTTGTCCAGAACTGCAGCCATGTGCTGGATAACGGCGGCACGCTCGCCGATTTTCAGCGCCGCTGCCATCAACTGATACAGGAGGTGCTCTCATGAGCGAAGATAAGGAAGTCAAGCAGTGGAAGGAAAAGCTGTTTTACCGTCCGAAGAACGGGTACGATCAGATCGACGCCGAACAGACCGGTGAGATCTTTGCCTATGCCGAGGGGTATAAGCGCTTTCTCGACGCCGCGCGCACCGAGCGCGAGGCCGTCAAGGAGGCGATCCGCATGGCGGAGGACGCGGGCTTTGTGCCGTATACGTTCGGTATGGAGCTGCAGCCGGGTGCAAAGGTGTATGTGAATAACCGCGGCAAGGCGCTCATGCTGGCCGTGCTCGGTGAGCAGCCGCTCGATCACGGCTGCGTGATCGCGGGCGCGCACGTCGATTCCCCGCGCCTCGACCTCAAGCAGACGCCGATGTACGAGGATTCGGAGCTGGCGTATTTTAAGACGCACTATTACGGCGGCATCAAGAAGTACCAGTGGGTCGCGATCCCGCTGGAGCTGCACGGCACGATCGCGCTCAAGGACGGCAGCACGATCGACGTCGCCATCGGCCGCGAGCCTGACGAGCCGCAGTTTGTCATCACAGACCTCCTGCCGCACCTCGGCAAGGATCAGCTGCGCAAGACCATGGAGGAGGGCATCACCGGCGAGGCACTCAACATCGTCATCGGCAGCATGCCGTATGCCGGTGAGGGCGGCGACCGCGTGAAGCTCGCCGTGCTGTCGCTGCTGCATGATGAATACGGCATCACGGAGGAGGACTTCCTGTCGGCGGAGCTCGCTGCCGTGCCGGCGTTCCCGGCGCGCGACATCGGCTTTGACCGCAGCATGATCGGCGCCTACGGGCAGGATGACCGTGTGTGCGCCTATGCCGAGCTGCGCGCGATCCTTGATCTCGAGGGTGCGCCGGAGCGCACGGCTGTGTGCATTCTCGCCGACAAGGAGGAGACCGGCTCCGACGGCGTGTCCGGCATGCAGTCGCAGGCGTTCGAGGCGTTCATGGCCGACCTCTGCGAGCAGCAGGACGTTGCGCTGCGCCACTGCTTTGCCAAGAGCTTCTGCCTCTCGGCGGATGTGTGCGCGGCCTATGACCCGAGCTTCCCCGAGGTAAGCGCCAAGCGCACGGAGGCCAAGCTCAACTACGGCATGGGCATCTGCAAGTTCACGGGCGCGCGCGGCAAGTCCGGCACGAGCGACGCCTCGGCCGAGCTCGTGGCCTATCTGCGCCGCCTCTTCGCCGACAACGGCGTCGTCTGGCAGTTGTCCGAGATGGGCAAGGTCGATCAGGGCGGCGGCGGCACGATCGCCAAGTTCATGGCTGACCGCAACATTGATACCATCGACGCAGGTGTGCCGGTGCTGAGCATGCACGCACCGTTTGAGCTCGTGTCGAAGTTTGACTGCTGGATGACGTATCGCGGTGTATTGGCCGCTTACTGCGACACGCAGGCGTGATCCGTCCGACCGGGGGAAACGGGCGCTGCGTCTGTTTTCCCTTGTGGAATAACGGGGATTGTGCTATCATAAAATGTTGCTATTTGCGCACTGGGAGGTGTATCCATGACCATCTGGAATGCGATTCTGCTCGGTCTGGTGCAGGGCATCGCAGAGTTTCTGCCGATCTCCAGCTCCGGACATCTGTCGATCCTGCAAAATCTGTTTCATATGTCTACCGCAGAGGACGGCCATCTGTTTTTTGACGTGCTGCTGCATCTGGGCACACTCGTTTCGATTTGCATCGTCTATTGGCGGGACATCGTGGCCATGGTGCGCGAGACGTTCGCGTTTTTCGGCAATACGCGCCTGCCGGCTGAGCAGCGGCGGAAGCAGTTTCCTGCGGCGCGCATGGTACTTATGATCATCCTTGCGACGCTGCCGTTGTTTCTGATCCTGCCGATCAACGACAAAGTGGAGCAGCTGTATTACCACACGTTTTTCATCGGCCTCATGCTGATCCTCACGGGTTGTCTGCTGTTCGTGGCCGATAAAATGCCAAAGGGCACGCGCACGGAGAAAAATATGCGCGTGCACGACGCGCTCATCATCGGAGCGTGTCAGGCTGTGGCGACGATTCCGGGCCTGTCCCGGTCGGGTACCACGATCGCGGCCGGCATGGCCACGGGGCTGGAGCGCAGCTTTGCGGTGCGCTTCTCGTTTCTGATGTCGCTGCCCGCGGTGCTGGGCGCGAACATCCTGGCCTTGGCCAAAGCGGCCAAGACGGGCATTGATGTCTCGCTCCTGCCGGCATATTTGGTCGGCATGCTTGTGGCGATGGCTTCCGGCATCGTGGCCATCGGCCTTGTCAAGCGCCTGACATCGAAGGGGCACTTCGGCGCGTTCAGCTACTATTGCTGGGGCGCCGGTGCAGTGACGATGCTGCTGTCTCTGATTTTCTGAGAGGACGTTATTACATGGCAACTTCATCATCCAAAAAGAAAACCGGCTCGGCAAAAAAGCCTGCTGCAGCGCCGAAAAAACAGCCGGCAAAAAAGCAGCCTGCTGCAGCGCCCACGCCTGCGCAGACTGCGCCGACGTGGCCGTATGCCATCGTGTGCATCGTGCTGTCGCTGCTCGCGTTTCTTGGCCTGTTTCACGCCGAGGGCGTCATCATCGACGGCTTTGCGGGCTTCCTGTCCGGCATTATGGGCTGGGGCTATTGGGCGTTCCCGTTTGCGATGCTGCTGCTGGCTTGGGTCTTTGTGCGCAATCCGGAGCGGCACTTCGGTCTGCGCGTGACGGCGTCGCTGCTGATCGCGCCGCTGTTCGGCACGATCGTGCACCTCATGGTCTGCCGCGTGCCGTTCACGGCGCAGACGTTCGGCGCGATCGTCGGGCAGCTCTATGACGGCGGCAAGGCGCTCACCTCCGGCGGTGTCATCTCCGGCGGCGTGGGCTATCTGCTCAAGGCCGGCATCAGCGTGTACGCGGCGCTGCCGCTGACGATGGCGGCATTCGTGGCCTGCGTGCTCGGCAGTATGGATCTGACGGTCGGCAAGATCGTCACATGGTGGCGCGCGCACCGCGAGGCGCAGTACATCCCGGATGACGGAGACCAGCCGCTCTTTGACGACGAGGACGAGCCTGCCGCGCCGCCGCAGCCCGAGCCGCAGCGCAGGGCGCGCCGCGCCGCGCCGGACAAGCCTGTCGCCAAGAAAAAGCTCATCGATATTCCGGTCGAGGACACGCCGTCCGAGCCGGATGACGAGCCGATCGACCCAATCCCGGTCAAAAAGGCCGCCCGCGGTGGGAAAAAGCCCGCGCCGGCGGAGGCGACGCAGAATGTGCAGCCGCTGTCCGTGGAGGAGGCGGCAGACATCTGCGGCGTGGATGTGACGGCCGCGCAGGAGATCCATGATCCGCCGAAGCCGTCGAAAAAGGCGGCCAGCGCCGCCGTTGCGGCAGAGACGGCGGCGATCACCTCCGCGATCGAGCGCGAGAACGCCGACCACTCTGCCTATCAGCTGCCGCCGGTGTCGTTTCTGCGCGCGGGGAAGAAGGATCAGACCGACGCAACGGAGGAGATCCGCTTCAACCGCGACCGGCTCGATACCGCTCTGAGCAGCTTCGGCGTCAATGCCACGATCCGCGACGTGACGCGCGGCCCCACGGTCACACGCTACGATCTCGAGCTCGAGGCGGGCGTGAAGCTCAACAAGATCACGAACCTCTCCGGCGACCTTGCGCTCGCGCTCGGCGTGGAGAACGTGCGCATCGCGCCCATTCCGGACAAGATCTCGACCGTCGGCATCGAGGTGCCGAACAAGATCGTCAGCGCGGTCTGCCTGCGCGATATCATCGACTCGCCCGCATTCCGCAATGCCAAGTCCAAGCTCTCGTTTGCCGTCGGCAAGGACATCGGCGGCAACTGCATCATCGGCAACATCTCCAAGCTGCCGCATATGCTCATCGCCGGTACGACCGGCTCCGGTAAGTCCGTGTGCATGAACTCGCTCATCCTCAGCCTGCTCTATAAGGCGACGCCGGACGAGGTGCGCCTGATCATGATCGACCCGAAGATGGTCGAGCTCGGCATCTATAATGGTATCCCGCACCTGTTCATCCCTGTCGTGACCGACCCCAAGAAGGCGGCCGGCGCACTGCAGTGGGCGGTCGTGGAGATGCTCAAGCGCTACCGCCTGTTTTCCGAGGCGCAGGTGCGCGATCTGGCAAGCTACAACGCCCTGCAGAAGAACGAACCCGACGGGCAGACGCTGCCGCAGGTCGTCATCGTCATCGACGAGCTGGCCGACCTCATGCTCTGCGCAGCCAAAGAGGTGGAGGAGAGCATCTGCCGCGTGGCGCAGATGGGCCGCGCTGCGGGTATGCACCTCATCATTGCGACGCAGCGCCCGTCGGCCGATGTCATCACCGGCCTCATGAAGGCGAACATCCCGAGCCGCATCGCCTTTGCGGTCTCATCCTCACTCGAGAGCCGCATCATTCTCGATACCTCCGGTGCGGAAAAGCTCATCGGCATGGGCGATATGCTCTACGCGCCAATCGGCACGGGCAAGCCGCTGCGTGTGCAGGGCTCGTTCGTGTCGGATGAAGAGCGCGAGGAGGTCGTGCGCTTCATCAAGCAAAACTCCGAGGCGCAGTACAGCGACGATATCATCGCCCAGATCGAGAAATCTGCCGCCGAGGCCGACAAGAAGTCCGGCCCCGCACCTGAGGCGGACAAGTCCGCCAAGAGCGACTACGACGAGCTGCTGCCGCAGGGAGTGGACGTCATTCTCGAGACGAAGCAGGCATCGGTATCCATGCTGCAGCGCCGGTTGAAGCTCGGCTATTCGCGCGCCGCGCGTATGGTCGACCAGATGGAGGAGATGGGTATTGTCGGGCCGTTCGAGGGCTCGAAGCCGCGCAAGATCCTCATCACGAAGGAGCAGTGGCAGGAGATGCAGTATGTGCAGGGCACCGCGCCGAGCGAGGTGCTGCAGGCACAGACGGAATTTGCAGACGTGAACGAAGAGGAACCTGAAGACGATGAATCATGATCTTCACACGGGGCGGCCGGAGCGCCGCCCCGTCGGCACGATAGCCTTTCCCGGCGGCACGGACTTTGCCCCGGAAATGACGCCGGCGCAGGTCGGTGCCTACAGCACGCTCGCCCTCGCGCACATCGGCGACGGGGTGTATGAGCTCATGATGCGCACGGCGCTGTGTGCCGCCGGGCTCACCGCCGTGACCGACCTGCACCGCGAGACCGTGCGCCGTGTCAACGCGCCCGCACAGGCGCGCGCAGCGGAGGCGATCCTGCCCCTGCTCACAGAGGCGGAGCACGCTGTTTATAAGCGCGGGCGCAACGCGAAGGTGAACTCTGTGCCGCAGCATGCGGACGTCGCGCAGTATCACGCGGCCACGGGGCTTGAGACGCTCTTTGGCTGGCTGTATCTGCTCGGCCGCACGCAGCGGCTGCGCGAGCTGTTCGCCGTGATTACGGAGGTGCTTTGATATGCCGATGGACGCAGTGTTTCTGCATGGCCTGACGCGGGAGCTCACGCAGAGCCTGACCGGCGCGCGCATCGACAAGGTGCAGCAGCCGGAGCGGGATCTGCTGCTGCTGTCCGTGCGCACGCAGAGCGGCAATGCCAGGCTGCTCGTGCACGGCGGCGTCGGCAGCGCGCGTGTGCATTTCACGCGCGGCACGTTTGAAAACCCCGCCGAACCGCCGATGTTCTGTATGCTCCTGCGCAAGCATCTCGTCGGTGCGCGCATCGCGGCCGTCTCGCAGCCCGATTTTGAGCGTATGCTCGTGCTCGACCTTGACGGCCGGGACGAACTCGGCACGCCGGTCAAAAAGCAGCTTGTTGTCGAGATGCTCGGCCGCCAGTCGAACGTCATCCTCGTCAGCGGCGACGGGCACATCATCGACTGCATGCGCCGCGTGGATTCCTCCATGAGCGAGACGCGGCAGGTGCAGCCGGGGCTGTTTTACCGTACGCCGCTGCGGCAGGATAAGCCGGTGCTGTTTGATACGACGCCGGAGCAGCGCGCGCAGGCGCTCTCCGCCCCGGTCACGGCGGCGACGGTCGATAAGTGGCTGCTGGGGCTCTTTTCCGGTGTGTCACCGCTGCTGTGCCGGGAGGTGTGCTTCCGCGCGCTCGGCGATGCCAGCCCGCGTTTGGAGCGGCTGGACGATGCGCAGCGTGCACGCCTGGCGCATGAGCTCGATGCGCTTGTGTTTACCGTCGAGACGAACAATCTTTCCCCGACCATGCTGCTCGACGGCGAACGGCCGAAGGACTTTTCCGCCGTGCCGATCCTGCAGTATCAGGGTGCGCTCTCAAGCCGCGGCTGCGGCTCGTTTTCCGAGCTGCTGGATGAGTTTTATCTCCGCCGCGACAAGGCGGAGGCCATGCGCCGCCGCTCGCAGGAGCTGACGCATCAGGTGCGCACTGTGCGCGACCGCACGGCCAAAAAGCTCGCCATCCAGCGCTCGGATCTGCTGCGCTGTGCCGACCGCGAGGCGCTGCGGCAAAAGGCCGATCTCATCAAGGCGAACCTCTACCGCATCCAAAAGGGCGCGCGCACCGTGACGGTGCAGGACTACTACGCCGAGGGCTGTCCGGACGTGACGATCGAGCTTGATCCGCGCAAGAGCCCGCAGGAAAACGCCGCCGCGCTCTATAAGGCCTACCGTAAGGCCAAGACGGCCGAGCAGCACCTGACCGGCCTGATCGCCGAGTCGAGCCGGAATCTTGAGTACCTCAACAGCGTGCTCGACGAGCTCGCGCGCGCCGAGAGCGAGCGTGATCTCATGGACATCCGTGCCGAGCTGCGCGCGACCGGCTACCTGCGCCAGCCGCGCAATGCCAAAAAGGAAAAGGCAGCGCCGCGCGCGCCGCTCGCCTTCGTGTCGAGCACCGGGTATGAGATTCTCGTCGGCCGCTCCAACACGCAAAACGATGAGCTCACGCACCGCACGGCCCGCCGCACGGACATCTGGCTGCATGTGCAGAAGGTGCACGGCTCACACGTCATCATCCGTGCGCATGATACGACACCAGATGAGCAGACGATCGCCGAGGCGGCAAGTCTCGCCGTGTACTATTCGCAGGCGCGTGACGGCGGCAAGACGCCCGTGGACTACACCATGGCGCGCTTTGTGCGCAAGCCCTCCGGCGCACTGCCGGGCATGGTGCTCTATACCGATTACCAGACCTGCATGGCCGAGAGCGATGAGGCGCTCGTCGAGCGCCTGCGCGTGCGATAGGAGGGCAGGGGCATGGGTCAATCCGGCGTTCTGCTCGACCTGCTTGTGCTGGTGGCCGTCTATGCTGCATGGCTGCTGCCGAAGTGGCGGCGGCTGGGGAAAAGACCGCTGCTCGTCTATACGCTCATGTATGGGTGCCTCGCCGGGATTGTGCGCTTTACGCTCATGCCGGTGCTCACGGCGCTGCCGTACTGCTTTGACCATCCGTACATCCCGATGCATATGGCTCCTTTTGAGGATGTCATCCACCGCCACGGGGACTATGTGCGGCAGATCGTGCTCAATGTCGTCCTGTTTCTTCCGTTTGGAGTGCTGCAGCCGCTGTGCGATCGCTGCCGCGGCAGGCGGCCGCGTTTCTGGCGCTGCCTGCTGCTGGCACTGGCGCTCAGCGCCGGCATCGAGCTCGTGCAGCCGCTGCTGCACGTTTTCCGCAGAGCGGATATTACGGACGTCATCACGAACACGATCGGCGGCGTGCTCGGCTATGCACTCTGGGCGCTTGGAAACGTCTGCTGCAAAAAACGGCAGGGATAGGCGCTGAACTACCGGCGGCTTTTCCGGTTGAAAACAGGCAGAAGTTCCTGTATACTGATGTTGTTACAAAAACGCGAAAACGCGGATAACATAGAAATCAAATTCGGAGGAAAATTATGGATAAGCAGATCTATCGCGAATATGTCGCGATCCTGAAAGAGGAGCTGCAGCCCGCCATGGGCTGTACCGAGCCCATCGCCGTGGCTTACTGTGCGGCGCTTGCGCGCCAGACGCTCGGCGCGCTGCCGGAGACGGTGGAGGTGCTCGCAAGTGCGAACATCATCAAAAATGTCAAAAGCGTCATCGTTCCGAATACGAACGGCCTGCGCGGCATCGCGGCCGCGGCCGCGGCGGGCATCGTGGCCGACAACGCGGATGCGCAGCTTCAGGTGCTCGCGGAGCTCACGCCGGAGCAGGTAGAGTCCGTCAGCACCTATCTGCAGCAGGCGGCGTTCACCGTCGGGCGTTCGGATAAGGACTATGTGTTTGACATTCAGGTGCGCGTCACGGCGGGAACGGACAGCGCTTTCGTCGAGATCGCTGGCTTCCATACCAACGTGATCCGTGTGGAGAAAAACGGCGTCGTGCTGCAGCACAAGGACTATCAGGAGTCGGCCGGTCAGCACACGACCGACCGCAGCCTGCTGACGGTCGAGAATATCATCGCCTTTGCAAACGAGGTCGAGATCGCCGATGTGCAGGAGATCCTCCAGCGGCAGATCGACCTGAACTGGGCGATAGCCGAGGAAGGCCTGCGGGGGGACTACGGTGCGAACATCGGCCGCATCCTGCTGCAGTCTTACGGCATGAGCGTCCACAATCGCGCCAAGGCCTACGCCGCGGCCGGGTCGGATGCACGCATGAACGGCTGCGACCTGCCGGTCGTCATCAATTCCGGCAGCGGCAATCAGGGCCTGACGGCGTCCCTGCCGGTCGTGATCTATGCCAAGGAGCTCGACGTCACGCAGGAGATGCTCTACCGCGCGCTTGCGGTGTCGAACCTGATCACCATCCATCTGAAGACCGGCATCGGCAGCCTGTCCGCCTATTGCGGCGCGACGGCGGCCGGCTGCGGCGCGGCAGCAGGCGTGACGTATCTCTACGGCGGTCAGTTCCGCGAGATCGCGCACACGGTCGTCAATGCCGTTGCCATCGCCTCCGGTATGATCTGCGACGGTGCGAAGGCAAGCTGTGCGGCTAAGATCGCCTCGGCGGTCGAGGCGGGCCTGCTTGGCATGCAGATGCAGATGCACGAGAGCCAGTTCTACGGCGGCGACGGTATTGTTGTCAAGGGCGTGGAGAACACGATCCGCAACATCGGCACGCTTGCCAGCGAGGGCATGCGTGAAACCGACCGCACGATCATCCGCATGATGATCCAGGAGCACTGACACATATGGAATTTGCCGGCTGCCGCATGGCGGCCGGCATTTTTTTGCGCGCAGCGGCGCGTGCCGCTTGCATTTCGGGCGCACGGCGCGTATAATAACTCATATTTTTTGGATCCGCGATCTGCGGCCTGTTTTGCATCCAAGGAGGCGTATTATGCGTTTATTTGATATTCTCGGGCCCGTGATGGTCGGCCCGTCCAGCAGTCACACGGCCGGCGCTGTGCGCATTGGCCTGACGGCGCGCAAGCTGCTCGGCGACCGGCCGGTGCATGCCGACATCTCGCTGCACGGCAGCTTTGCCCTGACCGGCCACGGCCACGGCACGGACTGCGCGCTGATTGCGGGCCTGCTCGGCATGCAGCCGGACGACCTGCGCATCCCGGAAAGCTTCGCCGTCGCGGCGGAGCAGGGGTTAACGTTCACATTTCAAAACGTGCAGATGCGCAATGCGCACCCGAACACCGCGCGCCTGAAGCTCACGGGAGCAAACGGCCGCGCGCTCGATATCGTGGCCGAGAGCGTCGGCGGCGGACGCATCCGTATCCGCTCCATCGACGGCATTGAGACGAACTTTTCCGGTGAGCATAACACGCTCATCGTCCACAATCAGGATACGCCCGGCCATGTCGCGGCCGTGACGGCTGCGCTCATGCAGCGGCACGTCAACATCGCCACCATGCAGCTCTACCGTGATGAGCAGGGGGGCTATGCGGTCATGATCCTTGAATGTGACCAGCCGATCCCGAAGGACATCGAGCAGTGGCTGTCGCACATCGAGGGCATTCAGAAGATCACGATCTTTAATCAGGAGGAACCGGTATGAGCTTTTCGAGCATTGCGGACATGCTTTCGGCGGCGCAGGAGCGCACCCAGCCGCTCTACGCCGTCATTCGCGACGCAGACTGTCTGGAAAACGGCTATGACGCCGCGGCCTCCCACCGACAGATCGCAGCGCTCTGGGCGGCCATGCAGGCCTCCAGCCGGCAGTACTGTGCGGACGACCGCTCCAACAGCGGGCTCATCGGCGGCGACGCGGAAAAGCTCCGCGCGGCGGCGGAAAAGGGCTTGCTGCTCGGCGGGACATATTTTCAGCGCGTGACGGAGCAGGCGCTCAAAATCGCCGAGTGCAACGCCTGCATGAAGCGCATCGTTGCCGCACCCACGGCGGGCAGCTGCGGCGTGCTTCCGGCGGTGCTGATCCCGCTCACCGACGAGCGGGACGTTCCGGAGGAGACGATCCTGCAGGCGCTGTACATCGCGGCGGGCTTCGGTCAGGTCACGGCGCTGCGCGCGAGCGTTGCCGGGGCGCAGGGCGGCTGTCAGGCGGAGATCGGCACGGCCAGCGCCATGGCCGCCGCCGCGCTGACGCATATCCTCGGCGGCACGGCGCAGCAGTGCGCGGATGCGTACGCCATCGCGCTTGCAAACCTGCTTGGGCTTGTCTGCGATCCGGTCGCGGGGCTTGTGGAGGTGCCGTGCGTCAAGCGCAACGTCATCGGCGCGGTCAACGCCGTGAGCGCGGCGAACATGGCCGTTGCCGGCATCACGAGCCGCATCCCGGTCGATGAGGTCATCGACGCGATGGGCGAGATCGGCGACGCGCTCCCGGCCGACCTGCGCGAGACCGGGCTCGGCGGTCTTGCGGGCACACCGACCGGGCGAAAGATCGCGCGCGAGGTCACGCAGGCCGGGCTCTGAGCGGCGTATACGAAACCTGCTGCACCGCCGATGCAGCAGGTTTTTGCACAAAAAGGCTTGACAGAAGCGCAAAATGACGGCAATGTATATCTGAAATTATGAGACCGATCAGGCGTGACCCGCTTGGCGGGCAGAAAGGCGGAGCTATGGAATACAACAAACCCATTGCGGATATGTGCCCCGGCATGGATGTCGAGGGCTTTTACATCCTGCGCGCAGCGGCGCTCAAGACGACCAACAGCGGCAAGCCCTTTCTCAGCGGCACGATCTGTGACCGCACGGGCAGCGTCGAGATCAAGGTCTGGGACTACAGCGGCCCGATCGGCGCGCGCGCGGACGATGCCGGCCGCGTCGTGAAGATCCGCGGCAGCGTTTCGGAATACCGCGGTGCGCTTCAGGTGAGCGTGCACCGCATCCGCATGGCCGAGAGCGCGGACACGTATGACAAATCTCTGCTCGTACCGACGGCACCGATCGACGCCGACGCTGCGCTCGCGGACGTGCAGCGGCTGGTCGCCTCGATCGCGGACGCGGATTACCGCAGCGTCGCCGAGACGATGCTCGCGCGCCACCTTGATGCGTTTCGCCGCATCCCGGCCGGAAAGACCGTTCACCACAGCTTCCTGTCCGGCCTTTTGATGCACACATACAACATGCTGCGTGCGGCGGATTTTCTCGCCGGGCTCTATCCGGAGGTCATCGACCGCAGCCTGCTGCTGACCGGCACGCTGCTGCACGATTTTGCCAAGGAGCGGGAGTTCGTGTTTTCCGACCTCGGCATCGTGACGGAGTATTCCACCGCCGGGCAGCTGCTCGGTCATCTGGTCATGGGCGCGCAGGAGGTCGCGGACGTCGCGCGCGAGCTTGCCATTGCCGAGGAAAAGTCCCTGCTGCTGCAGCATCTGCTGCTCTCGCACCACGGCGAGCCGGACTTCGGCGCGGCCGTGCGCCCCATGTGCGCCGAGGCGGAGCTGCTGTCGTACATCGACCTCATTGACAGCCGCATGGAGATCTATGCCGAGACGCTCCCGAGCGTGCCGGCAGGCGGCTTCAGCGGGCGTATTTTTGCGCTGGAAAAGAAGATCTATCACCACAACTGAGGAGCTTGCCCATGATGACCCTGCCGGAACAAGTGCATACGGCGCTCGACCGCCTCGAGGCGGCGGGGTGGGAGGCCTTCGTCGTCGGCGGCGCGGTGCGCGATGCACTGCGCGGCTGCGCGGCGGGGGACTGGGACATCACGACCGATGCCGAGCCGGAGCAGATCGAGCGTGTCTTTTCCGGCGAGCGGCTCATCGAGACGGGGCTCCGGCACGGCACGGTGACCGTCCTGCTTGACGGTCTGCCGCTGGAGATCACGACCTACCGTGTCGACGGCGGCTACTCAGACCACCGGCGGCCGGACAGCGTGACGTTTACGCGCAGCCTGCGCGCCGATCTGCTGCGGCGCGATTTTACGATGAATGCGCTCGCTTACAACCCGCAAACGGGGCTTGTGGATATCTGCGGCGGGGCGGAGGATCTCGCGCGCGGTGTCGTGCGCTGCGTGGGTGAGCCCGAGCGCCGCTTTCGGGAGGACGGGCTGCGTATTTTGCGCGCGCTGCGCTTTGCGTCCGTGCTCGGCTTCACCATCGAACCGGAGACGGCGGCGGCTATCCACCGCTGCGCCGAGCTGCTGCGGTATCTTGCGGCGGAACGCGTGCTCAGTGAGCTGACAAAGCTGCTCTGCGGGCAAAACGCAGGTGCGGTGCTGCGGGAGTTTTCCGATGTGCTGGCCGTCCCCATCCCGGAGCTGCGGCCGATGTTCGGTTTTGCACAGCACAACCCGCACCACGACCGGGACGTCTGGCAGCACACGGTCGCGGTCGTGGAGCACATCCCGCCCGAGCCGGCGCTGCGCTGGGCAGCGCTGCTGCACGATGTCGGAAAGCCGCCGTGCTTTTCGCTTGCCGATGACGGCGTCGGACACTTTTACGGTCACGCCGCCAAGAGCACGGAGCTTGCGGATGCGATCCTGACGCGGCTGCGTATGGACACGGCCGGGCGCACGCGCATCACGCAGCTCATCCGCTATCACGACCTGCCCATCGCGCCGGAAGCGAAGCCCGTCCGGCGGCTGATGCATAAGCTCGGCGTCGAGCCGGTGCGGCAGCTCTTCACGCTGCACATCGCCGATACCTGCGGGCAGTCTGCCATCTGCGCCGGACGCGTGCAGACTTATCAAGAGGCCGGGCGCGTGCTCGATAAGCTGCTTGCGGCGGATGCCTGCTTTTCGCTCCGGGATCTCGCCGTCAACGGCAGCGACCTGCTTGCGCTCGGTCTGCACGGACGGGCTGTGGGCGCGGCGCTGCAGGCGTGTCTGGACGCCGTCATGGATGAGCGGGTCGCAAATGAGCGGGCGGCGCTGCTGGCGTATGCGGCGGAAAATTTGCACCGCTTTGCAAATTCCTGACCGTCAGGTCTTGAAAATTGTGGGGCGATGTTATAAGATGAAGGACAATATCTAATTACATTGTAATAGAATATGCGGAGAACAGGACTATGGAGCAGATTCGGTCGCGGAAAAATCAATACATCCTGCACCTGCGCGCACTGGCAAAGTCAGCGGATGCGCGCCGGGAGACGGGGGAGTACGTCTGCGACGGCGAAAAGCTGCTGCGCGAGGCGCTGCAGTTCGGCGCGGAGGTCACGTCCGTGCTCTGGCGCGAGGCGGCGGCGTTTTCGCTGCCGGACGGTATCGCGCAGTACGCGGCGGATGCCGGGCTCGTCGAGTACGCCTCGCCGCTCATGCACTCGCCGGGTCCGGTCTTTACCGTGCGCATCCCGGCGATGCGCCTGCCGGAGCCGCTGCGCCGGGTCATCGTGCTCGAAGGGGTGCAGGACCCCGGCAACGTCGGCACGGTCATCCGCACGGCCAACGCCCTCGGCATGGACGCCGTGGTGCTCACCGGCGCGTGCGCCGATCTCTACGGCCCGAAGACCGTGCGCGCGGCAATGGGCGCGCTCTTCCGTCAGCCGGTGCTGACGTGCGCGACGGACGAGCTGATGCAGCTGCTGCGCGCAAACGGGCTCAAGCTCTACGGCGCGGCGCTGACGGACACGGCGCAGGATCTGCGGCGCGTGCCGCTCACACCGGCTGCCGTGGCGATCGGCAGCGAGGGGCGCGGTCTGAGTGCGCAGCTGCTCGCGCAGTGCGACGGACAGATCATCATCCCCATGCAGCCGGGCGCGGAGTCGCTCAATGCGGCGGTGGCCGCGGCGGTCGTCATGTGGGAGATCGCCCGCACCGAGACGTGAGGAGGGCGTGAGATGTCGCAGCTCAAATACTGGGTCTGGCTGTCCATGCGCTTCGGCGTGCGGCCGAAGGTAAAGCTTGCGCTCGTGGAGCATTTCGGTACGCCGCGCGATGTGTATTTTGCCACGGAGGCGGACTACCGCGTCCGTGTCTCGCTGCGCCCGGAGGAGCTGCGTCTGCTGCTGGATAAGGACCTGCATGAGGCTGAGCGCGCGCTCGCCATCTGCGACCGGGAGCATATCCGCGCCCTGACGATCCAGGACGCCGCCTATCCGCAGCGGCTGCTGCAGATCTATGACCCGCCGCTCGTGCTCTATGTGCGCGGCACACTGCCGCCGCTGGATGACCGCGCGGCCGTCGCCGTCGTCGGTACGCGCAGCGCCACGCCTTACGGGATGCGCACGGCGCACAAGCTTGGCTCGGAGATCGTGCGTCACGGCGGCATCGTGCTCTCCGGTCTCACCGCCGGCATCGACCGCTCAGCCGCCGAGGGTGCGCTGGACGCGGGCGGTGTCTGCGTGGGTGTGTCCGGCACGGCGATCAATCTGGATTTTGCGGGCGCGTGCACGCAGAGCGTCGCGCGCTTCGGCGCGGTCGTGAGCGAGTTTGCACCGAATATGTCCGTGCCGCGCTTCGGCTTCCGCTTGCGCAACCGCATCACCTCCGGACTCGCCGTGGCGACGGTCGTGGTCGAGGCACCGGAGAAAAGCGGCGCGCTGCTCTTCGCCGAAGATGCGATCACACAGGGCAGGGAGGTCTTTGCCGTGCCCGGAAACGCCGATTCCCACGCCTCCGTCGGCAGCAACGCGCTGCTCAAGGACGGAGCGCGTCCGGCGACGTGCGCATGGGATGTGCTGAGCGATTTTCGCCGTATGTTTCCCGGCACGCTGCACGAGCGTATCGCGCCCGAACCCGAACCCGCCGCGCCGCAAGCCCCGCCCGAGACGGGCGACGGCTTTGCACAGGTGCGCCGCCCGGTCGCGGAGAAAAGGATTGACAAGCCGCAGCCGGAGGCATATATTGACCTGGAAGCGCAGCTGCGATCGCTCACGACGGAGCAGCTGCAGATCGTCGCGGCGATCGATGCGCCCGCCACGCAGGTGGATCTCATCATTGCCAGGACCCGGCTGCCGGCGAGCAAGGTGCTCGCGGAGCTGACCGTGCTGCAGATCCGCGGCGTGGTCCGGCAGGAACCGGGCAAACGCTTTTCATTAAATATACGCGCAGGCACTGCGCAGGAATCATAAGGAGTTGGAACAGACCCGATGGCAAAAGCAAAAACGGATCTGGTGATCGTCGAGTCTCCGGCGAAGGCCAGAACAATCGAAAAATATCTGGGCAGCAACTATCAGGTCGTGGCCTCGATGGGCCATTTGCGCGACCTGCCCAAGAGCACGATGGGCGTCGATATTGACGGCGACTTCACGCCGCAGTATCTGCCCGTGAAGGATCGCGCCGACGTGATCGCCGACCTGAAAAAGCGCGCCAAATCTGCCGGAACCGTCTATCTCGCGACCGACCCTGACCGCGAGGGAGAGGCCATTTCGTGGCACCTGAAGGAGCTGCTGAATCTGCCGGACGATAAGGCCAAGCGCGTGACCTTCAACGAGATCACGAAGAAGGTCGTCACCGAGAGCATCCAGCACCCACGCGAGATCGATCAGGATCTGGTCGATGCGCAACAGGCGCGCCGCGTGCTCGACCGCATTGTGGGCTACAAGCTCAGCCCGCTGCTCTGGCGCAAGGTCAAGCCCGGCCTGTCCGCCGGGCGCGTGCAGTCGGTGGCCACACGCATCGTGGTTGACCGCGAAAATGAGATCCGCGCCTTCCAGCCGCAGGAATACTGGCTGCTCGACGCGCTGCTTGACTGCGGCGCGGGCACGTTCAGCGCGCGCTTTTACGGCACGGACGATAAGAAGATGGACGTTCCGGACGAGGCCACGGCTGACAAGATCATTGCCGCCGTGTCCGCCGAGCCGTTTCAGATCGCGAGCGTCAAGCGCGGCGAGAAGCAGCGCAGCCCCTCGCCCCCGTTCATCACCTCGACCCTGCAGCAGGAGGCTTCCCGCCGTCTGGGCATGACGCCGCGGCGCACCATGTCGGTCGCGCAGCAGCTGTATGAAGGCGTGGATATTACCGACCGCGGCACGATCGGTCTCATCACCTATATGCGTACCGACTCCCAGCGCCTGTCGGACGAGGCGCTTGCCGCCGCACAGGCGTTTATCGTCGAGCACTACGGCCCGGAGTATCACCCCGGCAAGCCGCGCACGTATAAGACCAAGGCCGGCGCGCAGGACGCGCATGAGGCCATTCGCCCGACGGACGTCACGCTCACGCCGGATCGTGTGCGCCACGACCTCACGCCGGAGCAGTACCGTCTCTACCGGCTCATCTGGGGCCGCTTCACCGCCTGCCAGATGTCCAATGCCGTGTATGATAACGTCGTCGTGGATGCCGGCAGCGCGGGCTATCTCTTCCGCGCCAACTACTCCGAGCAGAAGTTTGCGGGCTACACCGCCGTGTATGAAGAGGCGAAGGACGAGGAGACGAGCGAGGTGCGCCGTCCGCTGCCGTCGCTCAAGCAGGGCGATGCCGTGGACCTCAAGCAGGTCACGAAAGAGCAGCAGTTCACACAGCCGCCCGCCCGCTACACGGAGGCGACGCTTATCCGTGCGATGGAGGAAAAGGGCATCGGCCGCCCGTCGACGTATGCGCCGACGATTTCGACCATCCTCAGCCGCAACTATGTCGTCAAGGAGGGGCGCTATCTGCGCCCGACGAATCTCGGCATCGTCGTGACCGAGATGATGGAGGAGTATTTCCGCAATATCGTCGACCTGAAATTCACCGCCAACATGGAGACCGATCTCGACAAGATCGAGGCCGGAACCGTCGCGTGGAAGGACCTGCTGCGCGAGTATTATAAGGACTTTGACGCAAACCTCAACAATGCCGAGATCCAGCTTGAGGGCAAGCACCTCAAGGTGCCGGATGAGGAGTCGGACGAGGTCTGCCCGAACTGCGGGCGCAAGCTCGTGTACAAAAACGGCCGCTTTGGCCGCTTCCTTGCCTGCCCCGGCTACCCGGAGTGCAGCTTCACGATGCCCATTGTGGTCGAGATGCCCGGCAAGTGCCCGGCCTGCGGCGGCCGTCTGCTCAAGCGGACGTCGCGCAAGGGCTTTGCCTACTACGCCTGTGAGCGCGGACATGACTGCCCGGGTCACGGTGAGGGCGAGGGCGGCGAGAACATCCAGGGCTTCATGACGTGGGACGTGCCGACGAAGGACTATTGCCCCGAGTGCGGCAAGACCATGTTCAAGCGCGCCGGCAAGGGCGCCAACAAGCCGTTTTGCATCAACCCCGAATGCCCAAACTATCTGCCGCCGGATAAGCGCGGCTATAAGCGCAAGCCGAAGCCGGCGGACGACGCGGAGACGGCCAAGACCGAGCCCGAGACCGCCGAGGCTGCCGCCGAAAAGAAGCCGCCCGCCAAAAAGCCTGCCGCGAAGAAAGCGGCGGCCAAGAAGCCGGCTGCGAAAAAGCCCGCCGCAAAGAAGCCGGCTGCAAAAAAGACGGCAAAACCTAAGGAAGAAGCATAAGTAGGAAGCATAATTGGAAAGGCGGCCTGATCACGGCCGCCTTTTTTGAGGAGGAACGCTATGACCCCAGTGACCGTGATCGGTGCGGGCCTGGCGGGATGCGAGTGCGCGTGGCAGCTGGCCGGGCGCGGCATCCCGGTGCGCCTGATCGAGATGAAACCCCAGAAAATGTCCCCCGCACACGTATCGGAAAACTTTGCGGAGCTCGTCTGCTCCAACTCGCTGCGCAGCGATGAGCTCACCAATGCCGTCGGTCTGCTCAAGGAGGAGCTGCGGCGGCTCGATTCCGTCGTGCTCGCCAGTGCGGATCATAACCGCGTCGCCGCCGGCGGCGCGCTCGCCGTCGACCGTGAGGCTTTCGCCCGCGAGATCACGGAGCGCGTCTGCGCGCACCCGAACATCGCCGTCGAGCGCGCGGAGGCGACCGCCATCCCCGAGGGCGAGGTCGTCATTGCGACCGGTCCGCTCACGAGTGATGCCATGGCTGCCGAGATCCAGCGCCTGTGCCCGGAGTTCGACCTGCATTTTTATGATGCCGTTGCGCCCATCGTTACGCTTGAGAGCGTGGACATGGACAGCGCCTTTTTCGCCAGCCGCTATGATAAGGGAACGGCGGACTACGTCAACTGCCCCATGGATCAGGCGGAGTATACCGCCTTCGTTCAGGAGCTGCGCACCGCCAAGGAGGCGCCGGTGCACGGCTTTGACGACGGAGCGGTCTTTGAGGGCTGTATGCCGGTCGAGGTCATGGCGCGCCGCGGCGAGGATACGCTGCGCTACGGTCCGCTCAAGCCGGTCGGCCTGCGCGACCCGCGCACCGGAAAGGACAACTATGCCGTCGTGCAGCTGCGGCGCGACAACGCCGAGGGCACGCTGTATAACATCGTCGGCTTTCAGACGCATCTGACGTTCGGCGAGCAAAAGCGCGTCTTTTCCATGATCCCCGCGCTGCGGGAGGCGGAGTTTGTGCGCTACGGCGTCATGCACCGCAACACCTATTTAAATTCCCCGCAGATGCTCGACCGCTACTACCGGCTTCGGAGAGCGCCGCGCATCCGCTTCGCCGGACAGATGACCGGCGTTGAGGGCTATGTGGAGTCGTGCGCGTCCGGCGCGCTCGTCGGCATCGAGACGGCTGCGCAGGTGCTCGGTCTGCCGCCCGTGGATTTCCCGCAGGAGACGGCCATCGGCGCGCTGTCACTGTACATTTCCGGCGGCAGTGTCGGCGATTTTCAACCTATGAACATCAACTTCGGCATCATCACGCCGCTCGACCACCGCGTGCGCGGCAAGCGCAACAAGAATGCGGAGATCTCGGCGCGCAGCCTGCAGATTCTGGACGGGCTGAAACAAAAGGAGGTTTTTCATCTATGAGAATACTTGTGGACGCAATGGGCGGCGACCTTGCCCCGGACGAGATCGTGAAGGGTGCGGTGCACGCGCAGCGGGAGCTGGGCGCGGAGATCGTGCTCGTCGGCCAGCGCGCCGCCATCGAGACCTGCCTGCGCAACGAGCAGGCCGAGCTGGAGATCATTGACGCGAGCGAGGTCATCACCATGGACGATGACCCCAGCACGGCGACCCGCCGCAAGAAGGATGCTTCCATGACGGTCGCACTCAACCTGCTGCGTGACGGCAAGGGCGATGCGGTCGTCTCCGCCGGCAGCACCGGCGCACTGCTCACGGGCGCGACGCTCATCGTCAAGCGCATCCACGGCATCCGCCGCGCGGCGCTTGCCCCCGTACTGCCCAACGGCGACGCGGGCGTCATGCTCATCGATTGTGGCGCGAACGCCGACTGCACACCGGAGTACCTGCTGCAGTTTGCCTATATGGGCAGTTACTATGCCCGCACCATGCTCGGCATCGCGGCGCCGCGTGTCGGTCTGCTCAGCAACGGCACCGAGGACCACAAGGGGGCGCAGCTCCAGCATGAGACCTTCCCGCTGCTCAAGGCGGCGGACGCCGCCGGGCGCATCCGCTTCATCGGCAATGTCGAGGCCTCACAGGTCTTTAACGGCGATGTGGACGTCGTCGTCACCGACGGCTTCACCGGCAACGTCCTGCTCAAGGGCATCGAGGGCAGCATCAAGTACATGACGCGCCAGCTCAAGGGCATCTTCATGAAAAACTTCAAGACCAAAATGGCGGCGCTCGCCATCAAGAACGAGTTCAAGGCGCTCAAGGCATCTCTCGACCCGAACGAGGTCGGCGGCACGGCCATGCTCGGCATCAGCAAGCCCGTCATCAAGGCGCACGGCTCGTCGGATGCGCGCGCGATCTATAACGCCATCCGTCAGGCGATCTCGTTTGTCGACTCCGGCATCATCGACGACATTACGGCCAACATTTCCTATATGCGCGTGGACAAGCAAGCGGAAAAGGAGCTGGGCTGATGGAGGCGCTGGAGGCTCGTCTGGGCTATACATTCCGTGACCGGTCGCTGCTGGAGAATGCGCTCATGCACAGCTCTTACGCCAATGAAAACCGTGCGCGCGGCTATACCAGCAACGAGCGGCTCGAGTTTCTGGGTGACTCCGTGCTCGGCATGGTCACGGCGACACGGCTCTACCGGCTCTACCCGGATATGCCGGAGGGGAAGATGAGCCGGCTGCGCGCCGAGCTCGTGTGCGAGCAGGCACTGCACGGCGTGGCGTGCACGCTGCATCTGGGCGATTATATCCGCCTTGGCCACGGGGAGGAGCGCAGCGGCGGACGCGAGCGCCCGTCCATCCTCGCCGATGCGGTAGAGGCGGTCATCGCCGCCATGTACCTCGACGGCGGGCTGGAGCCTGCGCAGCGCTTTATCCTCGCGCACATCCTTAACGGTCTGGCCGAGGGGGAGATCCACCACGTCGCAGACTATAAGACCGAGCTGCAGGAGCGCGTGCAGCGCCGCGCCGGACAGACGCTCTCTTATACCGTCTGCGCCGAGAGCGGTCCGGACCACAACAAGACGTTCACCATGGCCGTGCTGCTCAACGGCAGCGAGATCGGCCGCGGCACAGGGCGCACCAAAAAGGAGGCGGAGCAGTCCGCCGCCCGCTGCGCGCTCGAAACGCTGAGCGAATAACGGCAAACAGCCGCCTGCAAAAACAGGCGGCTGTTTTTTCATATCTGAAAAAATGCGCTCCTGCCGTTGCAAAATGGCGTTTTTGGCGGTATACTTTACTTTGTATTATTTTCATTTGAGATACCGGCGGCGCCCCTGCGCGGGGCTTTGCCGGGTATGCGAGGGATTTTGTGTACTTAAAAGCATTGGAGATTCAGGGCTTCAAGTCCTTTCCGGACAAGACGCGCCTGAATTTTGACCAGGAGATCACGGCGATCGTCGGTCCGAACGGGAGCGGCAAGTCGAACATATCGGATGCCATCCTGTGGGTCATGGGCGAGCAGCGCACGAAGACGCTGCGCGGCGGCAAGATGGAGGACGTCATCTTCGGCGGCACGGAAAAGCGCAGCCCCATGGGCTTTGCACAGGTGTCGCTCATTCTCGATAACAGCACCGGTATCTTCGACACCGAAAACACCGAGGTCATGATCACCCGCCGCTATTACCGCAGCGGCGAGAGCGAATATTCCATCAACCGCGAGCCTTGCCGCCTGCGCGACATCAACGAGCTGCTTATGGACACCGGTCTCGGCCGCGACGGGTACTCGATCATCGGGCAGGGGCGCATTGCAGAGATCGTCTCCGGCAAGAGCAACGAGCGCCGCGAGATCTTTGAGGAGGCGGCCGGCATCTCGCGCTACCGCTACCGCAAGGAGGAGTCGGAGCGCAAGCTTGCCCGCACGGAGGAAAACCTTCTGCGCATCAACGACAAGGTCGATGAGCTGGAGCTGCAGGTCGAGCCCCTGCGCAAGCAGGCCGAGACGGCAAAAAAATATCTGCACCTGCGCGACGAGCTCAAGAGCGCCGAGGTCTCCGTCTGGATGGAGACGCTCGACCGGCTGCACGCGCAGGCCGAGACCGTGAACCACGACTATCAGACCGCGAAGGAAAACCTTGCCGGCGCGCAGCGCGAGCTTGAGCAGCTCTATGCGGCGTCGGAGAACATCGCGCAGAAAATGCGCGAGAAGGATCTGGAGTCCGAGCGCACGCGCGAGCAGATATCCGAGGCGGAGAGCGCTGCCGCCGAGTGCGAGAGCGCCGCGGCTGTGGTGCGCACGAACCTGCAAAACAGCGCCGACAGCATCGCGCGTCTGCGCGTGGAGGTGTCCGAGCAGGCGGATCGCGCCAGCGCTCTGCAGGCGCAGATCGACGCGCAGCAGCAGCGTTTGGAGCAGATCGAGCGCGAAAAGGCGCAGCACGCGCAGCAGATCGACGCCGTGCTCGAGGACATCGAGCGCAACGCCGCATCCTCCGGCGAGGCCGAGCGTGCGTATACGGAGCTGCTTGCCCGGGAGAGTGCGCAGAGCAGCGCGCTGGCCGAGTGCCGCACACGCATCACGCTCCTGGCCGACAAATCGCAGGAGCTGCTCGATCAGGAAAACGCCATTGTCACCGCCGCTGCGGAGGCGGCCGAGCGTCTGGCCGCGCTCGAGGCGCAGGCGCAGGAAAAGCAGACCGCGCAGCAGCAGGCGCAGTCCGCATGCGACGCGCTGCGCACGCAGCAGAGAGAAAAAACACAGCATCTTTCCGCCTGTGAGCAGGCGCTGGCAAAGCGGCAGGAGCGGCTGTCCGGTCTGACGGTCGACCTGCGCAGCACCGAATCGCGCATCCGTATGCTCACCGAGATGGAAAAGGACTTTGAGGGCTACAACCGTGCGGTCAAGGCCGTCATGCACGCGGCCGAAAAGGGGACGCTGCGCGGCGTGCGCGGTCCGGTGGCAAACCTCATCAAGACCGGCGACCGCTATGCCCTCGCCATTGAGACGGCGCTCGGCGCGGCGGCGCAGAACATCGTCGTCGAGACACAGAGCTGCGGCGCACAGGCCATCGAGCTGCTGCGCCGGCGCGATACCGGCCGTGCGACATTCCTGCCGCTCGATACCATCCGACCCATGCACTTAAACAGCGTGCCGGATCAGGAACCGGGCTATGTCGGCGTGGCCGACACGCTCGTCACCTGCGCGGCCGCTTACCGCGATATCGTCAGCAATCTCCTCGGCCGCACCGTCGTCGCCGAGACGATGAAAGACGCCATTGCTATCTCCAGGCGCTATGACCACCGCTACCGCATCGTCACGCTTGACGGGCAGCTCGTCAACGCCGGCGGCTCGCTCACCGGCGGCAGCGCCGCCAAGGGCAGCGGCATCCTGTCGCGTGCCAACGAGCTCAAGCGTCTGCGTGAGACGCTGGACGCGCTCACGCTCGAAAAGCAGCAGTGCGCGCTTGAGCTCGAGGATGCGCAGGCGGCGCTCGATGCGGCGCACGCACAGCTCGACACCGCACAGGCACAGCTGGAGCAGGCGGTCGAGACACTGCACAGGGCGCAGAGCGAGGCGGCACAGGTCGTGCTGCTCCAAAACGCCGCACAGGAGACCATTGCGGGGCAAAATGCGTCCATTGACGCCTGCCGCGCGCAGCAAAAGACGAATCAGGAGCGCATCGCCGCTGCCCGCGCCGATGCAGCCTCGGCGGAGGAGACGCTTGCACAGCTTCGCGCCGAACGCGATCAGAGCGAGCTCGGCCGCGGTGCGTTTGACCGCCGCCGGCAGGAGCTGGCCGACCGGCTGGCCGGGCTGCGGGCGGAGACGGCGTCGCTCGAGGCTGAGCGCGAGACCATCCTGCGCACCACGCAGCAGATCCATGAGCTGTTCGAGGAGATGGCCGGTGACCGCAAGGCGCGCCTTGACCAGATCGCGCAGGCGGAGACCGGTACGCAGCAGCTGCAGCAGACGCTGCAAATGCACGAGCGCCGTCTGGCTGAATTGCGCCAGCGCGCCGAGACGCTGCGCGGTGAGCTCGCCGCGTGCAGCAGCCGCAAGCTGGAGCTGGAGGGACAGCGCACACGCACCGACCGCGATGCGCAGGCGCGCAACCGCGACCTGCTGGATATGCAGGGGCTCGTGTCGCGCTTTGAGCAGAAAAAACTCTCGGCCGACATGGAGGAAAAGCAGATCCTCGACAAGCTCTGGGACAATTATGAGCTCAGCCGCACGGCGGCCGAGGCGCTGCGCCAGCCGATCGAGAACATGACCAAGGCCAGCCGCCGCATCGCCGAGCTACGCCGCGGTATCGGCGCACTGGGCACGCCGAACCTCGGCGCGATCGACGAATTCACGCGCGTGAACACGCGCTACACTTTCCTCACCGGTCAGCGGGACGATATTCTCAAGGCCAAGCGTGAGCTCACCGGCATCATCGCCGATGTGACGGGGGAGATGGAGGGCATCTTCACCACGCAGTTTCAGGCGATCGATCAGGCGTTCCGCCAGACCTTCCTGGAGCTCTTCGGCGGCGGCAAGGCGGCGCTCGTGCTCGAGGATCCGGAGCACGTGCTCGACAGCGGCATCGAGATCAAGGTGCAGCCGCCCGGTAAGGCGCTCTCAACGCTGAGCCTGATGTCCGGCGGCGAGATGGCGTTTGTGGCCATCGCGCTCTACTTTGCTATTTTGAAGGTGCGTCCGACGCCGTTTTGCGTCATGGACGAGATCGAAGCTGCGCTCGACGAGGCGAACGTCACGCGCTACGTGCAGTATATGCGCCGCCTCGCCAAGAGCACGCAGTTTCTCGTCATCACGCACCGCCGCGGCACCATGGAGGAGGCCGACCACCTGTTCGGCGTGACCATGCAGGAAAAAGGCGTGTCGCGCATCATCGAGCTCTCGCTGGATGAAGCGGCTAAAACCATATCGTAACGGAGAAGATAATCTATGGGATTTTTTGATAAGATCAAACAGGGTCTGACCAAGACCAAGACAAAAATGGACGCCCAGCTGACCGGCATCTTTGCCGCCTATGCGCCGGGCGATGAGGAATTTTTCGAGGACCTTGAGGAGACGCTCATCCTTGCCGACACCGGCGTTGAGACGACGACCAAGGCCATCGCGCAGCTGCGCAAGGCCATCGAGCTCAAAAAGCTGACCACCGGCGCGGAGGTGAAAAAGGAGTTCGTGCAGATCCTCACGCGCATCCTCAAGGTGCAGGACACCATGCTCCTGCTCACGACGCAGCCGTCGGTCGTGCTCGTCGTCGGCGTCAACGGCGTCGGCAAGACGACGACGATCGGCAAGCTCGCTTCCCAGCTCAAGAAGGAGGGCAACCGTGTGCTCCTGTCCGCCGCGGACACGTTCCGCGCAGCGGCCGCCGACCAGCTCACCGTCTGGGCGCAGCGCGCCGGCGTGGAGATTGTAAAGCACGAGGAGGGCTCTGACCCCGCCGCCGTGGTGTTCGACTCCATTCAGGCGGCAAAGGCGCGCGGCGTGGATGTCGTCATCATCGACACCGCCGGCCGTCTGCACAACAAGGCAAACCTCATGAACGAGCTCAATAAGATCACCCGCGTCATCCGCCGCGAGCTGCCGGAGGCCGACATTGAAACGCTCATGGTGCTCGATGCCACGACCGGTCAGAACGGTCTCATTCAGGCCAAGCAGTTTCTCGACACGGCGGATCTCACCGGTATCGTGCTCACGAAGCTCGATGGCACGGCCAAGGGCGGAATCGTCTTTGCGATCGCAAACGACCTGCAGCTTCCGGTGAAATATGTCGGCGTCGGCGAGCAGATCGACGACCTGCTGGAGTTCAAACCTGCGGAATTTGTGGAGGCGCTGCTGTCATGATCCTTGCAAGCAATAATGCACATAAGCTCGATGAGTTTCGCGCCATCTTTGCCGACATGGGCATCGAGATCGTTCCGCAGAGCGCGGCCGGCTGCGACTTTGAGGTCGACGAGACAGGCGAGACCTTCGAGGAAAACGCCTATCTGAAGGCCATCGCCGTGACCCGTGCGACGGGGCAGGCCGCCATCGCGGACGACTCCGGCCTCGAGGTCGATGCGCTCGGTGGTGCGCCCGGCGTGCACTCGGCGCGCTATACCGGCCGGCACGATGATACGGACGCCGCGCGCAACGACCTTTTGCTGCACAACCTCGGCGCACGCACCGACCGCACGGCGCGGTTCGTGTCGTGCATCTGCTGCACATTCCCGAACGGCGACGTGCTGCGCGCACGCGGCACGTGTGAGGGCAGCATCCTGTTTGCCCCGCGCGGGGAAAACGGCTTCGGCTATGACCCGCTGTTTCTGCCGGATGGCTACGACTGTTCCATGGCGGAGCTGCGCCCGGAAGAGAAAAACGCCATTTCCCACCGCGGAAATGCGCTCAAAATCCTGAAAGAAGAATTGAGGAATTACTATGCTGACAAGTAAACAGCGCGCCCAGCTGCGCGGTCTGGCCGCGACGGAGGATACCATCGTCCACATTGGCAAGGGCGGCATCACCGACAACATCGTCACCCAGATGAACGACGCGCTCAAGGCGCGCGAGCTCGTCAAGGGGCGCGTGCTCGAAAATTCGCTCCTGACCGCGCGCGAGGCGTGCGACCAGCTCGCCGCGACCTGCCGCGCGGAACCTGTGCAGGTCATCGGCTCGAAATTCGTGCTCTATAAGCGCAACGAGCAAAAGCCGAAGATCGAGCTCGTGAAAAAGGCGAAGAAATGAAGATCTGCATCTATGGCGGCAGCTTTAACCCGCCGCACCTCGGCCATACGGCGGCGCTGCGCGCCGTGCGCGCGGCAATCGAGCCGGATGTGACGCTCGTCATTCCAGACCGTATCCCGCCGCACAAGGAGCTCACACCGGGCAGCCCGGAGCCGTCGGAGCGCCTGCTTATGACGATGCTGGCCTTTTCCTCCGAACCGGGGGTGGAGGTCTCCGACATGGAGCTGCACCGCTCCGGCAAGAGCTACACGGTCGACACCGTGCGCGAGCTGCGCGACTGCAATCCGGACGCGGAGCTGTACCTCGTCGTCGGCACGGATATGCTCACGACGTTTGAGCAGTGGCACGATTACCGTCAGCTGCTCGCGCAGGTCACGCTCGTCGCGCTCGCACGCACAAGCGATGAGCACGCCGAGGTGGAGCGCTTCAGTGCCTATCTGCGCGAGACGTACGGTGCGCGTGTTATCGCGCTGCCGGCAGAGCCAATCCCGGTCACGAGCACGGACGTGCGCCGCCTGCTGCCGCAGCGGCGCGGCAGCGAGTATCTCGCCCCCGATGTGTACGCGCACATCATCCAGCAGCGGCTCTATGGCGCAAAGCCCGATCTCAACTGGCTGCGCGAACAGGCATATCCCATGCTCAAGCCGCGGCGCATCTCCCATGTCTGGGGCTGCGAGCACGAGGCGCGCCGCCTTGCCGAGCGCTGGGGCTGCGACCCGGATGCTGCTGCCGAAGCCGGAATTTTACACGATTGCACGAAAAAATTCGAGCTATCTGACCAATTGCTATTGTCTGATAAATATGGTATCATAAACGACACGGTCGAAACGGCCAACACCAAGCTGCTGCACGCAAAAACCGGCGCTGCCGTGGCGCGGGTTCGTTTCGGTGTACCACCTGAGATAGAAAATGCCATCCGCTGGCACACGACGGGAAAACCCGATATGACCACGCTCGAAAAGGTCCTGTATATGGCCGACTACATCGAGCCTGCACGGGATTTTGACGGCGTGGACGAGCTGCGGCGCCTTGCTTACATCGATCTGGACGCGGCCATGGTACTCGGTCTGCAAATGAGCCTCGAGGATCTGCGCGCCGGCGGCATTACGCCGCACGAGAACACGGTGCAGGCATTAAACTGGTATCAAGGCAGGGGAAAAGAATATGAAAAGACGACAGAATGACGGCCGCTATCCGGATGACTATGCCGGCTATCAAAACGCGGGCTATGACGATGGATATGACGACGGCAGCGGCTTTCAGGACGACCCGTTTTCCGAGACGTCCGCCGCGGCCAATCACCGCGTGAAGGCGCAGCAGGCACAGGATAAGCGCCGGAAGAAGAAAAAAGTGCGCATTGCGATCATCGTGGTCGTTGTGCTGGCGCTGCTCGTGGGTGAGTTTATCGTACTGATGGATCACTGGGTCAGCCCGCCGAGCCTCAGCGGCGGCCTGAGCGACGGCAACCCCGACGACGGCATTACCACCAATACCGAGGGACGCAAGAAGGGCTGCTATACCTTCCTGATCGCGGGCAAGGACCGCGCGGCCGGCCTGACGGATACGGTGCTCGTCGGTATGCTCGATACGGAGAACAAATCTCTGAAATTCGTCAGCATTCCGCGTGACACGGCGGTGAACGTGGCCTACCGGCCCAAGAAAATGAATCAGTACTATGCCGCAGCCGAAAACAACGGCAGAGACGGTGTGGAGGCAATGCTTGCCGGCGTGGAGAAGCTCCTCGGCTACCGGGTCGACAGCTATGCGATCTTTGATGTCGAGGTGTTTGTCGAGCTCATCGACGCCATGGGCGGCATCGACTTTGACGTCCCCGTGGATATGGACTATGAGGACTGGGGGCAGGATCTGTCTATCCATGTGAGCAAGGGGTATCAGCACCTTGACGGCTATGAGGCCATGGGCGTGTTCCGCTTCCGCAATTCCTATGCCAACGGCGACATCGGCCGCATTGACGTGCAGCACCAAATGCTCAAGGCCATGACGAGTCAGTTTTTGAAGCTGCACAATATTCCGAATCTCAGCAAGCTTATTGATATCTATGAAAAGGAAGTCATCACGAATCTGTCTGCCGGCAACGTGATGTTCTACGTCAAGGAGTTTTTGAAGCTCGATGAGAGCGCCATTGGGTTTGAAACGATCCCGGCCAACTACAACGGCGTGAAAAACGGCATGTCCTATGTGTTTATCCACGTGGACGAATGGCTGGAGTATCTCAACACATGGCTCAACCCGTATACAACGGAGATCACGGCCGCGAATGTGGACATTCTTTATGAGTCCAACGGGCAGGTCGTGGCCACCTCCGGCACGGTTCAGGGGCCGAACAAATGGTAACGAAAAGGAAGGATGTTTGCTTATGATGCCTGCTAACGAGCTCGCCGCGGTCATTGTCAAGGCACTGGACGCGAAAAAGGGCGAGAATATTCAGCTGCTCAAAACCCGCGACCTGACGACGCTGGCGGACTATTTCGTCATCTGCACGGCCGGCTCTTCGACCCACGTCAAGACGCTGACCGACGCCGTGGAAGCGGCGGCGGATGCGGTGGATGAACCGGTCCTGCGCCGTGAGGGACACCGCAGCGGCAGCTGGGTGCTGCTCGACTACGGCTGCGTGATCGTGCACGTGTTTCAGGATGAAGCGCGCAAGTTCTACGATCTGGAGCGCCTGTGGAGCGATGCCGAGGTCATTGACATCACCGGCATGCGCGCCTGAGCCCACAGTAACCGTTCGGGGCGGTCATCACGCCGCCCCGCTTACCAGTTTTTGATTTTTTCAGAGAGAAGTGAACGCTATGAAGTATGATTTTCAGGCAATCGAGAAAAAATGGCAGGCGCGCTGGGAGACGGAAAAGCCGTTCGCGGCCGTCACCGGTGATCCGCGCCCGAAGTTTTACGGGCTGATCGAGTTCCCGTATCCCTCCGGACAGGGGCTGCACGTCGGCCATCCGCGCCCGTTCACGGCGATGGACATCATCTGCCGCAAGCGCCGGATGCAGGGCTACAATGTCCTGTTCCCGATCGGATTTGATGCGTTCGGTCTGCCGACCGAGAACTATGCCATCAAAAACCATATCCATCCTGCCATTGTCACGAAAAACAACATTGCAAACTTCACCAAGCAGCTCAAGATGCTTGGCTACAGCTTTGACTGGGACCGCGCGGTCGACACGACCGACCCGTCCTACTATAAGTGGACGCAGTGGATCTTCCTGCAGATGTTCAAGCACGGTCTGGCCTATAAGACCACCATGCCGGTCAACTGGTGCACGAGCTGCAAGTGCGTGCTGGCAAACGAAGAGGTCGTCAACGGCGTCTGCGAGCGCTGCGGCAGCGAGGTCGTGCGCAAGGAGAAGAGCCAGTGGATGCTCGCCATCACGAAGTATGCCCAGCGCCTGATCGACGATCTGGATGATGTGGATTACATCGAGCGCGTCAAGACCCAGCAGCGCAACTGGATCGGCCGCTCCACCGGTGCCGAGATCACGTTCAAGACCAACATCGGCGACGATATCACGGTCTACACCACCCGTGCCGACACGCTCTTCGGCACGACGTACATGGTCATCTCGCCCGAGCACCCGCTGCTCAAGCAGTGGCAGCCGCACATCGCCAACTGGGACGCTGTCGCCGCCTATCAGGAAGAGGCTGCGCACAAGTCTGATTTCGAGCGCGGCGAGCTCAACAAGGAAAAGACCGGCGTCCGTCTCGAGGGTATTGAGGTCATGAACCCCGTGACGCACAAGGCGCTGCCCATGTTTGTTTCCGACTACGTCCTCATGGGCTATGGCACCGGCATCGTCATGGGCGTTCCGGGCCACGACCAGCGCGACTGGGAGTTTGCCACGAAGTTCGGCCTGCCGATCGTCGAGGTCGTCGCCGGCGGCGACGTGACAAAGGAGGCCTTTGTCGCCAAGGACGACAGCGCCGTCATGGTCAACTCCGGCTTCCTCAACGGCATGACCGTCAAAGAAGCCATCCCCGCCATGAAGAAGTACGTCGTGGAGCAGGGGATCGGCAAGGAGCAGGTCAACTACAAGCTGCGTGACTGGGTCTTCAGCCGTCAGCGTTACTGGGGCGAGCCGATCCCGCTGGTCAACTGCCCAAAGTGCGGCTGGGTGCCGATCCCGGAGGATCAGCTTCCGCTCGTGCTGCCGCAGGTGGACAGCTATGAGCCCACCGATGACGGCGAGAGCCCGCTGAGCAAGATGACCGACTGGGTCAACACCACCTGCCCGCAGTGCGGCGGTCCCGCCAAGCGTGAGACCGACACCATGCCGCAGTGGGCCGGCTCGAGCTGGTACTTCCTGCGCTACATGGATCCGCACAACGACAAGGCGCTCGCCTCCAAGGAGGCTCTGGACTACTGGAGCCCGGTCGACTGGTACAACGGCGGCATGGAGCACACGACGCTCCACCTGCTCTATAGCCGCTTCTGGCATAAGTTCCTGTATGACATCGGCGTCGTGCCGACCAAGGAGCCGTATCAGAAGCGTACCAGCCACGGTATGATCCTCGGTGAGGGCGGAGAGAAGATGTCGAAGTCCCGCGGCAACGTCGTCAATCCCAACGACATCGTCGATCAGTACGGCGCGGATACCATGCGTCTGCACATCATGTTCATCGGCGACTTTGAGAAGGCCGTCTCCTGGTCCAACGAGGCCGTCAAGGGCTCGAAGCGCTTCCTTGACCGCGTCTGGAATCTCAGCGAGAGCTGCACGGACGATCCGGAGATCTCGGCCAAGAACGAGCCGATCATCCACAAGACCGTCAAGAAGGTCACCGAGGACATCGACGAGCTGAAGATGAACACCGCCATTGCGGCCATGATGAGCATGGCCAATGAGTTTGCGTCCAACGGCTGCACGAAGGGCGATATGGAGCAGCTGCTGCTCCTGCTCAGCCCGTTTGCGCCGCACATCGTCGAGGAGATCTGGGAGCGGCTCGGCTTTGCCGCCAAGTACGGCAAAATGTGCTGCCAGTGCGACTGGCCGACGTATGACGAGGCCAAGACCGTCGACACGACCGTCACCATGGCCGTGCAGGTGCTCGGCAAGCTCAAGGGCACCGTCACCGTGCCGAAGGACAGCGACCAGCAGACCGTTGTCGACGCTGCCATGGCGCTCGACAAGGTGCAGCGCCAGATGGACGGTATGCAGATCGTCAAGGTCATTCACGTTCCGAACAAATTGGTCAATTTGATTTTGAAGCCGAAGGCATAACTTCATCTTGACATTCGGCGTGATAGCAATTATAATGTTAACGCTAAAGCCATGCATGATGGCCCTTGAAGCGCCGCAAGGCGTATTTGGAGGGAGGGAATAAAATGTCTGAAATCTACGTCAAGGAGAATGAGTCTCTGGACAACGCGCTCAAGAGATTTAAGCGCAGCTGTGCCAAGGCCGGCGTCATGTCCGATCTGCGCCGCAAGGAGTACTACCAGAGCCCCAGCGTGCGTCGCCGCAAAAAGTCGGAGGCTGCTCGTAAGAACAAGAACAAGCGCTACTACTAAGTCATAAAAATCCTGCATCCTCGGATGCAGGATTTTTTCTTTTTTGGTCTCAGGCTTCCGGTGCGTATACCGGCAGGTCGACATACGTCGGCGCGTGCGCCAGCGCCGGGATGAGCACGCCGACGGCGTCCGCCATACGCAGCTTGAGCGTGGATGTGTTGATGCACGGGTGGCAGCAGAGGTACGCGTCGTCCAGCAGGTCACGGTCGATGAGCAGCCGCACGCGCGCATCGCGGTCGTTCATCAGACCTAGCACGCTCACAGAGCCGGGCGTGATATCCAGAAGCTCGAGCATATGCTCCGGGGAGGCAAACGACAGCCGCGCGCTGCCGATCTGGTGCGAGAGATCCTTTGTGCGAAACGGCTTATGTCCCGGCATCAGCAGCAGGTAAAACGCCGTCTGCTGCCGGTTCGTGAGAAAGAGGTTCTTGCAGATCCCCGCACCCAGCACCTGCTCCACGGCGGCGCAGGCCTCGATCGTGTCGGCAGCATCGTGATCGACGCGATCATAGCTCAGCCCCAGACGGTCGAGCAGGTCGTAGCAGCGCAGCTCCTTGTCGAGCCGGTTCGTGTCCTCGGCCCGGCCGTGATATACGGTTTGGTCAACAAACATGGTGTCACTCCTTGAAAAGCAGTCTGCCGCTATTATAGCGGCTTTGCACTGCAGGTTCAAGTCCCGCGCAGACGGTTGACACATCGGGTCAAAATGAGTACAATATATGCTGTGAAATTGTGCAGAAAGGGATTTTTCATGGCCTATCAGCTCATCGCCGTCGATATGGACGGTACGTTGCTCAACTCAAAAAAAGAGATCACGCCGCGCACGGCCGCCGCTGTGACGCAGGCGCTTGCGCGCGGATACCATGTCGTTATGGCGACCGGACGCTGCTACCGGCAGATCGCGCCGTATATGCGCCGGTTCCCGGCCATGCGCTATGCCATCACGTCCAGCGGCGCGGCCGTGGCTGACTGTATGGAAAACCGCATCATCTCGTCACAGAACATCGCTGCCGATACGGCGGCGGGTGTTATGCGCGCGTTTGTCGGGCTTGACGGCTTTCCGATCATCTTTTCCAACGGCGAGGCCCTCTATCGTCCGGAGCTGCTCAATGACCCGCAGCGTTTCGGCATGGACGCCTATGTGGATAATTTCAAGGCCAACGGCACGGCTGCCAAGGAGATGGAGCGCAGCTTCCTTGCCGCGCCTTACCCGGTCGAGAAGCTCGACTTTTACTTTACGGACGCGGCCGAGCGCGCCAAGTTTCTCGCGCGTGTGCAGGGTGCGCCCGCATGGGTCGTCCCGTGTGAGAGCGCGGGCGTGGAGGTCAATGCCACCGGCGTTGACAAGGGCAGCGGCCTGCAGGCGCTGTGCCGGTGCCTGAACATCCCGGTCAGCGCGGCGATCGCCATCGGCGACTCGGAAAACGACTGCCCGATGCTGCGCGACGCGGGGCTGCCGCTCGCTATGGGCAACGCCATTGACGATGTGAAGGCGGCGTCGGAGTATATCATGCCCGACTGCGACCATGACGGTGTGGCCGAGGCCATTGAACGCTTTCTGCTCGCGCAGCGTTGACCCGCCGCGCGAAGCGTTGTATGATAAAGCGTGGCCGTTTACGGCCGGATTTTATAGGAGGTGGAGTTCATGGATAACATTCAGCAGCTCAAAAAGTGGATCGAAGACAGTGACCGGATCGTGTTTTTCGGCGGCGCCGGTGTCTCAACCGAGAGCGGCATTCCGGATTTTCGCAGTGTGGACGGCCTCTATAACCAGAAGTATGACTATCCGCCCGAGACGATCCTGAGTCACTCGTTTTTCATGGCGCATCCGGAAGAATACTATAAATTCCATCGGGACAAGCTCGTCGTGGACGGCGCCAAGCCCAACCGTGCGCATCTGCGCCTTGCCGAGCTGGAGCGCGAGGGGAAGCTGCAGGCCGTCATCACGCAGAATATCGACGGGCTGCATCAGGCGGCCGGGAGCAAGAATGTGCTCGAGCTGCACGGCAGCATCCACCGCTGCTACTGTATGCGCTGCGGCCGGCCGTACCCGGCGGAGCGTGTCAACCACGGCACCGGCGTGCCGCACTGTGACTGCGGCGGCATCATCCGGCCGGACATCGTGTTTTATGAGGAATGTCTGGATGAGGACGTTCTGTCCAAGTCCATCCGCTATATCCGCGAGGCGGAGGTGCTCATCGTCGGCGGTACGTCGCTGGCCGTGTACCCCGCGGCGGGACTTTTGAATTACTATTCCGGGCATAAGCTGGTGCTCATCAACCGCAGCGCCACGCCGTATGACGCGCAGGCGGATCTCATCATCCATGAGAAGATTGGCAAAGTCTTTGCTCAGGTATAACGGAGGAAACAGGTTTTCATGCGAATTGATGTAATGGGCGTCGGGTTTGACAGCCTGACGATGGATGAAGCGGTCGCGCGTGCGCGTGACCTGATGGCGGAGCGGCGCGCGGCCTATGTAGTTACGCCGAACCCCGAGATCGTGATGCTCTGCCGCGAGGATGCGGCAGCCATGCAGGCCGTGCAGAATGCGGATCTCGTGCTGCCCGACGGTATCGGCGTGATCTACGGCGCGAAGATCCTCGGCACACCGCTGCGCGCGAAGCTGCCGGGCATCGACTTTGCCGCGGCGCTGATGACGCAGATGGGCCGCGAGGGCAAGAGCGTGTTTTTGCTCGGCGCGAAGCCCGGCGTCGCCGACGCTGCGGGCGAGAAGCTGCGCGAGCGGTTTCCCGGTCTCGTCATCGCCGGCACGAACGACGGCTATTTTCAGGATGATGATCCCGTTGTGGAGAAGATCAATGCCGTGCAGCCGGATCTGCTGCTCGTATGCCTCGGCGCACCGAAGCAGGAGCTGTGGATGCAGCGCAACGCCCCGCGTCTGCGCGTTGGTCTTATGGCGGGTCTCGGCGGCAGTCTGGACGTGTTTGCCGGCAACGTCAAGCGCGCACCGAAGTTTTTCCAGAAGCTCGGTCTCGAGTGGTTTTACCGGCTCATCAAAGAGCCGAAGCGCATCGGCCGCATGATGAAATTGCCGAAATTCCTGTTTGCGGCCATCGGCCGCAGGCTGCGGGGGAAGAAACACCATGGCGAAGGGTAAACTGATCGTATTGGAGGGCATCGACGGCAGCGGAAAGTCCGCGCAGTACCGTCGCCTGTGCGCGCGTTTTGACGAGGCGGGCATGGCCTACCATCATATTGTGTTCCCGCGCTACGACCAGGAATCGTCGGCACTGATCCGGATGTACCTCAACGGCGCGTTCGGTACGCACCCGTCGGACGTCAACGCTTATGCCGCGTCCACGTTTTTCGCGGTCGACCGCTATGCGTCCTACCGCACCGACTGGGGAGAGATCTATGAAAACGGTGGACTGATCCTCTCCGACCGCTACACGACTTCCAACGCCATCCATCAGGGCTCGAAGCTGCCTGAGGCGGAGCTGCCGGCCTTCTTTGACTGGCTGTACGATCTCGAGTACGGCAAGATGGGTCTGCCGCGCCCGGATCTGGTGCTCTATCTGGACGTGGACCTGCCGACCTCGCTCAAGCGGATGCAGCACCGACAGGAAAAACTCAACACCAAGGCCGATATCCATGAGCAGGATGAGGCGTATCTGGAAAACTGTCTGCGCATCGGCCGCCTTGCCGCTGCGCATTACGGCTGGACGGTCGTGCCGTTTATGAAAGACGGCGCAGAGCGTGCGCTCGAGGAAAAGCACGAGGAGATCTTCTCGATCATCCGCAGCGCCCTATGAGCATTTCCGAGGAAAAGTCCGCCCTGCGTCAGGCACTGCGCCGGCGGCTTGCGCAGAGCGATCCCGCGGACAATGCCGCGTGCGACGTTGCGATTACGATACAGGTGCTCGCACTGCCGGAGTTTCAGGCAGCGGAGCGGATCTTTGCCTATTGCAGCGTCGTGCCGGAGGTGGACACGCACGCCATTCTCGCGCAGGCGCGCCGCCGCGGGAAAACGGTGGCGCTTCCGGTCCCGGAGGCCGGCGGGCAGATGTACTTCGCGCGCTATGACGGCGCGCTCGTGCCCGGACGCTACGGCATCCCGCAGCCGCCGCGCAGCGCACCGGTGCTGCAGCCGCAGCCCGGCGATCTGATGCTTGTCCCGGCGCTCGCCTATGACCGCGCGGGGCGGCGTCTCGGCCGCGGCGGCGGGTACTATGACCGCTGTCTCGCGCAGCTTGACTGCTGCGCTGTGGGGCTCATCCGTGCGGAATTTTTGCTCGACGCGCTGCCGACGGCGTGGAACGATATGCCGGTCGCGGCCGTCGTAACTGAGCAGGGCATTTTGCGCCCGCAGGAAAAACCGGGGCTCCCGGAGGAGCCCCGATCCCTCAGCGGCTGTTAGCAGCCGCAGCCGCAGCTGTTGTTGTTCTCGCAGCCGCAGTTGCCCCAGCTGCCGCCGCCGCAGCAGAAGAGCAGGATCAGAATGAGGATGATCCACAGACAGCTGTTGTTATTATTTGCGCAGCACATAACCAAAACCCTTTCTCCGCGCAACGGATTTTTGCGCAGCCAGACCCCGCGCGGTGCATGGATCTGACGCGAAGTTTTCCGGCAGGACCGGACAAACGGCGCCGTTTCCGTCCGTCGCCTTATCTTATGCCCCAGGGGGAAAGGGGGTTCCTGCGCCGTGAGGCCGCAGGGACGCATTCCAAGTTGACAGGGAGATCAAGCCATGGCCGATCATTTTAAGAACTTTGATGAGCTGTTTCGTGACGAACGAGAGCCATCCCGCCCGCAGCGCCCACCGCAGCGTCCGGCACAGCCCGCCCGCCGTCGTCCGCAGCAGCAGGAGGGACAGCCGCGCGCTGCCCGCCCGCGCCCGGTACAGCAGCACGCGGCGCGCCCGCAGCCGGAGCAGCCGCATGTCCAGCACCGCACGGAGCGCCCCGCCCGCCCGCAGCCGGAGCAGCCGCATGTCCGGCACCGCACGGAGCGGCCTGCTCGCCCGCAGCCGGAGCAGCCGCATGTCCAGCACCGCACGGAGCGGCCTGCTCGCCCGCAGCCGGAGCAGACACACGCCGTGCACCGTCAGCCGGCGCCCCGCCATGAGCCAACGCAGGAGCCGGAGGTGCAGCAGCGCGCCGGACGCAGCGGCTGCCTCGGCGGCCTGATCTATTTTGCCTTCGTCGTCAGCATCAGCATTATCCTCGCCTGTGTCGGCTGGATGGCGGCGTCGGACGTGCTCGCGCTCAACAAAGAGCCGGTCACGGCGACGGTCACACTCGACAAGGCGGAGTTTCAGGACGTCACCATCTCCTACACGGACTCTGAGGGCAACGCCAAGGAGCGTGCCGGCCATCAGGTCAGCGTCGGCTACGTGGCAAAGCAGCTCAAGGACGCCGGTATCATCAAGTACAAGGGCCTCTTCCAGCTCTACTGCAGCGTCTCACACGCAAAGACAAAGATCGATCCCGGCACGTATGAGCTGAGTACGAACTACGACTACCGCGCGCTCGTCAAGAAGATGCAGGTCGGCTCCGGCGCAATGGTCACGACCAAGGTCACCATCCCCGAGGGCTATACGATGGAGCAGATCTTCCGCAAGCTTGAGGACGAAAACGTCTGCTCGTACGATGACCTCATGGACGCCGCCGCGAACTATTCCTACAACTACTCGTTCCTCGACCAGAGCATGCAGGGGGACGCCAAGCGCCTGGAGGGCTTCCTGTTCCCGGATACGTATGAGTTCTATCAGGGCATGCAGGCCTCGAGCGCCATCAACAAATTCCTTGAGAACTTCCACAACCGCATCACGGCCGAAATGCTCGAAAAGGCGGATGAGCGCGGCATGTCCATGCAGGAGGTCGTCACGGTCGCGTCCATGATCGAAAAGGAAGCCGCCAACGACGATGAGCGTGCGATGATCGCCGCCGTCATCTATAACCGTATCGCGGCGGGCATGCCGCTGCAGATCGACTCGACGATCATGTACGTCCTGCCGGAGCATAAGGATGTGCTCACCGTGGAGGACACAAAGATCGACAGTCCCTACAACACCTATCAGAACACCGGCCTGCCGCCGACGCCGATCGCAAACCCCGGCCTTGCGTCCATCAAGGCGACGCTCTCGCCGGCAAGCACGAAGGCGCTGTACTATGCGCTCGATTCGGAGTCCGGCACGCATAAGTTCTTCACGAGCTACGGCGAATTCCAGGCGTTCGTAGCCAAACAGAGTTACTCACAATAAGCGGAGGGGTGGCATGAATAAACCGGAGTTGTTGTGCCCCGCCGGAGATCTGGAGCGCCTGCAAATGGCGCTCCATTTCGGCGCGGACGCAGTGTATCTCGCCGGGGCGCGGTTCGGTATGCGCGCCGGTGCGGAAAACTTTACGCCGGACGGCATCCGCGCCGCCGTGCAGCTTGCGCACGCACAGGGCGCTGCCGTGCACGTGACGTGCAATACCCTGCCGCGCGATGACGAGATGGCGCAGCTGCCCGCGTACCTCGAGCTGCTCGACGATGCGGGCGTGGACGCGATCATCGCGGCCGATCTCGGCGTGATCACGCTGGCCAAGCGCTATGCGCCTCACGTGGCGCTGCACGTGAGCACGCAGTTCGGCGTGGTCAATTCGGCCGCCGCCGCAGCGCTGTACGATCTCGGCGCGCAGCGGGTCGTGCTCGCGCGTGAGCTGTCGCTTGCCGAGATCCGCACCATCCGCGCCAACACGCCGCCGGAGCTGGAGCTTGAGGCGTTCGTCCATGGGGCGATGTGCGTGTCGTTTTCCGGCCGCTGCCTGCTGTCGAACTACCTCACCGGGCGCGATGCCAACCGCGGCCGCTGTGCGCAGCCCTGCCGCTGGAAGTACGGTCTCACGGAGGCCAAGCGCCCCGGCCAGGTGTTCGATATTACTGAGGACGAACAGGGGACATATATTTTTAACTCCCGCGACATGTGCATGATCGAGCATCTGCCCGCGCTGCTCGATGCCGGCATCACGAGCCTGAAGATCGAGGGACGCACAAAGAGCGCCTACTATGTCGGCGCGGTCACAAATGCCTACCGCCACGCGCTGGATGATGCGATCGCCGGCCGACCGCTCGCCCCGGTCTGGCAGCGCGAGGTGCTGCAGATCAGCCACCGCCCGTACAGCACCGGCTTTTACTTCGGTGAGCCGGGGCAGTATACGGCGAACTCCGCCTACTTTGCCGGGGCTGAGGTCTGCGCCGTCGTGGAGGGTACCGCGCCGGACGGACGCGCCGTGCTGACGCAGCGCAACAAGTTCTGCGCCGGTGATACGCTCGAGCTCATCACAAACGACGCGCCGCCTGTGACCTTCACGGCCGAGATGCTGCGCGACGCCGACGGTCTGCCGCTCGAGACCGTGCCGCACCCGATGCAGCGCTTTACCATGCCGCTGCCGTGCGCGGCTGCGCCGCTGTCACTCATCCGCCGGAAATTGCCCGCAGAAACGGTTGACATCCGGCTCGAATGTGGTAAAATATAAAAATCCAGACGATAACGCTGTGATGGAGAAAAGCTGTGCAGCACCCGGTCATCAGAGAGAAGGGGACGGTGGAAGCCCTTCGGCCGGCGGCATGGCGGCCGCTCCGGAGCGGCCCGGGACGACCGGGACGTGTGTCCGCGTTAAGGACGACTTGAGACGCCGCGTGAGCGGCAATCAGGGTGGTACCGTGAAAGCAGATTGCCTTCGCCCCTGTGTATGGGGCGGAGGCATCTTTTTTTGAGGAGGTATGTTATGAAATGTCTGCGTTGTAACGGCGAGATGGAGCATCTGGGCCATGAATCCCTGCAGCTTGGGCAATACGGCTTTTTTACCGGCCACCTGTCCAACCTCTTTTCCGGCGCGCTCGAGGTCGATATTTATGCCTGCAAGTCCTGCGGCAAGCTGGAGTTTTATCGCGCGGACGCACCCAGCCTGTCCGAGCGGCTGAAAAACGAATGAAGCAAACACAATTGGAGGATAGATGATATGAAATCTTATGGTCTGAATGAACTGCGCGAGATGTTCCTGCGCTTTTTCGAGACGAAGGAACACCTGCGTCTGCCGAGCTTTTCGCTCATCCCGCAGGACGATGCAAGCCTGCTGCTCATCAACTCCGGCATGGCGCCGATGAAGCCCTACTTCAAGGGTGACAAGGAGCCGCCGCGCCACCGCATCTGCACCTGCCAGAAGTGCATCCGCACCGGCGACATTGAAAACATCGGCAAGACGGCGCGCCACGGCACGTATTTTGAGATGCTCGGCAACTTCTCCTTCGGCGACTATTTCAAGCACGAGGCCATCGCATGGTCGTGGGAGTTTCTGACGAGCCCGGAGTGGGTCGGCCTCGATCCCGAGCGGCTCTATCCGTCTGTGTATGAAAAGGACGACGAGGCGTTCAATATCTGGCGCGACGAGATCGGCATTCCCGAGCGCCGCATCACCCGCCTCGGCAAGGAGGATAACTTCTGGGAGCACGGCTCCGGTCCGTGCGGCCCCTGCTCGGAGATCTATTTTGACCGCGGTGAGGAATACGGCTGCGGCAAGCCGGACTGCGCGCCCGGCTGCGACTGCGACCGCTATATGGAGGTCTGGAACAACGTCTTTTCCCAGTTTGACAATGACGGCAACGGCAACTACTCCGACCTCATTCAGAAGAACATCGATACCGGTATGGGCCTGGAGCGTCTGGCCGTCGTCTGTCAGGGCGTGGATTCACTGTTCGATGTCGACACCGTCATGAACATCACCCACAAGGTCAGTGAGATCACCGGCGCGCACTATGGCGACAGTCATAAGACCGACGTGTCTCTCCGCGTCATCACCGACCACATCCGTGCCTCCGTCATGATGATCTCGGACGGTATCCTGCCCTCGAACGAGGGACGCGGCTACGTGCTGCGCCGTCTGCTGCGCCGCGCTGCGCGCCACGGCAAGCTCCTCGGCGTCAACGAGCCGTTTTTGTATCAGGTCGTGGATATTGTCGTGCACGAAAACGAGTGCCAGTATCCCGAGCTGCGCGAGAAGCAGGCGTATATCACCCGCGTCATCCGCAACGAGGAGGAGAATTTCGCCAAGACCATCGATGCCGGCATGCACATCTTCTCCGACATGCTCGCCGAGCACAAGGCCAAGGGTGAGCGTGTGTTCTCCGGCGCGGATGCGTTCAAGCTCTATGACACCTACGGTTTCCCGATCGACCTGACCCGCGAGATGGTACAGGAGCAGGACATGACCGTGGACGAGGATGCGTTCCGCGAGCTCATGGAGCAGCAGCGCGTGCGCGCGAGAAAAGCGCGCGAGGCGCTCGGCGATCTGGCGTGGGCCGGTGTGGATCTCGGCCTCGACCCGACGCCGACGCAGTTCACCGGCTATGACCGTACGGAGGATCAGGGCACGATCCTCGCCATCGTCTGCGACGGTGAGGTCTGCTCGGAGATCGATGCCGGCAAGCAGGGCGTGCTCGTGCTCGACTGCACGCCGTTTTACGCCGAGATGGGCGGTCAGGTGGCCGACCACGGCGTCATTGCAGCCGACGGTGCGCTCTTTGAGGTGACGGATGTCCAGAAGGACAAGGCCGGCAAGTTCCTGCACCACGGTGTGCTGCGCTCCGGCCGCCTGCAGGTCGAGCAGACCGTCACGGCGCGCATCGATGTTGACCGCCGCAAGGCGATCATGCGCGCGCACTCGGCCACGCATCTGCTGCAGGCCGCGCTGCGCGAGGTGCTGGGTGACCATGTGCATCAGGCAGGCTCGCTCGTCGAGCCGGACCGCCTGCGCTTTGACCTGACGCATTTTTCGGCTGTCACGCCCGATGAGCTGCAGCGCATCAATGAAATCGTCAGCGACTGGATCCTCGACGGCATGGATGTCACCGTGTCCGAGATGACCATGGAGCAGGCGAAGGCTGCCGGTGCGACGGCGCTCTTCAGCGAGAAGTACGGCGATGTTGTGCGCGTCGTGAACATGGGCGGCAAGTCCGTAGAGCTCTGCGGCGGCACGCACGTGGACAACACCGCAAAGGTCGGACCGTTCCGCATCACGGGTGAGAGCTCGGTCGCATCCGGTGTGCGCCGCATCGAGGCGATCACCGGCAAGGCCTACCTGCACGAGATGGAGGCGGTCAACCGCCGCCTGTACGCTGCGGCCGAGGTGCTGCACGCGAAGCCGGTGGACATTCTCGCCAAGGCCAGGAGCTTCACTGCGGAGCTCAAGGAGGCGCGCCAGAGCGTTGAGCGCATGAAGGAGAAGATCCTGCACAGTGACGTGGAGCGCTTCCTCTACGCCTCGAAGAACATCGGCGGCATCAAGGTCATCACGACCACGCGCACCGATCTTGAGGCTGGCGACCTGCGCAAGCTCGGCGATTTTCTGCGCGACAAAGACCCGGACACGGTCGCGGTGCTCGCCACGGCGACGGAGAGCAAGGTGACGTTTGTTGCCGTCTGCGGCAAGAACGCCGTGGCCAAGGGCATCCGTGCGGGCGATCTGGTGCGCGCGGTGTCAGCGGTCGCCGGCGGTAAGGGCGGCGGCAAGCCGGACTCCGCCATGGGCGGCGGCAGTGAGGTGCTCAAGATCGATGACGCGCTGGCCGTCGTGGACGATTTCGTAGCGCAAAAGCTGGGACTGTAAGGAGGATTTCATCATGAGTGATTGCCTGTTTTGTAAGATCGCGGCGGGGGAGATCCCTTCCACCTGCCTGTACAATGACGATGATGTCTACGCATTTCGTGACATCAATCCCCAGATGCCGGTGCATTTTCTCGTGATCCCGAAGCAGCACATCGACGCGGTCGCGTCCATCACGGCGGATAACTCCGCCGTGGTCGCCAAGTGCTTTGAGGTCATCGCGAAGCTCGCCGCGCAGGAGGGCTTGACCGGCGGCTACCGCGTCATCTCCAACTGCGGTGACGATGCCGGTCAGACCGTGCATCACCTGCACTTCCACGTCCTCGGCGGCGCGCCGATGGGTGAGAAACTGCTGTAAGCAAACGAAATTCGGCGGCGGGACTTGTTCCGGCCGCCGATTTTGTTTATAATGTCTGCAGAGAAAGAGGGGGCGACGGCGTGCGAAAGCTGGCATATTGCGCAGGCGGTTTTTCGGCTGCAATCTTTCTGGCGCACTTTCTGCTGCCGGGGCACTGGGCGCTTCCCGCGGCGCTGGCAGCGGTCGTGCTTGCGCTCACGGCGCTGCTGCTCCCGGGCGCGCCGCGCCGCCGCGTGATGCTGGCGCTGCTGTCGGCGGCGATCGGCTTCGGGTGGTATGCCGCGGCTTCGGCCGCGCGGCTGACGCCGGCCGAGGCCGTCCTGGACGAGCTGCAGACGGTCACCGGCAGGGTGACGGAGTACCCGGCTGCGTATGAGCACAGCTACGGGCTGACCGTGCTGCTCACAAGCCCGGATGTGCCGTCCTGCAAAGCGCGGCTCTATGTCTCCGACACGGAAGCGGCAGCGCTGCGCCCCGGCGATGAGATCACGGCGGAGGTGAAGCTCCGCCCATCCACACAGCGCTATGGAGCGGAGACGGACGCCTATATCTCCAAGGGAATCTATCTTATCGGCAACATTAAGGAGGGGTCGCTTGTACATACCGGTGTCTGGGCACACAGCCGTCTCTACTGGCCGAAAACAGTTGCCCATGCGCTCAAGGTGAGCGCACAGGCGGCGTTCCCGGCGGACGTGCTGCCGTTTGCGCAGGCGCTCATGCTCGGCGATAAGACCGCGCTCTATGCGCAAGACCTCGACATCCCGCTGAGCACGACCGGCATCATGCACACGGTCGCGGTCTCGGGGCTGCATCTGGCGTTTCTGCTGGGCTTTTTGCGCCTCTTTACCGGAAACCGGCGCACGACCGCTATCATCGGTCTGCCGCTGATGATCGTGTTCACGGTCATGGCGGGCGGCAGCCCTTCGGTGCTGCGCGCGGCGTTTATGACGGCGCTGGTGCTGTTTGCGCCGCTGCTCGGTCGTGAGAATGACCCGCCGACATCGCTGCTGACGGCGCTGGCGATCTTGCTTGCGGCGAATCCCTTCGCCGCCGGAAGCGTCAGCCTGCAGCTCTCGTTTGCGTCGATGGCGGGACTCTTTTGCGTGTCCGGCGCGCTGCACCGTGCGCTCAGCGACCGGCTGCTGCCTGCGGGGATGAAGCTCTCGCGCCCGCGGCGCAGGGTGCGCACTTTCTTCATTGCAACAACGGTGAGTTCCGTCGGCGCGATGATGTTCACCGTGCCGCTCACGGCGCTGCATTTCGGCAGCATTTCTCTCATCGCGCCGGTCACGAACCTGCTGATCCTGTGGCTGCTGCCGGCGGCGTTCATCGGCTGCTATCTGGCATCGCTGCTCGGCCTCTTCTGGGCGTGGGGCGGCATGGCTGCCGCTTGGGTGACGGCGTGGCCGCTGCGCTATATCCTCGCCGTGGCAAAGCTGCTCTCCAAGCTCCCGGGCGCGGTGCTCTTTACCGGCAGCCGCAGTGTCGTCTGGTGGCTCGTGTTTACGTATGGCGTGTTCGGCGCGGCGTGGGTCATCTCTCGCCGCCGGAGCATACATCGCTGGGTTCCGGCCGCGTGCAGCGTACTGGCGCTGTGCACGGTGCTGACGGTCAACGCCGTGCAGCTGCGGCACACGTCAGCAGTCACGGCGCTCGACGTCAGTCAGGGGCAGAGCGTCGTCTTTTCGAGCGGACGCAGCTGCGTGATGGTCGATTGCGGCGGCCGCTCCACCGTGGAGGATCCGGGAGACATCGCTGCGCACAAGCTGCTTGCGCAGGGATACCGCGGTCTGGACCTGCTCGTGCTCACGCATCCGCATGATGACCACGTAAACGGTGTGCTGCGCCTGATGCACTGGCTGCCGGTGCGGACGCTTGCGATCCCGGCAGAGGCGGACACGACCAAAGCGCCCTTGAGCGACATTCTCGCCCTTGCCGCGCAGCACCGCACGACGGTCGTGCGCGTGGATATGGAGCAGACGCTCACGGCGGGCGGCATTTCGGTGCGCCTGTACCCGGAGCCTTGTACAGGCCGGGAGGACGGCAGTATGATCGTGCTGACGTCGATCGGCACATATGACACGCTGATACCCGGTGACGTGGACAGCGCGGCGGAGGCAAAGTTTCTTGCCGACTGCACCTATCCGGATATTGAGCTGCTGCTCGTCGGCCACCATGGCTCGAAAAAATCGACGTGCGATGCGTGGCTCGACGCCATCGCGCCGGACGCTGCGATCATCTCCGTCGGCTACAACAATTACGGCCACCCGACGGCCGAGACCCTTGCGCGCCTGCAGGCGCACAACATACCCACTTACCGCACCGACCGCATGGGCGACGTCACGGTGCATCTCTCGTGAGGAAACGTTATGGCAAAAGGAAAAAAGAAGCAGGAAATTCAAGACTATAAAGTTCAGCTGCGCGCGCTGCGCCAACAGGGCCCCGGGTGCCTGTATCTGCTCTGGGGACGGGAGGATTATCTGCGTGAGCAGTATCTGCTGCAGCTCAAAAAGCTCTGCATTCCCGGCGGGGAGGACGATTTCAGCTACCGCCGCTTTGACGGCGCTGAGCTCGATTTTCAGGCGCTGGCCGATGCGATCGACGCCGTGCCGTTTCTCAGCGAGCGCACGCTCGTCGAGGTGCGCGGCTATGACACGAACAAATGCCGCGAGGAAGAAGCCGACACGCTCATCCGGGTCATCAGCGACCTGCCGGACTATTGCACGCTCGTGTTCGTCATGGACACGGCATTTGAGCCGGACGGACGCCTGAAGACGACCAAGGCCTTCAAAAAGAACGGACAGCTCGTGCAGTTTACCGCGCAGGGGGAGTCTGCGCTCGTGCAGTGGGTCGGCAAGCACTTTGCCGCGCACGGGAAGAACATCTCGCCCGAGGATGCGCGCCAGCTCATCTTCTTTACCGGTGGTCTCATGAACACCATGATCCCGGAGATCGACAAGATCGCGGCCTATGCGCAGGGCGATACGGTCACGCGCGCGGACATCCTCGCCGTGGCGCAGCGCATTCCGGAGGCGGTCGTGTATGAATTGACCGACTGTCTGGCCAATCAGGACTATGACGGTGCGATGCGCATCCTCGCAGACCTGCTGGCCGATAAGTCCAACACGCCGATCTTCCTGCTCGCCGTCATCGGTCAGCAGATGCGCAGACTCTACGCCGCCCGCCTTGCGCGCCGCGCCGGTATCGGCACGAGCGAGCTGCGCGAGATGCTCGGTGTGCCGTATGATTTCATCGCGGAAAACCTCCTGCGCTCGGCGCGGAAATTCACCGGCCGTCAGCTTGAGGAGGCTGTGCGCCTGTGCGCGCAGGCGGACTTCGCCATGAAAAGCAGCGGCGCGGATGATATGGCGCTGCTCAAGGAGCTGCTGCTGCGCATTGCCGTGGGAGGTGCGGCATGATCCACATCCGCGAGGCCATCATCGTCGAGGGGCGGTATGATAAAAACACCCTCGCGCAGATCGCCGACGCGCCCATTCTCGAGACCTCCGGTTTCGGCATCTTCCATGACAGGCAGCGGTTGGCGCTGCTGCGCCGTCTGGCAGAGACGCGCGGCATCATCGTGCTCACGGACAGTGACGGCGCAGGCTTTGTCATCCGCAACTACCTGCGCGGCGCCATCGACCCGTCGCAGGTCAAGCACGCCTACATCCCGGATATTGCCGGAAAGGAGCGGCGCAAGCGCACCGCCTCCAAGGAGGGCAAACTCGGCGTGGAGGGAATGCGCCCGGATGTGCTGCTCGAGGCACTGCGCCGTGCGGGCGCGACCATCGAAGGGGAGGAGACACCGGCTGCGGGTGCGCGCATTACGAAGGCGGACCTCTATGCCGCCGGTCTCACCGGCGGTGCGGACAGCAAGGCCGCCCGGCAGCGGCTGCTCGCGCAGCTTGACCTGCCCGAGCATCTGAGCACGAACGCGCTGCTCGAGGTGCTCAATGCACTCATGACGCGCGAAGAATTCCAAAAACTGTACATTTAGCAGAGAAATCGCCATATCTGATGGGAAAAACACCAGATATGGCGAAATTTTTCGTGCAAAAGCAGTTTGGCTGTGATATAGTACTGTACGGAATTATGTAAAGTAACCGGAAACCAATTACATGGAGGATGCAACGTATGAAATGCCCGTTTTGCGGCTTTGCCGAGAGCAAGGTCATTGATTCCCGCCCGGCGGAGGAGGGCGCGACCATCCGCCGCCGCCGCGAGTGCCTTGCCTGCCAGAAGCGCTTTACGACCTATGAGATCATTGAAACGCTCCCACTCGTTGTCATCAAGCGCGACGGCAGCCGCCAGAGCTTTGATAAGAGCAAGCTCATCAACGGCATGGTGCGCGCCTGCGACAAGCGCAAGGTGCCGCTGCCGGTGCTGGAGAAGATCGCCGACGAGATCGAGCAGGAGCTGCAGAGCGCGCTCGAGCGCGAGATCACGACCGAGCAGGTCGGCGAGATGGTCATGAAGCGCCTCAAGGACGTGGACGAGGTCGCCTACGTGCGCTTTGCCTCCGTTTACCGCCAGTTTAAGGACATCGACACCTTCATGCAGGAACTGACGAAGCTCCTCAACGACCGCGGCTAAAACACATTGCCGAGCGCGACGCGCTCCCCGTCGGCGAGGCTCCGGATGCGCAGACGCAGCAGGGCAATGTCCGCCGCGGCGGACGGTGCGCCGCTCTCGAGCGCACGCATGGCCTGACAGAATCCTTCTGTCACGGCGTCTGTGCTCTCATGCGGCAGCATACAGTGGGCATAGCTCTCGGCTGCGTGCCAGCGTTCGGCCGCCGTGCGCAGCGCTTCGGCGGCGCTGTCCGTATCATGGGCGGCACAGCATGCTTCCGCCTGCGCAGCGGCGTCATCCAGCTGCGTGCAGAGCCGGTTCAGATACCGGATGTTGCAGACGCAGCCGGCGGCAAGCGTGAGCAGGAGCGCGCATGCAATGATTTCCTTTTTCATATCGGTTCCTTTGCGGAAAAATAGATTTGCCCCGCGTCGTTGAGCATCAGCAGATAGACGTCTTGAACGCTTTGTGCGCCGTGCTGCTGGAGCTGCTTTTGCAGCCAGCGCTCGTCGCGCCCCATGCGCTTGAGATTCTTGTCGATGATGCGCCCGTTGTTGATGAGGATGGAGAAGTAGCCGGTGTCGTCCGGCGTGACGCCCATCTGCGCGGCCGTGACCGGCTGCTGCTCCGGCGTGAGGATGATGTTGAGACGGCCGTTTGTCTCCAGCACGGCATACTCCACGCTTGCAATGTCAAGAATGCCCTGATTGCGCAGCTCCTGCGTCAGCTCGTCGAGCGTGAAGCGGTTGCGGTGCATTGCCTGCTGTGCGATGTGCCCGTGCTCGATGATGAGATTCGGCCGCCCGTAGAGCAGTTTGCGCAGGCTGACGCTCCGGTATGTCAGGCCGGAGATGATGAGCTCGCAGCAAAACAGCACCAGCAGCGGGATGAGCCCGTAGCTCAGCGGCAGGGACGGGTTTTGCAGCGGGATGGAAGCAATGTCCGCGACCAGCACCGCCACCACGAGCTCGGACAGCTCCAGCTCACCGAGCTGCCGCTTGCCCATGAGCCGCATGGCCAGGACGAGCGAGAGAAATAAGATCAGCGTTCGAATGAGAATAATCGCCATAGAATGACCGCCTTTCCGGGTGGCGTTAGTTTGCCCGTTTTGTGCAAAATATACCGAACTGGAGGTGCTGCATATGCAGTTTACAAAAATGCAGGGCTGCGGCAATGACTATATCTATGTCAACTGCTTCACCGAGACTGTGCCCGATCCGTCGCGTGCGGCAATCCGGCTGTCGGATCGCCATTTCGGCATCGGCGGCGACGGGCTCGTGCTGATCTGCCCGTCGGAGGTCGCGGATTTCTGCATGGAAATGTACAATGCCGACGGCTCGCGCTCCGAGATGTGCGGCAACGCCATCCGCTGCGTGGGCAAATATGTCCATGACCGCGGCCTGACGGATAAGACCGAGCTCACGATCGAGACACGCGCCGGCATCAAGACGCTCTGGCTGAATGTGGCCGACGGCGCGGTCGAGACTGTGCGCGTGTGCATGGGCAGTCCGGAGTTTCGGCCGGAGAAGATCCCGGTCGCGGCAGCGGGGGAGACTTTCCTCGAGCAGCCGATCGATGTGCTCGGAGAAACATGGATCGTCTCGTCCGTGAACACCGGCAATCCGCACTGCGTCACTTACGTGGATGATGCCATGGCGCTGGATTTCCCGCGCATCGGCCCCGCGTTTGAAAACCATGCGGTGTTCCCCGCGCGGGCGAACATCGAGTTTGTCGAGGTCGTGGATGACCACACGCTGCGCGTGCGCGTGTGGGAGCGCGGCAGCGGAGAGACACTCGCCTGCGGCACGGGCTCCACGGCTGCGCTGGCGGTAACGGCGCGGCTGGGTAAGTGCGGTGACGAGGCGGATGTGCTCCTGCGCGGCGGCAAGCTTCACATCGCGTGGGATCGGTCGCAGAACCTGCTGTATATGACCGGCCCTGCGGCCTTTGTGTTTGACGGCACGGTCACGCTCTGAGCGCGGCCGCGATGACGGTATGGGAGGTAACAAACCATGAAAACGATCATCGGAACAAAACAGAATGTTACAAAAGAGCTGACTGCGCTGGTCGCGGATGTGCTCGCGCACAAGCCGGAGGCGAACATTGCCGTCTCGGCAGTGGATCTTCCGGAGGAAGTGCTCGGCGCACTTGCAAAGAGCGACCTCGCCTTTGACAAAGCGACGCTCTTTCAGGCGTGTGAATACTGCGGTGCGGCCGGTAAGGGCGTGCACGCGGTGGGCACGGCATTTCAGGTGCTCACGGCGGCAAAGCCGTTTGCGGCCGTGCACGCGCCAGATCCGGACGCGGACGCCGAGCACGCGGCGGATTACGACGCTGCCATTCAGGCAGCCGGCGGGCTCGATCTCGTGATCCTCGGTCTGGGTGAGCGCGGCCACGTTGCGTTCAACGAGCCGGGCGCCGGCTTTGGCGAAAAGACGCACATAGCAAAGCTCGCGGAGGTCACGCGCGAGGCCGCGGCCCCGGCCTTCGGTTCGCTTGAGCAGGCGCCGGAGCAGGGCATCACGATCGGCATCCATACGATTCTCGGCGCGAAAAAGATTGTGCTTGTCGCCTTCGGCGCGCGCTGCGCGAAGGCGGTCACCGCCACGCTCACCGGCCGCCCGGAGACATTTACCCCCGCGTCATTCCTGCAGCTGCACACGGATGTTGAGGTTTATCTTGACGAAGCCGCTGCTGCGCAGTTATAATAAATAGTTGCCTGCTGTATTTTGCGGGTGATTTTGATCGGAGGAAAGCATTCATGTCCAAATATTTCGGTACCGACGGCTTCCGCGGCGAGGCCAACGTTGACCTGACCGTGGAACACGCCTACCGGATCGGCCGGTTTCTCGGCTGGTATTACGGCCGGGAGCACAAGTGCTCGGTCGTGATCGGCAAAGATACCCGCAGATCCAGCTATATGTTCGAAAATGCCTTGTCCGCCGGCCTGACGGCCTCGGGCGCGGACGCCTATCTTATGCACGTCACGACGACGCCGAGCGTGTCGTATATCGTCCGCTCGGACGATTTTGACTGCGGCATCATGATCAGCGCCAGCCACAACCCCTACAAGGACAACGGCATCAAGCTGCTCAACAGCGCCGGCGAGAAGATGGAGCAGAGCGTCATCGATGAGATCGAGGCGTATCTCGACGGTGATCAGGAGATCCCGTTTGCCACGTGCGCGAATATCGGCCGTACGCAGGACTATTCCGCCGGCCGCAACCGCTATATCGGCTATCTTATCAGCCTGTCCACGCATTCGTACAAGGGCATGAAGGTCGGCCTCGACTGCGCCAATGGCAGCACGTGGATGATGGCCAAAAACATCTTTGATGCACTCGGCGCGGACACCTATGTCATCGGCAACACGCCCGACGGCACGAACATCAACTGTGACTGCGGCTCGACGCACATCGAGAACCTGCAAAAGCACGTCCGTCTCAACGGGCTGGATGTGGGCTTTGCCTTCGACGGCGACGCCGACCGCTGCCTGGCCGTGGATGAAAACGGTTCGGTCGTCAACGGCGATAAGATCCTCTATGTCTGCGCGCGCAATATGCAGACGGAGGGCCGCTTCGGCAATTCCAAGGTCGTCACGACGGTCATGTCCAATCTCGGTCTGTACAAGGCGCTTGATGCGGCGGGCATCGGCTATGAAAAGACCGATGTCGGCGACAAGTATGTCGCGGAAAATATGCGCGCCAACGGTCATCTGATCGGCGGCGAGCAGTCCGGTCACATCATTTTCGGCAAGTATGCCAACACCGGCGACGGTCTGCTCACGGCGATCAAGCTCATGCAGGTCATGCTCGACCGCAAAAAGAAGCTCTCCGAGCTGGCTGCGCCCGTGCGCGAGTATCCGCAGCAGCTCACGAACGTGGAGGTCGACGATAAGGACGCCACGCTCAGCGCCCCCGCCGTCGTTGCGGCGGTGCAGGCGGTGACCGAGCGCCTCGGCGATGAGGGCCGCATCCTCCTGCGCAAGAGCGGCACCGAGCCTGTGCTGCGCGTCATGGTCGAGGCGGGCACGCACGAGCTGTGCGAGGAAAACGTTGCGTATGTGATCGATGTCATGCGCAAGAGCGGACATCTGATCCGGGTGAGATGATATGATGACGATTCAAGACCTGCTCGATCTGAGCAAAACGATCGCAGCGCCGCTGTTTGCGGGCAAGACCTATCCGTGGGAGGCGCTGGCGGACATCGGGGATTTCATTCTTCAGCTCGGCCCCACGCTTCCGGCGGACGAGTATGAGCAGCGCGGTGAGAACATCTGGATCGCGCGCGATGCTTCGATCTTTGACAGCGCCTATATTGCCGGCCCCTGCATCATCGACCACGGTGCGGAGCTGCGCCAGTGCGCGTTTATCCGCGGCAATGCCATCGTCGGCAAAAACGCCGTCGTCGGCAACTCCTGTGAGCTGAAAAACGTCGTCCTGTTCGACAACGTCCAGACGCCGCACTTCAACTACGTCGGTGATTCCATCCTCGGCTATAAGGCCCATATGGGCGCGGGCTCGATCACGTCGAACGTCAAGAGCGACAAGACGCTCGTCGTCATCAAAAACGGGGCAGAGCGTATCGAGACCGGCCGCAAGAAGGTCGGCGCGATCCTCGGCGACTATGTCGAGGTCGGCTGCAACAGCGTGCTCAACCCCGGAACGGTCATCGGCCGCCACTCGAACATCTATCCGGTGTCGTGTGTGCGCGGCGTCATCCCTGCCGACAGCATCCTCAAGTCTACCGGCGAGGTCGTGCATAAGAAATGAAAGTAAAATCCCATCGGCGCAAACCGATGGGATTTTCAGCTTGCCAAAAGCCTCGCAGAGTTTCGCCGCCGCAGCGGCGAAAGAAAGTCCGATCATTTTCTCCGGCGACATGTGCGTCGGGGAAAATACTTCTCGGCCTGCAAACGTGCGAGCTGTCGCCTTTGGCGACAGTGAGTGCGCTGCAGTCAGGCCGCAAGCCCCTTTGTCAAAAAGTATTACTTTTTGACAAACTTTAAAATCCCATCGGCGCAAACCGATGGGATTTTTTCTGCCGCCCGCAGGTTTATAGCAGACTGCGGTAGTCGGCGTCCGGCGTGATGCAGTCCGGCGGGAAGAACTCGTCGATGGGGAAGTGGATACGGCTGAACATCGAGCATGGATCGTCCTCGCTCGAGCCCTGACACGCTTTGTCCGGCATGCAGTAGTCGTATGCCGGGATGAGCAGCTGCGTGTCACGTTCGAGCCGGATGATCGAGAACTGCCCGAGTGTCACGAGCAGCTTCTTGCCGCTGCAGGTGAGCGAGAGCGCCTCGCCCATCGCATCGAGGATCGCCTGCGGGATGGCGTGCGGTTCGGGGTCTGTCTCCCCGGAAGCGGTACAGTCGACGAGCTTCATGTGCAGCGCGATCGGGTCAACCGATTCGACCACACCGACCGGCAGCCCCTCCTCGCACGGCGCACAGCCGCCGCCGTCGGAGGCGAACATCTTCACGCTCGCCTGACTGCCGAAGAGCATGACGCGCTTGTCGAAGATCGCAAGGCCGCTCACCGGCTCGCAGCCGGGGAACGTCTCGCCGCGCACGCGGTAGAAGTATGTCACGTCCACCGTATAGTAGCCTTTGTTGAAGGTGATCTCCTTGACGCGCACGTCGGCGCACAGCAGCTCGGCGCTGCGCGGGCGCACACTCAGGGCGCTGTCGAGTTTTGTCTGCGAAGACACCGTCGGATACACCCGCAGGTCCTCCACACAGTCCTTATCTCGGCAGGCATCAAAGATCTTGCGCGTATGGATGCAAACCGCCTCCCGGACAGCGGCGCTGCCCTCGACCGGTCCCGGTACAACTTTGTCTGCCATTTCAAAACCTCCTGGCATCAGATTGAAGCACGCTTCAGTAACAGTGTATGCATCCGGTTTTTTGATGTGATTCGGTTGGAAAAACCTTTACACAAAAGGCTTTGTGCGTTATAATTATTTATTATGCCAAGTGAGAGGTGCGTCATGGAAGGTCTCGGATTTATCCATGAGAAATTGGACATCAAGATCCTGATTCTCTACATTTTGAATCATTTACCCGCGGCTGTCGATGGGCAGACGCTGTCCGATCTTGTTTTCTGCGACAACGGCATCGGCTATTTCGACTACTCCGATTGCCTTGCAGAATTGGTGGATACCGCGCACATTACGGAAGAGGGCGGCAAGTACCGTATCACGGAAAAGGGCAGCCGCAACGTCAACGAGGTCGCAAGCAGCCTGCCGTACTCCGTGCGCATGAAGGCCGACCGCGTCACCGAGCCGATCGCCGAGCAGATGCGCCGTGCCGCCATGATCGTCGCGCAGCATACAAACACGCCGGAGGGCGGGTGCAATGTACACCTTGCGCTCTCGGACGGCATCGGGCAGATCGTCTCCGTGCAGCTTCTGGCAGCCGACGAGGCGCAGGCGCGCACGATGGAGCACTATTTTAAGGCACACGCGGAGGATGTCTATCAGGCACTCGTGCGTTTGCTCACAGAAAGCGAGGAAAAGTAACCGGCATGAATACCTACATCCCTGAGGGCTACAAGAGCCTGCTCGGCGTTTACGATACGCAAAAGGCCATCGGTCTGCTCAAGCGCCTGTTTGAGGATCAGCTCGCCGCGAATCTGAACCTGTTTCGCGTGTCCGCGCCGCTGTTTCTCGAGGAGTCCAGCGGTCTGAACGACAATCTCAACGGCTATGAGCGCCCGGTCTCGTTCGATATCCTGCAGACCGGCAAGGAGGCGCAGGTCGTGCAGTCGCTTGCCAAGTGGAAGCGCATGGCGCTCTACCGCTACGACTTCTATCCCGGAAAGGGTCTCTATACCGACATGAACGCCATCCGCCGCGACGAGGATGTGCTCGATAATCTCCACTCCGTCTACGTTGATCAGTGGGACTGGGAGAAGGTCATCGAGCGCCGCGACCGCAATCTGGACTATCTCAAGTCTACGGTCATGGACATCGTTGCCGCCGTCTGCGAGACGCAGCGCACCATGCGCGCGATCTATCCGCAGCTTCAGGTGCTGCCGCAGCTGGAGCGTCAGGTCACGTTCGTCACTGCGCAGGAGCTCGAGGATCGCTATCCGGATCTCACGTCGAAGGAGCGCGAGCATGCCTTCGTGCGCGAGCACCATACGACGTTCATCATCGGCATCGGCGGCGCACTGCGCTCCGGCAAGCCGCATGACGGCCGCTCGCCGGACTATGACGACTGGACGATGAACGGGGATATCCTGTTCTGGAATGACCTGCTCGGCTGCGCGTTTGAGCTCTCGTCCATGGGCATCCGCGTCGATCCCGAGAGCCTCGACCGCCAGCTGACCATCTCCGGCTGCGATGACCGCCGCAAGCTGACCTATCACAAGATGCTGCTGGCAGGAGAACTGCCGCTGACGATCGGCGGCGGCATCGGTCAGTCGCGTCTGTCCATGCTGCTGCTCGGAAAGGCGCACGTCGGCGAGGTGCAGGCGTCCGTCTGGGACGATGAGACCACTGCCGCCTGCGAAAAGGCCGGCATCCGTCTGCTGTAAAAGTAAATGCCTGCAATGCCCCGAGATCCGTGATCTCGGGGCATTGCAGTGCACTTTTTGCGCATTTTGTCGATTTAAGATGTGAAGAAAGCCCCAAAACCGCCACATCTGCGCCCCGATGTGCTATACTTGCCCACGCAACACGAAAAGGAGGGACGGCGGATGCGGTCATGGCTTTCAAAAAACCGGCATGTGTACTGGCTGCTTGGCCTGGTCGCGCTGGCACTGGCGTATTTTGTGACGCAGCATCTCGGCTTGCAGTATCATGTCGTGCATCTGCCGCTCGATGACCGGATCCCGTTTTGTCCGGCGTTCGTCGTGTTTTACATCCTGTGGTATTTTTATGTGCCGGGATGTATGCTCTGGGCGTGTCTGCGGGCAAAGGACGTATTCTGCCGGCAGGCGGCGGCGCTGTTTTCGGGCGCGCTTTTGTGCGTAGCTGTATTTGTGCTCTACCCGACGTGCATCGACTTTCGCCCCGCGGCGGATGGGACGGGGGTATTTCTGGCGCTTTGCCGGCTCATCTATGCGCATGACGCGCCGGTCAACGTGTTTCCGAGCCTGCACTGCTATGAGGCGCTGGTGCTGCATCTGGTGACATTTCGCACGCCGCCGCTGCGCGCGCGCAAAGCACTGCGGCTGGCGTCCTTCGTGCTGGTGCTTTTGATCTGCCTGTCCACGCTGCTTGTCAAGCAGCATTCCGCGGCGGATCTCATCGCCGGCTGCACGCTTGCCGTGGCCGTGTATTCACTGACAACGTATCTGTTTTCCAAGAGGAGGTCTCACCATGATCATACGACCGTTTAACGCTGCCCATCTGCTGCTCCTTGCGCTTGCCGCCGGAGCGGTCGTGCTGCTGTGGGTGCTGCTGCGCGGCCAGCCGGAGCGCTGCCGCAGTACCGTGCTCATCGCACTGTGCGCGGCGAACATCATCGGCTTTTTCGTCTACAAGGGCTTTTTGTCCCGGGATATGCAGTTTCTGGAGGTGTCCGGACTCGACCGGTTCAACTGGTTCAGTGAGCTGCCAATGCAGCTTTGCAACATCAATATGTTCCTCATCCCGATCGGCATCCTCACGAAGCGGCGCTCGCTGCTCGGCTTCGCCTTTTTCGTCGCGCCGCTCGCTGCGCTCATGGCACTCGTGTTTCCGGAGGCGCCGTTTGTTGGCTACTCTCTGTGGCTGCCGCGGATGCTCGGCTTTTACGTCACGCATATCCTCATCATCGTCTGCGGTCTGAGCCTCGTGACGCTCGGCTTTTACCGGCCGGGTTTTCGGGACATTCCCGGCATTGCGGGCACGTTTTTGCTGCTCGGTATCGGTGCGCTGGCGGTCAATTTCCTGCTGCGGCACACGGTCTGCCCGCTGGCAAACTACTTCTTTGTTTACGGCGGGGACGTGGACATCAGCGTCCTGAACCTGTTCTGGAAGTGGCTGCCCGTGCCGTTTTTGTATGAGATGCCGGCGCTTTTGATCCTTGTCGGCTATATGGCGCTCATCTGCCTGCTCTTTTCCGCATGGGACCGCTGCCGCGACCGGCAGAGCGCCGCGGTATAAAATGCAGCAGCCTGATGCAAATGCGTCAGGCTGTTTGCTTTTTGAGCGCAAAAAGACCGCTGCGGACGCAGATTCCGCAGCGGTTCGTGGAGCGGGATACGGGAATCGAACCCGCCATAAAGCGACACAAAACCATTGAAAACACTACATTTTCTGATTTCCGTTAGCATTTTTGTTAGCATTTTGCGCAAAAAATCCGGCCATAGCGTTTTCCGCCTTGACCCGATCAGCGTTTGCAATGTGCGTGTAAATGCGTATCATGGTCTGGTTGTCCGCCCATCCGCCGAGCTGCATCATCTCCAGCTCCGGCACGCCGAGGTGATACCCCAGAGACGCGAAGCTGTGCCGAAGCCCGTGCGTGCCGACCTGCGGCAGCCCATTGCGCGCGCACACGCGGTTGATCTGGTGGTAGATCGTGTTCGGGTTGCAGCGCACGACCGGCCCGGACTTGTCCTCGACGGCCTCCAGTGCGGCGAGCAGCTCCGGTATCATGATGGGGATCGTGCGCGTGGATGACCGGTTTTTGTTGGTCGCCTTTTGCTGCGGCCGCTGATCCTCACCGATAACGACCGCGCCGGATACGCGGATCGTTTTTGCGGTCAGGTCTATGTCCGACCAGTTGACCGCCATGATCTCCGAGCGGCGGAGGCCGTGCAACGCCAGCAGCGCAGGGATAGCAAACGGCTCGTTTGCCACATCTGCTACGAAGACCTTGATTTGCTCCGGATCGAGCCATTGGCGTTCGTTCGGCGGCACTTGCGGCAGCGTTACCTTGGGCACGTCGTACCCGCTGAATTTCAGCGCGGCCGCCACCATCATCCACGCATTTTTCAGCGTCTTCGGCTTCACGCTTTTCGCCTCGGCGCTCACAATCGACTGCCAGTTCGTGATCTCACGGACTGGCTTTTTCATTTGTGCGGTGAATCGATTCCGCGCCATGGATTTGTATTCCCGGATCGTCGACGGTGACAGCACGCCGCGCTTGGCGTCAATGTATGCCGTCACGCACTGTTCCAGCGTTTGCGCGCTCTTGCAGGGGAGACGCTGCCCATTGCGGTAGTCGGCTTTGATCTTTTCCGCCTGTTTGATACACTCTGTCCGCGTCGGGGCGGATACAGGTATGCTCTCGCCGCTGAGCCGGAGCTGAATAAACCATGTTCCACTTTTCAATTTTCGCGGCTCAGGGACTTTCAAGGCAGTTCCTCCTTTGCCCTTGTGTTTTCACTTGCCTGCTGTTGCAAGCTCAATTTCTGGTTTTGGAACTGGGTGATTCGATTTCCACGGTGTGTTAATTCCGTCGATATGCTCGAACAGATCCTCACGGATATTGCTCCACATGGGATCAAGAACAAAATCAATGCCTTCTCTTCGCGCCAGCTTTGCGGCTGGAACAAAGTCGCTATCTCCGGCAATAAGAATGATTTGGTTGACCTGCTTTTTATAAGCGAGGGAAGCAATGTCGACGCCGATTTTCATATCAACGCCTTTTTGCTGCGAATTGAATTCAAAATCATTCTCTGTCAGGGAATCCAGGGTTCTCTTCCCGGAAAGAAGGGCTTTCGTGACTTCTGGCTTAAGGTTGTAATTCATGTGGTCGGCAAGATGCCCCAAACGAAGAGCAAATTTCCGCATCTGCTTAAGCTGGTCAAAGAAAGCGGTAGTCCACGCTTGGGTATCGGACTTGTCGAGGTCAACGTTTTTCCTGCGCAGGGGATGATATACGCTCCTGCGCCCGGCAGGTTCACAGTCATAGTAGAATACGCGGTAGAGTGAGTTGGGCTCATAGTTCTGGCCTTTGTCGCTCTTTCTGCGAAGGTGGGCCTTACAATAGGAAGATAGCTCTCGGGCTCGTTCTTCTGCTGTTCTTTCTCCCCATAGATAGCGCGCTCGCTTTCGATAAAATCCGCCATCGACCAGAATAGCTGTCTTATCCATTTCTCTATGTCTCCAATCAATAAAAAATAAGGCTCCAGGATTCAGCGTTACCCCATATGAGCGGGGTGCTTACTACCAGGAGCCAATTTAGCAAAGTTATTTAACAGAGTAAATATTACTCTTGGCTTTAGGTTAAATGTTTTTTCCTCAAATGTCAAGAGTTAACTGGCTCGAAGCGTAAGAAAATTTACGAAACGTTCGGGTACTGAGTGAAACTTAGGGAAATCACCCGAGTTTGTATGCTTACATTGCGGCACTTCATTCTCCCTTAGTCAGGAAATGCCGCCTGTACAGCTCTTTCAATTCATCGGCGGTGTAGTTCGTGCCGAACCGGCGATTGATGAGGCCGCGCGTGAGGCCCCAATTCCAGCCGTATTTGTGGACCAGACGGTACATGACCCTATAGATTTCAGGCTGCATGCGTGCCACTCCTCCTCACACGGCACTTTCTTCGCTGATCGCGCTGTCGATCATCTGCTGTAGCTTATCGCGATCCCACAGCAAGATGCCGTTCTTTTCGGCCAGTTGCTTTGCACCGGCGGTAAAATAATTATTTGTCATCACAACACCAACATGGCAGTTGTACATGCTTTTACCGGCGCACACTTCCTGCACTGGCGTGTTCCCCAGCGCGGAAGAATAGCATTTACACTGGACGGCATAGCGCACGCCTTCTTTTTCGGCGATCACGTCAACGCCCTGGTCGCCGGAACCCGGTGTCACGGACACATTGACAAAACCGTTCTTTTGCAAAACGGTGGCGCAATATTTTTCAAAGCGGTGTCCGTCCATGTGATCGACTTTCCCCATCGGGTTAGGAGAAGCAAATTTGGGCGCATATTCCTTGCAAAGCTGCCCATAGCGGATATGCACTGCCAGAGACAGGGAAGGATCACTATACTTTTTCTTTAGCGCATCAAATGTTCTGCGGCAGTCATCGCGATTATAAAGGCGGGAGAATGCAGTTTTGTAACTCTTCTGAAAATCATGTTCCATTTTGCGAATCATATCCAAATCGGATTGTTCGTTGCTGATTTGCGCATGGGGTTCTTTGCTTAGTTGTTTGGCGGTGTGGATGCTCGCCTCAGGGGCTTTTTCCGCTGCTGGGGTACGTTTCGGTGTGTTTTCAGGTACGTTGCTTGATGCTTTTGCGGTGTAGGCAAATGGTATTTTTGACAGAACGAGTGACGCAAAACGGTCTGGAACAACTGGCGGTTGCTTGACAGTGTCAGTACCTGCTGCTGTGGTATTTTGCGCCGTTGGGGAGGGACTGGGTACTCCTTTGGGTACAGCGTTAGTGGCTTCTGTGGTGTACGTGAGGGGTGATGTGAAAATTCTGATTCCATTGCGGGAGATCGCGGAAACAGAACCGCCGATGGCGCAAGCTATGCTGATTAAGATAGCGCCGGCGGAAATCATAAGATAAGTGGTGCCGATGCTATCTGCATTAGCGTAATAATCGTCTCCAATATAGGAGGCGGCAATGACAATGGCGGACACAAAGGTGTATATTGCGATGATTGCAAATGCCAAGGCTATATCGAAAGCGGATATGCTTTTATTTTTGAGCTTGCGCTTGGTATACACATTTTTCAGGATCGGGACGATGAGTAAACAATCGACGATGCTGAAGAATATAAAAAGCGCTGGTTTTATGGAATTTATAAACGAGCACAATACAGAGATAAATATCAGAACAATATACCACCAACGTTTGTAAATCGGGCTTTTTGTGTACGAACGCTCCGTCTCCATACTGCATCCTCCGATGTTTATACATATCATCCTTCTGCCATGTGCACACGGCTGATAATTGAAAAATAGCATATTTCGGGCAGTATTGCAATAAGTTAGCAAAAAACGTTCGGAATACCGAACGTTTTCAACACGCAGCCGAAAAATGTGGTAGGATTATGGCGAGGATGAAAAACAATGTACGGGAGTATAGAGAATACAAAGGCGTCAGCCTGCGGTGGCTGGCCGGAAAGGTGGGGTGTGGGACAAGCACGCTGTGCGACGTTGAGAGGGGCAAGAGCATTCCAAACGTCCGCCTCGCCATTCGGATCGCAAAGGCGCTGGGGACGACCGTGGAAAACTTATGGGAGGATGAACTATGACGGAAACGGAATGGAGGGCGTACTTACGGCGCGAAATCGAGCGGCTGCTGGAAGCGGCCGGCGAGCGGGAGCTGCGGCTGACGCTGAAATTTCTGCGCACTGCCGCGTGAAAAAGAAAAACACCGGCAAAACACCGGAAAAACGCACGCAAAGACAAACAAACGCACGCAAAGCAAAGCGGATCAGGAAATCAATCCTGATCCGCTTTTTTGTTTTCTTCGGCGATCTGGAGGGCGAACGCCTCAATATCCGCCCAGCGCTCCTCCGGCAGCCGCGACAGCGCAAGCAGGAAGCGGCGGCGGAAATTATCCTCTTCGCCGCGCATGACATCGCCGACGAAGGCCATGACCTCCTCGTCGCGCGAGATCTGCACGAACATCTCGCCCTCACCGGTGCGCAGCCAGCGCTCATTCACTCCGTAAGTGCGGCAGATGGACGCAATCATAATATCGGAAACCGCAGCTCTGCCGTTTTCCACATTGTTAATCATGTCTCTGTTTGCGCCGAACGGTGCGCCGAACGCGGCTTGCGAAAGCCCTTTCGCTTTCCGAACTTCTTTAATTCTGCTATTCGTAGTATCACCTCCTGACGATGACAATAATCTATCACGCTTGCATGAGTATGTCAACACAAAAAATCACAGAATTTGCGTAAAAATGTGTTGACAAGCTCAACTGGCGGCTGTATTATGTGTATATAAACACAAACGCCCGTGTCCGACGACACGGAGCAACGCAAGGAGGTGAACAAAATGCTTACAAAAAATGAGCGGAAAACAATCGAGCGGCTGGCGGCCATGATGCAGAGCATGAACGAGATGCAGAAGGCGCAGCTTTGCGCCTTTGCAGAGGGGCTGGCGATGGCGCTGGAGCACAGCAAGCGCGCGTCGTAAGGCGCGCGCAATCCATTCGATTGGAGGTGAGGACATGTGAAACCAGAAGATCCTATGGCAAAGATGCGTGAAGCGCACCGCGAGTCCTACGAGCGCAAGCTGTGGATCATTGATTACTCCTGCTCTCAGTTGATTGTGAGCTGTCTTGTGAGCGTGTTCGGGACGCTCCTGACGCTGTACCTTATGGGCAGGCTTTGAAGAGAAGCAGCTGCGTCAAGATCGTGCCGAGCACAGAGACAGCGAGCGGGGCAAGCACGGACTGCGCGAAGAGTTTCAGCGCCACGCGGAGTGAGACCTCGTGATAATGCCACCCCATATCCGTCAACTGGAAGAGCTCACCGGCAGAATCACAGAATGTCAGATACCCAAGATCACGCAAGCTCAACAGCATCGACCGGATCGATTTCGAGTATTTCTCGACGTTTATATCTTTAACAGGCTGGTTGCCAATGCGGAATGTGCTGATGACAAAGAACCCGTCGTAAGACACCATGCGGCTCTGGTCAATCTGTGCTTTGCGCAGCAGCCGGAGAAATTTGGCCGTTTTGAATGGAAGTATTGCGTAATCCATAGGAAGCACCATCCTTATACAGAATTCTACATACAGTATACCGAAAAGTGGAGAATTTGACAATGAAACGACTTTGGAAGGAAGACGCGTATGAAAAAAACGAGAAACCGCGCTGCAACGAGCGCTGCCGAGCGTAATGACCGGTTGGAAACGTTGGCCTTTCGCCTTTTCGGCTTTCTCCTCGGCATGATTGCGACGCATATTCTCATCCACACGATGTGACGTTAGGAGGTGAGGATATGTACACCCTGCAGAAGCTGGTCGCCGTTGGCGTGATCTGTTACTTTGTTGGCTTCCTTGTATGCCTTGCGATTTTCAATCACATCTGCAATGGTTGCCTGAAATCCACGTTCGAGCGCGAGCGGGCAACCGAGAAGATGTATACAGATGCGCTCGAGCGGCTGTCAGGTGACATGTTTGATAAGTGAGGTGATTCAATGAAAAAGTTTGATAATCAAGTCAACAAGTCCAGACCAATGTTCGACCATGATGCCGAGGAAAAACGTTACAAACGGTACAAGTATGTTTGCTACGGACAGCTTGTTTTGAAAGGACTGCTGTTTTTTGCGCTCGGCCTTTTCGTCGAGTTCCTGATTCATGGCGGCTAAAGCCAGCCGACCTTCGTCGGTGATGGAAATGGTATCTGCTTTCATACCGCTGACGGTCACGAGCTGGGGAACGTGATGCCACAGCCCGAGAGCGGCTGCACGAATGTCATCCTCTGATTCTCCGGTCTCAAGCTGGAAGTCACCCAGATTCAAGCTGTCGCACTGGGAGTTCAGACGCGAGAGCATTTCATATTGCAATTCAAAGATATTCATAAAAATTCCTCCTTCGCTGTGATTCTACCACGCGCAAGGAGGAACAGGCAAGAAAAGGAGAGAGGTACATATGCCAAAACTGAGGAAGCGCACGAGCCGCTATGACCAACTGCAGACGTTGCTCTATGGTCAGATCCGGGTGCAGGGCGTCAAGCCGGAGACCCTGATCGGCTGCTGCCGCCAGACGGCGGCGAACCGGCTGCAGAACATTGGCGGCATGACCATTAACGACCTGCTCGCGCTCGGGCGGGGGTTGGATATCCCCATCGACACCCTGCGCGCAGCGATCAAATATCAGTAATGAGAAAGGAGAAACCAATGAAAGCAACAGGAATCGTCAGAAAGGTCGACGAGCTCGGCCGCATCGTGCTGCCGAAGGAGCTGCGCCGGACGCTCGGCATCGGCGAAAAAGACCCCGTCGAGATCTACACGGATGGGAAGGGCATCATCCTGCGCAAGTATGCGCCGGGCTGTGCGTTTTGTGGGAGCGTGGACGGAGTCCGACATATCCACGATGTGCCGATGTGCGCTATCTGCACGAACAACATGCAGATGCTGTACCGCACGGCAGAGGGGAGAGACGGCAAATGAAGGTGTTCGGAGATCCGCGCGCCAAGGCGAAGGT
>ENA-OUQH01000123-OUQH01000123.1-human-gut-metagenome-genome-assembly--contig:-NODE-123-length-65861-cov-9.017977_pt1 | contig 65861 bp, 49 predicted proteins | sample MGYA00237948_ERZ548828 | MGnify/ENA primary metagenome ERZ548828 (study PRJEB26490, sample SAMN05194711) | human gut metagenome | biome: terrestrial biome; feature: human-associated habitat; material...
TATACGGTGGCGGAGAGCTGGGGATTCGAACCCCAGATACGCTTTTGGCGTATACACGATTTCCAATCGTGCTCCTTAAGCCAGACTCGGACATCTCTCCAGCTGCAGCGCTTCCCGCGCATGCAAGGATGTACTTTACACCATCTTAGTACCGGCTGACAAGAGAAAAATAGCCATCTTCTGACAAGATTTTTAAAGGAACGTCAAAAAGGTCGGAAACACACTCGGTAGTAAGGGCTTCTTCCTTGGGCTTGTCCCCATAAAGCTTGCCGTCTTTGATCATTACCACACGCTTGATTTCGGGAATGATGTCTTCAGGATAGTGCGTAACCAAAATAATCGACTTGCCAGCAGCAACCAAATCGCGCATTGCCTTGCGAACGAAATACATGCCTTCTGGATCAAGCGCGGTAGTTGGCTCATCGAATACCAATACCTCAGGATCATGAACAAGCGCACGGGCAATAAGCACGCGACGAGCCTGACCAGAAGACATTGTCATGATGTCTCGATCGGCATGCTCTTTCATTCCCAGGAATTCCAGAGCACGTAAAGCCTTTTCCTTTCCTGCCTCGGTCATGTTGTGACGGCGGGGAACACCAAGAACGCCGAACAGTCCGCCGTACACCACATCAAGGGCCGGAAGATGGACGGTTATCTGATCCTGCATCGTTGAAGAAACAATGCCCAAGCATTGCTTAACCTCTTCGAGCGTGACCAACGACTTCCCCTTGAACAGCACCGGGGGCTCATCGCGATGAAGGGGGAACACTTCACGGGTTATGAGATGAATAAACGTCGATTTGCCGGCGCCATTGGGACCAATAAGGGCAATGCTTTCGCCTTGCTGCAATGTGAAGTCCCCCACATTCAAGATCTCTTTTCCCTTACGGCGAACTACGGCGTCATGAAGCTCAATTAGAGGCGGTTTCGTTTCCATTGCTTACCTTTCTAGATAAATCAAGGCCACCTCATGCGAGGCGGCCTTGGGAAAGCCTGATTAATTGGTTTTTACTGACCGGAATTCTCGGAATCCGAGCTCTGTTCATTGGAGGATTCCGACGAGCCCTCCGTAGCCGACGCATCGGCATTGGTGTCGGCAGAAGCCCCATCGTTAGAGTCATCGGAGTTATCGCTCGACGAATCGCTGTTGTCGTACTTGGTCATATCAAGGTTATAAGGAACATTCTCGGGCATATCGTTGTTCTGGATGTCTGCCTGAGCCTTATAGTTGCTGAACCAATCGGAATATGCCGTGGACTTGTTCTGGTCCTTCACGATGTTCGAAATGTAGTCAACGAATTCCTGAGGATATGCGGAGAGGCTAGTTGCCTTGCCATCGCAGGTGAACTCATCGGTGCATTTGATGATGTGAATGCCGTAATCGCTCGTTACCAAGCCAGACACCTGACCAACGGAAAGGCCGTCAAGGGCATCGGTGTAGTCGGTTACAAAGGAATTAATAGCGTCCCAGCCAACATTGCCGCCATCGGCCGCAGAGGCCGTGTCGGTGGAATACTGCTTGGCAGCTTCGGCGAAATCGAGCGTTCCGGCATTGATCTGATCGAGTACTTCCTGAGCCTTTTCGGTGTCACTCGAAGCGAACAAGATATGGGAGGACTTCTTAGCGCCATTGAACATGGTGTAGTACGTGTTCAGCATTTCAAGTACCTTTGAGTCATCAGCAGTAGCTGCGTCTCCCGCAACTGCATCTTCCAAGGCCTTATCAAGCAAGCCAGCCTCAACGGACTCGCGGTACTGATCCTCGGTCAAGCCAGCAGAGGAAAGAGCTTGTTTCCAAGCGTCATCGCTGTCGTAATTGGCCTTCATGTTGTTGATCTCGTCATCAACCTGAGACTGCTCGACCGTGATGCCCTTTTCGTCACACGCCTGCTTCTTCAGCTCGTTTTCAACGTAGTAATCGATCACCTGATCGCGAACCGTGGCGGGATCAAAGGAATTCTCCTTCATCCAATTGCCCCAGTCGTCGTCGCTGGTGAGGTCTGAGCTAGTGCGGAAGTCCTGAATGTACTTAGTGATGGTGTCTTCCTGAATCTCAGCACCATTTACCGTTGCCGCAACGCCGCCGGTATAGCCGTAATTCGTGCCGCCACAACCAACCAGGGCAATGCAGCAGGCAGCGGATACGCCGACAACAGAAATCTTGCGAAGAAGAGCTCCGTGCTTCATGTATGTTCCTTTTTTCCTACGGTACAAAACGAGATCACACCCGATGAGCAGGTGCAACGCATGCTATTTTTGCACAACGTCAATTTCGTGATTTCGTTCGCACAATTTGCCCACGTATCACCGCTGTTTAATCACACCCCCTCCATAAAAGACGCTTCCTTTAACGAGGTCGGCAAACGGGGATAGCCCTGGCGCCCAAAATTCCCGAGCAGCGTGCCAACCACTCCGAAGTACCCAATCCCGATGCAGCGCTCTGTTTCACGTGAAACGAAATGTTTTGCACTCCACCCAGATAATTCGCTTCTTTATCGCAGGGTCATGCAGCTCCCCGTTGTGAAAACAAAAATCTCGGCTTTCTTGCAACTTTTTTGCGATTAGGGACTCCTTTCTTTATCCGCAAAGCAAAAAGGGACCGTTTCGCGGCTGATTTGCTGCGATTTCGGACCGCGATTTGCGCCTTGGCGCCCTGCGACAATCCCTAATCGCAAAAAAGTTGCAGCTCGGGCCATATTTTTGTTTTCAGGCCCTTGGGACAGCCCCGGGATGACGCTATAGGCAGAAATCCCCAAGAATGGCGACTCGGAACAACCCTGTATAGCACCAGGAGCAGAGCAGTCCAGGCGAGGCACATCTTTATCTGATCGCTTCTTATTGCAGGCGGTGCTTAAAACCAGAAAGGCTGGACGATAAATCGTCCAGCCTTTTAGTTAATCAGTCTTTTTGACTTATTTCTTTCCAGGAAACTCCACCTATGCAAGAAGAAGCCAAACTGAAAGAAACTGATTTATTTATTCTTTGCTTCCTTACGGCGCTGAGTAGCGGAAAGGGTGCGCTTGCGGAGACGGATAGACTGAGGCGTTACCTCTACCAGCTCGTCGTCTTCGATGTATTCAAGCGCCTCTTCGAGCGTAAACGTGATAGGAGGCGTAAGGGAGATAGCCTTATCGGCGCCAGAAGAGCGCTGGTTACCCAGCTGCTTAGCCTTGGCAACGTTTACCACCATGTCGCCTTCCTTGGCGGATTCGCCAACGATCATGCCTTCATAGCAATCCTCGCCCGGACCAACGAACAGCTTGCCGCGCTCCTGCAAAGTATCAAGAGCGTATGCAACCGACTTCTCTGTCGCCATGGCAATCATGCAGCCATTCTTGCGGCCAATCATCTCTCCGGAATAAGGACCGTATTCACGGAAGTGATGGAACAGCACCGCTTCGCCGTGGCTTACATTCAGAATCTTGGTCTTCAGGCCCATGGTGCCGCGGGAAGGGATGGCAAACGTAAGGTGCGTCATGGTTTCGTCAGACACCATGTCTTCCATGATGCCGCCTGCCGTGCCCATAACCTCAATCGCCTTACCAGAATAGTCGTTGGGAACGTCGATAGTGGCTTCCTCGATAGGTTCGAGCTTGTTGCCAGCCTCGTCTTCCTTGTAAACAACCTGAGGACGACCAACCTGGAATTCGAAACCTTCGCGGCGCATGGTTTCCATAAGAACGGAAAGATGAAGAACGCCACGACCGGCAACGCGAACGCCCGACTTATCTTCGGTTTCCTCGATACGCATGGAGATGTTGCTCTCCTTTTCACGCATCAGGCGCTCCTTCAGCTGGCGAGCGCCAACAATATCGCCCTCTCGACCAACCAAGGGGCTCGTGGAAGCCTCAAACACAACAGCCATGGTGGGTTCCTCAACGGCCAAAGGCTCCATCTCAACAGGATTCTCAGGGTCGGTGATAACATCGCCGATGTCAGTCTGCTCCACGCCGATAACAGCCACGATATCGCCTGCGCTGGCCTCGGGGACCTCGGCCTTACCAAGGTTCTCGAAGGTGTATACCTTGCGAATCTGCGCGTTGTAGCGGTTACCGTCAGGCTGGATTACCAGAACCTGCTCTTTTTCATGAATGGTACCGCTCTGCAAACGACCAATACCGATACGTCCCTCATAGCTGCTGTGGTCAACCGTGCAGACCTGAAGGGCAACAGGACCTTCAACATCTACGTCAGGGCAGGGGATTTCCTTCAGGATGGTATCCAGCAGGGGAATCATATCCATGTTGCCATCATTGACGTCGTAGCGTGCGTAACCGTTGACTGCGGAAGCGTAAACTACAGGGAAATCGAGCTGCTCATCGCTTGCGCCCAACTCAACCATCAAGTCGAATACCTTGTCAACAGCAGCATCGGGGTTAGCGTTGGGGCGGTCGATCTTGTTAACCACAACAACGATGCGCAAACCACGCTCAAGGGCGTGAGAAAGAACGAAACGGGTCTGAGGCTTGGGGCCTTCATAAGCATCAACAATAAGCAATGCGCCGTCTGCCATATTGAGAACACGCTCTACCTCGCCACCGAAGTCGGCATGGCCGGGGGTATCGATAACGTTGATCTTGGTGTCCTTGTAGTGAATGGAGATGTTCTTTGAGAGAATGGTGATGCCGCGCTCGCGCTCCTGATCGTTTGAGTCGAGCACGCGCTCAGCGACTTCCTGGTTTTCGCGGAATACGTGCGAGGACCAGAGCAGGCGGTCGACCAGGGTGGTTTTACCATGGTCAACGTGCGCAATGATTGCCACATTGCGGATGTTTTCCTGTTTCATCTACTTCTTCCTTCTTAAAGACGTTGTCTTGTTAACCCATAAGCGGTAAAAGCTTACCAGCGCGAATAAGCCCAAGCAGGGCAGACCGGTCGCTCTACACAAAAAAGAAGCCGTCCATTCGGACGGCTTCGAAAATTCGTGGTGGAGCATAAGGGGATCGAACCCTTGACCTCAGGCTTGCAAAGCCCGCGCTCTCCCAGCTGAGCTAATGCCCCACGTAGGTTATGTGCGATTTCGTTATCAATAAACGCTCCACCGGCAAACTCGGCTCACGGTGGAGCGTTTATCAGTAAAAAATGGTGGGCCCAAGCAGATTTGAACTGCTGACCTCACGCTTATCAGGCGTGCGCTCTAACCAACTGAGCTATGGGCCCGAAATCGCGCTCAATTAATATACTTCCTACCCCCATATGGGTCAAGAAGAATTTTGCATTTTCTTAAAAAAGTTTTTGCCAACATTTCCATTGACTGGTTTCTTTTCAAATAGCACCAGGTCAGGATAGTATTTTTAATTCCAACAGCAAAACAAATTATTTCAAAAAATGACGGCAACACCGCCACTTCGGAAGAAAAAGCGCCCTCTTCTTGGATAATTCCTTGCTTCAAATTAGTGAAAATAATTTTGAAAAAAATTGGGACCCAGAGCTTCTGGGTCCCAACATCGAGAATATCAGTACTTACTACTACTCTTCATCGAGCAGGCTTGCCTGATCTTTATGGGTGGCAGGCGCCGCCTTGGAAGATTTCTTTTCGGTTGTAGTGGAAGTAGCCACAGCAGAAACCTTGTCCTTGCCGGCAACATTCATCACATGAACGCCCTGAGTGGAGCGTCCCAGCTGCGACACGCCGGAAACCGGTGTGCGAACCACTACGCCCTCTTCGGTGATGATCATGATCTCGTCGTCTTCCTCGACGATTTTCATGGCCGAGAGCAAGCCCTTCTTGGCTGTCATGGTGATAGTGTACACACCTTGGCCTCCACGGTGGTGGGAAGGATATTCCTCTACCGGAGTGCGCTTGCCATAGCCGAGCTCGGTGATAACCAAGAGTTCGGTTCCCGGTCGCGCTATCTCCATACCGAGCACGCGAGCGTCGGCGTTAACCGTCATACCGCGCACGCCCATGGTGTCACGACCCATGGCACGAACCTCGGATTCGTCCCACATAATGGCCTTGCCTGCAGAGGAGACCATCATGACCTTTTCGCCTTCGGCAACGCGCTGAACGCTGATAAGCGTGTCGTTTTCCTTCAGGTTGATCGCGATCAAGCCGTCTCGGCGCGTACGGTCGTAGAGCTTCATGGAAGTTTTCTTAACCATGCCGGACGAAGTCGCAAACATCAGGTACTCGTCTTCGGGGAAATCCTTGGTGGCGATAACCGCAGCGATGGTTTCACCCTTTTCCAAGGGCAGAACATTCACGATTGCGGTTCCTCGAGCATGACGAGACGCCTCGGGAATCTCGTAGGCCTTCAAACGGTATACACGTCCGCGAGAAGAGAAGAACAGTAGATAAGCATGGGTTGAGGAAATGAAGAGATGCTCGACGAAGTCGGCCTCTTTCAAATTCACTCCTTGCATGCCCTTACCGCCGCGCTTCTGCTGGCGATACGTAGCCACAGGAAGACGCTTCACGTAGCCAGCCTTGGTTACTGTGATGGCAACCTCTTCTTCAGCAATAAGGTCTTCTACGTCGAGATCCTTCGCCTCGTCGGTAATCTTGGTGATACGAGCGGAGCTGTATTTTTCCTTGATCTCGGTAAGCTCTTCCTTGATCACCTGTTTCACCAGGTCTTTATCGGAAAGCAAACGCTTGTAGTAATCAATCTTCTCGCGCAGCTCCTTCAATTCAGCTTCGATCTTCTCGCGTTCCAAGCCGGTCAGGCGACGCAACTTCATTTCGAGGATTGCTTCGCTCTGCTTTTCGGAAAGCTTGAAGCGCTCCATCAACACGTCTTTCGCTTCGCGATCGGTGTTGGACGAACGAATGATCTGGATTACCTCGTCGATATTGTCGAGAGCAATCACGAAGCCTTCCAAGATATGGGCGCGGGCCTCTGCTTTGGCCAAGTCGTAGCGCGTGCGACGCTCCACAACCTCTTCCTGATGCAGGATGTAGTAGTGGAGGATTTCTTTCAGGGACAATACACGAGGAACACCATTAACCAGAGCCAGCATATTGCAGCCGAAACCAACCTGCAGCTGGGTATGCTTGTACAGCTTGTTCAGCACAACCTGAGGAATAGCGTTCTGCTTCAGCTCGATAATGATGTCGATGCCGTGGCGGTCAGCGCCGTCATGAACGTTTGAAACCTCAGGAAGCTTCTTGTCGCGAATCAGATCGGCAATCTTCTTCAAGAGATTAGTACGGTTCACCTGATAGGGAATCTCGGAAACAACGATGGAATGCTTGCCGTTCTTGCCCTCTTCGATGCGGCACTTCGAGCGAATGGTAAGGCTTCCTTTTCCTGTCTCATAAGCATCGCGGATGCCCTTGCGGCCCATGATGATGCCTCCCGTAGGGAAGTCCGGGCCGGGGAGAACCTTCATCAGGTCGTCAACCGTGCAATCAGGATTGTCGATCATCATGCAGGTTGCGTCGATTGCCTCGCCAAGATTATGCGGGGGAATGTTCGTCGCCATACCAACAGCAATGCCCGAAGAACCGTTTACCAACAGGTTCGGGAAGCGCGAAGGCAAGACGACGGGCTCCTGCAAGCTCTCGTCGTAGTTCGGCTGGAAATCTACCGTTTCCTTGTCAAGGTCACGCAGCAACTCCATTGCCGGCTTGTCCAAGCGAGCCTCGGTGTAACGCATTGCAGCTGCCGAGTCGCCGTCGATCGAACCAAAGTTGCCGTGGCCGTCAACCAGCGGAACACGCATGGAGAATGGCTGCGCCAAACGAACCATGGTGTCGTATACCGCAGAGTCGCCATGCGGGTGATACTTACCAATTACGTCACCAACGGTACGAGCGGACTTGGCATGGGGACGCTTTGGGGTGATGCCGCTTTCATTCATCGCATACAGAATGCGGCGATGAACAGGCTTCAAGCCGTCGCGAACATCGGGAAGCGCGCGCGAAACAATAACGCTCATCGAATACTCGAGGAACGACGTGCGCATCTCTTTGCTGAGCTCAGCAGGAAGAACGTTTGCTGCAGCAGCTTGCTGCTCGTCCTTCTTGTCTGTCTCGTTCTTATCTTCTGCCACGAAGACTCCTTCTGTCTTGTTGCTTGAATGTTTTACGTGAAACACTTCGCCGGGTTCCTACCCGGCAACCCTCTTAGAAGTCGAGGAAGCGCACGTCATGGGCGTGCTTCTGGATAAACTCCTTGCGGGGCTCAACCTGATCGCCCATAAGCTCACTTACCACACGTTCAGCCTCAGCCGCATCTTCGATGCTCACCTGGAGCATAGTGCGGGTAGAGGGTTCCATGGTGGTTTCCCAGAGCTGCTCGGGGTCCATCTCGCCCAGACCCTTGTAACGCTGCAGCGAAATGCTGTCTCGATCAGGAATCTCAGCTAGGCGAGCAGCCAGAGCGTCATCGTTGAAGATGTACTCCAGCTTCTTGCTGCCCTTCTTCTTCAGACCATACAGCGGAGGCTGAGCGATGTAGATGTAGCCGCGAGTAATCAGCTCGGGCATATAGCGATAGAAGAAGGTGAGCAGCAGGATGCGGATATGGGCACCGTCGACATCAGCATCCGTCATGATGATGATGCGGTGGTAGCGGGCAGCATCCGCGTTGAAATCCTCGCCGATGTTCGTACCGATTGCGGTAATGAGCGAAGAGATGGTGTCGGAAGAAAGCGAGCGATGCAAGCCAGCGCGTTCGACGTTCAAAATCTTGCCACGCAGGGGCATGATGGCCTGATACTTACGGTCACGAGCCTGCTTAGCAGATCCACCTGCAGAATCGCCCTCGACAATGAAGATTTCGGAATCGGCGGGGTTCTTGCTCGAACAGTCAGCCAGCTTTCCTGGCAGGCTGAAAGAATCAAGAACGCCTTTACGACGCGTCATCTCTCGCGCTTTACGAGCAGCCTCACGTGCCTTCAACGCCTGAGAAGCCTTGTTGATGATGCGCTTAGCAGGCGTGGGGTTCTCTTCAAGATACTCAGCCAAGCCCTTGGTTACAGCAGTCTGAACCAAGCCACGAATTTCCGTGTTGCCCAGCTTGCCCTTGGTCTGGCCCTCGAACTGCGGGTCGCGAAGCTTAACCGAAACAACGGCAGAAAGACCTTCTCGGGTATCATCGCCGGAAAGGTTGCTGTCCTTTTCCCTCAGGATTCCCTTGCTTCGAGCGTAATCGTTAATGGTACGCGTAACGCCCTGCTTGAAGCCGTCGAGGTGGGTGCCGCCATCGATGGTGTGGATGTTATTCGCAAACGAGAGTACGCCATTGGAAGAATAGGAAGAGGACCACTGCATTGCCACTTCCACCATGCCGTCTTCGTTTTCAGCCTCGAAGTAGATGGGCTTGTTCAGCGTTTCCTTGCCCTCATTGAGGAATTTAACGAAGTCCTGAAGGCCGCCAAGTGCCTGGAACACCTCGGTGCGAGGCTTGCCATCTTCGCCAGGGGTACGCTCGTCGGCGAGGGTGATCTTCAAGCCCTTATTGAGGAACGACATCTCACGGAAACGGGTTTTCAGCGTTTCATAATCGAAGATGGTGGTTTCTTTGAAAATCTCAGGGTCAGGCCAGAAGGTTACCGTGGTACCACTGGTCTTGGAGGTTCCTACCTCGTGAAGCTTTTCTTTGGTCTTGCCATGGTCGAAGGAAATCTCATATTCCTTGCCATCGCGACGTACACGCACAACCACTTGGGTGGAAAGCGCATTCACAACAGAAACGCCTACGCCGTGCAAGCCGCCGGAAACCTTATAGCCTTCGCCGCCGAACTTACCACCTGCATGAAGGATGGTAAGTACAACCTCAACGGTTGGGATTTTTTCCTTGGGATGCTTGTCTACGGGAATACCGCGGCCATTGTCAACAACGGTGATGGAGTTGTCCTCATGGATAGTAACCTCGATGTGGTCACAATAGCCGGCAAGAGCTTCATCTACTGCGTTGTCTACAACCTCGTACACCAGATGGTGAAGGCCGCGCGGACCGGTAGAACCGATGTACATGCCGGGGCGCTTGCGCACTGCTTCAAGGCCTTCCAAGATCTGAATGTCTTGGCCGCTGTAGTGGGATTCGTCTGAAGCCACGTATTTCCTCCTCTTTCTGCTAGCTGATACGCCCAAAAGCGACGTATCGAGGGGATTTAGAACCTTATTATTATAGCAGAATAGGTAAGATACCTTGCCGCCTATTGGCGTCAGGGGGCATTCAGAGCGCTTCTACGGGTATAAAAGCTATCGTGTTAGGCATTTTTTATGAAGAAGACTCATTTCGACGCTTCTGAGCCGCCATAGCGCGTTGGAACGAGGCCCTCAAACGAGGATCCTCGATAGACGACGTCATCTCTTCAATTCGCGACGATTCCTCTTCACTAAGATCTCGAACTTTAGGCTGGGCATCTGAGTTAGGAGGCTCGGCAAAGGGATGTTTCTCCTTGTACGGCCCCCTTGAGATACGAATCTCGAAGACATCTATGGTCGTGTTGAATCGATCGAGATACTCAAAGCGAAGCAACTCCCTGCGCGCATTCAGCTCGGCAGCACACGTTGAGTTGTCCAAATACACCACCAGATCGTACGCTCCCTCAACCGCCTGGCTTTTGAGCAGATACACCGAATTGGTGTGCTTGAGAATAAAAGGGTCCACCAGTTCGGCAAACTGGGCATGGGTCTTTTCTATTTTGCGTTGCACTAGAACGCGCTTCTTAACTTCCTCAGGCATCGACGAAGCAAAAGAAGAAAGCGAGGAAGAAACAGGGCGGAGGGAATTGTTTCGCTCGTTCATCGCAGCGATATAACGGCGAGGGTCACGCGACGACCCCCAATCGCTGTCGTATTCGACCATACCTATTCGCCGCCAATCTCTACAACACGCGCCAACGTGGAAAGCGCCGGGCTCACCTTTTCCGCATTGGTGGCAGTCACAAACGTCTGTACCTCGCCGGAGATCAGAGAAAGCAGCGCATCACGGCGCATCTCATCAAGCTCACTCATCACATCGTCGAGCAGTAAAACAGGATTTTGCCCTAATCGTTCCGCGATAAGCGCAACCTGTGCCATCTTAAACGCCAGAACCAAGCTTCGCTGCTGCCCCTGCGAGGCAAACTGCTGAGCGTTGAGTCCATCGAGGTAGAACTCTACCAGATCAAGCTGAGGGCCATAAAGGGACATACGCCGCTCATGCTCCCTATGGGCATCCTTTTCCATTGCGCTGACAAGCCGCTCCTGTGCGGCAGTCCTGCCGAGCGCCTCAACCGAAGGAATACGGTCGAGATCGAATGACCTGCGAAGCCATGATGGAATGTACACCAGCTCAACCGATTCGCGTCCACCCGAAATCTCTCGATAGTATTCCTTCAAGTACGGGGAAAGCGCAGCAATCATCTCGCAACGCAAGCGGTACAGCTGCGAACCAACCGCAGCCACAACCTCGTTGATACTCTGGAGGAATAGAGGCGAAACACTCTCTTTCAGATAACGGTTCTTCTGCCGAAGGATCTTTTCGTAGTCCTTTCGTACCGCATGGTAGTTTGCGCTCAGCTGGGCACCCATCTGGTCAACCTGCGCTCGTTTAAACGACTGGGAGCCTTTCACCAACTCCAAATCCTCAGGAGAAAACAGTACGGAAGGCAACGTGCCTCGGATATCACGAGGACGTTTCTTCTTCCCATTGACAAAATACTCGCGTGTTTCACGTGAAACACGCAATTCCACATCGAGGCATCGACCATCGCCGCATATTTCCGCTGAAAATATGCCAGCATCTTGACCGGCGCGAACCAAGTGGCTGGGCGTCGAACTACGGAACGACGAGCAAGCCGTGACGAGTTGAATACCTTCAAGAAGGTTTGTTTTGCCCACCGCATTAGGCCCAACAATTAAGGTTAGACCCCCGATGCCGTCAAGTTCGAACTGTTCATACGACCTGAAATTACGACACGCGATTTTTTCGATAGCGAGCCCCATGGAGCCAGAAACCCACAATCTACACGCGCACAGGCATGATGAGGTAAAGGAAGTTCTCACCTTCTGTGGCACGCAGGATGCCAGGCTTCATAGACCCGAACAAGTCAAGATGAACCGCGTCAGTGTCGATGGAGTTCAAGCCATCGAGCATAAAGGTGAAGTTGAATGCAATATCAACCGATTCGCCATCGACCTCGCAGATAAGATTCTCCTGAGCGTTGCCAATATCCTGAGAGTTGGTAAGCAGGGTCACCACTCCGGATTCAGCATCTACGCGAACCTGCACAGGAGAAACCTTGTTACTCAGCAGAGAAACACGACGGACCGCATCGGTAAGCGCATGAGTTGAAAGCGTTGCACGGGTGGAATGACCCTCGGCAATCAACTGTTTATAGTTCGGGAAGGTACCCTCGATGCGGCGGTTGATAAACGTGGTGTCACGATAGGTAACTACGATCTGGTTGTCGTTAAGCGCAATCGTAATAGGGTCTTCCGACTGAGGGAGGGAAGCGATGTCTTGAAGGAAAGAGCCGGAAATAACCGCCTCGAACTCTTCGGGGCATGGCGAATCGAGTTCGGTTTCGGAAACAGCCAGACGGTAGGAGTCGGTCGCCACCATCTTCAAAGTGGAGCCCACGCAAGAAACGAGAACACCCGTAAGCACAATGCGCGTCTCGTCGTGAGAAACCACCTTAGCGGTGCGCTTGACCATCGAAGAAAACGCGTTGAAGGGGAACGAAGCTTCCTGATCGGCTTCGATTTCAGGGAAGGCGGGGAAGTCGAGGGGGTTGAGCGCCTTCAAGGAGAACGTGGTGCTATCGCAGAATACCGTTGCGGTAGTTTCGTCTGCCTCAACACGAACAGCCATATCGGGGAGATTCTTAATGATGTCACCGAAGAGCTTTGCTGGTACCACTGTTTCACCGGGTTCTTCCACCATGGCGAAGCACGTTACCTTGATGGAGAGTTCGAGGTTGGTGGTTTGAAGGGTAATTCTTCCCTCTTCAGCTTTGATATACACGCCAGCAAGAATGGAAAGCGTAGAACGGGTGGAGGATCCTTTAACTACAACCGCTAGGGCATTTTGAAGCTCCGATTGGTTAACGCTGAATTTCATTAATGCTCCTGTCCTTTGTTTCTCTTGGCTATGATACCTGTTCTAGCCAAGCTGACTGTCGATCGGGAACGGAGTTCCATGATCGAGTTTTCCTCCGCTTTAATTCCTTCTCTATTCTTTAATAAATAACTAATAGTAGAAGTAATAATCAGGGTGGATATGTTGATAACTTTTCTTTTGCCTGATGAACGCGGAAAAACATCTGTCGGGAACCCTGTGGAAAAGCACCTTGGTTATCCACAGGGAAAACGTGGGGAAAACTTCTTCCACAAAGGTACGGGGTAATCCCCACACTTTGTCACCGTTTATCAACAGGTTTTAATACTGCTGGATGCGAATTTTTTCGCGCACCGCTTCCAGTTCTTCGCGCAGGTTTCGGTCTTCCTGCATCTGGCTTGAAATAAGCTCGCACGAGTGAAGCACCGTGGTGTGATCGCGGTTGAACGCTTTGCCGATGTTACTTAGCGTCGTTTCCGACAAGTCACGGCACAGATAGATCGCAACCTGTCGTGGCCGCACAATGCTTCTTGCCCTTCCGCGCCCCACGATGTCCTTATGCGAAACGCCGTAAAAATCTTCAACGGCTGCTTGGATCATCTCTATCGTGATGCGTTTCTTGCCTCCGCCGATAAAGTGGTTGCCCAGAAGCTCCTTTACCTGACCCTCCGAAAGCGTGTGGTCCTTGTTCATCTTCATGGCGAATATCACGTTGGTGATAGCGCTCTTCAGCTCGCGAATGTTTGAGCTGGAATTGTCCACGATGTAGTCGAGTATTTCGTCCGTGATGACAAACGATGTGTTTTCGCGACTCTGGTAGTGGCGAATAAGGCTTTTGATGATGTTTCGTTTCGTCTCGTCATCGGGTGGCTGGATATCTATCGTGGCTCCCGAGTTGAATCGGGATACATAGCGTTCGTCGAGGTCGATATTCTTTGGCGCTCGGTCTGCGGAGAACACAAACTGCTTACCCTTTGGAATCATCGAATTGAAGATGCGGAACAGCGCGTTGAGCGTGCCGGGCTTGCTCTGGAGTCCCTGAATGTCGTCGATGAGCAGTACGTCCGCCTGCTGGAAATAACCCTCAAAGTTCTTGAAGCTTTGTTTGTCGACGCTTTTTTCTATTGCAGCGTCTGAGTAGCGGTTTACCAGTTCCATCGAATCGATATAGCACACGTTGAGCTCTGGACGGGTTTCCTTGATGTAGTTTTGGATCGCGCACATAAGGTGCGTTTTGCCTACACCTGATCGTCCATATATAAACAGTGGGTTCAACTCGGATGAGCCAGGGCGGTCTGCAACCTCTACTGCCATGTTGTAGGCCATGCGGTTCGACTCGCCGATAACGAAGGAGTCGAAGGTGAGCGCGGCTTCTCCTGTTGCTTCGTTGTCGTTTCCGCTCGTCTCGGTGTTCTGCGATTGCGGTTCGGACGTTTCCGCCTGCGTTGCCGAATGGCTGGGCTGGGGCGCGGGTGTGCTAGCGGGCTGTGCGCTTGGGGCAGGTGCGCTTTGTGCGTTTGGCGCTGCGGGTGTCGGCTGCTGCTGGACCGCTTGCGGTGCGGCAGCAGGGGCGGAAGAGGTCGCGGCGGGTGCGGTCTGGGCCGAAGGCACTGGTGTCGTCGCGGTGGGGTCGACCTCTATCAGTACCTGAAAATCCAGGTTGTATAGATCGTTGAGTGCTTTCTGGATATCTTTCAGGTAATGCTTCTCAATCCAATCTTTAATAAAGGCATTGTCCGAGGTGAGCATGATGAAACCAGGGCTTGCTGCCTGGATTTGAACACGCGAGAAGAACGCATCGATTTGCGATGCGTTAATGGTGGGATACGACTTCAGCTGTCGCATCAGATCTGTCCACGTTTGTTCGATATCCATAAGGTTCTACGTAGTTCCATTCCGTTGGCGTGGGATGCGCCGTCTGTCGTTTACAAGGATAGGGCAACCTGCGTGCCTCGTGGGGTGAGCGTCCTTTTCTTATTCACCTTTTCCACGAGACCTGCTTCTTCCATTTTTGAAAAAGCGGTATGTACGCTAGCCACTGCAATATCGGTGGCCTTGCTGACTTCGCTTACGCCTAGGGTGTTGTTCGGGAGGAGGGCTTTGAGCACGGCAACTTCGTTCTCGGTGAGGTCGGGAATCTGCGCCGCCTCAATTTCTTCGTCTGTTGTCCGCGACGCAACCAGGCTGATGGTTACCACCGATCCCTGATTCACATTGTCTTTGATTTCGATATGCCCGTGGGAGGTGCTTAGGTAGTCTTTTACAATAGGCAAGCCCGACCCTACGCCTCGTATGTAGCGTTTCATCGGCTCTATGGCAGAGGAAAACCCGGGTTCCTGCACAAGGTCTTTGTGCTTGATGCCTGGGCCCTGATCTGCAAAACGAATAGTGTTGCCTTGATCGAAAATAGACACCACTACTTCGTTGAAGTTGGCGTGGATGAAATTTTCGGATACTTCCCTGATTACGGTGTAGGGGATCATCCCACCTGCTTCTTTGGCGTTTTTGTAGGTCAAGGAGGCAATGTGCTCAATGTATTCGTGCGTGGGGCCTCCCTGCACTTGTATTACACGTGGTGCTGTTTTTAGCGAATCGTATATAGCAATGCGTGCGGGCGTGGTTATGTGGTGGTAGTCGAAGCTCTGCGAGGGCGCAGCCTCTTCGACGGATTCGATGATGCCGCCATTCATCGTGTGGGCATAGTCCTCGTCATACGTTGCTTGCTCCACAAAGGAGGGCACGAATGGCTGCTCGCTCTGGTAGGCATCCGAAGCCGGTTGCTGCACCGTTTGGGGGTAGAGCTGCGCCGCCGCTGGCTGCATAACGTGAGGGTTGGCTGCGGGGGCGAACTGCTGAAACGCTTGTTGGGGATAGCTGGCCTGTGGTTGCTGGTACCCGACGGGGTAGCTCGGGGCCCCCTGGGCTCCGAGCTGCGGCTCTAGATTGCTGGCTATATTGGCAGAGGGCGATTGCTCATGTGGTGCTTGGCCGTTGACGTTTGTCATTTGCGTTGCGAAAGGCTGGTTGCCTGCCGGTACGGCGCAGCCAAGTTGTGGATAACCACCATAAGGCATGCCATAGGGCATGCCTGGATAAGGTTGTGCTTGAGCGCCTTGAGTGGGGTAGGGAGGAAATTGCCCTTGCCCGTACCCGTAGGGGGGAATGGATGTTTGGGCGGGCTGAGTGTTTGGCATCGCCGCTTCGGTTGCAGGCTGCTCCTCGTCGTAGGGAGGGTATGGCGCTGACCCCTGTTCCCCCGCTTGTTCCATCGGCTGCATATGTGGTGCGTTTTCTTGGTTCATGATGCTTTCCGATTTTTTCAAAACATGAGAAAAAGAGCCCGACCGATATTCCTCTACAAGGCACAGATCGAGCTGATTTTTCATTCATTCTAGACGGTTATTCACACTTTTTCAAACTTTCCACCGTCTTTTCCTCGTGTTTTCGGAGTTTTCAACATTCTTTCAATAAAATGTGGAAAACATTGAAAACGCCTGAAGAAAAATGTGAAAAACCTGAAAGGCATTTTGGAAAACTATTTTGGAAAAGGAGCTTTAGCGCTTTCACTTTTGGCTGTTGAAGTCAAGGTGTTTAAACCGCTTTGCTGATATGCATACAACAGGCAAATTGGGATGTTAATAACAATAAAAGACCAGCTAAAAGCCTGTATTTTATGGAGTTTGAACCGCTTTTCCACCTATATTCTGAAGACGAATTATTGTTTCCTGAAGGGGTCGCTGCGGCCTCTGGGATAATGTGGGAAAGTATCCTGAAACACCTGGAAAGTTATCAACATTATCCACAATGCTATATAAACAAATTGTGCATAAGTTGCTTTCCTTGGGGAAAAGTGAGGTGGACAAGCTATGAAGATCGCTATCCCATTGGATGAAAACGGCATGCTTCCCGATCGTTTTGGAAAATATTCGTCTCCAGAACTGCGTCGTGACGGCAACAATATTTGTTCATTCCCTGTCGAGGTGTCAGATGTGCCGGAGGGGGCTAGGTCCCTTGCTCTTTCGCTTGTTGATTACGATTCCATTCCCGTATGCGGCTTTGCTTGGATTCATTGGGCCGCTTGCGGGGTGAGCCCTGATACTGCCTTGATTCCCGAAAACGCCAGCCATAGCGGCGAATTCTCCTTTGTTCAGGGTTCGAACAGCTGCCTGTCCCGTGCTGAGGAAACAAGCAAAGAAGTGATTCGCGGGTATATCGGACCGTGTCCACCCGATAAGGATCACCGTTATACGCTTACGGTGTATGCGCTTGATTGCGAACTTGATTTGCAGCCTGGCTTTTATTTCAACGAGTTCCACTGGGCCTTGCAGGGTCACGTTCTCGACAGCGACGAGCTGAATGTCGTTAGCAGGGCGTAGCGTCGCCGTTTGCGTGTGCATTCTGTGATGACCCATAAAATAGGGTGCCTGTCTCTTTCTTTATTATTGACGCGCAGCTTCTTCATCGTATAATTTCGAAGTTACTGTAAATCTGAAAGGAAAAGTAATGAAGCGCACCTATCAACCGAACACCCGCAAGCGCGCAAAGACTCACGGCTTCCGTGCACGTATGGCTACCAAGAGCGGCCGCGCCGTTCTCTCTGCTCGCCGTGCAAAGGGCCGCAAGCGTCTCTGTGCCTAACTTTCCTTGTGAGAAACCGTGTTAGGAACCATCAAATCCAGCACTGAGATCTCCTACCTGTTCTCGCACGGAAAAAGACATGCAACTCCCTGCGTAACTATGATCGTGTACCGGGGAGATACCCAACACGGCCCTAGTGGCCGTGTTGCTTTTATAGCGGGCAAGAAGAACGGTAATGCGGTGTGGCGCAATTCAGCGAAGCGCCGCTTGCGTGCCGTTTGCCACGATATCGGTGGCCCTTGGCCGGAGTTGAATGTCATTTTCATGGCTAACAGGAAAACAACGCGTGTTGAATACCAGAAGTTGGTTTCCACATGCAAGAAGATCATGGAATCGTATTAAGGCAAGTATTTGGTCTTGAATGTCTGGTCGAAAATATCAGCTATCCCCAAGGGGATCCTGTTGTTGATGATCAAGTTCTACCGCCTTGCTATATCGCCCTTGCTCCCCGCAACTTGTCGGTTCATTCCCACTTGTTCGGAATATGGGCTTGTTGCGGTTCAGCGATTCGGTTTCCTTAAAGGTCTGTATCTCACATGCAAGCGCATTCTGCGCTGCAGACCAGGTGGAGGACGTGGGTATGACCCCGTGCCGGATACCTTTCATCTTTAATAATCAACCCCCGAACCGAGAGGACAAAGGTACACATGTGGGACGCGTTTAAAGACGCCATATTCTGGTGCATCGATGCTATGTATGGCTTCGTTGCTGACTGGGGTTTGGCGATCATCATCGTGACGCTTATTCTCCGTCTTATCCTGTTCCCCCTTATGCAGAAGCAGATCCGCTCTTCGTACCGAATGCAGCAGTTCACTCCTCGCATCCAGGAGATCCAGGAAAAGTACGCTGACGACCAGCAGCGTCAGGCTGAGGAAATGCAGAAGGTCTACGCAGAGATTGGCTTCAACCCCATTACCGGTTGCTTGCCTCTGTTCCTCCAGATGCCTATCTTCGTTGCTCTGTTCCAGGTACTGCAGGAAATGGGCTCCCGTACTGAAGGCATGACCTACTCTTTCTACAACATTCTGCCCTCGCTGCTTTCTTCGCCTTCCGCGATGCTTGGCCAGGGCTTCTTGGAGTTCTTGCCCTATGGCATTCTTCTCCTCCTGTTTGCATTCTGCACCTTCCTGCCCTCCCTGCTTCAGCAGATGGGCACGAACAGCCCGCAGAAGACCCAGACCATGGTTATGATGGGCATCATGTCCCTGTTCATGCTGTGGCTCGGCTGGGGCTCTCCTACTGGCGTTTTGCTGTTCTGGGCAACTTCTTCCGTATTCGGTGTTCTGCAGCAGGTAATCTCCACCAGGGTTATGAAGCACAAGGACGAAGAAGTCGAAGCTGAAAAAGTTGAGGTTAAGCCCGTGGAAGTTAACGTGGTTCGCAAGGAAAAGAAGCCTCGCCCTCACAAGAAGAGCAAGTAGCGCTACTTCACATATTTTTTGCCGTCTCCTCCCCTTCGTGGTTCTACCGCGGAGGGGAGATTTGAATGTAAGGAGTTTTCAATGGAAGAAGAGAACATGGTTCAGGGTGAATCCTCGTCTCAAGAGTACGAAGCCGAGGGTCAATACTCTGAAGAAGAAGTGGACAGGATTGCTGATACGGCTATTGAGGCCATTCAAGATATCTTGAAGTACTTCAATGTTGGAGAAGTGACCATCGAAGAGTATGAAGGCGATGAAGGTGAGCTTATCCTCGACATCACCGGCGATGATCTGGCTGTTTTGATTGGTCGCCACGGTCGTACGCTCGATTCGCTTCAGTTCCTTATTTCGTCTATTACGTCCCGTATTGTTGGTCATCGCTACCCTATCGTGGTTGATGTTGAGGGCTATAAGGCTCGTCAGCGCCAGAAGATCGAGGACATCGCCTTGAATGCAGCCGATAAGGCGGTAGATCAGGATCGCAGCATCAAGCTCCGCCCCATGACTCCCTATGAGCGTCGCATTGTGCATATTGCCCTGCGTGGAGATGATCGCGTCGAGACCGTTTCCGAGGGCGAGGGTCGCGCCCGTCGTGTTGTGGTAAGCCCACGATAGGGGATTCTGGCATGAGTGCTGAACAGCATGCGCCCAGCAAAAGGCAGAGGGAGCTACTCGACAAGCATCTCGAATTGGTTATCGAGGAAAACAAGGTAACGAATCTTACTCGAATCGTTGATTGGGAGTCTGCCCAGATTCTTCACGTTGAAGATTCGCTCGCTGGCCTTCCCGAAGTCCAGGAGACGATGGAAGGGCCATACCTCGATATGGGATCGGGCGCTGGATTTCCTGGCATTCCCCTGGCAATCATGACAGGAAGGGAAACCCTTCTTGCTGATTCCGTTGGGAAGAAGACGCGCGCCCTTGATTCATTCGCCGCCGAACTTGGCATTGACGACATTGTTTCAACCTACCATGGGCGCATTGAGGATCTTGCGTTGCAACAGCCGAACCGCTTCTCGCTGATTACCGCCCGCGCGCTTTCCTCTCTGGCTTCACTACTCGAACTTGCGTCGCCCTTGCTGGCTAAAGGCGGAAGCCTGGTATGCTACAAGACCCACAGTGAATCGGAAGAACTTGAGCATGCTCGGAATATTGCCCGTAAATTGGGAATGGAGTTTGTTTCCTCAAGGGGCTTCACGCTTTCCGACGGGGAGACGAGTCGAGCTATTATCGTGTTTAGAAAACGATGCAACCCTTCGATGAAACTTCCACGAAGGGTTGGCATGGCGCAAAAGAAGCCGTTTTAAGAAAAGAGTCCTTGGAGCAATTCCGAGGACTCTTTTTTGTTCTCTGGGTGCCCTGAAGTATTCGATACCGAACCCATTACGCTAAATAGGCTTTGAGAGTTCTTGTGAGGGCCTGTTTTCTGTATTCTGAATACCTAGTTGGGTTTGCTTCTGTTTGGCGGTTACAGAGCTTTGTGTGACCTCGTTTTCTCGGGTTCCATTTTTGAAACTGGGTTTTTGACACTCAATGTCTGTTTGATCGTTGTTTGGGGATGGAAATGCGGTGCTTCGAGGAAAAACCGTATGCCTTTCTATTTTCTAATGAGTATGGCAAGGGTATTATCGAATAACCGAAACAAAAGGGGCGTTTTGCTCTGCTTCTGGGCTATCCCATTATGCCGTCCGTCAAACGGAGTTGTGTTTCGCTGATTTTGTTGTATAGCGTCAATCTCATTTTGTTCGATGGGATGTTGTGCGCTTTGTTATTTTTGATGTTTGCTGTTTCACGTGAAACAGCAAACATTTGCTTACCCTTTGTGGGGTATTCAAGTGAAGCAATGGTTTGTCTGATAGGCAAAAAGAGAGGAGAGCTCGTGGGGCTGTTCGGTAGTCGAAAAAAAGCAAAAAATGTTCCCGTGACTTCCGTGACTGAGCACAGTCAGAACCCTGAAGAGATCAAAGAAGAGGTTCTTCAGAGCAGCTATGACGAAATCAATGAACATGCAGAGGTGGTTGAGCGAACCTCCGAGCATGAAGAAGCTGCAGAGGAAACTGATCCGGAAACGATGCCCGCTTCTCAGGAAGACGGTGTTGAAGCCGAAGAAGAAGAGGATGACGGTATTCGCACCTTTATTCCCTTCCGCGACAAGCCTAAGGTGGCTCATGCGATCGGGCAGACAAAAATCCTCGCTATCATCAACCAAAAGGGCGGCGTTGGTAAGTCAACCACCGCGGTAAACCTTGCGGCTGCTTTAGGTGCTATGGGTAAAGAGGTCCTTTTGGTTGACCTCGACCCGCAGGGCAATGCAACAAGCGGTTATGGTATCGACAAACGAGCCCTTGATGGGTGTGTTTACAACGTGCTGCTTGGCGAAACGCCCGTCGAAGAGGTAATTCTGTCTTGTGTTGCTGAAGGTGTTGATGTTCTGCCCTCTACTATCAGCTTGGCTGGTGCAGAGGTTGAATTGGTTAACGAGATGGCGCGAGAGAACCGCTTGAAAAACGCTCTTGGCAGTCTGCGCGGCCGCTATGACTACATCCTTATCGATTGCCCGCCTTCCCTCGGCCTGCTTACGATCAATGCCTTGGTTGCTGCGGATAAGCTTTTGGTTCCCATCCAGTGCGAGTTCTATGCATTGGAAGGCGTGACAAAACTCCTTGATTCGATGAAACGTGTCAAAAGTATCCTGAACCCAAGCTTGGATATCTTTGGAATTGTTCTTACTATGTATGATTCCCGCACCAATCTTGCCAACCAGGTGGTTAATGAGGTCCGTTCGTTCTTCGGCGATGCGGTCTTCGAGACGCTGATTCCCCGTACCGTTAAACTGTCTGAAGCTCCTAGTTATGGACAGTCGATTCTCGAATATGCTCCTGACAACAAGGGAGCCCTTTCCTACAACGATCTTGCCAAAGAGGTGATTGCTCGTGGCTAAGCAGAAAAGTGGCTTGGGGCGTGGCCTCAATGCCTTGTTTGACGATAGCCCCGCTTATACCCAGAAGCCTTCTGCTCCCGAGGCTCCCAAAGAGCAGGAAAGGCGCGTATCTGAACCGTTAGGCGAAGAACCTGCTCAGAAGAAGCAGGAATCCGCCGGTGCTCTTCATCAGGCTCTCCAGGAACGTACCGCTAAACGTTCTTCGGGAAAATCAGCCGATCCGTCTTCCGATATCTATATTTCCGAAGACGCGCTTGAAAACGCCAAGGTCGTTTCACGTGAAGCGCGCAAGCCTGCTATGCGTGCTGGTTCCGGTACTTTCAGCTCAGCTGGCTCGGTGTCTATGAGAACCCCTGCTCCTAAGCCGCGCGTTGCAGCAGAGCGTCAGGTGAGGAAACCCGCTAAGTTGGTTGTCGAGCCTGCACCGGAAGTTTCGAAGAAGGAAAGTAAGCCATTTGATTCAAAGGGGCTTACGGCAACGGTCAAGCTCGACCTGATTCATCCCAATCCCGATCAGCCTCGTACCAATTTTAAGCCGGGCGAAATCGAGGAACTTGCAGGGTCCATCAGGAAGGAAGGCCTTCTTCAGCCTATTTTGGTCCGCAAGATTGGAAACCAGTATCAGATCTTGGCCGGCGAGCGTCGCTATCGAGCCTGCAAAAGCCTAGGGATGGACGAAGTCCCCGTTCGTTTCTGGGAAGCAGACAACGACAAAGCTCTCGAGCTTGCTTTGATCGAGAATATCCAGCGATCCGACCTTAACCCCATTGAAGAGGCTTATGGCTATAAGCGTCTTATGGAGCGAAAGGGAATGACGCAATCAGAGGTTGCCCAGACGGTTTCCAAGGGACGATCTACTATCGCTAATGCTCTTCGTCTGCTTGATTTGCCCGAGGAAGCTCAGCAGCTCTTATTTGAGGAGAAGATTACTGCCGGCCATGCTCGCGCCATCCTTTCCGTTGATGACGCGGAGGGTAGGAAGAAGCTTACCGAAAAGCTTAAGAATGAGAAGTTGAGTGTTCGCGAAACCGAGGCTTTGGCTCGCCTGATGAATGGTCGCGAAAAGGCCGGTTCGGCAGCTACGAAGCGCGTTCCTGCTCCTCCGAGCTTCAAGAAGGCTGCGAAGGGGCTTACCCGCTTCCTTTCCGCTCCGGTTCGCGTTAAGACCGTTAAGGGAAAGAACAAAATCGAGATCCAGTTCAAGGACGAAGAAGAACTTCAGCGTATCTTGGGTCTTATCGAAGAGTCACAAGTGGGAAAATAGGGACAGGTACCGGATTCCCGCTTTCGCCATAGTGCACAAAACCAGGGCCCCGCTCGCGAGTTTTATCGCAAGCGGGGCCCTGCTTGTTGGGTGGGAATCTGGTACCTGTCCCTATTTTCCCAGTTCTCTACATTTTGTTTTTCAGTTGACCGCAGGCTCCGTCAATATCGCTTCCGCGTGAATTGCGGATAGTGGCTTCCTTGCCTGCGCTTCTTAGCTCCTTAACCCAGCGCTGCTGTGTTGCAGTTGGGCTTGGCTTGTAGGGGCTTCCTTCAACTTCGTTTACTGAAAGAAGGTTGACGTGACACAGGAGGCCATCGCAGAAGTCGATTAACGCTGCGAGACTTTCTTCCGTGTCAGTGATCCCTTTGATAAGGAGATACTCGAAGCTAACGCGACGGCCGGTTTTCTCGATATAGGACTGAAGGGTTTTTTTCAGATGCGGCAAGGGGATGTTGCTGCAACGCGGCATGATTTCGTTGCGCACGTCCTGCAGCGCCGAATGAAGAGACACCGCCAGCGTGAATTGTTCGGGTTCGTTCGCAAGGCGCTCAATTCCCTGAATGATGCCACATGTTGAAACCGTTATATGGCGAGCACCTATTTCAAGGCCGTCTTTTGCGTTTGCGAAACGAAGTGCTTCTAGGGTTGCCTGATAATTTTGGAATGGTTCGCCTTGCCCCATCGAAACTAAGTTAGTGACGCGGCAGCCAAAATCGTTTTGTACGGCGACGATTTGACAAATCATTTCAGCGGAAGAGAGGTTGCGGGTAAGTCCCTCGTGCCCCGTGGCGCAAAAAGTGCACCCCATGGCGCACCCTGCTTGAGTGGAGAAGCACACGGTAAGGTGCTTAGGCTCGTCTTTGCGCTCTTTCTTGTCGAACGAGGGGATTCCGACAGCTTCAACCTTGGCGCCATCGGCATATTCGAACACGTACTTACGAGTACCGTCGTTAGATACCTGCTTGTTAACCACTTGCGGCTCAATCAAGGGATATTCGTTTGACAGAACATCTCGAAGGCTCTTGGGCAGGTTGGTCATTTCGTCATAGGAATGAGCTCCTTTCTGGTAAAGCCAGGAAGTGAGCTGCTTGGCGCGAAAGCGCGGCTGTCCAAGACTTTCCACAATAGCGGGAATCTCAGACAGGTTGAATGATTGGATTGCGTTATTCATGCTTAGTATTATACGCAACCAAGTGGTTACCGCATGGTGGTAGCAGAGTGGTAACGCGCGTTTGCTATACTCACTATCGGCTAACGTATCAAGCCTTTTGGTTGTAGCGCCTTGGGCTTTACTTGTATGAAAGCGAGAACCATGTCTTGTTCTTTCGATCCTAAACAAATTCGTGTTGCTCTGCTTGCGGGAGGCAAGAGCGGCGAGCGCTCCATTTCCCTTGCTTCTGGTGAAGGGGCGAAGGAAGCTCTGCTTGAGGCGGGCTTTCCAGTAACCGTTTTCGACCCTGCCAACAAAGAAGACTTGTTGGCTTTGATTCAGGGTGATTTCGACGTTGCCTTTTTGGCTCTCCATGGCAAGTACGGCGAAGATGGCACCATCCAAGGCTTCCTGGAAACCATTGGACTTCCCTATATTGGCCCTGGTGTTTGGTCGAGCGCCACTGCTATCGATAAGCCCAAGACGAAGCTTTGCTATGAGCGCGCCGGTATCCCTACTCCGCGTTCTATGATGCTCGACTCTCGTCATATCGACATCGATGCCATCATTGATGAGGTAGGTTCGCACTGCGTCGTGAAAGCCGCTACGGAAGGTAGCGCTTTGGGCGTGTATCTGTGCGAAGGCGCCGAGGAGATTGCCGATGCGATCGATAAGGTGTTTCAGGTAGATACGTGCGCGTTCGTTGAGAGCTTCATTTCGGGTGAAGAATTTACCGTTGCCGTATTAGGCAACGAGGATCCATGCGCTCTTCCCGTCATTAAGATTGTTCCTTCCCATGAGTTCTACGATTTTGAGTCAAAGTACGCTCAGGGAGGTTCGCAGCATATCTGTCCCGCACCCTTATCCGAAGAAGATACCAAGCGAGCCATGGAGCTTGCGGTTGCTGCCCATAAGACGCTTGAGTGTCGTGGCGTTTCCCGCAGTGACCTCATCAAAGACGGCGAAGGTAATTTCTGGGTTTTGGAAACGAACACCATTCCCGGCATGACAGCAACGTCTCTTCTCCCCGATGCTGCTCGTGCCGCCGGTATGAGTTTTGCTGAGCTCTGCACCAAGCTCATTTCCTATGCTTTAGAAAAGTAAACGGCTATTTGCCGCGAATATTAAACCCCTTGTCCGCGAAATGGACTTCACCTTCAAATTTCGGATTGAAAGAAATTTGAGTTCGAGAGGTGCGGTTCAGAATGCGGCAAGGGGTTTTCTTTATGGTGATGTTTCACGTGAAACATCACCGGATGTCTATAGCGCGGTTGGGTAGAAGATGAGCTAGAATGCCCCGCAAGAATGAAGGCCGAAAACGATAAGGGCAACAACGGCGAGAAGGAAGATCCAGCTAACCACCGTGCAACCCATGTTGCCCTTGCGCGCCTGCTTTACCAAACGCTCCGTTCCGGTACGTTGCGTTTTCACCCAAGCGGTGCCCTTGTTCTTGTTAGGGAAGGGGACGCGCCCCGAAGGGACCCATTCGCCATGAGTTTCGATGACCTTCTTAAGGGAATCGCGACCAAGGGAGACGTCGGGACGTATTCCTTCGCCAAGCTGCTTTCCCACATTTTCTATGAACGTAGAGAAGGCAACTTCATGTTCTGGGTCATAGGAAATGATAAGAACCTGGCCCCAGTAAAGGCCCGGCTCGGGCTTTTCCGTGAAAGCAACGAGCGCAAGCAAAGCAACGGTGTTCCAGCCTTTGGCGTTGCAGAGATCAACCTTTTCAGCGGTTTTTTCGTCGATGGTGCCCATGCGCTTGCCGAAAGGATTCACGATCCATGCCGTGCGCTTGCCGTCAATGTATTCCTGCTCGATAGAAAAAGCGTCGCCAATTATGTTGTCTGCACCAAGAAATGCTGCAGCGTCTTCCTTGCTTTCGGTTTCGAAACGGGCATACATGGAAAAATAGCCAATATCTGACATGTTTTCTCCTAGAAGTGATTTAGGCATTAGAGATAAAGAATTCCATAAATGATAGTCTTACTAGTATGGAAACACAAAATGCAGAAGCCGCATCAAGGCTTGACACTTATATTCTCGAAAACACCCCTCAGCGCATTCGCGATCGCTATCATTCGCTTAGCAGCTATGCGAAAGATCACTCGTTTGGTGAGCTGGATGAAGACGTTGTTGTTATCGACACCGAAACAACGGGCTTCTCGTTCAACCACGACGAGCTGATTCAAATTGCTGCAGCGCGTATGGTTCATGGTGAGATCGTCGGCTGGTACGTAACGTTCGTAAATCCTGGGAAGCCGATCCCTGAAGAAGTTGCTCACCTTACCAACATCAGCGATGAAGATGTGGCGAATGCTCCTGACCCCAATACCGCCGTTGCGGGTTTGGCTGAGTTCGTTGGTTCTTCCGATGTGGTTGCCCATAATGCAAATTTCGATAGGACTTTCTGCACGAAGTACCCTACAGGTGAGGTGCTGAAGCAAAATTGTTGGATCGACTCCCTTGATCTGGCAAAAATCGCGCTGCCTCGACTAACCTCTCATCGCTTGCTCGATTTGGTGCGTGCGTTTGGCGGGCCCGATTCCACCCATCGTGCTGATGATGACGTGGCAGCAACGTGTCTTGTGTACCGCGTGCTTCTGGCTGCGGTTGATACTATGCCCACCCCTTTGCTCCAGCACATTGCCGATATGTGCGATAGCGACACTTGGAATACCGAGCGTGTGTTCAAGTGCCTTGCCGCCATGAAGGACAGTGAGGGGCCATACAGTTTGCGCGCATCACGAAAGGCAGCGGTGGCTCAAGCTTCGGCCCCCTTGCGCCCTGATGCTAATGTTCCTGAGGCTTCCCCTGCGGGCAAGGATCTTCCTCCTGCGGGTAGCGAAGCCCCCGAGCTTTCTTTCGCAACCGATGCGGAAATCGCCGAGGCCTTTTCCGCTGAGGGCTTATTGGGCTCTTTGTACGAGGAGTATGAGCCGCGTGAAGAACAGCGTGAAATGGCCCTTGCGGTGAACCGCGCCTTGGCAACGTCTCGCAATCTTGCCGTGGAAGCTGGCACCGGTGTTGGCAAGTCGATGGCTTACCTGGTTCCCCTTGCCCTGGCAGCACAGAAAAATGGCATTACTGTGGGTGTGGCCACAAAGACCAACGCATTGCTAGATCAGTTGGTGCATAAGGAGTTGCCCCTTCTTTCGAAGGCTCTCGGCATCACGTACGCTCCTTTGAAAGGGTTCAGTCACTATCCTTGCCTTCGCAAGGTGGATAGCTTGGTCAATCAAGGGCCATCGGTAATTCATTATCGTAAGCAGGAGATCAACCAGGCGCCTGCTTTGGCGGGCTTGCTTTCGTTTGTGGAGCAGAGTGACTACGACGATATGGACGCTCTGAAAATTGATTACCGCGCCATTCCCCGTTGGCGCATTGGGACCAAGAGCAACGAATGCTTGCGCCACAAGTGCCCCTTCTTTGGGCGAAGCTGTTTTGTCCATGGTGCCCGAGAGCAAGCTCAGCGATGCGATGTTGTAGTAACGAACCATAGCTTGCTTTTCTGGGATGTTCGTTTTGAAGGTGGGCTTTTGCCTCCTATCCGCTATTGGGCTGTAGACGAGGCTCATGGTGCGGAGGAAGAAGCACGCCGCGCACTCGCCCTTTCGGTGTCTTCCGATTCGCTGAGGGCGCTTGCTTTGCGCGTAAATGGGGAAGGTTCACATAACGTTCTTTCTCGGGTGGAACGAAGCGCTCAGGCTCCAGAGGAGGGCCGCGCGCTGTATGAGTCGCTTATTGCCAAAGCGCGTACCTGTGCGGGTGCCTTTGCAATGGCAACGGAAGAATTCTGCCTCGGAGCAAAAGATCTTCTGGTGTTCGATCCGAAGACCCGCTCGCGTGGATACGAATATTTTGACCTCTGGCTCAACGACGAGATTCGCCATGGTGACACGTATCGAGGCGTCGTGAATCGTGCGCGTGCGGTTTACGACACCTTAGAAAAGCTAATCCGTGCTTGTCGTGACATCGTTGCTTATGCAGAGCAAATCGAAGACACCACAAGTGCCCAAAGGGAACTTGCCCTGGCTGCGCTTGAATTGAGGGAGGCCTACGATGCCCTCGATGAAATGTTCTTCCATGACAGTGATAACCATGTGTATTCGGTTCGCCTTAACCGCACGAAGGGCACGTTGGACGAAATCTTTACGGTTCAGCCGCTTGATGTGGGCAAATCGCTGAATGAAAGTCTTTATGCCGAAACGCGCAGCGTCGTGTATGCTTCGGCTACCCTGGCGGTCGACGGTCAGTTCGATGCATTCGAACGTGCCGTTGGCTTCAATGAAGGGGAAGAATCTCAGGCTGATGTGTTGAAGGTTGATTCGAGCTTTGATTTCGATGCTAATATGCGGGTCTACGTTCCAACAGATATGCCAGAACCCCAAGATCCTGCCTACCTTCCAACGTTGGAATCTTTCCTTGTTGATTTGCACAAGGCCCAACGAGGCTCGATGCTCACATTGTTCACCAACAGGCGCGAAATGGAACAGTGCTTCGATGGCGTTCATCCTGCCTTAAAGGAAGATGATTTGCGCTTGGTGTGCCAAAAATGGGGCGTTTCCGTTAAGGGCCTTCGCGATGATTTCTTGAAAGACGAGCATTTGAGCCTCTTTGCTCTGAAGAGTTTCTGGGAGGGCTTTGATGCTCCGGGTGCAACGCTCAAGGGCGTTGTCATCCCCAAGCTGCCTTTTGGCCTGCCTACCGATCCTCTTTCTTGCGAGCGTCAACAGCGAGACGATCGCGCTTGGGCTCATTATTCGCTACCCCATGCAGTAATTGAGGTAAAGCAGGCGGTTGGAAGGCTCATTCGTAAATCGAGCGACCGCGGCATTGTGGTTTTGGTCGATAAGCGCCTGATAACCAAGTATTACGGCAAGAAATTCCTGAATTCGTTGCCAAGCAACAATATCGTTATGATGCCTTGCGCGGATATCGTTGCCGAAGTTGCCGACCGTGCGGCGATCGAGTCCCTTGCGCGCGTAGCTGGAGGTTCGCATTCGTGATGGCCCGCAAAAAAAAGCGAAGCGGTCGCGGTCTCGGACATAAGGAAACCCAGGTTCTTCACCTGAAAGAGTTTTCACAGGGAAAGCCCAACGAGCTTTCCCTGAATGTCCTCGAGCAGAAAGCTGCAGCGCAGGATGAGCCCTCGCGCGGCGCCAAGTGGCGCCTTCCAAGCTTCGGGAGGGGTACTTCAACCACAGGAAGCAAGGAAAAAAATGCAGCAACAGAAAAAGCTACTAAGCGAAATTCAGCCGAAGCGAAGCCCAAATCTTCTGAACGTAAAACGTTTTTAGGTGCAGATTCCCAGGCAGAAATTGCCCGCAGGAAACAACGTCGCAGATGGTATCGCCGTCTCAGCATTGCGCTCGTGGCAGTCGTTTGCGTAGGTGCGATTGGCGTGGGAGGGTATTGGGCTTACCAGCAGTACGAGCGGCTGAATACCAGCGTCGGTGTGCTGCGTGAGGCTTGCGGGCTTGTTGAGCAAAGTGATGAAACCACGGTTGCTATCGATAAGTATTTTCAGGATACGTTTGGTGACGATACCGTTTCTCGCGCGCAGGAATTAAGTGCGGCCATTCCCGATGCTAAAGACCAACTCGAGTCCGCTCGCGTGTATGCCCAGAAGGCGGAATCGGAGCTCGATGGATCCCAACGCGACAAAGAGGCGGCTCAACGGGCTCTAAATGCTATTGCCGTTCGCGAGGAGCTACTTGATGTCGCCGATCAGCGCATGAAGGAAGATATTGCTGCAAAGCAGGGTATTGATGCTATGAACGAGGCATGGAGTTGCATCCAAGAAGGGAATGCACTTCTGACACAGGCGGCAACCGTCGTTTCGGATACCACGGCGGATAACGTGGCGAAATCAACCGAGTTCACCACTTCTGCCCAGGCTCAATTCTCAGAGGCGAAAGAGTGCATTGCGAAAGCGAAGGGCTTCTATCCTGCGGCGAATTATGATGCCTCGTTGGCTTATGTCGAAAAGCGAATAGATGCAACCAATGAAGCGCTTGCCTCAAACGCGGCAATTCTTATACAGGACAAGGCGACTGCCGAGTCTCACAACGATGCTTACAACAAGGCCGATCAGGAAGCTGTGAAAATGGCAAAAGCGCTGCCGAAGCAATTTAGCCAGCCTGTGGTTGATGCTTATGCCAGCGCAACGGCGGATTTAGTCTCTCGTTACGAAAGCCTTCGTTCGGACGCTGCTTCAAACGATGCTTATTTAAGAGAGTATCTTGGACAGAATTAGCAGCAGGCTAACTGATATGTTTCACGTGAAACCTCCCATCCCCGATGAGCGGATGGGAGGTATTTTTATGCAGAAAGAAAGGCGGTTTTTCGCGTAATGCGGTAGACAAGGTGAACAAACGGTTCACATAAAGGCGAAACGAGCCAAATGACGTATACTTGTACAGTCTATATCCATGTCAATCGCTACTTACTTATATAAGCGTGGAAACAAAAGGGGCTCTCCATGGCTGAAATAATCGACGATATCGCCTATCTCACACAAGAGATAGGTCCGCATCCTGCGGGTACCGAGGAGGAACAGAGAGCTGCGCTCTATCTTGCCGATCAGATGCAGAAAGAGGCGGGGTTCGCAACGGTAGTAGAAGACTTCCAATGTGTAACCAACGACCAGCTGCCCAACATTATTTGTTTCGGTGCTGCTTTGCTTGGTGCTGTTCTTTCTATTGTTGTTCCATCACTGGGCATACTTTGGTTGCTTCTCACTGTAGGTGCGGCGGTTTTGTATGGCATGGAGATTACGGGACGCCCAGTTCTTTCGCGTTTGTTTAGGACGGGTGCAAGCCAGAACGTAGTGGCCAAATATCAGCCCACCCCGGCAAATGGTGCCAATGCCCGCCGCCGCAAGGTGATCCTGGTTGCCAATTATGACAGCGGCAAGGTTCTAACGGAGGAAAAGCCCCCCTTCGCTGCAGCATTGCCTATCCTTCAAAAGGCAAGCGCCATCGCTTTGGTGGTATCGGCTTTCGTTCTCCTGCTTCGCTCCACGCTGTTCGCAGCTGATACGGGCGCGATGTCTTCCATTCTTACTTTCTTGTTGGTTATCTGTGCGGTGTTGTTTGCCATTCCTCTGGTTCGCTCTGTGCTTCATATCGTTGCGCCGTTTAACCAGTCGGCAAATAACAACGCTTCCGGTATTTCGGTTTTGCTTGATGTTGCGCGTAAGGTTGGAAACGGCCTGGTAAGCCAAGAAGAAGCCCTGGAGCGCAGCGCTGAAGAGGGCAATCGCGTACACGGTGAAGAGGCAGCACGAGCTGCGGGCGTTGTGCCGGAAGGCGCATCTCTTGAATACGAAGCAGAGATGTCGCCGCAGGAATCTCTTGCTGCAGCCAAAGCCGCTATTGCGGCTTTGACCGGAAAGCCTGTTGCCGACAAGGTTCCCGTAACTGATATTTCTTCTCGTCTGGTTAAGGGTGGCGGCCTGATCGCCGAAGATGAAGATGAAGTTTCTAGCGTGCGTTTTGAGGTTGGGAAGCGCCCTGAGCCGGCACCGAGTCCTCTGGCGCGTACCATGGTTTCCGCTACCCTTGATGAAGAAACTAAAAAAGAGTCTGATTCAGGGGAAAAAGATGAGGTCATTATTCCCAAGCAGCAGATTGAGAAGAAGCAGGCGGCCGAGGCAGCAGCTGCAGCGGCAGCGGCAGCGGCAGCTGCTAAAGAGGCCACTCTCTCCGCTACCCCAGAGCCTGTAGTCCGCGTTCAAACGAGTGATACTCCATCTTGGGCAAAGATTGCTCAAGAGAAGGCACGTGCGAATAAGCCCGACGCGGGAAAAACCCCGAAGGTAAACCGCTCTCGCTATGCGGATACCGTTGCTGCGCACATGATGGAGCATCATGCTTCTAATCCCTACGGATCTCCTATTGCCATTCCCGTCTCCGAGCCCGAGACGGCTCAGTCTGAATTGTCTTCAAAGGTTCGCGCATTGCAGAATGAAATCGAGTCGTTCTCTGCTCCCCGTGCCGATCACGAGGGAAACTCGGCTCATTTCGTTGAGACTGCTGCTAATAGTCAGTCTGCCGCCTTGTCGGCAGAGGATTTAGCAGCTGAGCAAGAATGGCACCTGAACAATACTGCGGCAGCACCTGTCGAGCGCAAGCCCGCACCAAAGCCCATTGCGTCGCCTGCACCATGGCTTGATCGCGATCCCGAGCCTACTGTTACTGCTGAAGTTCAGCCTGCTTCCATCGAGATGGCCGAACATGAGGCTGTTGCAAACGATGTTCCAGCCCCTGTGTCACATGAGACGCTTTACGAGGCTGCAATTGAAGAGGTGGATCAGCTTGCAGAAAAAGCTCATGTTGAGCCCGAGCCTGTTGTTGAATCCGAGAAGCAGATAGTCGAAGAGCCAGTTCAGGGTTACGAGCATTCCGATTCTCATGAGCAAAGCAAGCCCTCTCCTCGTCCTTCAGTACGTCACTCCCAGAGGCTTCATCGCTCTGTTCCCGGGAACAACGAAGTTGAGGAAATCGAAGAAGAGCTTGATTCGGCAACTTCGCCTATGGATCCCGTCGATGAGTACACGAACACCACCGATGCTTATCTCTCTAACGAGGAGGCGTCTCGCCCTGCTGTGGGCTCTAAGAAGAGTGTCCACTCGCGTCATGGCAGTTCGCTTGGCGATTTCTTCAATAATGCTGTTCACTCTGGTTCCGAAAAAGCATCTCAGATGCAGCATTCTTTCGCTTCTCGTCTGAAGTCGATTACGTCGCGTAAGCAATCGTTTGAAGAAGAATATCCTGCTGAAGAATACCTGGACGAGCAGCCCTACAACGAGGACTACTATGAAGAGTCTGCTGTGTCCGAAAACGAAGAAGTGTACGTTGATAATCGCGCTGACCAGCCTGAACAGACGGCATCTCCGAACGTAACCACCTCAATTTCCCCAATTGATGTTTCTCAATTTATGGACAATGAAGAGTTCGATGATGAAGAGGAGCCGATTCGTCGCATCGATGACAGCGTGGCCAACGTGGATTCTTTCCATGACGGAGACAATGAATCAACCGCTCGCATCCCTGCCGCTCGTGTGCAGGAGGAAATGAAATCCTATTCCTATGACTATTCGGACGAGATGCAGGGTGAAAGGTACACAGAAGAGCCACTTGAAAGAACTGCGCCTCAGCCTGCGGTAGCATCTCCGATTGTGGGAATGGAAGAAATGGTTTCTCCTGTTTCTCCCGCTGTTGAGCAGGCCGATCATTCGCGCCAGGTCATCGTATTGCCGGATGTAACCCCAGCCCGCAGCGCTTCGGGTGAAAATCTTCGCCAGCGCGCTCCCATGGCAGAAGTTAACGAAGGCACTTCTGCGGGTAGCAAATCGTTGCTTTCCAACATGCTTCCTCGCATTGACGGGAATACTGGTGCATTTAGCACGGCGCCTGCAGCGCGAAGCCTCAACCTTCCTTCGTTTGACACGGGTGCACAGTCGGCAGTGTCTACGACTGGCTCTTTCTCGACCGTAGGCGGTACGGGCTCATTTGCGCCTGTTGGGGATGAATTGGTTTCTGACGTGGCCCCCGAAGAGCGCTATATCGATGATGCGGACGATTCCGCTTACGATGAGGAATACACCGAAACAGGTGCTTTTGCAGGTCCTGGGTATGTTGATATGCCTAAATCCCGCGCTGGACGCCTCTTCAGCCGATTCCGCAAGGGCAAGAAGCGCAAGGAAGAAGAAGTTTCCGTAAACGAGTGGGTAGATGTCGATGAAGACTACAATGCCCGCAGCGTAGGCAAAGCTCGTGGAGATTGGTCAAGCTTCCGCGAGGAAGAGGATGGGTTTGTAGACGTTGACTACCGTGAATCCGATGATCGCCGAGGATGGAACGGTGGCGCATTCTCTTTGAACCGTCTTCGCAAGGGCGAAGATGCTCAGATGGAAGACACCTACTATGATGAAGCAGCGGCCTACGATGGTGAAGGCATTGTTGACGCTAGCCCCGCATTGCGCATCGATGGTGATGCTGACACCGCCGAGCAGATCAACCGAGAACTTAAGAAGCTTCAGGATTTCCGTCATCCCGACATCGATACGGAAGTTTGGTTTGTTGGCCTTGGTGCAGAGCAATATTCCCATTCGGGCATTAATGCGTTCCTAGAGGAGCACGCCGACGAGATGAAGGGTGCGATCATTATCAACCTTGAGGCTCTTGGTGCTGGTGCGCTTTCTTGCATTGAGCAGGAAGGTGCTTATAAGCCCTATAAGATCTCCTCCCGTTTGAAGCGTGTTCTTCGCCAGGCAAGCGAGCGTTCGGGGGTTGGATACCATACCGATCGCATTGTTTCACGTGAAACACCCGCATCGGTTGCAATGGCTCATGGCGTTCAGGCGATGACGATTGCCGGTATGGCAGATGGCAACACTGCGCTCTATTCTGCAGACAATGACATTATCGAGAACGTCGATCCTCAAGCTCTTGAGGATGCTTCAAATTTCGTAATGGCTATTTTGAAGAGCATCTAAACAAAAGTGCTTTTGCAAAGAAGGGCCCAAGGTTTTCCTTGGGCCCTTCTTTTATCCTGTTGTATCTGGCGAAAAACGAACACTGACGCGCCAGCGTTAAACGTTGTTTCACGTGAAACATGACGAGGGCAATGGATGGAGCTGATGCTTATGGGTAAGGGAATCCAGCGAAATGCTTATAGTTTCTTGATCAGCTCTGCTTCGCGGTTCCTTGATGCTGAAGCGCATGCTTCAGCGAATGGTTTGTTCAGAGGGTCAAGACACTCTTCGATCGGTACCGAGATAGGGTGAAATAGGATTTCAACATCTCTGGTTTGACGAGTTGCTTCATGTTGGAAAGAAGCAAGAAGTGGTTTGTTGAATTCATCCATGTGCCCAGAAAGAGCAACCCCTGAAAACAAAGGTGCTGAAGCGGGTCTGTTGGGAGCCCATGGAATCTCGTCGACTGGGCATTTGCGCCAAAGGGCAGATATCAAGAAGATTTTTGCGCGATTGACCATCGGAATGCGCGTCGGCGCATTATGTGCTTGAGACATGGATACACTGCCTGATTGCCTTGCGTTGCCTTCGCCGTAGGTTCGGTAAAGGGAAAGCGGATCGATTGGTTCGCGCAGCCTTCTAACCAGGCAGTTTTCCTCAGCTAGAGCTTGCGCGAGTGCTTTGTAGACGATAGGGACGGCATGAACATGCTGGTGGCTATCCAATTGAAACGATAGCTGCTGATCAGGGAACGCTAATAGAAAACGTTGTATCTGACTACGGCATTCGATAACTAGCTGGTTGAATGCCTCGCCTTTGTTGGTGATACCCAGCTTGAGTAATCCAACAAAATCGTTATCAAACATGCCTCTTTCGTTTACGAGAAGAGGTATACGCTTCGGATCTGTAATTGATGGTCCTTCTACGAGATTCAGATGGAGACATACTCGCAGAACGCCACGGTTTGCATACGGTTGAGCGAGGCTAGCAGCTTCGTGAAAAGCGGGAGAATTGGCAAAAATACTGACGCTGTTGAGTGCTCCGTCTCCACCGCAGGAAGAGCTGAGAGACAGAATGTCTTTAGCTTGACCAGGTGTTATTCCGAAATCATCTGCGTGAATAAAAGTAGTGCATTGTTCAATCTTCATCCGTGAGCCTTTCTCTAGCTACCTCATTATGGCAGACGCGCAAGAGCGTGGTTTTAGAAGCTCATGACAGAAATGTGGCTGTAATTTAACGATAAGAAAAACAATAATCGAGGGCGGAAAATCGTTGTTTGATTGGGAGTACCTTTGCGATTGTTTAAGAAGAGATCTCAGCCAGCGCGTTCCATGATGGAGAGCTTGGTGCGTGTGCCTGAGTCGGATCTGACTGTTGGTTTGTTATTGGGCGATTAAAAGAAGCGACGGTGAAACTGTGGCGCAATCTCATTTGGCGGAACACCTTGAATCGAAGCGGTTTCACGTGGCGCTGTTGATGGTTGGTCTTGCATTTCTGCTAACAGGGGCTTTTCATGGAAACGTGTGGTTCGATGAAAGTTATTCGGTTTCTATAGCAAACAATTCTTTCGCTGAGATCTGGGACATTGGGTCAGGGGACGTTCATCCTGTTCTGTTTTACTGGGCTCTCCATGTTCTCGAGTCTCTATTTGGACAAAATCTCCTTGTATACCGCCTGTTTACGGTAGCGGGAATCTTTTCTTTGGCAATACTGGGTTTCGCTGTGATGCGGCATGACTTCGGCTGGAAGGCCGGTGTGCTGTTTAGCTTCTTCTCCTTGTTCACGCCTTACCTTGCTTATATATCGGTCGAGATTCGCATGTACTCTTGGGCGATCTTTTCTGTGATGCTATGCGCTCTGTATGCGTGGCGCATTGCATGCACCCTGCGCAGCAAAAACCCTAGGGCGGGAGATGGATCTATCAAAGAGGATCAAAAATGGTGGATGACTTCGGCCTACGATGGGGGCAGCTGTCATGAATGGTGCGGTGTGCCATGTAGGTGGTGGCTTGTTTTGTTTCTATCAAGCCTTGCGAGCGCCTACTTGCATTATTACGGTGTACTTGCAGCGTTGTTCATCAACCTATACTTGCTGATCTTCATTATTGTGCGTGCTAAAAAGGCATTGCCGATATTTATAGCAGGGGCGGTAATCCAAGTAGCTCTTTATGCCCCTTGGCTCATGGTCTTCAAAAGCCAAGCTGGAGTAGTGTCTGGATCGTATTGGGCGAATGTTTCGTTTCCCCGCACAATAGTGGAGTGGTTGTTTTACCCGGTTTACACGAGCTATGTGATATTTGCTGATACCTATGGATTTGGGTACGTGGTAATTCTCGCGGTTTGCGCAGTGGTGGCTGTCGTGTTGGCATTATATGGCTTGGCGAATTGGCTGCGACGTTCCAGGCAGCATGATTCAGGATCTAAAGATTCCGCTTTCCTGGCAAAACGGGTGCTTGCTCCCTCTACTCTGCCTGCCGTATGGGGCGTTGGACTATATGCAAGCGTATTTGCTGCCGCCCTTATGGCTTCTATGATTATGGATTCGCTGATTGTCTACTATCGCTATCTTTGCGTAACTGTAGGTCCCTTGCTGCTTGCGGTCTCTATTTGGCTTTCGCATATGAATTGCAAAATATGCGTACGCGGATTGCTCGTCGCCTTTCTTGGCGTGTCGATCGTCAACCAGGTGCTCTTCGTCCAAGATGCGTACAGCAGCAAAAACGAAGAGCCGCTTGACTATTTGGAGGAAACGGCAAAAACCAACAGCCGCCCGCTTGTTCTATCTTCGGACATCGGGGTTGAAGGGGTTACGGCAGTGGAATGCGAGAACATCAAGCAAACGTTTTTAGCATGGCAGCCGGGAAATTGGGCCCATGCATACCAGTCGTATTTTCCGACGCTTACCAGCGTGAAATCGTGGGACGCCGCGCTCGACGGCTATCAAGGTACCTTTATCGTGCTAGGGCAAACTCAGGTAGAGGGGGTCCCTGTTGATGTCCGCGATTTGGAGGCGAGGGGCGACGTTGAAGTGACGGATATGAAGACGTTCTATCGTCCCTACGAACGCACCTGGTTTACGGTAGCCACCATGGTGAAAAGCAGCAACTGAGCATCTTGTGCGTAGATGAACTAAGGCCCGCATGTTGACAGTGACGCGCCCCTGAACATTGAACCGGCAAACAAAAGCATCTTATGCGCAGGTATAACAATGCCCGTACCCGCACAGTAAGCTGCATCCCAAGACTTGAGCATAAAGAAACGGGAGGCGGTACAGGCTGCAGGTGCGGGCATCGTTTTGCTTATAGCTCAATACCTACAGAGAAAAATCGATCTGGTTCAAGGTGTTTTTCAAGGTTTGCGCAGAAGAATGAAGCAGTTCGGCTTCGTCGATGCTTAGTTGCAGGGGGATAGGGAACTCAACGCCCTTGCTGCCGACGATAGCGGGCATGCTCATGACAACATCGGGAACGCCCTGGACGTCAGTACGGTAATTCGAGACCGTCATGATTGACTTCTGATCACGCACGATTGCTTCACAGATGCGGGTTACGGAAGGTGCGATGCCGAAATATGTGGCGCGCTTCTTTTCGATGATCTCATAGGCGCTGTTGCGCACGCTTTCTTCGACGGATGCGCGAATCTCGGTGGCGTTTTCGATGCCGCGCAAGCGGAAGAAGTCGTTGATGGCGATTCCGGAAACGTTTGCCGCGCTCCAAACCGCCAGCTCACTGTCTCCATGCTCGCCAATGATACGAGCGTGGACATGGTGTGGATCAACGTCGAGCATGTGCCCCAGCGTGTATTTGAGGCGTGCGCTATCGAGTACGGTGCCTGAGCCCATCACACGCTCGCGGGGAAGGCCCGAAAGCTCCATTACTACCTGCGTGAGGATATCAACCGGGTTCGAAACCACCAAGAAAATGCCATCAAAACCCTGCTCCATAATGCGGGGAACGATGGTCTTGAAGATTGCGACGTTCTTCTGAACCAGGTCGAGACGCGTTTCGCCTGGTTTTTGGTTGGCGCCCGCGGTGATGATAACGATGGAGGCATCGGAGAGATCTTCATAGGTGCCAGCGTAGATGTTCATGGGACTGTAGTAAGAAATGCCGTGACTGATGTCGAGCGCTTCGCCTTCGGCTCGGTTGGTGTCTACATCGATAAGAACCATGTCGGTGAATAGCTTGCTCTGCATCAAGCTATATGCGGTGGTGGATCCCACAAAGCCGCAGCCGATAACTGCAACCTTCCTTCCGTTAAGTGAATTGCTCATAAAGGAACCTCTCTCTGTTTTGACTAGCAAGGTATGGCAACGAACTATAGGTGTGTCCCGTTTCCTTTACGTTGCGTTGTCATTTCCTTCGCATGGACGTTGATTCAAAAGGCTGTTACGTGAATCAACGAAACCTAAGGGAAAACAAGTGCTTCCTAGAATAACCGTTGTTACGAGCTCCCCTCCCCCTGAAAAGCTTTCTCGTAACGGAAAGGAAGAGCCATGTATGATCCCGGAACAACAACATTCATGATTATGAGTTGCGCCCTGGTCTTGATGATGGGCCCAGCGCTGGCCCTGTTCTACGGAGGCCTTTCAAGAAGAAAGAACGTAGTTAACACCATGCTCATGTGCGTGATGGCGATGGGTGCGGTGGGCTGTCTTTGGGCAGTTCTCGGTGATTCCATCGCATATGGCGGACCCGATGCTTTCGATGAGGATGGCAACCTGGTCAATGTCGCTGCGTTGTTTGTGGGCGGTTTCGACAGGCTGTTCTCCTCATGGTCTCTTGTCGAAATGAACATTGTCAGGACCTGGGCAGGTTGGATCGACATCACTCCCGACGGCGTTCCTGTCCTTGGCGATTGCGAGGAAGTTCCCGGGCTGGTAACGGCCTATGGCTTTAACGCTCATGGCTTCGGAATCTCGCCGGCGATAGGTTATGCCCTCTCGGAGCTAATCGAAACCGGCGAATCAAGCACCATCGATATCAGCGGTCTCCACTACAACCGATTTAAGGCAAAGTTCTAAGAAGGTATGCGGCCCTTTCCGACGAAGATGGGCGGGGCCGCATATTTCAATGCGAGCAAGGAAGGTGAAGTGCAAGAGCAGGAGGTACTGCAATGCGGACGAAACCTTTGGTAGGCGTTACCCCTTTGTACGACAACGACCGCGAAAGTGTATGGATGACACCTGGTTATCTCGAGGCGCTTTCCGCCTGTGGTGCTTTGCCCGTTATCCTTCCGTTTTCACCTTCCGATACTGCTCTTATGGTGGAAGAATGCGATGGTATTTTGCTCACGGGCGGCAACGATGTGAGCCCCTCCTTGTACGAAGAGGAGCCCGACCCTGCTTGTGGCGAGTTGTGCCCTAGACGCGATGAGCTGGAATACGCCTTGTTCTCTGAGGCCCTGAACAAGGATGTGCCGTTGCTCGGAATATGCCGCGGAGCTCAATTCATCAATGCGGCGTTGGGTGGCTCGCTGTATCAGGACATTCCTTCGCAGATGCCCTCAGCGGTTTCACACTGCATGGATAGCCCGTACGATCGGTATTGGCACAGACGCCCGATACTCCGTTGAGCACCATGCTCAAGACAACCACGATTCAGGTGAATAGCTATCATCACCAGGGAATTCGTGATCTTTCATTTCAGCTTTGTCCCATGGCGTATTCCCCCGATGGGTTGGTTGAGGCGTTCTACCATTCGTCGAAAAAATTTACGTGGGGCGTGCAGTGGCATCCCGAATTCCTATGGCAAAAAGACCACGCACAACGAATGATATTCCAGGCGTTTGTTGATGCCTGCGGCACTTCTTACGCTAGCGGGGTGGCAATTCCTGGAATTAGAGCAAAGAGAAAAGGCTCCCCGTTTCTTCTGGGCCTTTAGCGCCGTCTTGTGTGCGTGCGCAGGGCACCTCACGACGCCCTCCTGAAGTTATTTGCGGTACCGTTTTTGAAAACGTCGCGGCGTTGCTGGGTTCGCTCCTGCTTATTGTGCCGCTTCGGGCCATTTCGCGAATCCGTCACCGCTCACCGTGCTGCCGCGAGCCGCTTCGCGGGCACACCCCTGCTCATTGTGCCGCCTCGCGCCGCTTCGCGGGCCTGCCACTCCGATGCTTCTCGCAACGCCACCGAACCCGCTCTGCTCATAGCGCCGTATCAAGGCCTTTCGCGGTGTTGCGTCCAGGTCGTCGTGCCTATGTGGCACTGATCCAAGGTTCATAACGTGCGGATTTGAACAGGGTTGGTCGGGTCTCATCACCTATACGGCGCCGATGTAGCTGGTGGTTTGATAAATCGGCACTGCGCCGGGTCTCCTCACCTATACGGCGCCGATCTGGGGCCTATCCCGAGAGCCCAAAAACAAAAATCCTGGCTTCTTTGCAACTTTTTTGCGATTAGGGACTGTTGTCGGGTGCCTAATCGCGGATTGGGACGCAAAAACGCAGGTAATCGGCTGTTCGGCGGCTCTTTTTCGTTCCGAGGGAACGAAAAAGAGTCCGCAATCGCAAAAAAGTTGCAAAGAAGCCAGGATTTTTGTTTTCGTGATTGCCGAATTGCCATAACAGGGCAAATCCCGTGAAAAAGCGCGAAACTTCCAGCGAGGGCAATGGGGAAAATCCCGTTAAAGAGGAGCGTAGGCAAGGCCGGACACTCATTTGCGTGTACCCTTGGCAGGGCCGACAAAGTCTAGGTCCGTGCAGCAAAAAGCCGGTCTCCAGATGAACCGCCACATATGAGCATAGTTCTGAACTGAAGACCGGCCTTAAATTTTCTGGAGCGGGTGACGGGACTCGAACCCGCGCATGCGAGCTTGGGAAGCTCGTGCCTTACCACTTGGCGACACCCGCGCAAGACCTAATGCTAGCACAATGCTCGTAAGAAATGTCCGCGACTAAGCTACGCATCCACTCAAAACGCAAAGCCCGTTCTCGCTGAATGGCGCCCCGCCGCCTTTCGGGCGGATGGCATCGATGCCGTCCAACAGCGCGACCCCTAACGGATGGCGCCGACGCCGCTCGGTAGCCTTGCGACTTCCGGTGGACAGCGCCGCCGCCGCCCAGCAGCCCTGCGATTCCCAACGGACGGCGCTTCACCGCCCAGCAGCCCTGCACCCCCCAGCGGATGTTGCCGACACTACCCGGCGGCCCTTCGGCCCCCAGCGGACGCCGGCATCATTGTTGCTGGCCGTACCTGTGGTGCCAGCATTCGCGCTACCGGCGCCTTGCGTCTCGCTGCTGCCCCGCCGAACAGCGCCTTGCCAGCTGCGTGTCAAACGGCGCGCGGTGTGTTCCCCTCAGCGTCTGGTCATGGCAATAAATCGCCGTCGCGTATTCCCCAAGAGGCCGCGGACAGGAAAAAGGACACTTCGCGGCAATATATCGCCGCTATGTATTCAAATAAAGCTAATCATGGCAAGAATTGATCCCCATGTATTCGTTTTGCCGTGCAAAATGCCGTTAGGGAATACATCGAGCGAAGATCTTGCCGCCAAGGGGCGTTATTTTCGTCCGAAACCCCCAAATCATGCATAGCGCGAATATCTTGCCACCCCCGTCGCCCCCATCCTAGCCCTTCAGCCTCGCAGTCTGCTGCAGCTTCCGCGCTACCGGCGCCTTGCGTCTCGCAGTTTCCGCCCCCCCGTGTTGCCTCTTTAGTCCCACAGTTCGTCGCTGCTTCCGCACCCCCCCGTGCCGCCTTGTCGGCCTGGAGCTTCCGCATCCTGCGCGCCGTTATCGTGATTCTTATGTTGTGGCTGGTGCGAGAAACGTTCAGCGGTCTTTTGTTGGGGTAGGCTGGAACCGTTATTGTTGCGCTGCTGCTGAAGCGCGTTTTCCGATTTGCCAACGAAAGGGGCAGGCTATGAGTGCCAAGGCAGGTATGCCTGAAATCGACGGATTCATTTTCGATATGGACGGAACGCTCTTGCACACGCTTCCTGATTTGGCGGCGGTCACCAACAAGGCTTTGGAGCTGGAAGGCTTTCCTCCCCATACCGAAGAGCAAATCCGTACGTTTGTGGGTAATGGTGCTTTGGCTCTAGCGCGCTTGGCAGTACCCGATGGGGCTACCGAAGAGCAGGTCGAAAAGGTGTTTCGCAATTTTAAGGGCCTGTATGGCGAATTCGGTTTGAGCCTGACGAGCGAATTCGAGGGGATGACGGAAACCCTCAAAGAGCTCCATGCTCGCGGGAAGAAGCTGGGTATCATGTCCAACAAATTTGAAGGCGGCGTGAAAGACGTGGAGGCGAAGTTCTTCCCCGGCTTGTTTGATGTTTCCCACGGTGAAACCGACACTATTCCGCGCAAGCCCGATCCTGATGGGCTCTTGCTGTGCGCAAGGGAAATGGGCCTCGACCCTGCTCGCTGTGCGTATTTCGGCGATTCGCACACCGATCTTATAGCAGCGCATAATGCCGGCATGCTTGCGGTTGGTGTTACATGGGGCTATCAGCCGCTCGAAACGCTCAAAACGGGCAACCCCGATGTGCTTATCGATGCACCTGTCGATATCCTGCAATTTGCCTAGGGCATCGTTTGACGGGGAGAATGCTTGGGGCGCGTTAACTGGCTAATGCCCGCTTGGCGAGGGGCGAGGTCTGCTGCGGTTTTGCCAGCGTTCGGTTGGCATAAGGCTGAGCTTGGCGTGCTCTGGTTCGTGTCCGATTGACGCGGGGCGACGCCCGACGCTATCTGGCTGGCGCCCTAACGGGCGGAAAGCGACAGGCTTGTCCTGGCTAGCGATCGGTTGGCGAAGGTGGACTCGGCTTGTCCCGGGTGACGCAATGCGGAGCCTGGCGTCTTTGGTAGTCACCCGTTCAGTATGGGCGCCCCCAACGTGCTCTAGTTAGCGCCTAGGGAACCTCGCCATTTTGTGAGCGGTTGGCGCGTTGAAAGCTTTAAAAATCAAACACTTTGAAAGGATCCCTTGGTGGACTCTGCAGAATTTGAAATAGAGGAATCTTCCGAAATCGATGAATCAAGCAGCGACTTCGGCTCATTGGGCGCATTGGCTCCTGTTTGGCGCGAAGGCGATGCGATCAGCGAGGAAGAAGCTCTCGAGACGTTTTATGAATGGCTCGCCGATCACGACATCGACTTGTGGCCCCATCAGGATGAGGCGCTGATGAGCCTCATGGTGGGCGATCACGTTATTCTGGGAACGCCAACCGGCTCAGGAAAGTCGATGGTCGCCATCGGCATGATGTTCATGGCATTGTGCTCGGGCAAACGCGCGTTCTACACGGCTCCCATCAAAGCGCTCGTAAGCGAGAAGTTCTTTGGTTTGGTGAATATGTTGGGGCGTGAAAATGTGGGTATGATCACGGGAGATTCCCAGATCAACCCGCAGGCTCCTGTCATCTGTTGTACGGCTGAGATCTTGGCAAACCAGGCGCTTCGCGAAGGCGAATGGTCGGATGTCGGTTGCGTGGCAATGGATGAATTCCATTTCTACAGCGATCCCGACCGCGGTTGGGCTTGGCAGGTTCCGCTGCTCACGCTTCCCCATACGCAATTCCTTCTTATGAGCGCGACGCTGGGAGATGTTTCTCAGATTGCGCAGGCCCTGGAGTCGAAAACGGGAACGACGGTAGATGTGATTGCCGATGCCCCGCGCCCTGTTCCCCTGGAATACAAGTACGAGCTTATGTCGCTTGAGGGCACGGTAGAACTGGCCTTGCGTAACAACGAAGGCCCCCTTTACATAGTGCATTTCTCGCAAGATGCCGCCCTCGCTTCGGCGCAGGCGCTATCAAGTTTCGGTGTAACCAGCAAGGAACAGCGCGAGCAGATCAAGGCCACGCTGGGGGCGGGCAAGTTTACCACCCAGTTCGGCAAAACGCTGAAGCGCTTGCTGCTTAGCGGCATTGGCGTTCATCACGCCGGAATGCTGCCGCGCTATCGTTTGTTGGTGGAAAAACTTGCCCAGCAGGGGTTGCTGCCGGTAATTTGCGGCACCGACACGTTAGGTGTTGGCATCAACGTGCCCATTCATACTGTGGTACTTACGCAGCTCACCAAGTTCGATGGTCATAAAATGCGTCGTCTGCGTAGTCGCGAATTCCACCAAATTGCAGGACGCGCTGGCCGTTCCGGTTTTGACACCGAGGGCGTGGTTGTTTCCCTGGCGCCTGAGTTCGAGATTGAAAACGCCAAGCTTCTGGCGAAAGCGGGGGACGATCCCAAGAAGCGCCGCAAAGTGAAGCGCAAGAAGCCCCCTGAGGGTTTTGTGGTGTGGAATGAAGACGCCTTCAACCGCCTAATTGCTGCTGCGCCTGAAACGCTGACGCCCCGTATGCGCATCACCCATTCGATGGTTTTGGCGGAGGTTGAGCAGGGCGGCGATGCCCGCGCTCGCGTCGACCAGCTGATCGACGACTCACTCCAAAAGCCTGAAGACAAGCTGAAGTTGAAAGTGCGCGCCAGCGAGGTATTCCGCACCCTCATCGATGCAGGGGTTGTTGAGATAGAAGAGGATGAAAACGGCGATCCCGACTACTACGTAACCATGGATCTGCCTGAAGATTTCGCTCTTGACCAGCCTCTTTCTCCATTTTTGCTTGCAGCGCTCGAACTGCTCGACCCAGAAAGCGAAACCTACACCTATGACATCATTTCGATGGTTGAGGCAACGCTCGAAGACCCGCGTCAGGTCTTGCGCGCGCAGGAGCGCAAAGCGAAAGATGCCGCTATGGCTGCCATGAAGGCCGATGGCGTTGAGTACGAAGAACGCCTCGATCGCATTGCGGAGGTAACGTACCCACGCCCCCTGCGCGAACTGCTGTTTGCCGCTTTCGACAAGTATTGCGAGTCGGTGCCTTGGGCGCGCGATTATTACGTGCGTCCGAAATCGGTTTTGCGAGATATGTTGGAATCAGCTGCCGATTTCAAGGGCTATATCCAGAAGCTGGGTATTATGCGTTACGAAGGTGCGCTGCTTCGCTATCTTTCGGAAGCGTATCGTGCGCTTGATCGTACCCTTCCGTTTGATAAGCGCAGCGAAGAAATGGAAGACATTATCGCTTGGCTCGGTTTGGTGGTGCGTTCGGTCGACTCCAGCTTGGTGGATGAATGGGAGCAGGCGGGCCAAGAGCTCGATGCCCGTCCGCCCGAGGCAAAGGATGCCGTGGTCCACGATCGCCGTGGTCTTACCGTGCTGGTGCGCAACGCTCTGTTCCGCCGAGTGCGCCTTGCTGCGGCAGACGATCATGAGGCTCTAGGCGAAGCCGATGTTGATAACGGGTTCCCTGCCCATAAATGGCGCGCAGCGCTGGACGAATACTACGATGTCCACGAAGACGTGCTCACCGACGCCGATGCCCGCTCGATGGCGTTCCTCGCAATCGACGAATCCGACGAGGAAGCAGAGCACTTGTGGCACGTGCAGCAAACCTTCAGCGACCCTGAGGGTGACCACGATTTCGCCATCCGCGCCGACGTAGATCTGGACGCAACCCAGGAAGGCGACGGCGTAGTGTTCGAAAACTACAAAGTCGGCTTCATAGAGGACTTGCTGTAGTTCGCCCCCCCCTCCGTCCGCTCGGCAAGGACAGTGCGGCTACCGATCAAGCCACCCATTCCGCTGTTCGAAAAGGCTCGCCTTGCGCGAGCCTTTTCTCATGCGCTGCATTGCTTCATGCCTTAGAAGAAGATTTGCTTCGCAAATCTAACAGGATGAGCGTTCGGAGTGGCATTCGCAGCAACCGCACCGCCCTTACCGAGCTCCATTCCCTCAGTCCAGCAGAATCCAGAACTACCCTAACGGGGGCGGCCCAAGTCGGGTAGTTTGCGAGCGCTGGTGCTTACCTATCCAGTAGCCTTCAGGCGGCGGCGAGTCTGCGAAATGCACTCCGAAGGCATCCCCTGAATGATTTTCCGCAGGAAAATTTTCTTCAAATGCATGAAGCAGCGACCGCATGAAAAAGGCCCCGTCAAAGACGGGGCCTTTTGAGCAGGGTAGCGGGTGCGTTGAGTAGACTCACCGCCACCTGAAGGCGGACGATTCGAAGCAGCCAGCGCCCGCAAGCGGACGGTCGGAAAACCTACTCGTTGTATCCGTTGGGATTGTTCGACTGCCAGCGCCAGGAATCTTCGCACATGCGTGCCAAGTCGTATTCGGCAACCCAGCCCAGTTCTTCGCGTGCCTTGTCGCAGGCGGCGTAGTTGGTGGCAATGTCGCCGGGGCGACGGGGACAGATCTTGTAAGGGAGTTCCTTGCCGCATGCCTTTTCGAAGGCGTGGATAACATCAAGAACGGAAGAACCCGTGCCTGTGCCCAGGTTGAAGATGGCAACGCCGGTGCGGGTGCCGTCTTCGGTGCTTGCGCCTTCGATGGAACCAAGGCCGATGGCCTTGCCCGTGCCAACCTTACCGCCCATGAAATCGAGAGCCTTCACATGACCGCGTGCCAGGTCAACGACGTGGATGTAGTCGCGTACGCCGGTGCCGTCGGGGGTGGGGTAGTCGTTACCGAACACCTGGATGCATTCCAGTTTTCCGACGGCAACCTGGGCAACGTAGGGGAGCAGGTTGTTCGGGATGTCTTTCGGATCTTCGCCGATGCGACCGGAAACGTGGGCGCCGATGGGGTTGAAGTAGCGAAGCAGAACAACGTTCCATTCGCTGTCAGCGCGGTAGAAGTCGGTCAGGATGCGCTCGAGCATGACCTTGGTTTCGCCGTAAGGATTGGTTGCTTCGTGAAGCGGGCACTCTTCGGTGATCGGAATCATCTCGGGCTCGCCGTAAACCGTTGCGGAAGAAGAGAAGATGATGTTCTTTACGCCGTGGCTGCGAGCTACGTCAAAGAGCACCAGCGAACCGGCTACGTTGTTCCAGTAGTATTCGAGCGGCTTCTGCGTGGATTCACCCACAGCCTTGAAGCCGGCAAAATGGATGATGGCGTCGATGTCGTTCTCGGAGAACACGCGCTCGCATGCTTCACGATCGAGGATGGAAGCCTCGACGAACTTCAGCTGTTCGGCGTTGGCGCCGGAAAGCTCGCGAATGCGGTCGACCGCGGTAACGCAGGAATTGGAAAGGTCGTCCAGGATGACGACGTTGTAGTTTTGCTCAAGCAGCTCGACGCAGGTGTGGCTGCCGATGAAGCCGGCACCGCCGGTAACCAGGATGGTCTGGGCGCTGTGCTCGCCGGCAAGGCTTTTGTTGGACATATGCGTTGCCTTTCATTGGTATATAGACACAAGAAGGATACCACCAGCGGTTGCAGCGCGCGGTGCGCGCAGGAATTCAACAGAAGCCGAGGTTTGTTAACTCTTGTTTCATGGCTTGGCATTGCGCAATGCTCGGCAAAGAAAGGGTTGTTGGCTTTTAGCGTGCTAAGTGCTCGATTGCCATTGCTCTTCGTTTCGTGCAGTACCTCGATAGATTGTTGGGTGTTAGAGTCCGCTACATTTTAGGCAGCGTTTTCAAAAGCCCCCAGGCTTTGTGTTTGCCCGCTTCGGTGGAAATAAGGGCATCAAGGTCTTCGAAACAGCGGCAATCGCGGCCTAGCAGAAGCGTTTTCGCCTCAATGGCAAGGGGCGTGTTGTAGCAGCGCGAAAGCGCCTCGGTGCTGGCATGGCTCGTGGAGACAACGCAGAACGGGTCGATGCCTTCGATAAGGGTGAATAGGTCGCCAGAAGCATCGGGTTTGCCTGCGGCGGCGGTTTGGGCCCAGCCGATCGCCTGCGGTGCGTACCCAAGCGCCTTAAAGCTTGCGGTAAGTGCGCGCTTTGTTTCTTCGGTGGGTTCTTCGACGGAGACGATAATCGCCGCAGCTCCTATGGGGCCATGATACGTTCCCTTGAACGAATCAACATGGCTTTGCGCGATGCGCTCGTATATTGTTGGCTGCGGCGTGGGCATGGCGTCCTCCTTCACTGCTTAGGATGATAGCGAGATTCGTTGTTGTTGAGGGCGACGAGCTGCTTCAATGTCCCCAAAATCAGCCAGTCACACAAAATGTGAAAAAATTCACACCGTTGAACGAAAACGGTGATAACTTCATTCTGGCAGCACCATAATAAGAAGACGCAGCGCATCGGCTGGTGTCTGCCAAAGAGGCTTCGCCTCAATCGATAACCAAAGAAAGCAATGCTTTCCCCCCAATAAAAGGAGTCGCTATGTGCACCAATGGTATCAACACGGGTCAGTTCGAGCAGATGATCGACCAGATCGACGATCATATTAAGCTGGAGCGTCGTTGGACTCACAACCTTGCCCACAATGCTTCTGACGCTGGATTCACTACCGTGGGCGAAAAGCTCCATGCTGCAATGCAGCTGCTCGACGAGGTTCGCGCAACGCTCGATGACGCTAAAGATGCGCTTGATGAAGATGCCGAAAATGCAAGCGGTGTGACGGTTAACCTGGTATAAACCCAGGCTGCATCGCATAAATGCAAGGAGCAAAGCATGAGCAATGACTTAATGCGCTTTTCTGTGGCGATGCCCGAAGACCTGTTGGTCAAGTTTGATCACCTGGTGGCGCGCCGCGGTCTGGCTAAAAATCGCAGTGAAGTGGTACGCGATTTAGTGCGCGAAGCGCTGGTGGAAGATGAGTGCTCCGTGCCTGGGCGAATCGTTATGGGCACGCTCACTATCGTGTACAACCACCACGCCAACGACTTGCAGGAGAAACTGCACCATATCCAGCACACCTATTTGGATATGGTGGTAGCCTCCATGCATGTGCATGTTGATCAAGACAACTGCCTCGAGGTAATCATCCTCAAGGGTGAGTCTGGTGAAGTCCAGGATGTTGCTAATCTCATCATCGGCACCAAGGGCGTCAAAACGGGACGTCTTAACATGACAACCACGGGCGACTTTATCTAGCCCTTTAGAACGCCTCATTGAAGGCGTTCTTTTCTAGAGGAACGCAGCGCTCTATTGAGTGTTGCATGAACGAAAGAGACAAGATGGACGAAACGGTATTGCTGGGTCATGGTAGCGGCGGCACCATGATGAAGCGCATTATCGACGAGGTATTTTTCGAGGCGTACGCAGATGAAGAGCTGCTGGAGGGGAACGATGCGGCGTCGCTTCCTGCGCCGGCTGCCGGTGAGCGCATTGCCTATTCCACCGACAGTTTCGTGGTGACTCCCCACTTTTTCCCTGGAGGGGACATTGGCAGACTAGCTGTGTGCGGCACGGTTAACGACGTTGCCACCAGTGGTGCTGTTCCCAAGTACCTCAGCTGTGGGTTCATCCTGGAAGAGGGTTTCCCCGTTGCCGATTTGAAGCGCATCTGCAAAAGCATGGCCGAAATGGCCAAGGAGGCCGGCGTCCATATTGTCACGGGCGACACCAAGGTCGTTAATCGCGGCCACGGCGATGGCGTGTTCATCAATACCAGTGGTATCGGCTTCATTCCCGAAGGCGTGAGCCTCTCCGGTGCTTTCTGCAAACCGGGCGACAAGATCCTGGTTACCGGTACCATGGGCGACCATGGCATCACCATCATGAGCTGCCGTGAAGAGCTTTCGTTCAATGCGGACATCCAGACCGATGCCGCCCCTCTGAATCATTTGATCGCCGAGGTAATTGCTGCAGCGCCCGATACCCGCTGTTTTCGCGACCCAACGCGTGGAGGCCTTGCTTCGACGCTCAACGAGCTTGCTGCTCAGTCGGGTGTCGACTTCATTGTTGAAGAGGGCGCAGTTCCCGTCAAAGATGCCGTATTGGGTGCGTGCGAAATGCTTGGCTACGACGTGTACCAGGTTGCCAACGAGGGCAAGATGGTGTGCGTGGTCCCTGCCGAGCAAGCCGAGGCAGCCTTGGCCGCAATGCGCGCGAACAAGTATGGAGCCGATGCCGCTATCATTGGCGAAGTGATGGAAACGCCCGAAGAGCGCGATCCCCGCGTTTCGATTCGCACCGGGTTTGGCGCTCTGCGCATCATGGACATGCTTGTAGGCGAACAGCTGCCTCGCATCTGCTAGGCACGTGTCGCAACTTGCGTCCGCTACTCTGCATCAGCCGGGCACCGGCGCCGCGCAGCCCGCGCCCGTTGCATCGGCCAGGTGCCAGCGCCCCGCGTCTGCGCCGGCGCATTGGCCCTGCGCCTGCCGCGCCAGCAGCCCCCGCGGCTCTGCATCAGCTCGGTTCTCGTGTCGGCAAGGTGTTTGCGCCCCGCGGCGATCCCGTTCTGCGCTTGTCGGCCCTCGCGCTCCTTCGCCCCGTGCTGTCCTGCGTCTGTGAGGTTTTTGCATCGGCGAACGGCAGTAGCGTGGCAAATACGCAACGCAATTTAGCCGTTCTTAGAAAAACCGCGCAAGGATCTTGCATATTGGGGTCGCTATGGTATTTTCCCGTTCAGGGATTAACCGAAAAGGAATTGTCCCCGAAGTATGACAAAGCATCTCTAAAAGCCCAAGAGAGAAGAGGTTTTCATGTCTCATCCAGTAATCATTGACGATGAGTGCATTGGCTGCGGCATTTGCATCGACGCTTGCCCCCAGGAATGCATCGAGGTTGTAGACGGCGTATGCAAGGTTGTAAACGAAGAGGCATGCATCGCTTGCGGCGACTGTGTTGAAGAGTGCCCCATGGGCGCAATCGAGGAGATTGTTGAAGACTAACAGTCTGCTCGCGACGAGAGTCTAGTCAATGCGCGCAAGGATTTTTGCGCGCTGACTGGCTATCAGCAAATCGGATGGGAAGCACAATTCCGCCGAACACGGAATCCCCAACCGAGGGGGATCCCTAAGGGAGGTGGCTTGTTGCTGCGAAGGTCCTGGGCCACTCGAGCCGTAAAACTAAAAAGCGAAAGAAGGCGAGCAAAACGCTCGCCTTCTTTTATCTTGGTGGTGGGGCGTTCCCCGGATCCTGCCTTTGGCGTTGTTTTGCGGGAGAGCGGTCGTTATTCGCCGCGAGGCGAATCCAGGCGTTCGTCCACGGCAAGATCTTCGCGAAATGCGTTCTCGAGTGACTGGCGGCGGCAATATTCTCGCGCGATGCGTCCCCGGACGCCTTGCCGTGGCAATTTTTCGCTCCATGCATCCCCGAAGGGGCCCCGGACGGGAAAAGCGCCCCTCCCTGGCAAGATTCGCGCGCCATGCATCCAAAACGAGCTGGCTTTGGCAAGATATGCGCGCCGTGTATCCGAAAAGCCCCGCAAATCGCCTTTCAGGAATACACCGCGCGAAGATCTCGCCAGGAAGGGGCCCCTTTCGCTGCACTGACCCCTCGAATCATACATGGCGCGCGAATCTTGCCATCCCGCCGACGGTGCCAAACCGCCCGAACGCCCGCAACCCCTGCGCCACGGCCCCATCGGGTCACAGCGGGCATCGGCAGCAGCATCAGCGGCGCCATCCGCGCCATCACCGTTTCGCTGGTTCGCCACGCTGCCTGCGTCTAATCGACAGGCTGCCTTCCCCGAGCGCGGTGCCTCGCTCGCACCCGTTGCAATTAAGGTTGCCGTGGCGTTCCGCCTTCCCTACTTGCGGCGTCTCACTGCGCCTGTATTTTGTGCGCTCGGCAGCCGCGATCGGCGTATAAACGCCAGGCAGAGCCCCTTCTACGCATTTATTTCGCTATGGTTGCGTAAGAATCGCCTTCCATCTGGTAAAACGCAAGCACTACCTATACAATGGGTCGGGTGTTCCAGGGGCCACGTGCCCTATAGGACTATAAATAAGGAAAAGAGGTTACGATGGCAGTTGTTGCATATTGCGTTAAGTGCAAGGAAAAGAAGGAAATGGTAGACCCTCAGGAAGGCGTCACCAAGAACGGCCGCGTTATCACCAAGGGCACCTGCCCCGATTGCGGTACCAAGATGTCTCTCATCGGTGGCGTTGCTAAGAAATAGCTTGCTGCTTCGGTTTTCATAAGCAGACACTTTGCACCTAAGCTCGCTTGGCTCATGCCGGCGGGCTTTTTGTTTGCCAGCTTGTCCTCGCTGGGGGGGGTCGGCATCGGCTGGCTATAGGACAAAAAGTGTGTCTGAATTTGGGCATCGCCGTCCTGTCTGTGTTCAGGCAAGCGGAAGCCTGGTAGCCTTCGGCGGCTAGTTTGCCTGTCACCACATTTGCGTCCAGGCTGGCGCGACATCGACGAGTTCGATGCCGTAGCCCCGGCTGTCACCCCGCTTGCACTCAGGCAGGCGTCCCGGATGCCCCGACCATGTTGCTTTTCGCCGCCGTTCTTTTTCTGCGAGCGGACCAGAAGCTGGGCGCAGCTTACTCCAGATCGGCCTTGAGTGTGCCGTTGTTAGATCTTAATAGTCGAAAATGACAAGCAAGCGAACCAGTCGGTATGCTACTGACCTGGGGAAATAGATGTAGCTCAGGTAATCTTCAACAGGAAGGTTACAAAACTTGACAATGAAGCACTTAGATTTTATTATTCCAATTGTCGAAAAGGTCCACGCAAGTGGGCCTTACTGGTATCCGTAAAAGCCCACGCGCCGCAAGGCTGTGAAGGCAGGCATCGGCAGCAGCCCATGTGCCGCAAGGCATCGAAGGCAGGACCGCAAGCCTGCGAAAGCGGGCTGCAGACGCAATGGTGGCCTCAGCAGCAGCCCCTAGGGCTGCTGCAGTAGCCACAAGCCTGCAAGGCAAAACCGGCAGCGCCGCCGCGGCGGGGTCGGGGTTGCCGCAAAAGCTGCAGCAGCGAAGGCAAGGCGAATACCTCGGCTCTAACTTAGGTAAGAACAGAATGATCGCACCGCACAACTCGGCAATAGCGGGCGGTCGCAACTGAAAGGACATAGCAAGATGGCAAAGATCATTGGCATCGACTTGGGCACCACCAATTCGGCAATGGCAGTGATGGAGGGCTCCGAGCCTGAAATTCTGGTCAACGCAGAGGGCGACCGCACTACGCCTTCCGTTGTTGGCTTCGGCAAGGACGGCGAGCGCACGGTAGGCAAGGCCGCGAAGAACAAGGCTGTAACCAATCCTGAAAATACCATCGCATCGGTAAAGCGCTTCATCGGTCGTTCTTTTGCTGAAACTGGCGAAGAGCAGAAGACCGTTGCTTACACGGTAAAGAACGGCAATGGCGGCCGTGCTGTTGTGGACATCGACGGCAAGGACTACATGCCCGAAGAGATTTCCGCAATGGTTCTGCAGAAGATCAAGTCCGACGCTGAGAAGCGTGTTGGTGAGCCCATCACTCAGGCTGTTATCACCGTTCCTGCTTACTTCAACGACGCTCAGCGTCAGGCAACCAAGGACGCAGGCAAGATCGCTGGCCTCGAGGTTATGCGTATCATCAACGAGCCTACGGCAGCAGCTCTCGCTTACGGTCTCGACAAAACCAACAAGGACGAAAAGGTTCTGGTCTTCGACCTTGGCGGCGGTACGTTCGACGTTTCCGTTCTTGAGCTGGGCGACGGCGTATTCGAGGTTTGCTCCACCGCTGGCGACAACCACCTGGGTGGCGACGACTGGGATCAGCGTGTAATCGACTGGATGGCAGACAAGTTCCAGGCCGAAAACGGTATCGATCTTCGTGCCGACAAGATGGCTCTTCAGCGTCTGAAGGAAGCAGCTGAAAAGGCAAAGATGGAGCTTTCCTCCACCACCCAGACCAACATCAACCTGCCCTTCATCTCCGCTGGTGCAGCTGGCCCGCTTCACTTGGACTACACCCTTTCCCGTGCAGAGTTCGAGCGCATCACTAAGGATCTGCTCGACCGCTGCAAGAAGCCTGTTGAGCAGGCTCTGCGCGACGCTGGCCTTTCCACGGGCGATGTTAACGAGGTAATCCTCGTTGGCGGCTCCACCCGTATGCCTGCTGTTCAGGAACTGGTGAAGAACATGACGGGCAAGCAGCCCAACATGTCGGTTAACCCCGACGAGGTTGTTGCAATGGGCGCAGCTGTTCAGGGCGGCGTTCTTGCTGGCGACGTTGAGGGCATCCTCCTTCTTGACGTTACCCCGCTTTCCCTTGGTGTTGAAACCATGGGTGGCGTAATGACCAAGATGATCGACCGCAACACCACCATTCCTACCCGCAAGACGGAAATCTACTCCACCGCAGCCGACAACCAGACTTCGGTAGAGATCCACGTTCTGCAGGGCGAGCGCCAGATGGCTCAGGACAACAAGACCTTGGGCAAGTTCCAGCTCACCGGTATCCCTGCTGCACGTCGTGGCGTTCCTCAAATCGAGGTTACCTTCGACATCGACGCAAATGGCATCGTGAACGTTTCCGCTAAGGATCTGGGTACTGGCAAGCAGCAGCAGATCACCATTTCTGGTTCTACCGCCCTTACCGACGACGAAGTTGATCGTATGGTCAAGGACGCTGAGGTTCACGCCGAGGAAGACAAAGTGCGCAAGGAAGAGGTCGAGGTTCGCAACAACTGTGACTCTCTGATCAACGCAACCGAAACCACTTTGGGCGAAGTTGGCGACAAGGTAAGCCCCGAGGTTAAGCAGCAGGCAGAAAGCGCTGTTGCTCAGGGCAAGGCTGCGCTCGAAGGCACCGACATCGAAGCGATCAAGGCTGCTATCGAGGCAATGCAGCAGGCTGGTTACAAGCTGGCTGAGGTTGTGTATGGCAACCAGGACGCAGCTCAGGCAACCGCTGGTGCAGCTGGCGCTCAGCAGCCCGCTGACGATGACACCATCGAGGCAGACTTCGAGGTTGTTGACGACGATGAGAAGAAGGACAAGTAATCATGACCGCGCCTGAAAAAGACGAGGTACGCGAGGATCAGGAAGCAGCCGAGGCCAAGCCCGAGGCTGCTGCCCCCGAAGAGGTCGAAGCGGAGACCATCGAAGATGACGTTGAGGGCGAAGAGCCTGAGGAAGATCCGGTGGAAGCAGCTAAGGCCGAGGCGGATGCCTGGAGGGATAAATACTTCAGGCTCCACGCTGAGTGGGACACCTATCGCCGCCGTATGAACGAGCAGCGCGAAGAGGAAAAGCTTCGCGCCACCGAAAAGCTGGTTGAAAGCCTGATCCCTGTGATCGATGACTTCGAACGCAGCATCGCTTATGCGGAAGGCAATGGCGAAGAGGGTCTGCTCGGCGGCATCAAAGCCGTTCACAACAAGATCGGCGAGGTGCTGAAGAAGGAAGGCGTTGAGATCATCAACCCTGAAGGCGAAGCGTTTGACGCTCTTGAGGCTCAGGCGGTAGCCACGGTTGACGATCCTTCGGTTCCCGATGAAACGGTCGCCCAGGTTTACCAGAAGGGTTACCGCATGGGTAACAAGGTTATCCGTGCTGCAATGGTAACGGTTACCGTGGGCGGTCCGAAGCGCGAGACCAAGTCAGAAGAAGACGAATAGCAAACGCAAGGGCGGGCTCGCAAGTCCGCCCTTGTTGTAAGCAGTCTGAGGGAATTGGGCAAGAATGTCCTGCCGGTCAAGGCGGGCATGCAAACGGATTTCTTTCAGGCTGATCAATAAGAAGATGAAACAGGGGTATTGAAGCAGGTTGTCGTTCCGCCACAGCGGCTGATCTTGAAAGGCTCTTGGCTTTTCGAGTGTGCCGGAGCGAATGAGTCGCTCAGCCGGAAAAGCAACCGCATCGCTATCCCGTCTAGATAGGAAAGGTGGGGCGAATGGCAACTCCCGACTACTACAAAACGCTAGGCGTTCCACGTGACGCCGATGCCGATGCCATCAAGAAGGCATTTCGCAAACTGGCCCGCAAGCACCACCCTGATGCGGGCGGCGACGAGGCGAAGTTCAAGGAAATCAACGAGGCGTACGAGGTCCTTTCCGACGAAAAGAAACGCAAGCTTTACGATCAGTATGGCACCGCCAACGAAAACCAGATCCCTTATGGCGGAGCATGGCAAGGCCAGGGCGGCAACCCCTTTGCTGGCGCGGGCTTCGGTGGAGCATCTGGTTTCGGTAGCTGGGCGGATATCCTCGAGAGCATCCGCAACGGCGAAGGCGCTTTCGGCGGGAACTGGGATTTCGGCGGAGCGGGTGGCTACGCTCAGCCTCAACCGCAGAAGGGCGCCGATAAAGAAGTGTCCATGACGGTAACCTTCGACGAAGCCTTCAACGGATGCGAAAAGCGCATCCGCATTGGGCGCTCGGGAACAGGTGAAAAGGAAACGCTCACTATAAAGATTCCCGCTGGTGCCATCGACGGTGGCCGCGTTCGCCTAAAGGGCAAAGGAGGCCAGGGAGTAAATGGCGGCCCCGCAGGTGACTTGCTGGTGAACATCAAGATTGGCGCTCATCCGCTCTATCGGCGCGATAAGGCGGACGTTTTGATGGACCTGCCGGTAACGTTTGCCGAAGCGGCCCTTGGTGCTCAAGTGGTGGTTCCCACTCCCGATGGCATGAAAGTGCGCTTGAAGGTACCTGCTGGGTGCCAAGACGGAACGGTTCTTACGGTGCGCGGTAAAGGCGCCCCCAGGTTGGGTAAGGGCTCAACAGGCAACGGCGATTTGCGCGTGGCCATCAAAATAGCGGTTCCGAAGACGTTGAACGATGAACAGAAGAAGGCCCTGGAGGCATTCCAGGAAGCTACTAAGGAAGAGGTGAGGGCATGGTAATGGAAGACAAAGACAGACCGCTGTATATGATCAGTGTTGCTGCCGAACTTGCTGGCGTTCACCCGCAAACTTTGCGCATCTATGAGCAAAAGGGTCTGGTTTCCCCTCAGCGCACACGGGGCAACACGCGTATGTACTCGCAGGCTGATATTGAGCGTCTGCAGTTGATCAATGAGCTTACCGACGAAGGTATCAACCTTGCGGGCGTTATTCGCATCCTCGACCTTAAGGGGCGTTTGGATGAGCGCGACGACGAGCTTGATGCTTTGCATCGCCGCGTACGCAAGCTTGCCGACCGTGTGCATGAGCTCGAAACCAGGGAAAGCGTCAATTCCTTGGTAACCGATACCAACGCAATCGTTTTGCGCAGGTTGATGTAAGACACCAACCATTTCTTTTACTGCAAGTAGAAGAAAGGAGACTTATATGTGGATTGAAAAATTAGCAGTGACTGCCCAAGAGGCGTTTAAATCTGCAATGGACATCGCATCTAAGCATGAAGCAGCCACCACGGAGCCGCTCCATTTGCTGGATGCCATCCTTTCTGCGGACGAGAATAACCTGAAAGCCATCATTACGCGCATCGGCGCTGATCCTGCTGTATTGAAGCAGCGTGTCGATGCGGAAGTAGAGCATCAGCCGAAGGTAAGCGGCCAAACCTTTATGGGCATGGTGGCTCCCTCAAGGGAATTCGATGCCCTGATGAACAATGCCGAGAAAATCGCTGGAAAGCTGGACGACAACTACATCACCACCGAGCATCTGCTCATTGCTCTTTCCGAGGACAAGGGGCAGGCGGGTCGCATCCTGAATGACGCCGGTGTTACACGTGAAACAGTCGAGGCGGCTTATCAGGATCTTCGCGGCGATACCCGCGTAACTGACGCGGAGTCGAAAGCCGAGTTCGAGGTGCTGGAGCAGTATGGCCAGAACCTTACCCAGCAGGCGCGCGACGGCAAGCTCGACCCAGTAATCGGTCGTTCCGAGGAGATCCGTCGTACGGTTCAGGTTCTTTCTCGTCGTACGAAGAACAACCCTGTGCTTATTGGCGAGCCCGGCGTAGGCAAGACGGCAATTGTCGAAGGTTTGGCCCAGCGAATTGTTGCGGGCGACGTTCCTTCCAGCTTGAAAGATCGCGAGCTTATTGCGCTCGATCTTCCCGCCATGCTTGCCGGCGCTAAGTATCGTGGTGAATTCGAAGACCGCTTGAAGGCTGTACTGCGCGAAGTGAAGCAGTCCGACGGGCAGATCATTCTGTTTATCGACGAGCTGCACACCATCGTAGGTGCTGGCTCCACGGGCGACAGCTCCATGGATGCGGGCAATATGCTGAAGCCCGCTTTGGCCCGTGGCGAGCTTCATGCTATCGGTGCCACCACGCTCGACGAATACCGCAAGTACATCGAAAAGGATGCTGCTCTTGAGCGTCGTTTCCAGCCGGTGCTGGTAGGCGAGCCTACGGTCGAAGACACCATCGCAATTCTGCGTGGCTTGAAGGAAAAGTACGAAATCCATCACGGCGTCCGCATCAAGGACTCCGCCTTGGTTGCCGCAGCCGAGCTTTCCAACCGCTACATCACCGATCGTTTCCTGCCCGATAAGGCAATCGATCTGATGGACGAGGCTGCAAGCCGTTTGCGTATCGAAATCGACAGCATGCCCGAAGAGGTCGATCTGGCTGAGCGCAAGCTCACTCAGATGCAGATCGAGGAGCAGGCTCTGATGAAGGAAACGGATGAGCCAAGCCGCGAGCGCTTGGAAGCTCTCCGCAAAGAGATCTCTGCCGCTCGCGAAGCGCTGGATTCGCAGAAGGCGCTTTGGAAGAACGAAAAGGACGTCATCGTCAGCGTTCAGAATCTGAAGGCTGATATTGAGGCTGCCCAGATCGAAGAAGAGCAGGCTACCCGCGAAGGCGACCTGGCCCGTGCTTCCGAGCTGCGCTATGGCACTATTCCTGCGCTGCAGCAGAAACTCACTCAGGCTGAAGAGGTTCTGGAAAATCGTCAGCAGGACGGCGCGATCCTCAAGGAAGAGGTTGGCGAAGATGAAATCGCCGAGGTTGTTTCCACCTGGACGGGCATTCCTGTTACCAAAATGATGCAGGGCGAAATGGCCAAGTTGGTTGACCTGGAAGACAAGCTTCGCGAACGTGTGGTTGGCCAGGACAAAGCTGTGGCTGCTGTGGCCGGTGCGATTCGCCGCAACCGTGCAGGTCTTTCCGACCCGAACCGTCCCATTGGCAGCTTCCTGTTCTTGGGTCCCACCGGTGTTGGTAAAACGGAATTGGCCAAGGCTCTTGCCGAATACCTGTTCGACACCGAGCGCGCTATGGTCCGTATCGACATGTCCGAGTACATGGAAAAGCACTCGGTTGCTCGTTTGGTCGGAGCGCCTCCGGGATACGTGGGCTACGACGAGGGTGGTCAGCTTACCGAGGCGGTACGCCGTAAGCCGTACAGCGTGATTTTGCTGGACGAGGTTGAAAAGGCTCATCCCGATGTGTTCAATATCCTGCTTCAGGTTTTGGACGATGGCCGACTTACCGATGGCCAGGGTCGCGTGGTGAGCTTCAAGAACGCCATTATCATCATGACGTCCAACATCGGTTCGCAGTCGATTCGCGAATTCGCTGGAGAAGAGCAGAATCAGGGTTCGGGCAATTCCATGGGCAAGGTCATGGAAGACCTCATGACTGCAGATGTTGAGGTTGCGGCAAAGCGCCTGGCTGAGTTGAACAACAAGATCAACGATGCTCTGCGCAATACCTTCCGCCCCGAGTTCCTGAACCGCATCGACGAGGTAATTACCTTCAACCCGCTTTCCATTGCCGCAATGGAGCCCATCGTTGGTTTGCAGTTGGCTGATGTTCGCGAGCGTCTTGCCGATCGTCGTATCAACCTGGTGGTTACTCCTGCCGCTATGGAGCATCTTGCGATTGACGGCTACGATCCCGTCTACGGAGCACGTCCGCTGCGTCGCTTGATTCAGCGTGAGGTAACCGACCGCGTTGCCACCGAAATCATCAACGGTACCGTCCATGATGGTGCAACGGTGACGGTTGATATCGATGACGAAGGCCAGTATTGCTCTACGGTTGAAAATCGTCACGAACTGAACGCCGGTGACGACGACATCGTTGCCCAGGCCGAGCGATTCTTGAATGGCCAAGAATAGGGCAGAGCCTAGTTGCCTCAAGGGCGCCTTCCCCTCCAGGGGGAGGCGCCCTTTCTTTTTGTCTTTGATGTAGTTGCGAGCCCGTTTACTGCCCCGCTCGTCAAGGATGAACGGCGTATGAATGCCGTTCATCATCCGCGGGCGGCGATTTTGCCCAGTTTTTCCCGTTGTGTAACAAAGAAGTAACGCTGGATTGCGACTATTCAAAAATCGTTTCCCCCTGACGTGGAAATGAGCCGCTCTGCGATGGCGTATGTTGCAGGCTTTCATTTCCCCCTTGAAGCAGCGGCTTCGTTATCTCGCGCAGATAGCGAAGCCGCCACTTCGCAAGCTGGCTGAGCCAACGGAGCACTTCCTTTCCATGTCAAACGAGCAGAAAGGAAGTAGCCATGGAAGCATTCATTGAATCTTTCTCGGCTGGCGTCGATGCCGTCGATAGCTTTGTCTGGGGCTGGGCCCTTATTTGGTTGTTGCTGGGCACCCATCTCTTCATGACCATCAGGACCGGCTTCATCCAGAGGAAGATCCCCACGGCGATTAAGCTCTCGGTTTCTAAAAACGACCCCTATGCCGAGGGCGACATCTCGCAGTTTGGCGCCCTTACCACAGCGCTTGCTGCAACTATCGGTACGGGCAACATCGTCGGTGTTGCTACGGGCCTTCTGTGCGGCGGTCCGGGTGCAATTTTTTGGATGTGGCTTACCGGTGTTTTTGGTATCGCAACCAAGTATTCCGAGACCTATATATCCATGAAATACCGCGTGAAGGACGCCAATGGCCGAATGCTCGGTGGCGCTATGTATGCGTTGGAGCGCGGTTTCAAGCACAAGGGATTGGGCAAGCTCCTCGCTGTGCTGTTTGCTCTGTTTACCGCCATCGCTTCCTTCGGCATTGGCGCTTCGGTTCAGTCGAACTCCCTGGCAGGTGCCCTTACCTCTTCAAGCTTGATTCCTGGTGCTTCCGAAATCCCCACGTGGCTTATTGGCATTGTGGTTACCGCCTTGGTTGCCATCGTTATCATCGGCGGCTTGAAGAAGGTTTCCAAGGTGTGCGAGAAGCTGGTTCCCATCATGGCTATCTTCTACGTTGCCTGCTGCCTTGTGATCATTGGCATCAACGGTGCCTATTTGTGGGACGCCATTGTAACCATCATTACCTGCGCGTTTACCGGTCAGGCTGCTTTTGGTGGTGCGGTTGGATCGGGCATCATGCTGGCGCTTCAGTACGGCTTTAAGCGAGGCCTGTTCTCCAATGAATCTGGCCTGGGTTCTGCTCCCCTGGTTGCTGCTTCTGCAATCTCCAAGAATCCCGCTCGCCAGGCGCTGGTTTCCATGTCCGGTACGTTCTGGGACACGGTGGTTATCTGCCTGATTACTGGCTTGATGCTGGTAACCTCGCTGCTTGCTAACCCCGACCTTGCTGCTATTTACAACAACACCATGCTGGCAAGCAATGATCTTTCCATCGACGCTGCTGTTGGAATCTTCTCTGGTGGCGCCGCTTTGGCGACGGCTTGCTTCGAGAGCATTCCTGTGCTGGGCCCCTTGGTACTGGTAGTTGGCCTATTGTGCTTCACCTATTCCACCATGCTCGGTTGGTCTCAGTACGGCGATCGCGCTATTACGTACCTGTTTGGCACCAAGGGCATCCGTCCTTATCAGGTGGTGTTCCTGCTCTTTGTATTCTGGGGTTGCATCGGCGGCGGCGACTTGGTGTGGAACCTCTCCGATATCTCCAACGCTCTTATGGCTGTTCCGAACTGCATAGCGGTCTTGGTTCTTTCCGGCGTGATTGCCAAGGGAGCCAAGTACTGGATCTATGAGGGTCGTTTGGAAGAGGAGGACACCACGCCAATTCCCACGGTTGGCACGGTCGATCACCCCAACGTTTAACGAAGACTCGCCCTTGTCTCAATGCTCGCTGCGGAAAAGCGGGGCATGGCAAGGAACATTGCTTTGCTGCAAGGGATGTTGCCGGGTACTGTCGGCAAGTGACGCCACCGACTCGTACCAGGCACTTGGCAGCGGCGACATTGCCGGGCGTTATCGGCAAGCGAACGTTCCCCTAACCACGGTCCCGGAATGGGAACATTCCGGGACCGCTTTCGCTAGCGGGACGATGACGCGGGGCTAGCGCGAATCGCCGATCCTCGTTGTGCCCTGTAAACATACGGCTGGAAACTCCCACAAGTGGTAGGGTGTGAAAGCATGACGCGAACGCTTTTCTTGACAAAGCGTGAGCTTGGTCTTGTGATCGCCTACTAATTAATGAAGGAGTTTCCAACGTGGAAAACTTGGGCTACTACAACGGGAAATTCGGCCCCTTGAATGAAATGAGCATCCCAATGAACGATCGTGTTCATTGGTTTGGCGATGGCGTGTACGACGCTGGTCCAGCGCGCAACTATAAGATATTTGCGATCGACGAGCATATTGATCGTTTCTTCAACAGCGCTGAGCTTCTTGAAATTGAAATGCCCTGCACCAAACAGGAATTGAAAGATCTTCTGAACAAATTGGTAAAAGAGGTAGATACGGGTAGCCAGTTCGTCTATTACCAAGTAACGCGCGGCACGGGCATCCGCGACCATGCGTTCACAGAGGGCCCCGGCAACTTGTGGGTGATGTTGAAGCCGGCCACCATCTCCGATGGCATTGAGCCTATTAAGCTGATCACTGAGCCCGATACGCGCTTCTTCCATTGCAATATCAAAACGCTCAACCTTATTCCTTCGGTTATGGCATCGGAGAAGGCCAAGCGTGCCGGCTGCCAGGAGACGGTGTTCTATCGCGAAGGTGGCCGCGTTACCGAATGTGCGCACAGCAATGTGCACATCGTCAAGGATGGCGCGCTGTATACAGCGCCGCTCGACAACCTCATTTTGCCGGGCATTGCGCGCAAGCACCTCATTCAGGCGTGTGACCGACTGGGCATTGCCGTGCATGAGGAGCCGTATTACTTGGAGGATCTGTTTGCCGCCGAAGAGGTATTGGTCACCAGCTCCAGCAATCTGTGCTTGCATGCTCACGAGATTGACGGCAAGCCCGTCGGGGGAAAGCAGCCTGAACTGATAGAGGCGCTGCGCAAGGAAGTAATTAGCGAATTCCTTAGCGCAACTGAAGCCGATTAAGCGCTATTTACTGCGTTCCGAGCTCGTTGCGAATGCGATCACGGGGCGTTCTGCATGCGTTCGCCATTGACCGCGCCTGGATGCCTTTCGTCAGGGATGTGCGTTGCCTCCCTTTCGTGGAAGCGCGATGAGCGCTAGTGTCAACGCGGTAAACCAGTATTATCCAACGTCCACAGGAGCGAAAAGTTAGCATGACTGAGTACAACGAACTCACTCCCGAATTGATCAGCCAGCTCCAGGCTATCGTCGGCGAGGAAGATTGCCACGTTGGCGAAAACATCAGCGAGGATTACTCTCACGACGAAATGCCCATCTACGGCACTAGGATGCCCGAGGCGGTTTGCTTCCCCAGCAACACCGAAGAGGTTGCTGCCATCATGAAGCTGTGCAACGAGAGCAAGATTCCCGTTACGGTTCGCGGTGCGGGCACTGGCCTGGTTGGCGGTAGCACCCCGCTGCAGGGCGGCGTCGTATTGTGCACCATGCACATGAATGAAATCCTCGAGTACGACATGAACAACCTGTTCGTCCGCGTTCAGCCCGGTGTTCGCCTGTGCGATCTGGCCGCAGACGCCCTCGAGCATGATCTTATGTATCCCCCTGATCCTGGCGAGAAAACCGGTTCTTTGGGCGGTAACGTAAGCACCAACGCTGGCGGTATGCGTGCTGTTAAGTACGGCACCACGCGCGATTACGTGCTGGCAATGACCGTGGTTCTTCCCACGGGCGAAATCATGGAAATTGGTCGCGCGGTATCCAAGACCAGCTCTGGCTACAGCCTTCTTCACCTGATGATCGGCTCTGAGGGCACGCTGGGCGTTATCACCGAACTCACCCTTAAGCTCATCCCCGTTCCGAAGGAAGACATCAGCTTCATCCTTCCCTTCGAGGATCTCGAAACCGCCATTAGCGCTGTTCCGAAGATTAAGCTTGCTGGTCTCGATCCGCAGTCCATTGAATTCATGGAGCGCGACATCGTCGACTCTTCTGCGGACTACACCGGCAATAAGATCATCCCTACTAATGTAGATGGCCATGAAGTTGGTGCGTATATCCTGGTAACCCTTGATGGCAACGACCAGGACGAAATCTTCCAGCGTGCAGAAACGCTGGCAGAAATCGGCGACGAGCTTGGCGCATTCAACACGCTTGTTCTTTCCCATCCCGACGACAAGCGTGCCGTATGGGCTGCCCGCAGCGCATTCCTTACGGTAATCGAGGCAGACACCGAACACCTCGATGAAATGGACGTGGTTGTCCCCGTAGACAAGGTTGCTGAATTCCTGGAGCACGTACATCAGATCGGAGAAAAGTACGGTGTTGGCATTCGCTCCTTCGGCCATGCTGGTGACGGCAACCTTCATATTTACGCTTCCGCAAACGGCGTAGACCAGGACGTATTCTTGGAGAAGTCCCAGAAGGTTATGAAGGAAAGCTACGAAAAGTGCACTGAGCTTAACGGTCAGGTATCCGGCGAGCATGGCATTGGTCATGCAAAGAAGGAATATCTGCATGATTCCGTAGGCGACACGGCCATTGGTCTCATGGCAGGCATCAAGCGCGTGTTCGACCCTAATTACATTCTGAACCCGGGCAAGGTTTGCAACTAAATATCAACCTATATATAGGTATCAAGGGAGTCGCAATAATGCGGCTCCCTTTCTTTATATATAGACGTTGCATGTGCGACCCGACAGGGAAGGAGAGAGACGCGTCGAGAGTTCGTCCTCAAACGGAGCCGCACACCGTCCGCGCACAATTGAGAAAAAGTAAACCCAGTAATTTGATGACCTTATGGAGACAAAAAGCAAAAGGCACCTGAAAGGGGAGCTGTTGAGTCATGGGCAAGATGTCCGAACGCCCAAAATGTGAGCAGTATCCCTGAATAGGGTAGGAATGAGGCTTGCTAGCAAAGTTATCGAATAGGGAGAATTCGAAGGCGAAGGAATATTAAGGAGAGGCTTTCGAATTCATTAAGGAAACCCAATTGCCAACAATGTGAAGAAATTGAGAACGAGCGAAACCATCTGGCCTGGGGTTATTCAAAAAAGTTGTCACTCAATCGGAAAAAGTCGGGGAAAACGCTTGCAATCCCCCCGAAGCGGGGTATTATAGCTAAGCCTTCTGACGGGGGGGCGCCCGCAAAGGGCGGCACCGAGTCGGCGAGCGGCCCGCAGAGCGGGGC
>ENA-OUQH01000127-OUQH01000127.1-human-gut-metagenome-genome-assembly--contig:-NODE-127-length-65499-cov-6.436618_pt1 | contig 65499 bp, 70 predicted proteins | sample MGYA00237948_ERZ548828 | MGnify/ENA primary metagenome ERZ548828 (study PRJEB26490, sample SAMN05194711) | human gut metagenome | biome: terrestrial biome; feature: human-associated habitat; material...
GCCGTTAGCTCAGCTGGTAGAGCAGGGGACTTTTAATCCCAAGGCCGCGGGTTCGATTCCCTCACGGCGCACCACTTAAAACACAAGGTCAGGAGCTATTTTTAAGCCCCTGACTTTTTTATTTCCCCTTGGATTTTGAGGAGAGTTCCCCTTAATTCCCCTTTCGGGTTTTAAACGAGGGGAAGATCTTAAAAAAGTGGATAAACAGAAAAGGCACCCAAACGGGTGCCTTTTCTTCGTTGGCCGCTTGGTTTCGCTTGCATCAGAGGCGTAGGCGGCTTCTGGTGCCAATCTGGTTATGCGGCTTTCAGATAATCCATGCAAACCCAGCCGCTGGGAATGCGCGCCCAATTGCCAGACGTTTGCAGCACGGTAACGCGGGTGCTTCGCTTTAAACAGCCATTACCGTATGCGTGCGCCTTTGCATTGGCGGTGAGGCGGCTATAGGGCACTTTGGCGTAGCCCGTGCCCGCACCAGTGCGGACGAAGAGCGCAGAGGCGGTGACCTTGTACGTGCCGCCGCTCGATGCCTTGGCTGGTGCCTTCTCCGCATAGCTCATGCAAACCCAGCCGCTTGGGGTGCGCCCCCAATCTCCCTTAACCTCCAGCAACGTGAAGCGCAGACCGTTGGGATATGTGCGCACGATGCCCCAGCCCGTGCCCGCGCCGCTGCGCACATGAAGCGCAGAGGCGGTGACGCGGTAGGTGCTGCCGATGGCATAGGATGCGTTAGGGCTGGTGGCGTTGGCGGTGCCGTTGTCGGTGCTGCCGCTATCCACGGTGCCACCCGTCTGCCCTGTCGCCATGTACGCCGCTACCTCTGCCTTGAACATGTTCCAGCTCTTGCCGTAAGAGCTGAAATAGCTCAACGGGTCGGTGTGATCGGTTCCGCCCCAGCGCATCCTAGCGTCGTTGTGGCTGATAAGCCGATCAATTCCCCAACCTCGCTTATTGAGGTAATCGCCGCACCATTTAACCGCCTCATTCCACTGCTTGTCGAAGTCGGCGCGGTTGGTGGCGTGGCAAAGCTCGATGTTTACGCAACGGCTGTTGCCGTTTCCAACCGCCCATGCCTTGCGGTTATCCTCCATGCAGTGGTATACGGTGCCGCCGTCCAAGTCCATCACGTACTGTACGGCATAGGCATAGCCGCGGCTGTAAAGGCGGTAATGGTTGTAGGCGCTAGCGCCTGGGTTGGCGGTCTCGTGCGCCACTAAATACTGGGCGCTGTTGTATCCGTGCCCGCTGTTGCAGACAGTCTCCTTCTGGGTGTAGGCGTGCGCCGTCCCAGGCATTAGCGCAGCCGCCAACACAAGCGCCAGCAGCAGACCGACAACCTCGATGAATGCTCTCTTCTGGTGCTTGCTCACTGGTCGCCACCGCCCTTCGCGGCGCTGATGCCGATGCACGTGCCGATGAAGGTTCCAACGCCCGTGACGATGGTTGCCGCTGTTGCGGTGCCAGGCCATCCGACGGCGTTTCCCACGCTGAGCGTCAGCGTAGCCAGCGCGGGGCAGACGATCAGGCCGACCCACTTCAGCACGTCGTACACCTCGTTCGGCATGAGCCATTCGGGCGGTTTCTTGTCTTCTTCTTGTTGTTCCATCAATCCTCCTTTACGTGTGCGTCCATGATTTCCTCGTACAGATGCGTCCCTGTGCCGTTGCCGCCTAGCCCGTGATAAGCGGTGTAGACGCTCGTGGCTTGCTCTTTGATCCCGACAGGGCAAGGTCGCCCTCTTACTACGTACTGGTCGTGGTAGTCGATCAGCTGCTGGCGCAACAGAGCCCGCATACCCTGCTCCATGGCTTTGTCGTGACGCGCCTCTTTGCTTACTGCGCCTTTTGCGTAGACGACCAGACCGCCCACAATCGCCGCTAAAAGAGGGGACAGCACCCACCCGACCAAAGTGCTTAGCTCGATCAATTGGCTCTCACCTCCTAACGGGGCCTAGAGTTCACCTTGAAAATCCCAGGCGAAAATCGCCTTGCCTATGCGCAAGGCGAGCGTGGGATTTTTCCGTTAGAAGTATCTAGGCAGTGTCACTATCTGCCGTTGGTTGGCCAGAAGAGAAAGGGTTTGAAAATGCTGTTGAAAGATTTCGTTGAGGATTACTACTTGCCGTCTTTGTCGGACCTCAGGGAATCCACCAGGCTAGGCTATGCAAGCGCCATAAGTCTCTATGTGCTGCCGCGCTTTGGCGATTGTGAGCTGGAGGAGATCAAGGCCTTCGATATAGAGCAGTGGCTTAAAAGCATCGAGAAGCCAGGAGCTGCCGAGAAAGCCTATAAGACGCTACGGCAGATAATCCGCCGTGCCATCGACTGGGATATGTTCGATGCGGTGGACCCGACTCGCAAAAGGATACGGCTTCCAAAAAAGAAGCCGTATAGGCCAACGGTCTTAAGCGCGAAGGAGGTTAGAGAGTTGCTGAGAGGCTTCTATGGCCATGAGCTGGAAGCGGCTGTCATATGCGCCGTTACGCTTGGCTTGCGCCGTGGGGAAGCGTGCGGGCTCATGTGGGCAGACATAGACCTGCGAAGCGGCTTGGTCAAGATCGAGAGATCTGCCCAGTACATAGAGGGGCGCGTTGTCGTCGTTGATCCCAAGACCGAGAAGAGCGCCAGGGGATGCTACCTGCCGCATTTTGCAATCAGAAGATTGCGCGAGATAAAAGGCGCAGGCTCGATAATCGGAGAAATGACACCTGAGGAGGTGTCGAGAAGGTACAAGGCGCACTGCAAGAAACGAGGACTTCCCTACACCAGCTTCACCAACCTGCGTCACACGTGGGCAACCCTCGCACTTGCCGGCGGCGCTGATTCGGCCACGGTCGCGGCAATGTTGGGGCACTCGCAGATAGCCACCACCTACGAGCATTATCTAGTGCCCGACAAGAAAATCTACAAGAATGCGCAGAAAGGGTTTGAGTCTTTGATTCTAGGGAATTAGATGGCGAGGTATTCCGTATCCCCTATCCAGATAAAAGAATGGAAGGTTCTCACATCAGCAAAGACAAGTGGCACTCCGGGCATTACAAACAACAAAATCCTCATGGCATACGAAGGGACTGACGAAAGCTGGACTTTTATTCCAATTACGGCACGCTGGTGCACCGTGGAGGACATTAATCCGAAGAGCAGCGGCATATCGCTTACCGTCAATCCGACATACGATTCTTCGGCTATTCAGGTCAGCTTGCTTGCTATTAAATTCAGTCAGTAATTCCGTATCCCGTGACGGTGAATGGTATGTTGCTAAAGTCGGAAGTGCGGCAAGTATCGTTTTTAGGCACGAAGAAATATCCTCGCTTGGATTTGATAAAAGAGAATACGTATACAATTACTCTCTTCCAGCCAATTGCGGGACTCCTGTCGTAGGCTTTGTGAATGCCTCTCAGTGGAGGGTTGCAAATGCTCGCGTTACATTCCCATCGATCAATGAGGTTAGGGTGGTCACGCCCATAACGAGGGCTGTAAGCAGCAGCGGCCCCGACGACATCTATTACAACAACTTCGATTTGATCGTAATTTGCGTCGCGTGATTCCGTATCCCCTACAAAATTATCAGTGACAAATATCAAATCAGGCTTCGAAATTACGGCGCTTAAAACGTCAATTGGCGTATTAATTAGTATCAGCGGAGCAGGTAGCCCGCTTGTTTCATCTGGTGAGCAATGGGGATATGAGATAGCTAGAATTCCTGAGCTCGTTGGAACGTCTTTAACAGGCATCAATGGATTCATGTGGACTCAATACGCTAATCACAATGACTCTGTTTGGGTGTCTTTCAATAAAGGTACTGGGTCGCTCGCACTAGACTTTAAGTCTGAAACGCAAGACTGGATATACACATTCCACGCCGATGGCGTACTCCTGTTTACTTGAATTGGTATTCCGTATCCCCTGTACAGCTCTCTTTTACCAAACACGTTTCAATAGGCGGTGGAAGTATTTCTGCTGTTCGCTCTGGTAATGTTGTCGTATTGTCGTTCTTCTGTTCAATGAGCGACTTACCGGCCAACGGAAACACCGTGAAGCTATTTTCAGGGCTTCCTGAAGCACTCTCAATAACTAAAGGGTTCATCGCTGCGCAATATGCCAATCTCGTTGCAAACTTTTGGATTGATGCAGAAGGCGACGTTTACGTAACAAACAAATCGGATTGCAGTGATGCCTACTGGGTGGTTGGCTCCCTGGTCTATATTGCCGCTAAATAGTATTCCGTATCCCAAGGCACGATGGAGTGCCAAAAAACGGGTATCTCCTCATCAGACCGTATCTATGTGTCTAAGCTTGGCTCGCTCGCGGTGCTTTGGGGCACGTCATCGATGACGCTTAGCGCAGGCCTCCCAGCTTGGAGCGGGATGCAGATCGCGGTCATACCAGAAGGGTACAGACCTGCGTCAGAGCTTCGCGTGCCCATCGTGTCCGACCAGGCGGCGGCGACGATGGTGCTGAAGCCAAGCGGCACCGTGGAGGTGCTTGCCCGGTCAAGCAAAGTTGCCAATGACAGTGGCTCGCCCACTAACGTGACGATCTCCGCAGTATACCCGCTCGCGCTCTAGCCAACTGCGGTGAGCAGCAGCGTAGCGGTCTCTGCTACGCGAGATCCAGTCACTATTCGAAATTTCTGCGTCATCGATGCCGTGGGCACCGTGCCAGATACCACCGATACCCAGCAGAGGCAAGATGCAGCTGCCAGAGACGCGCACACCGTAGGAGCGGTCGCGAAGACCCCAGATGGGAGCGCCTTGGCTGCTATGTCTGCGAAGACCAGGCTGTCGTAGTAGGGCACATTCGCTGTGAAGGTGACGTCAACCGCCTTCGTTGCTATCGTCACCTCGTCAAGGCGAAGGACGCGCCACCCGTCTACCGTCTGACCAGCTTGGGATACGGAATCCTGGATGGGTATTCCGTATCCCAAGCTCTTTTCAAGAAGGTCACGTACACGAGCGATAAGCAAAATGTAGAATCTGGCGGCGTACTTGAATTCACCAAGAAATTGACCGCCATTAATGGCTATAAGCCGGTCGGCATCGTGGAGACTAACACTAATCACGATTGGTCATTCGTTCTGATGAGGACAACCATCAACACTGACGGCACCTTTACGACGACATGGATGAACCTAAACAAAGGCACGTGGAACGGCTCGATCGGTTATGTGACAGTGCTTTACCTTCGATCGTGATATTCCGTATTCCAGACGAAGACGTTCTACCTTAGCTCGCCATGCCTGGAGCCTCGTGCGGGGTGTAAAGCACCAGCTCAGCTAAACGTCTGCGGCAACGTATGCGCTCTCTACGTCAACGGCATTACCACGCGCACGATCACCAACTTCACCGAGCTTGTCGACTCTGACGGTCTTAGGACGATCGGCGAATATCTTCCTGTCGAGTTCGACAGTGAGCAGCGGCGTAACACCACCGATAATACCGGTGCCGTCGGTTGCCGACTTTGCGGCGGGTCAGACGCGCATCTGTGGATGATAAAGGATTTTATCGAAAGCGGGTCCGAGATGCGCTTCGCCTTCACGTGGGTGCGCTAAACCGTGTAGACAACCTGCCCTGTGTACGTGCCGTTGGCCCCAGCCCAAACGTCAATGTAGCCGCTTGGGTGCACGAAAACGATGCCTGCGTTCGCGGCGGAGTTGATTACGCCGTACCGCGTGGCTCTCGGCCTTAGTTCTTCTGGCATGGGGCCGAATCGGCGGGCGCTGCCGCTGTAGGAGATGTTGTACGCGTTGACGATGACGACATTGCCGCTGGTCTCGTACGTGATGCCTGATTGGAGCGTTGCAACCTCAGACTTGGAGAGCTGGGATACGGAATCCCGCAACGAAGAAATTTGGCTAGAGAGAGAGGAAATCTGATCCAGCAAGGCAGCCGTTTTGGTCGTAAAGAGGACCTGTGGCGTGCCTACCGTCAGACCGTCAAGCTGGATGCGCGCAAACTTCCACATGCTTGAAGAAGCGCCTGTGTTGATGTCGTTGGTCGTCACGGCAGGGTCTGATGGGGTGCCTTCGGTCGAGGTTCCGTCCACGGCAGCGAACGACATCGCCTCGATCCCGTTTTGATCGCGCGTGTAGTTCAGGGTGATAACGGTGTTTCTCTTCTGCCCTGCCACGCCGTTGGCTATGTCTACGTCTTCGCCGCCGCCTGTGATGCGGATGTAGCCGCCTTGGACCATCAGCTCGCCTTCTGCGATGTGGGCTTTGTTTGCGCTCGTCATGGTTACCGCGCAGCCGCTAAGCACATACGCACCGGTGCCAAAAGATCGGCAATGAAGCAGGCGATCGTCTTCGCTCGAGATGTGAAGCTCGCCTTTTTTGCCTGTTTTCAATTCGATCGTCATTCTTGTCTCCTTCTTTTAAGCTGTGCGCTTCCATGCAAACGCGCCGTTGTTGGTCGGCAGGCTTGTCCAAGACCCACCGTATTTTGCTGCAGGGTTGGCAGTGTCTGCAGTCCAGAAGATCGACCCCACTGGGTGAGAGAAGAGGAACTGCTCGGTTGCTCCGTCGTTGCTCGTCCCTGGATCTGTCCTGACCCATGCGTAGCCGCCCATGGTGGGCAAGCTTTCCCAGGTACCGCCGTATTTGGCGGCGGGATTTGATGGATCGGTGGTCCAATAGATCGACTTGGGAGGATGTGCTGCCAGGAAAGAAGCGGCTGGAGCGCCAGCGACGAGGGCCTTCAGCTGAGCTGCAAGCTCGCGTCCCGCCGGCTCTGTCATCACTCGCTGATTCGTCATTACGCGAACCAGCTCCTCACGTCATCTACCGTGACGTACTCCATATTTGACTGGATCACGTCAAAGTCGGAGTCGGCAGCCGAGCTTCCCTTTGCCTTGTTGGCCACGACCATGTCGCCAACCTCGCAATTCTGGCCAGCGAACTCGCCAGCGGTTGACACGATCCAGCACCAGCCAGCCTTATAGGACGTTTCCGTTATCTCGCTGTAGGCTGCTGCTGCGCCTTTGTACGTCATTGCGCTTGCCAAGGCGTTGCTGATGGCCGAGGTCACGAAAGCCGTGGTGGCGATGGCGGCGCTGTTGGTGCCAGATGCTGCGGTAGGAGCCGTTGGAGTGCCGGTAAAAGCGGGGCTTGCGAGAGGGGCTTTTGCCACCAAGGCGGCGTTGATCGCTTTGTTCTGCACGGGGTTGGCGCTGGAAGGAGACAGGGCAGAGTCGACAATGGTCTTGTTCGCCCCTGTATCGATCCCGTTAAGCTTGCTCTTGTCCGAAGCGGACATTGCGCCAGCCGCGCTCTCGGTGACGGTCGGGATGCTGACCGACCCGAGAATCACAGGGGTAGCCTGGCCGTTCTTCAGCTGGATCTCCAGCCCGTTTATGGCCAAAGCCGAGCCGAAGTTCGAGCGGACAAGCGCCGCTATCTCTCTTCCCGCGTCTTCGCTTAGTGCTTTTCCTGACATGTGTTCCTCCTTTTAGGCAAACCAGGCGTTGGCCTCGGTCGCTGTCACCAAATCTAAAGTCAGTGTCACCTCTTGCCCGTTTCGCTCGGACAGGACGGGGCCCTCGGCTATTACGCTCTTCACCAATTCGGCGGCAGCGTTGGTCAAATCGCCTGATGAGACTTCCGCGCTGATGGTCCTTCCTGAGATGCGGATGCCTTTGCCTGCGCTGTAGGTGGCTACCGTCGTCCCGCTTCCGGAGCCCGACAGGCTGGAAGTCGTCGTCTGGGATTCGGAAGGCTCGTAGCGAAACAAGGTATCGCCATTTGACGAGATGACGAGCACCTTCTTGCCGATCGTGGTGGTTGCCTGGATCCCTATATCGCTGTCATAGCCTGTTAGCTCTTGGTCGAGAGAGAAGAGATCAGTGGCAGAGTCTTCAATGTCGAAGGTGACCGATGAGGCGTCTTGAAGCTCCTTGAGCTTCTTGGTGCCTGCCTCGATAAGTTCTTCTAACCCAGCGGTCGTGTTCTCGTAGAAACCGTCGATTTGCTTCAAGCCCTTGATCGTCTGCGTTCGGCTTACGTTCCCTTTCTCGTCTGCATATAAATGGGCCACAACACGGTCTTGAAGCTCTCCTGTGCCCGCGCAGACAAGATGGTTGACAGGTGAGTTGACGGTGACTTCTACAGGTGAGTTCTCGCTGCTTACCGCCAAGCTGAACTGCTCGCGCTGAGCTGCCCAGAGCCTAACCTTGCCGAGTTCGTAGTCAAAGGTGGAGCAGAGTCTCGCCGAGCTGTCCACAAGGGCTTCCCTCAGCCCATCCCACGCGTTGCAGAAGCGGTTGAGGTCGGTTGCCAACGCTATTCCGCTATCCTCTCCAGACGAGACCAGGATATCGCTTAGGCCGATGTAGGAGATTAGGCTGCTGATGGCAGAGTTGGCCTCGCCTTCCATCCGGTAGTGGTCTTTGCCTGCTGGGGGCACGACAACCCTCTCGGCGAGCAGCCCTGTCCAGGTGGGGCCTGTGAACGTGACCATGCGGGTCCCATCCGATGAGGGCTTGGTGTCTCGATGGCGGACTAGGCCGCCCCATTCGGTGCCTAACGCGAAGACCAGCGAGCCTTCTTTGAGCGTTGCTGAGCGAGACTCTTGGACTATCTCGATCTCATTGCCGGAGTCCCCGATGGATATGTCGATCGACTCAAACTCAAGAACGCCAACAGGCACGCGCTGGGCGTCGGTGTAGATAAACTCCATTTCTACCACCCGCTCGTTCTGCGAGGCTCTGAGCGTCCTTCTATGATCTCTAGGTCGACGCGGCAGCTGCTTGGCCATGAGACGTTGTTGGATCCAGGCGCGATCGGCTCGAAGATGTACTCGCCAGAGCCACGGAAGCCGACAGAGGCAGCGGCAAATGCGTTGGTAAGGATGCCGAATTGAGAGAGAATGCTCACGGTTTTTTCAGTGCTGTTTATCTCTACATATCCGCCAGCTTCGACCTCGCCACGGACGCGGTACACGTTGTCGCCGATGCGGACGGCTGGGTTGGAAGCTGGACCATACACGCGAAGGATGAACTCTGAGGGGCTGGTGTTGGCGTTGACAACGCTTGCGGCGGGGGCTGGAGCCCCGTAGTCATGCCCATAATCATAGGGGTAGTCTAGGCCGCCCGCCGTCTCATCCTCTCGTACATCAAAGGTATAGAGAGTGCTTCTGCTCCAGTCTGGATCGACCATTACGCACTTTGTCTCTCGGTACATCAGCCCTGGTTTCCACTGGTATTCGTCAGCGGAAGACCCCGTAAACATGCACCTGCGCTTATAGCCGTCGACCTCAAGCGTGCCTGGCTGACACGTGCGCGCATCGTGGTCCACGATGTCGAGAAAGCGGTTGATCTGGGAGGGGTCGGTGCCGTTCAAGAACAGCAGTTTGACGGACTTGATCTCCGCCTCCCGATAGACGCGGACAATGGAACCTTGGCTGCTGGTGGTCTCCCAGGAGTAATCGAACAGATCCGATTCGTCCAAGTACACGCCCGTCTCGTCACCGAAGACAAACGCCTCTAACCGTGCATTCGTGTATTTCATCTCAGGCTTAAACATTCATCGCTGCCAATCTCTGGACTTTTCTTGCCAGCTCGCGCTCGCTCGTCGGGGCGTTGCTGTTCGCCGCCAAAGAGCCAACCAAGCTCTTGATCTGCTTTAGCTCGTTGAGCATGTTCACCTGCGCCATGTACTGCGCGTTGAGAAGGGCTTGAACCTGAGCCGCCCCTTTGTCGACGGAGGCTGAGCCTTTTGTGCCGTAGGACATGGTTAGGCCGCCGTCCAATCGGGCTTGGGCTGCGCCCAGTGCGTCATTGGCGAGGTTTTGCGCCGCCGCGACGGCTTGAGGAGTCTCGTTTTCGATGCCAACGGCGAAACCTTGGCTGAAGAAGCCACCGGATTCGATCGTGGTCTTCCACGGTGAGCCCTCTCGACCGACCGCCTTCACCTTGTCGATCGCCGACCTCGCGAGGTTGGCCGCTGCGCTAACGGCGCTGCCGATCCACCCGCTGATTCCGCGAACGAAGCCTTCGCCCATGAACGAGCCCGCGCCGGAGCCGTCGGCGTTGTCCCTGAGGGAGTTTCTGGCCGATCGCCCGAGTTCTCCGCCTTTTGCGCTGCCAGTGCCTACGTTGATCGCTCCGGCGAACGTGCTTGTAAGACGCGATCCGCCGCCGCTTGCGTTTGCGCTCCCGGAGGCCGAGGACACGGCGGACCCAGCCATTGAGGCGGCCGCATTCGTCGCGGAGCCCAACAGGCCGCTAACGCCGCCGGCAAAGGTCGACGTGAGCAAATTGCCCGACCCTGCAGCGTTCGAGCTGCCCGTGGCGGCGTTGACCGCCCACGTGGCGACCCCTCCAGCCGTGTCTGCCACGAACTGCCCGCCTGCTGAGATCGCGCCGCCTAAAGCGTTGACGAAATCTACGCCGGCGGTAGACGCACCATTCACGAAATCGGAGAGTCCCGACTGGGAGCCTCGCATCATTGAGGCGATTGCCGAGGTTACCCCGCCTGCACCCTCGCTTATCCCGTTGGCAAGGCCCTGGTCGATGTCGTTGCCTAAGCTCTGCATGAAGCGGCTTGGAGAGTGAGATTGCCACATCTCCTTCGCCTTGCTCTTCGCTTCCTCTGACATCTTGCTAATAGCGTCCTGTGGGCCGCTGGTGCCATCGAGGATGCCTTGCTTGAGGCCATCGTCGATGTCGTGGCCAAGAAGCTGAGCGGCCAGCTCGACGTCTCCGCCGGCAAGCTCAAGCACGGCAGCGTCCTTCAAGGCTCCGGTAGCGTTTGCCACCTCTCCTGACCCGCTCATGATCCCGTCACGCAACGACTGGGGGATCTCTATCCCCTTGTCGCGGCAAGTCTGGGCAAGGCTTACAAGCGAGCCGTCCCAGTTCGTGGCCATGGCTGCTAAGACGTCATCGCCAAGGTTGCCGAAGTCGGCCATCTTTATGCCGGCGTTGTCAAGGCTTTGGGCGAAGGCCGAGACGTCCTGGCCGTTCGCTGACATGACGGCGCCTACCTGGCTGTGCTGAGCCAACCATGCCGCGTTGGAATCGGCTCCTTGCTGCTCGGCCATGGCAAGCAGCGTCAGCTGCCCGTCGTAGCCGGCAGCTGACTGCGCTGCGCTGTCGTACAGGGATTGGGCTTCGCCTACTTTTTGGTTGGCCATGTCGAGCTTCGCCTGGTAAACCTCGTAAGCTTGACCGCCGCTGTCCAGGCAATCGTTCAGCTCGTCTTGAGCGGCCTTTTGGGCGGTCAGGGCATCGGCTAGCTGCTTCGCTGCCTCTTGCTGAGATTTCAGCGTGTCGGTGTAGGCGCTGTTAAGGGCCTCTACTTGGTTTTGCAGCTTCTTGGCTTCTACGAGCTTCTTGATGCTGTCGGTGGTCTCAAGCGCAATGCCGCTCTGGTCGGCGAGCACGCCGTTCTCTGCATCGACGATGCTGTAGGCTGTGCCGCATGCGGAGTTGAGCCCGTCTACCGCAACCTTAAGCTGAGCTTGCTCCTGCGCGCTCAAACCCGATTTGTTGGCCAAGGAGTCGATCGTGGCCATGTACACGTCAAGCTGGGCATTGCTCGAGTAGGCTTGGCTGAACGTCTCTTGGATGCTCTGAGAGAGCTGTGCCTGAGACTCGCGTAGCTGGTCGATTCCCGACGCAACGCTTCGGTAAAGCTCGCCGCTGGCCGCCAAACCTGAAGAAGCGCTCTCGACGTGAGACATCATATCTTGTGTTGATGCGTCAAATTCGCCTGTTTTATCAATAAGTTGTTGCGTTGATGCTGCTTGCAGCTTAGCTGTGCCTATCGCCGACAGCTGAGCATTCTTCAGGCCAGCAGTGGCCTTCTCCATCTCCTCTTGCTTGCGGATGTATTCCGCTGCCTGGGTTACGGCGAATGCGGTCACGGCAACGGCCAGGGCTGCGACACCTGCTTTGGCAAGGTTCGACGCGGTGGCGAAACCGCGTGCTTTAGTGGACGCTCCCGATAAAGCCGAGCCCAATCTGGAGGTTGATGCGGTGCCAGCCGCTTCCGCTGCGGCCTTCTTGGCCAAAGCTGCCGTGATGTCGGCGTAAACCTTGAGAACGCTGGACCCTGCGCCGGCAAGCTTGCCCATTCCCATGACGGTGGGGCCTGTTGCTGCGGCGATGGCGGCAATGGTTAAGACTGTTTTTTGCCCGCCTGAGTCCATGTCGGCGAAGCCTTGGGCTAGATCGGCCGATGCCTGGACCAGAGGCTGGGCATCGTCGATTATGTCAGACAGAGCATCGCAGAGGGGACCGCCTGCGACAATCGCAGCAGCCTGCATCTTGTTTTTGGTGGTCTCCCATTTGTTTGCTAAGGTGTCCTCGAAGTTCGCGACTTCTTGCCCTAAAGCCGTGTTCTCGGCGTATGCCGTGTTGGCTTCTTTGATGGAGTCGGTGAGCAGGTCGCCAGACGAGGCCAGGCGCTTCATCGCATCGGACTGGCGGATTCCCGTGATGCCCAATTCCTCGAGCAGCACGGTGAGGTTTCCGCCCTCGTCTGAAGTCTTGGCCATGCCTTGGACGACCTTCGCGAAAGCTTCCGTGGTGGAGTCTCCGCCCGCTTTCCATGCTGCCACAAACTCGCCGACGGATTGACCTGCTAAGCTCGCCCAGGTCTCTAAGTTCTTGCCATTGGTGGCCACGTCTTTGTCGATCTGGTTGATGGTGGTGGACATTGCGGTACCGCCGGCTTCGGCTTCCATGCCCAAAGAAGCCAGCGAAGCAGAGAGAGCCAAGATGTCGGCTTCGCTCATGCCTGCCTGAGTGCCCGAGGCGGCTATGCGCATGCCCATGTCCATGATATTAGATTCGGTGGTTGCAGAAGTGTTGCCGAGCGCAACAACGGCAGAGCCGACGCGAGACAGCTCTGTTTGAGCCGTGCCGCAGATGTTGGCAAACTGGGCAAGCTCCGTTGCCGCCGTTCCCGCATCAAGATCGGTAGCGATGTCCATGCCGTAAGCGGTTTCGGCGAAGCCGACCAAAGCTCCCTCGGAGATTCCCAACTGGGCTCCCAAGGCCATTATGTCGGCCACGGCGGAAGCGCTGATTGGGTGGACCTTCGACATCTCTACACAGGCGTTGTAGAGGTTCTGGTATCCCTCTTCGGTCGTGTCCAAGGTTTTGCGGACATTGGCGAAAGAGCTCTCCATGCCCGCCGCTGCACTAACGGCCAAAGCGCCAGCGCCTACCACGGGGACGGTCACGCCTTTGGTAAGAGCGCCGCCGACTGCTAAAGCCGCACCGCTGAATTGGTCCAGCTTTGCCGCTGCTTGATCCGCTGCGATAGATTGGCGGGCAAAAGCCGCCGCGCTCTCATCAAGCGTTATCGCCTTCGTCTCAGCGTTTACCTGCCCGTATTTTTTCGCAAATCTCTCAAGAGCCTTTTCCGCCTGGTCGGTACCCGACTTGTTATAACTAGAGAGAATGGAGAGTTTAACCGCGCCTTTAGCCACCATTTACCTCTTTTTCAATGACAGCGGTAGCCTTGGCCACACCTGCCTCAAGCTTCGCTGCTGCGCTTGCGTCTATTTCATCACGTGCCTTATAAAGAATTCGGCCATTGCCTGAGCCTCCAGCTCTTCCGTATACAGAAGTAAGACCGCGGACGAGAGCGGCACCTTGAGACGTTGATCCACTTGCCGCAAATTCCGCTTGCGCTTCACGCGCTCCGGCATCGCCAGAAGGTGTTTGCACTGTCCACCAGAATTCGCCGCGCTTGCTCGTGCGATATGAGGGGGAGAGCCTAGCTCCTCCGTTTCCCACGAAGAAGTTCCTCGGGTGGGAGGTGTTGACTCCTGCGCGTGCTCTGCTTCTGATGCTCTTGGCGATCTCGCCGAGGATGGGGGCAGTGGCTTTTTTGAGCTGAGGTTGGGCATTGTTAAGGCCACGTAATGCCGTGCTCAATCCATCAAGTTGTATCTCGATGGGCACGCCCATTACATGGCCTCCTTTTTGCTTCCTGCTTTACCTACCGTCCCAGTATTTCGTCAATGTCACTTTTTGGCTTGATCCCTCGTGTGCTAGCAGGCTTTACTGGCATATAGACGGAGTACCAAAGGGAATCGAAAACCTCAGGCTGATCGTGCAGGAGATAGATCAAGCCTAAAGGGTCGGATCTTGTGGTGATGGCCAAGGCGGCCACCATGTTGCCTACTGGGCTTCCTGGCCTTCCTCCTGGGCGGAAGCGAAAGGGTCCTCCCTCGCTTCGGCCTCCTTGGAAGTGCGGTACTCGTTAGTCACGTCGATCGCGTCCCATTCGTTCACGAAAGCAGCTTCTTCGTAGAATGAGGGAATTCCCTTTGCGGGTTTCGGCCATACGCCAGCGGCAGCAGCCGCAAGAAGGACCATCCCGTTTATGTAGCGCTCGAGAATGTAGGCATTGGAGTGTTTCGCTTCCACGGTCATACGGTCTTTGAATTCCGTCATTCGTGCCCACATGGACGGGGTGGAGACTACGACCTTCTCTTCCCCCGTCTTGCGGTTGATCAGCTTGAAGGCGAACTCAAGGGAACCCAATTCGTATTTTTCTTCCATTACTCTCTCTCCTTTAAGAGCTAATTGGTGTATTTCTCGGTGCCGTTGGCGATGATGATCTCGATAGCGCCGCTGCCCAGGTCAAGCGCTCCATCAGTGGAGAGCTTCAAGTCGAAAGGACCGCCATCGGTAGAAACCGCCATAGCGTCACAGTTCCAAGGGATTGCGGGCATCTTGAGCGTGAAGCTGTAATTAGAGTTGGAAGAGTGAGCGAAGGTCATCTGCAGAGAGCCAGTGACAACGGTAGAGGCCAACGATGTGCCGGCAGGGGCCCCCGTCATGACTTCACGATACATTGCGGTTGAGGTAGTGGTTCCCTCGATGGACACGGTAACAACTGTGCCGCCTTCCTCCTGGGAGTTGGGAGCGGCAGATCCGAGAGGCGCCTTGCCCTCAACGCTGTTGGCGATCTCAACCTCGAGCTTGGAGAGCGTGACGTTTACCGGGACTGCCACAGGAGTGCCGGAGGAAAGGCTGAAAAGAACCTCAGCGTCAGCTAAAACGAACCAGCCATCGGAGACATCGAACTCAGGTCCAGTCCAATTCGTGGCGGAAGTCCACTCCATGGCGCACCCGTTGACGGTGTAATCGAATGCGATAGGCTGAACGCCCTCAGCAGACATCTTCATGCTGTCGACCTTGGCGTCCTTCATCGTCACGATAGGCGCGTCATTCGCCCCCTTTTGCTCGAAGATAGTCAAGTAGGGAAGCGTCCCGCCTGCTTTTATCGCATGGGTGTAAGTAGGGGCAGCGCCGCCGTCGGTGATCTTGCCCAAGGCCGCATACGCGAATAGGGCGAGCACATCAGGGAAGCCAAGCGTTGTGCATTCGAACTTAGGGGCGATCTCCTCGATATAGGAACCAGCTGTGGTAGGCGAGCCTTTGGTCAGGTTGATGCTGCCCATGGTCCTCTCTGCGCTCAGGCCGTTGGAATCGCCTGATGCGTGAAAAGACACGGTCGGAGCAGCGGCAGCCGTGCCTTTTGCAGCCTGCAAAGCAGCGCCGAACAGACCGTAGTTCTTATTCATCTTATCGGTCATTACGAGTTCTCCTTTAGGACGTTGGCCACTTCTTTCGCGGCCTGGATAGATGTTGAGTAACAGAAATCGAGCAAATAACCAGCGTGCCTGCGCCCGGACGAGTCGGCCCAGCTGTCAGCTTCTTTGACCGTTGGAGCGGTCGCATCGGTGCAAAGCCCTCCAAGCAACGGGTCGCACAGGCAAAGCTGCAGCGCCATGGCCTGATAGGCGTTCGCGATTCGAGAGGCTTCTTCAGAAGACGATGCCGAAGCGACAAGCGTGACCCATACATGGAAGCTCGCCTCCATGCATGCGCCCGTAAGGAAGCTCTCGGCATCAAAATCCCGAGCGGTGCCCCACACGAAAACGTGAAGAGGCTCAGGCTCGCTGCCTGGCATGTCGAGCGTCACGCGAGGGGCGGGCACGTCTGGGTAGACCGCTTTCAAGACTTCTTCTGAGAAGATCTTCCGCATCGAGGAGAAAACGCGCTCGATCGCGGATCCTGCTATGTCGGTAACACGTGAAGTCATCCGATGATGCTCCTATGGCTGCGACGCGCTTCGATTACGGAGTCCACGTACGGAAGCCCGGTCCATCCGCCATCATCGCCTGTGGCAAGATCGTAGGAGACGTATACGCCGTCGATGGCCGTGCCGCGCGCGTTCTCAGCTGCAGCGCGAGGGCGCAAATAGGAGGCGGCGAGGCGGGTGGCCGCCTCGTTGATGCGTGCATCGGGGGAAAGGCCATAGCTTACCGTTGCCCGGATGGCGTATGTGACGCCGATGGCCTGGCAAGCCGAGACAAGCCTTACCTCTGGATCCTCGCACTCGATGCCCCAGCAGTCCGTCATGGGCAGCTCGGAGATCTTGCCAGGGTAGAGGGTTACTTCTGCCCTGCTTGCGCAGAATCGCCTACGGCATCCGCGCTCAATTGTCTCTTCCGCTGCCTGGATCGCTGCAGTGAGCTTCTCAAGCGGATACCGGGTCTCGTCCTCGAACCCGTCGTTCGATTCTTTCCCGTAGGCAATGATCTGCTCTCGATCGGTGTAGCGATTCTTGACGCGCTCCACACGGTACTCCTGAGCCGCCTCCCCTGACGTAACCGACAGCTCGAAAACGCCGAGGGAAGGGAACAGCTCAAGAGCCTTCGCTAGAGGGATCTCTGCCGTGCCGTCGACTACAGGGAGCGTGGCTAGCGAGCTGCCGACAGCTACGCTAGCCTGTTCCCCGTCGATTTTGAGAGCGATGGGGCCATCGGTGGCAGCCCACCTGTTCGTGCGGTATGCCGACAGCTCTATGGCCATGGCCTACTCCAGACCTTCTGCGATCTCAAGAAGATCAGCGTGAGTGGCTTTTGCCTTGAACTCTCCACCGTGCTCGAGGATGTATTCCTTCAGCTCAGGGTTGGAGAGGTCTTCAAGCTTGCGCTCAACAGCTTCCTCCTCGGTCTTTTCTTCGGCTTCATGATTTGGAAGAACTCCGCGCTCAACAGCTTCCTCCTCGGTCATGATCTCGCCTGCGAAAGCGATCAAGCGCCCGTCTCGCTCGATTCGCTCAGGTACTCTGTAGATGCCCATTCTGCCACCTCCCCTACGCAGCGGTAGACTCGGTGCGAGTCTGAGTGGTGCCAAGCTCAGCGCAGAAGCAGATAGCCGCAGGAGCGTCGACGCGAAGAAGGCCGTCGCCTTCGCCAAGAAGGGTGTAAGAGTTCTGGATGAACTGCTTGTCAACCAAACCAATAGTTACCTCGTCAGCCATAGCGGCCTTGTAGGAGATAACGCCGTTGTAGTAGACGACGGCACCGCGCTTGGTGGTGTAGGTGTTGGTCTGGTTTCCCTTGTTCTCGGTGACGGTGGTCGCATCCATGTTCACGTCCTCGACCGCGACCATGTTGGTGCCAGGCACCACATCGCCTGCCTTGAAGTTGGGGAACAGGTACATGCCGTTCTGGTCTTTGGTCTTGGCAATCTCACGGATTGTCTCAGGAGAAAGAGCTACGCAGTTAGGGGAATAACCAGAAGCTACACGCACGCGCGTGGCCATATCAGCGAGGTTATCAACGATGTTGTCGGATGCGTTCTTCTCCCAGGTCAAAATCCCAGGGAAATTCGTGATGCCGATGATGCCGTTGGAGTTGTTGCCGAAGATGCACTTCTGATTACGAACCATGCGGAGACCGGTCATAAGCGCGTTGGAGATCTGGGATTCCAGAGTCTTGTAGCGGTTCACCATCTGCTTGTGGACTGGGATCCAGTGCGCAATCGTCTCGAGCTGAGAGGTGTGCTCGGTCCATGCGATGCTGGATTCAGCCTTGGTTGCGCCAAGCGTCCAGGTAGCTGCGCCATTGGTAAGGGCTGGTGGCAGGAAGTACTTCTCGTCGCCAGCGGTTACGCCCTGGACGATAGTGTCCAAAAAGCCCATAGGCTGAGTAACCAAAGCGGGGAGGTTGTTGTCTTCGATCTTTGGCGTTGGGAGCGTGGTAGCGGCGTTGTGGATGGTGCCAGCATTAGGCACAACAGCCTGCCAGCCTGGAGCAATCTCGCGGAACGCGTCCTCTGCGCCCAAGGCACGCTCGCCGACCGTACGGAGATCCTTGCGGTCTACGGCGTCAAGGCGCTCGGCCAGGGCCTTGTTGGCTTCTTCAAGGCGATTGGCTTCGTCTACCAGCATCTCGCGAAATGCGCCCAATCGGCCAGTGGCCTCATGAGCCGCGTCGACTTTGCCAGCTTCAGCAAAGTCCGTTACTTGCTGCTCGAGATTGCGAATCTCCTTCTGCAGCTCTGCAATTTCAGGCATTCGTGCCTTCCTTTCTTCCTTCTAACCGGAAAAGTCGTCCATCGATGACGCGGTACAAGGCTTCCTCGTCAGAGGCATTGGTGCGGTGCTCATCCGCGTCATCGACTTTGTTGATGATCGTGGAAGTGTCACTTTTGGCTTTCTTGGACATGGCCATAACGGCTTTTCGCGCTTCATCTGGCGCTCGATCAAGGAGCTGAGAGTCGTAAAGATCGAGGCTTGCGGCAGCAGGGAGAGCTTCGTTGATGGTATCGACAAGCCCGTAGCTTTTCGCCGTTTCGGCATCGAGCCATGTTTCTGCTTCCATGAGCGCCAAGAACTCTTCGAAGCCTAAGCCGTCTGAATGATTGGCGTAAGCTTTTGCAATCCCCTTGTCGATGCCATCTAGCATCTCAGCTTCTTTTTGGAAGTCCTTCTTGTTGCCCCACACGCAAGACGACGCGCTGTGGATCATCATCCAGGCGACATCGGACATGATGATCTCGTCCGCTGCCATGACCACGTAAGAAGCTGCAGAAGCTGCAAGGCCATCGATGTAGGCCGTCACCTCGGAAGGGCAATCGCGAAGAACCGTGTAGATCGCGAAGCCGTCGAAAACAGAGCCGCCTTCGCTGTTGACGTGGAGGGTAATGGGCTTGCCGTTCGCTTGCCCCACCGCGTCCATGACGTCCTTCGCGGAGACGGCTGTATCGTCCCACGACCTTTTTCCGATGGGGCCGTATATGTCGATGCGAAGCTCTTCCGCCTCATCTCGGATGTCGAACCATTTGCGCATTCTCGTTATCCTTCCTATGCGTTATTCGTCTGCCTTTTTGGGGTCGATTCCGGAAACGCCGTCAGACTGGCCGCTTGTTCCTTCCGTGGGGGATGCGGGGACATAAGGCTCGCCGTCCTCTCCGACCATGTAGTAAGCGGTCGGCTGCAAGAGCCTGTCTTGCCCAGGAAGCCAAGGAATGCCCTCCTGCTCGCAGCACCACGCCCGCGTGAAGATCCCCGCGTACACGCCTGTGCGGTATCCGTCCATTCGCGTCTTGAAATCGCCGCGCAAAAGCCCGTTGGTGTCGAAGTCGATGCGGTAGCCGCTGCTCTTGCCGCCACCCGCTGCGCTCGATAGGTCGAGGATCGGGATGAAGGCTTCCTCCAGTGCGGTGATCTCAGGCAGGACCGTGTGCTTCACGAAGTCGATGTCGTAGCCGTCCGAGCCCGTAGCGGTGGTCCCGCCGTCGGCGTACACGTGGTGGAGGTCCACATGGCAGGCGCGGCAAACCTTCTCAAGGACAAACCGCTCTTGCTCGATCAGGCTCATCTCGCCGAGCGAGAAAGCCACCTCGTGGTACTTGAGCCCTCGGTCGAAGATTCGAATCCCGCCAGCTCCCTCAACGCCCGATTGGGCCTTCAGGGAGCCCTGGATGGCAATGACATCCTCGCGGTCTAAGCGGTCTGGATGCTCGAGCCACCCGCCCATGTGGGTGCCGTTCTTAAGAACCGAACGGTAGAACTCAGCCAGATCGATCGACAGTCCGATGTCGCCTGCCGCAGTCTCGGCTACGCTCTTGCCGGTAACGCCGCCATCTTCGCTGATGTCGGTCTTTAGGACAATCACGCCGTCTTCTCGTGCCGTCCAGGAAGGGTTGAGGGTGTCCATAGGCGCGGAATACACAACCGCGCCCGTGTTCTTGTCGAAACGAACCTCGACGCTGGCGATCACTGGCCACAACGCTGTGATCTGGTAGAGCCGATCGCGCTGAACGCGTATGTAGGCAACGCCGAAAACCTCCTTGCGAAGGACGGCCCATGAAACGAGGTCCCCCCACGACATGAGCGGGTTGGGCCTGCGCAGAACGCTATAGAGAGGGTGCTCTGTTGCGATCTCGGGACCGTAATCGCCATCCTTCAAGATTTTTACGGGAAGAGAGCGGATAGCGCGTATCTTCGTCGATTCGCACGCGACGAAATCGCTTGAGAGCATCGCTCCGTACTGGCGGGCTGGCAGAAGGGCCCGCCCTTTTAGGTCGATCATCCCTACAGGGGTCAGGATCTGCGGCGCTGAGGTTGTTTGGTTCCTGATGGAGCTGATGCGCGATCTTAGGTTTCGAACTTTCGCGTCGGCTCCTTTGCTGTTGGCCATGCGCCCCCCTCTTTCGTCTAGTTGCTAGGCAAAAGAATCGGGCAAGTGTCACTTACACGATCCAGACACCGCCAGAATCGGCGAAGCTGACGCGCGTTCCCATGGTCTGGGTGACGTATTTGGCGATGGCGGCAGCGATCGCCGCGTCGATGCGGTCTGAGTTTTGGCCATGCTTCTCAGAGCCGAAGCGCCAGCCGTAGGGCTCGCGCGTGAGGATGGTGCAGTTCGTGAGGTGGTCGGCGAGCTTCGGGCACCCTTTCAGCGAGGTTCGCCTCTCCTTGATCGAGCGCGTGACCATCTCGGAGGCTGCGCACATGATCTTGTTCGATTGAGGCACTTCGAATATCGACACGCCGTAATCGTCTTGGAGCTGCTGCGCCATCAACAGCAGCCGCGCAGGGTCGATTCCCACTGGGCATTGGTATTTCTGGTAGATCCACGCTATAAGCTGCTCGATCTGGTTCAGGTCGTAATAACCCGACTCGGTAGGCTCGTCGAAAACCCACTCATGGTAGCAATCGATGCCTTCCTTCGTGGTTTGATGCGCGACGATCGCGAAGGAATCCCCGCTGGTTGCGCCGTCGACTCCGAGGACGAACGGCTTGTCGAAATCAAACCGAGCGTCGCTTCTCGCGCATGCACTCACCTCGCGCACCTTAAGGGCCTTGTCCTCTGCCTTCTCGAGGGGAAAGCGGTTTACCTCGTAGCGCTCGAAGTTCTTCCGAGAGAGCTTGGACCGCTGCTTTCCCACCTGCTCGATGGAAACCCAGCTCATAGGGTGCGTCCGCTTCCACATCCGCTCATCGTCTAGATCGTCTGTGTCCTTGGCGCCCCACCACGCTAGATGCGTTTCCTTCTCCTCGCGCCATTTGGGGAGCTGCTCCCATAAGAAACCTTTGCGCGCACCGGCAGCGGTGGTGATGACGATGCAGAGCGCGTTGAAGATGTCTCGCTGGCCGGAGATGACCGCGTTGTACAGCTCGTCGTCCTTGTAGGTATGGACCTCGTCCAGTATGGCCACGTTCAAATGCCACGACTGCAAGGCGTTCTCGGAGTAGGGCATGACCATGATCTTCGCCCCTGTCTCCGTATTGATGATGCAATCGGTCAAGGGCTTCCACATCGCGCGCAGCTCATCGTCTAGCCTGATCATCGTCTTAAGCTTGCCGAAATCTTTCCGTGCCTGCTCTTTCGAGTAGGCGATAACCGCGTACTCGCCGTTGTAGACAGGCTCCATTGAGGCCACCGTGAGCAGGATTCCGCAGGCTAAGTCGGACTTGCCGCCGGAGCGGGGCACGCCCTCGACGACGATTCGCTTAGAGCGCTCGAAGATGCGCTCAGAGCCTGCCTTCACTGAGCGGCCCTGGCCGAAGGTTGCCTGGAAGATGTCCTTCCATTGCCAATCATCGAGGATAAAAGGCTGACCAAAATATTTGTTGTCGGTGTGCTTGATGTGCGTCTCGAAGAAGAGCCTGTAGGCGAAAGCCTCCTCTTTGCCTGCCTTGGAGACGCGGACCCTGTCGACGCCTGGCTCGAACGGCTTGGGCTTAGCTTCGATCATTCAGGGCCTCGCGTGCTGCTTTTCGGATTTTGGCTGGGAGGTCGGCAGCGATTGACGCAGTGGTGGCCTTGGTGAGGTTAAGGCGCTCTGCGGTCAAGGTGTCTAGGCCCAACACGCCCGATAGGTGGCGCATCTTGTCCACTGCCTCGGAGAACACCGACCAATTGGGGCTCTTTTTGGGCGCCATTCCCGGCAGCTGCATCAAGATCTCCATCGAACCGTCTCCTTGCGCTGTCATGTTCGCAGCGGCTTGGCGCATGGCGGCATACGCCACGCAGTACGACTCGACCAGCGGGACCTCATGCGCGGTGAATCGGGTCTGGTTGTCCATAACCACGTGCCAGCACTCTGTAGCGGCGGGGAGCATTGCCACGCTTGCCGGCATAGGCAGGATCTTGCCTGTAGCTGCATCTAGCGGTTCCTGGATGATTTCAGCCGCCACCGCTTCTTCTTTTCTCTGGATCGCCTTCTTCTTCGGCACAGCTTTAGGAGCTGGTTTCCTTCCTTTGGCCATATTAAAACCCCAGCTCCTTCATCGATTCGTCTATACAGTCGGCAAGAACGGTGAGTCGTGGTCGTAAGAAAATCGGACAGCTCCGCGCATAGAACCTAAGCGCGGTGGTCTCTCCTTTGAGCGCCGTTAAAACCTCGGCGATGTTCTCGGTTGTCGCAGGCTTCGCCTTGCGCGGCGCTGGCGGCATCGTCCGCAGCGAGAGGAGGATCCCCTCTTCGTCCTGCAGCATCTGCGTCTCGCGCGTTTTACGCACACGGCATCTTGACGAGCAGCACATAGCGTCTCGCCTTGTGGCGGTAAACTCCTTGCCGCAGATAGGGCATGTCTTCTTGTATTCCATGCGAATCATGGTGAAGCAGATGTCACTAAACGCTACGCACCTGTTTCCCCGCTTGGGCAAAAAGCTCAATTTGCGTGCATTTTTTTCGCGAGGGTGGCGTCTTGGTGGACTTTGCCTATAGGGCTTTTCCCGACCCCTCTGCCCGTCTGAGCTCGGCATCGAGGCAGGCATGGCACGATGGGCAGACCAGCATGAGGTTGCCGATGTCGCTCGTGCCGCCCGACCTCAGCGGCTTGTTATGGTGCACCTGCCCGCCAAGCCTTGCGCAGCTCCAGTTCCCCGATGGGGCCTTCTCTGCGACCTTCCTGCCGCACACTGCGCAGCGCCCGCGCTGCCTCTCGATCACGCGCTGCCTTTGCTTGCGGTACTGCCTGCCGTAGCCATCGGCGCGCCACGGCTCTGCCTCCAGCCGCTTCCTGTCGTCCGCGTTGTAATCCGAGCGCGAAGCCCGCGGCCTCGGCTGCACGTGCGTTGCGAGCTTGGCGCGCGAGCCGCTCGGCACCAGGCGCGGGATCCTCAGTCGTTTAGTAGCCATAGGACAGTCCTTTGAATCGGGCGAGGGTTGGGCCAAGGGTCGAAGCCCAACCCTCTAGGAGGGAGATATGGTAGGGCGGGTTCCAGGCCGCCCCTGCCTCCTATGATCGCTGCGGCGTCACTCGAAGCTTTGATCCTGTCCCTCCATGTCCTTGCGGATCAGCTCCTTCAGGTACCCCGCCTTGTTCCCCTGCCTGCAAAGGTGCTCCCACAGCTCCGCCTCCGCAGGGTAGAACCGCAGGGTGGTCTGCTTGACGCTCTTCCTGCGGTAGGCCTCGTTGGCCTTCTTCTGCGCATCACTTACCGTCATCGTCCAACCTCCTCGTAATAAGATGAACAACGATATTGCCCAAGAAGGAAGCGGCGAACGCTATCAGCCCGAAGATCAGGTAGTCCATGGTTGTCTCCTTTCCTGTTTGCTATAATCTATCTCAGAGCGGCGGGAGGTTCTGCCCTCCCGCCTTTTTTCTTAGTCTCGCCGCTCATGCTTTCCTGGCTTCTTGCGGCGGGGCTTTTTGTTTTCTATCAGCCAGAGCAGCAAGCCTGAAGCTATGTTCGCTGCGAGCATCAACAGAAAACTTATTAGGTATTCCATGTTCCTCCTTCCTCTCTTGTTCCTGACAGTTATCATTATAACGTACTCCCTATATATAGTCTAGGGTATTTGTTATATTTCTTAAATAGAATCCTTCCATTACCGTTCGTATTTAATGCTGAGCTGTTGCTGTGTTGTCAGGCGTTCAGCACCCGCGTACGAGTGCGGGCGCGGCTTTAGCCCGCACGCACGTCCTGACCACACAACAACGTCAGCAATGCTGTTTTTGCTTTGTTTGTTGTACTTATATCTTTAGATATAAGAAACACAACACAACGCAAACCGTCTTACCATTCCTTTAGCATGGCCTCTTCTTCGGGATCCTTTAGCCTCCCTGGTTGAGTCCCTTTGCCTCCCTCACTAACGACAGGGCACCATTTATTTCTGCCTGGCGCTATCCATTGGTTAACCGTGCTCTTGCTCACCTGCTTGCCGCCTACCTCTGGCATCCGCTCCACCACGTTGGCTATCGTGCGCTCCACCCCGTCACGGTCGCACGCGTCCATCCCCTCGCGCAGCGCCGCCAGCTTCTCGGCCTGCTTCCTCTCGTCGTTCTTAGCCTTGCGCTCCCTCCCTTGCGCGCGGTAGCCTTCGCGCGTGAGCTGCTCTCCTTCTGGGTTGGAGTCCTTCAGCACGCCGTCGGTGTCCGCCCGGTGGAGCGGGTACTCGAACCACAGGTTCACAGGCTCGAAGCGGGGGAACTCCCGCAAAGTCCCCTCGATGCGCCACGCGCTTCTCGCGCGGGATTTCGTCCTGGATAGATAAACTTGATGGAGAAGCTCGTCCTCTCTGCCTGCACCTCGCGCCATATCTTTCGTTGCGGCAAGCATCTTGTTCGCGCTTACCTGATCGTCGAGCGGGATTACCTCTCTCCAACCGCCATAGGTGGCAGGGTCGTCGTCAAGGAATCCTGCGCAAGCGCGGCAGACCGCTTGGTCCTCCTGCTGCTTGATCAGCTCGTCCGACAGGTGGAGCTCGATCATGTCGATGAGCGCGTCGGGGTCGCGGGCGAAAACGCCGGATCCTGACGCTCGGTCCATGGATCGCTTCTGTCCTTGCGACCCTTTGGAGTGGTGATGGCAGTAGATGACCGCGCACCCTAGGCTGTCCGCCACCTTGTCGAACTGGTTGCAGAACGCCGCCATCTGGTCGGCGCTGTTCTCATCGCCCGTGATGACCTTGTATATCGGGTCGATGATCACGGCTATGGGCCTTGTCTTCAGCGCTCGCCTGATAAGCGAAGGGGCCAGCTGGTCCATGGGCTTCGACTTGCCGCGCAGGTTCCAGATGTCGATGTTCGCGATGTTGCCGGGAGCCGCTCCCATGGCATCGTACACGTCACGGAAGCGGTGCAGGCAGCTCGCACGGTCGAGCTCGAGGTTCACGTAGAGCACGCGCCCCTGGGCGCAATGCCAGCCGAACCACGGCAGGCCTTCTGCTAGCGCCACGCACAGCCCGATCAAGGCGAACGACTTGCCCGCCTTGGAAGGACCGGCGATTAGCATCTTGTGCCCCTGGCGCAGAACCCCGTCGATGAGCGGTGGAGAGAGCTCAGGCATCGCGTCCCAAACGTCTGCCAGGCTCTCAGGCTCGGGCAAATCGTCGTTCTGCTCGTCAAGCCACTCTCGCCATTCCGCCCATGACTCCCGCCCTATGTTTGTGGCGATCAAGAACTGCTTGCGGCCGGCGCGCATGAGGCCAGGCATACGTGAGAGCCTAGAGGGATTCTTGTTCTGCGTGTCGAGCTTAAGCCCGTTGTCGCGGCACGTCTGGTAGAGGAAGTCCACGCGCTTGCGGTACTCGTCGTAGGAAGGCGCGTCGACCTTGACGATGGCATGGATGCTCTTGTTGCCGCTGTGGACCATCGCCGCTATGGGCAGCTCAAGGTTCTTCATGATGGCGATCTGCCTTGACGGCGCCATCTCATCGGATTCCACGAGCGCGTATCGGAACTCCGCCACGTTGTCGTTCCTCACGCCTTGGCCATCGAGCGGGTTGAACCTGATCCAGGCCCCTGCCTCGGTGTTGTTGAAGCCGATCGAGCTTGCGAAGTCGTCTTGGTACTTCTCGATCCGCGCGATCAGGTCTCCCGCGCTCTCGGTGTACGATCCCTTGGACTTCGGTACCCACCTGCCGTCCTTGTCCCAGGACTCGACCACATAGCCAACGATCTCCTCTGAGGAGAAAAGCGCCTCAAGGTACGTGACGAGGTCGCGCCAGCCTTGCCAGTCCTGGCCAGGCTCCTTGATCTCCTCCGACTCTACCCACGTGGGGTCGATGATCTGGTAGTGTGATGCCTCTCTCGCTTGCTGGGAGCCTGCATGCGGGTTTATGGGCTTGTTGTCGACAACGAACCCGTCCCAGTCCAAGGCGGTGCCTAGATCGTGCTCTGGTGGCTCCCAGCCAGCGTTCTTCGCCATCTCGACTAGGGTGCCGCCAGCGATGTCGCCGCTTGCTCTGAACGTCTTGAACTTGCGCTCGCACTCTCCTGCGTGGTATCGCCGCGAATCGCGGCGGCTCCACTCGTCCCATATCTGCCAGCCGTAGCCCTCTGCGTGGAGGGCCATCCCCACGTGCACCCATTCGGTGTAATCGAGCAGGGCGGGATCGATCGAGGCGAGGCAATCGGCAAGGTTGTAGCTCATAGCATCCCCTCCGGCCTATACGTGCCAGGATCGATGCCGCGGGGGACACGCCATCCGCTTGCGGCGATCCGGTTGATGAGCCTGTGCGCCGACTCGAAGGACCAGCTGCCCACGTGCTGGAAGCCCTTGCCCTCGAGCAGGCGGATCTGCTTGGGCGTGGTGTACCCCTCTTTGCGGCGCTTGTTGAGCTTGTCGAGGAGCAAACTTGCCTTGCCTGCGCACTCCACCTCGTCAGGGTAGATGCCGAACTTCTCCAAGGCCTCGAGCTGCTTCTCGCTTGCGGGGGCCATCTCCCAGTCGAACGTAGGCTCCCAGCCGACCAAGTCCTCTGCCTGGATGGACATCTCGAACTGCAGCGGGTCAACCAGCTTGCGTTTTCGGGTCCGCATCTCTTTGAGCTGCTCGGCTAGGGCCTCCTCTCGCTGTGCCACCACGTCTTCCTTCGCCTGATGCTCCACCTCCTCGAGGTCAAGGGGGGCGGCGCTCTCCTCGATGCGGGCCGTCATGGCTTCCGCAACCTCAGGAGTGTCGGCGATGAGGTGCGCAGGATGGCATAGGTCATGCCGCTGCGTCATCCACAGGAAGTCGAGCACCAGCAGTTCCGTCTTGCCTGTCTCAGGCGACAGGCGGGTTCCCCTGCCTACCATCTGGACGTACAGGCTGCGGACCTTCGTTGGGCGGAGCACCACCACGCAATCCACGCTTGGGCAGTCCCACCCCTCCGTGAGCAGCATCGAGTTGCACAAGACCGCGCCAGGGCCTGCGGCGTCGAACTCCTCTAAGACTTCCTTGCGGTCCTTGCTCTCGCCGTTCACCTCGAGCGCGTTGAAGCCGTGCTGGCTCAATATTTCCTTGAACTTCTTCGACGTGGCCACCAGCGGCAGGAACGCAACGGTTTTACGATTCATGCACCCTGCCGCCAGCATCTCTTCCGCGATCTGGCCCAAGTACGGGTCGAGCGCGGTGCTTATGTCGTTCGCGCTGAAGTCGCCGCTGGTGATTCTCACCTTGGTCAGATCAAGCTGCAGGGGAATCGTCTGCGCCTTGATGGGGGAGAGGTACCCCTCGCGGATCGCCCGCGGCAGTGTGTACTCGTAGGCAATCGAGTCGAAGTAGGCGCCTAGGTTCTTCCTGTCCCCTCTGTCGGCGGTCGCGGTCACGCCCAACACCTTTGCCTTGCCGAAATAGTCGAGGACGGCTTGGTAGCTGCCGGCTAAGCTGTGGTGCGCTTCGTCGACGATGATCGTGTCGTAATGATCGTGGCTAAATTGCTTTAGCCTCTTCTCCCTCATCAGCGTCTGCACGCTGCCCACCGTCACGCGATACCAACCATCGAGGCTCGTTTGCTCTGCCTTCTCGACGCTTGCGCCTAAGCCCGTTGCCGCTTTCAGCTTGTCGGCGGCTTGCTCGAGAAGCTCGCCCCTATGGGCGAGGATAAGGACGCGCTCACCCTTGTCGACCAGGTCTTTCGCTACCATTGAGAAGACTATCGTCTTGCCGCACCCCGTGGGTAAGACGAGGAGCGTCTTGCGACGCCCCTCTTCCCACTCGTTTTCGATAGATTTCCGTGCCTCTTCCTGGTACGGCCTCAAGCTAACCGTTCCCATCACATGCTCCAAGGCTCGCCGGTCGAAGGATTGATGCATCGAGCGGGCTGCGCGGGCACCTGCATCGCGGTCTGCTGCGGTACCGCCGGCTGATGGCTGGCAGGCTGGGCAGGCACTGGAGGCGCGGCGAACATGGCGGCGTAGGAGTTGGCCGCCTTGTCCCCATCGTCAGGGTGCACGTAGCTCTTGACCTCGTTGGAAAGCCCCGTATCGCCGTTCTTCTTGGTGTACTCGCGCACGCCGATCTCGATCCATCCCGACCTGCCGACGATCTCGTTCCAATGCATCGCGATCTTGCCGTTCTCCTCCTTCATGAAGCCCAAGGACTCGAAGAACTGCGAGATGCGCCACTGGGTCTTCGTGGAGAGCAGGAGTCGGTCTGTGACTTTGGTGGCGCGGTTGCCCGCGACCACCTCGAGCGTCAGCTTGGCGCGAGGGCAGGGCGCCATCTTCTCGCTTCCCTCGAACCGCTCCCGCTCGAGCGCTGCGACGGTGAAGGGGTAGAACCCCTCATCGAGGAGCAGGAACCCGCCAGTGTCCTCTACGTAGCCGTCCCAATCCAGGGCTTCGCCGCGATTGAAATCTTCCACCATTTCTTTTCTTTCCTTTCGTTGTAGCGTCGTTAGTCAAAGGGGATGGGGTCGTTGTCGATAAGGCGGTTTGCCTTGATTCGCTCCATGAACTCAGCCCAGTTGGGCACCAGGAAGCCGCCTATGTACTCGGCCGCGATGTTCTCAGGCGGCGTGTCGAGCGTGAAGTGGCCAAGCTGCGCAATCACTGTGCGCAATTCGCCCATCCCTACATGATCTCGATTCATGAGCTGCAAGGCAGGGCTCCAGAACTCTGGGAGGTTGCTTGGGGGCTCAGGAAGATCGTCGGCTGTTGGTGTAGGCACTGGCTCTGCTGGTGCGGCCTTGGGCGTTGCCGCCGGGGCAGATTGCTCAGGTGCGGCATTGCGCAGATCATGGACGAATGGGGCGATCTGCGCGTACTCGAAAGGCACTTCCTCAGGCAGCCCCCAGCGGTTCTTTGCGTCCCAGCACGCATTGTGGGAGCAGAACAGGGTGCGTTTCGCGCCACGTGCTTTGCCGCGGGCGGCCTTGCCCTCGCCAACCATCTCGACGATTGTCTTGTAGTTGATGAAAAGAAGCGCATCCGCCCATTCTTTTACTAAAGGCGCTACCTTGCGCTGGAGCTTCAGTTCCCACCTGTCATAGCTCGCAGCCTCGTCGGGCTGCTCGAACTTGCGCATCATGGCATGGGCAACCAGCACGACGTTGATGCCGGCATCGCAGACGTTGGACAGCTCGTCTAAGAAGCGCCCGTAGGTTTCCGCGAGCTTGGTGTAACCGACACCCCAACCAGGGGACTCGATGGACGTGTACTTGTTCACCTTGCACACTTCATCAATGGCTAAGCGTTCAGCCCAGTCTGCAGTGTCGACAACAAGCGTGGCGCCTGGCTTGGTTTTGGAGAATTCTTTTACCTGCTCCACAAGAGCCGTCCAAGACAAAGGGCGCTCGGTGCGTGCCACGTCGTAGCCCTTGGTGCCGCCCTCGGTGTCGATGAACACCGCATCGGGGAACTGGGCGGCGAAGATGGTTTTGCCGATTCCCTCAGGGCCGTAGATGACGATCTTCTGAGCGTGCTGCTGCGCTCCACGTGTGATGTTCAGCATTTAGAAGCTCCATTTCTGTGCAGGGGTGGTCTTGGGTGTTGAATCTGGTTGGAAGGTTTGGTGCTCTGGCTGGTAGGCTTGAGGAGTCTCGTTTTGGCTTAAGACCTGCCCGTCCTCGATGACGATGGAGCATTCGTCCCCGGTGCCTACGCGCGTGCCGATGACCTGCAGGCCCTCGGACTCCGCCCAGGCGCCGAACTCCGACAGCGTTGCCGTGTCCATCTGCTCGAGCTTGTCCACCAGCACAAAACCGCATTCGGGCTTCAAGCAGCGGATGATGGCGGTGGCGACTTTCAGCTGCTCCGACCCGCTCATGCCGTCCCATGCCTGCCCGTTGAAGGTGAGCACTCCGCCCTCATCGACCCCAAGCCCTGGAAGGGGGAGCTTCGCGTTGGCCAGGAGGTCGGTGCGTTGCTTGCGTACCGCGTTCAAGGTCTCGCTCAAGTCGTCATACTGGGCTTTCAGCTCGTCGGCTTCCTTGATCGCATCGGTGCGCAGGTAGTTCTCACGGATCTTCGCATTGGTCGCGTCGATGCTTGCAATGGACCTCTCGATTTCCTCAGTCGACTCGTCCTGGAGCTGATCGGCGGTTTTCTTCGCGATTGCCACGTCTTTGTCGATCCGGTCAAGAAGCGAGCGATTGGACTCAAGCTGCTCTTTCAATGCTGCGAGCTCGGCTTCTTTCGCGGAGATACCCTCTTCGTAGTTGGCGATTCTCTGAACCAAGTGCCTATATTTCGCCTCTAGCTCGACTACTTGCGAGCGCTTTCTTTGGTTTTCCCCGTTGCGTGCCAGGATCATCTGCTGTTCCTGGATCAGCTCGGACGCGCTGATGGGCTCCGCCGGCACGTCTGGCCAGAAGGTCATCTCTTCCGCTGCCCCGCGCTTCTGGCGCTCGAGCTGGCCGATGGCGGTTCGCTGGTCGTAGATTGCCTGGCTCTTGTTGTCAAGCTCTTCAAGCTCGTCTCCAACGCCGATGATCCTCAGGAGCGTTTCCGCCTTCTCTTTGTCGGTGGAGTTGAGGAACCTCGGCAGGTTGAGCGCGAGGGTTTCGAGGAACTCATCCAGGAGCGCCTGCCCCGATTTCTTTCCCTCAGGATCCAGCACCTTCAAGGTCGAGCTCTTTCCTTTGCGCTCTACGATGATCCCGTTGGACAGTTCGACCTTAAGATAGGGGTCGGACACAGCCCCTTCGCGCTTGGGCTTGGTCGGTTTGTACTTACCACCGCCCAAAGCCCAGGAGATGGCGTCCAGAACGCTGGTTTTGCCCTGGGCGTTCCTGCCGCCGATCACGGTCAGCCCGTTTTGCGCCGGCTCCAAGGCCACCGCCTTCACCCTTTTGACGTTCTCTGCTTCGAAACTTGTGATTTTTACGCTCATATCTTCTCCATAACTCTTTAAAAGCTAGCTGTTGAACTGGGGAAACAAACTCCCCATTCATTTTTATTTTTTTTCTTCTCGGGTTGTCTCCGCTCTTTGCCCGTATCCTCTCGAGCCGCTTTTTGTCGGCGTTTATCCGCATCTCGAGGCAGCGAATCTCCCACTTCTCGATCTCGGCCAGGTACGCCTCTTCCGCTTTTGCCGCCTGGTAGGCGCTTTGGCGATGGTGAGCTTGCTTTCTTGTTGGCTTGCTTGGGATGCTTCTAGGCCCCCTTCGTGCCTCTTGGCTTAGGTAGGCAGCCCTCTGCGCATCATCGAGTCTCTTGAGCGATTGCGAGATGCGCCGCTCGCCCCTCAGCAGCTGCTCGCGCTTAGCGCAGACAGGGCAGTCGCCGGTGCGCGCGTTTAACGCGGTTCTCCATGTGGCGCAGCGAGGGCACCACACAAGGGAGGAAGCGCAGAAGCGAAGCGACAACCCCAGGCGTGATGCCATGTGGTCAACGGCCTTCGCTGAGCGGCCTAGTGTGCGCTGGATCTCTTCTTTGGGAATTCTCCCGGCGTTCGCCTTCAAGAAGCGTATCTCGCCAAGCGTCCAATCCTGCCTCCTGCTCCCTCTGCGCATCAGCGGCCTTTCAGGCTGAGCAGGTAGTACCATCCATGCAGGAACGCCGTGCGCAGATGGTCGTTTGTCAGGAGGTCGTCTCCCTTGTAAACCCATGTCTTAGGGTTCTTGAGCATGTCGTATTGCGTGGCCAAGCTTCCCCGTGTGCGAGGGTTGAGCACCTGCTTGGAGGTCTGGATCGCAACGTCTTCTCCGATCCTCTCAAGACCAGACAAGAGATAGCCCACCAGCCACGGGGTTTGGTGCGAGGTCGACCTCGCGACCCTCATGCCCGGGTAGGGGACGAACCCTTCTATGACGAGCTTCTCGTGGTCATGGGTCAAGAGGAAGGATTCCGCCTGTTGCCAGATGTTGCGGCAGCGCTCGTCAAGCGCGTACTGGTCGACGCCGCAGGCGGAGGGGAAGGCCACCGTCTTTGCATCGATGATCCTTCTCTCGTCCATGTAGACGATGCCTGTGTGGCGCGTGCCAGGGTCGATCGCGATTATGTTCATGCTCAAGCCTTAAGATCGTATTCGGCGGATGCGTAGCCTCTGTCATAGCCCTCCTGGTACGCAGCGTGCATTGCCAGGGCCTTGCCGTGGTTGTAGCCGTCCAGGTAGGCGCTCTGCGATGCCTGGCCGACACCGAAGACGAAAAGCACGGCGATGGCCAGGGCGCAGGCGATGAGCGCCGCGTAAAGCTTGATCCCCTCTAGCATGGCGCACCTTTTCGGACGGGGATTCGCCACAACGTGCCGAACTTCATGGCTCCAGGGACCTGAGCCCTCTCGCAAGCGCGCCTGATGGTCTCGGAGTTGCAGTGCATCAGGTCTGCGTACTGGTTCACCGTGAGCCAATCGGTGTCGGGGTCGGTCGTGGTATACTGAGGTCGGTTTTGAGGCTCCTGCTTTATATGCAGGGGCTTTTTTATTGCTTCCATTTGCTGCTCCTTTCTAATTGCGGTGACGCTCAACCTTTAATAGGGGAATGAGAAGAATCCCTAAACATATGGACCTGGAAGAACGAAAGCTCCTAGAGGAGAAAAAGACTCGTTGCGCTCAGCTCTTCTTAGGCGTGGCCACTTTGCTAGGGCCTACCATCGCGGTCCTGGTTGAGTTCTTCCTGAATCGTTTCTAGGGTTCGCTTGATTGCTCTCAGCTCGATCTCCAAAATTCCAGTGCACGCCAGCATTGCGATCGCGATTAAAAGCAAGTAAACGGCTCCCATTTGTTGCTCCTTTCCTTCTCGAGTTCTTTTCTTTTTCCTTTGATGTTCGTTTAATTAACCTTTTTAGTTAAAAAAATTTCATCAAGTTCACACCCAAGAAAAGCGCAGGCAGCTTTTGCTTGTTCTATCGACAAGCTTTCTTGCTTTTCTTCGTATCGTGCATACGTTTGACGTGAAATCCCCATGTAGTCAGCGATCGACTTCTGTTTGATTCCTCGTTCTTCGCGTGCTTCTTTAAGCGTTTTCATTTTCCTCCTTTCTCTGATTGGTTCGCAGCAAATGTTAATTAAAAGAACATTGTTATGTCAAGAAAATTTACCTAAAATGTTAAGAAAATTTACCACTAAGGAAACGACATGGGTATTTCAAGAAATATCAAAGCTCTTAGACTGAAAGCGGGGATGACTCAATCTGAGCTTGCTGAGAGGATAGGAGTAACTAGGGCAACCGTTACTCAATGGGAAAGGGAATGGTCTCAGCCTCGCATGGGCGCTATCAGTAAGCTAGCCGATGTTTTCGGCGTCACCGTGTCTGATATGGTCGGAGAGGATAACCCATCTTTGAGCAGGCATCCCTCTAAAGCTCTCCCTGTCGTTGTGGGTGAAAATACTAGAGTGCCCTTGTATGGCACTGTTCATGCTGGCAAGCCGACTGAACCTGATTTATTTGAATATTCGAGCATTGAAATACCTAAATTCTTAGTTGATTCCGATCCTGACTGTTATGCGCTCCGGTCAGAGGGGGATTGCATGAATCGCGTATACCCAGAAGGGTGTGTGATTGTTGTATCTCCTAATAAGCAACCTATAAACGGCTCTGTAGCTGTTGTTTCGATTGATGGGCGAGATTACCTTATGCGTCGTCTATATAGGACTGCGAATACGCTTGTATTGTCTCCAGACAGTTTTAACCCCAAGCATGAGGATATTGTTATCACCAACCAAGAGGACCATGTTATCGAGTTTGGAGGAAAGGTTGTTTGGTTCCAAGCTGGGGAAGAAATGAAATAACCGTTATCTATACAGATCAAAACAGGATAAATAACCCCTGATAACCCTCTAAAAAGAAAAAATAACCTCGCTTGAAGTTTGGCGACCGAAGCGAGGTTGACCGACCGAGGAAACGGAAGGTTAGGTGAAGTATATCATGGCAAAGAGCGAGTTCGGGTCCATCCGCAAGAAGGGGAGCGGTTGGGAGATACGCTGGTTCGACTCTGCGGGCAAGCGTAAGAGCAAGACCATCAGGGGGACCAAGAAAGATGCCCGTGCTGCATTAAGCGCCATCCAAGCCTCGCAAGCAGACGGGTTGGCGGAATCCGTTACCCTCTCTGGCTTTTGGGAATCTGAGTACATGCCCGAGATCCAGGCGACCCTGGCCCCTTCTACCGTTGCGGGGTATCAGAAAGAATGGAAGAACAATATAGCGCCTTGCTTTGGCGATCGCCTTATCTCGGGCATCAAGGGGCGCGAGATACAGGACTGGATAGATTCCATGAGCTACGGTTCGGCCAGGCACGCCAAGGCTGTCTTGTCCGCGATCATAGGACGGGCTCACGCACTGGATTACGTGAGCGACAACGTGATGGCGCGCCGCTACAGGCTGCCTAAAAGAGAGGTCCAGCAGCGAGCGGTAAACGATACCGTGGCAGACTATGGGACGCTTGAGCGGTTGGCCATGAAAGCTCAAGGCGAGGAATGGGAAGCGGGATTTCTGTCGGCTGCCTTTTCAGGGTGCCGCAGAAGCGAGGCATTCGGGCTGACGGCAAACGACGTAATCCCCATAGAGACCCCGCAAGGCGTATACGCAGCCTTGAAGATCGAGCGCGGTGTTCAGGTCATCGACGGTGAGGTTCGGATAACCGGCGTTAAGACGCGCGATTCCAACAGATGGGCTGTCATGGCACCGCCTTTTTCATCCAGGATCATCGAGCTGGCAGAGCAGGCGCAAGCGCTCGTTGACTCCGTTGAAGCTGAAACGGGGATAGCCCATCCCTTTACGCCATGGCTTAACTCTCGAACGCCCGACACGCCGAACCCAGAGCGTTTGGTGGGCGCATACAGGCGTTGGTTCGGCTTGGTGGGAGAGAGGTACATTCCGTTTAAGAACCTGAGGAACAGCTATACCACCAACATGCACACGGCAGGCATGGAGCTTGAAGACGTGGCAAAGCTCTTAGGGCATACCACCGACTCGATCACCTATCGCCACTACGATCGCCCAGACGTTGAGGATCTGGTTAGAAGGGTGCAGAAGGTAGCGGACTGAGTTTCCCCTTAGATTCGAAAACCTTTCCCCTATCTTTCCCCTTTGAGAGCGGAAAACACGGAAGTTTGAGTGCTTTGCAGTCGAATTCTATATATAAAGCAGCAGGGAGTTTTGATTAGGTAAAAACTTTTAATCCCAAGGCCGCGGGTTCGATTCCCTCACGGCGCACCACTTCGCAACTAAGGCCCGCCGTAAGGCGGGCCTTTTGCATGCAATGGGCGCAGCTTCGTTTTGGGTAATAGGGACACTTTTGTTCTATAACCCCATTTTTTTGTTCTATTGCCCCGCTTTTGCTCATATTCCTCTTTCACAGGTTTTGGCTCCTTGTTGCCGCTGGGGCTGCGCGCCTTTTGCGGGATTTGCCCTAGCGCCGTCGCCGAGGTCTCGCACACTTTTCCCAGGATCCGTTTCGTTGTGGGCCGGGGTCTCGCATCCCTTTCGTGGGATCCGTCCTGCTGGCGCCGTTGAGGGCTCGCGTGTCTTTAACGGGATCCGCCCTAGCGTCGTCGCCGAGAACTCGCATGTCTTTCAGGGGATTCGCCCCCGTTGGGGTGATTCGCCTTTCGTGGGATCTGTCCTATTTCGGCAATCGGTTCATCGAAAAACAAAAATCCCGCCATTTTTGCAACTTTTTTGCGATTAGGGACTCTTTTCTGTTCCTCCAAAGCGGAAATAGGCTGCCGAACGGTCGATTACCTGCGTTTTTGCACCGCAATCCACGATCGGGGGAACCTATAACAATCCCTAATCGCAAAAAAGTTGCAATCCGAGCCGATTTTTTGTTTTCGGTTCCCCTCCCAACGGCTTTGGGGTGGTGTCGGGGACGGGACGACCCAAGTCCAGCGCTGCAGGATGGTCCAAGTGCGGGTCAAATTTGGCGTTGCGGAATAAATCGACGACGATCCGGGCGCGGCGCTGTGGGATGACGCAGGCCCACGTTGCGGGATGGCCTGGGTGCGGCCCAGACCCACGTTGCGGGATGAATCCGGGGCGGTCTTGCGTGACGGCTTGGGCGCAGTGCTGGGGCGCCATTAGGATTATGGACGCGACGGTCCGGGTGCGGCGTTGTCTGCATGGCGACACTTCGGGTGAATGTCGAATGCCGTACCGAACAACCGAAAATCCTCATCGAGTGCGTGTTCGGGATTGATCCTCGCTTTCCTATGTGTATCCCTTGTGCAACTCGTGAACGTTTGCGGGGCGCATTTGGCCCTGTGTTAAAGTCACCAAACATGACTTTTTCACCTGCAACAACAGCCAAAGCCTACTGCTCATCGCATCGCGAGGGCGTTCTTGCTGCGTTCAATTGGGCCTGTATTTTGTTGGTGGGCCCCTTGCTGTGTGCTGCTGTGGCTGAAACCCTTAGCCTTTCTGGCGTTTCAGGCCTTGAGCAAGGGTTTTTCCTGCTCAATGCTTCCATCTATCTGTTTATCCATCTCGTTGCCTATTTGATTATTCGCAACACGCGCATCACCTGCTTGGCGGTATTCCTGGTGGTGCTGGGCTTCAGTGTTGCTAATCACTACGTTATTGCGTTTACGGGTATCCCCATCACGTTCGGTGATCTTATGTCTGCGGGAGTGGGCATGTCGGTGGCGGGCGGTTATACGTATGCGCTCGATGCTCAAGTGGTCCAGAGCCTGACCGCTGCACTTGTTTATGTGATTGCGCTGTTTGTAATTCCTCGTTCGAAGCTGCGCGTGAATTTCGGAAGCAACCAGATGGCGCTTGCCGTTGTGGCCGTGGCTACCGTTGGCCTGGGCGCCTATTTGTATGGCGACGAAGAAGCGTGGAGTCATATCGACACGCACGAATGGAATCCCGCGTACCCCTATTCCCATTACGGTTTTGCGGCAAGTTTCGCATCGGATGCCGTCTCGTCTTCGACGGTGAATGCGGAAGGCTACGATATTGATGCCCTCTGGCAAACCGACGAAGCGTCGGGCGTAACCCAGGTCAATGTCGGGCATGGGTATCTGACCGAGGCTGATGGCGTGCCTGCGTATACCCAGGCAACCGAAGAATCCCCTAATATTGTGGTGGTGATGAACGAATCGTTCTCTGACCTAACTACCTACTTGGATGGTTACGAAACGAGTACCGACCCAATGCCCTACGTGCGCTCGCTTATGAAACGCGGCGATGTGGTTTCGGGAACCTGCGCCGTTTCTTCGGATATGGGCACGGGCACTGCCAATTCCGAATTCGAATTTCTAACGGGCAATTCCATGTCCTATTTCAAGGGAAATACCCCGTATGTCCAGTTTATCGACGCGGAAACGCCCAGCCTGGCCTCGTTGCTTGCCGGTCGTGGCTACAGCACTATGGCCATGCACGCCTATGAGCGCGCTGGATACAACCGCGTGAAGGTGTATGACCGCCTTGGCTTCGAAACGTACAAGGGCATAGAAGATTTCGATGTTGATCTGGACTATGCCCGTGGCTATCCGACCGACGAGGCGAACTATCGTCAGCTCATCAAGGATTTCGAGGAAAACCGCGGCGGCGCCCCGCAGTTCCTGTTCAACATCACGATGCAGAACCACGGCGGCTACTATGCGTCCGATTACGAATGGCCCGTTCGTGTTCGTGAGGTGTCGCCAGTAGACTCATACGACGAATCAGTTATCGCCTACGAATCCAGCGTTCATATGGCGGACGAATCGGTACGCCAGCTCATCTCGTACTTCGAGACAGTGGACGAACCCACGGTCGTGCTTTTCTTTGGCGACCATGAGCCACGCCTTTCGAACGAATTCTACTCAAGCTGGTTTACCGATGAGAACGATCTCGATCTGGAAACCACCGCGCAGCTCCATAAAACCCCTTTCTTTATTTGGGGCAACTACGATTTGAATACCGAATCAATCCAGAAGGGTTCGGCGGTTTCGTTGAACTACCTGTCCACCGTGCTGTTTCAAACGGCAGGGATGCAGCTTTCGCCGTACCAGGAATACCTGGCGGATCTTCGCATGGAGCATCCCGTAATTACGGCTCGGTACTTCACCACCGCATTCGGCGACAAGGTCGGCACGACGCCTTCGGCGTTCACCGATTCGATTCGCGAGTATCAGTGGCTTCAGTACAACTGCGTATTCGACCGCGCTCACCGCATCCCCGGTTTCTATTCGTAGGGAAGCGAGTGGTCAGTATATGGTGGCCTTGTGATGGTGCCTTGCAAAGAGAATAGGTGTTTTGCTAAAATCTCCATTTGCGTTTGACTACCTATTTGCTTGAAGGAGCTACCTTGGCTAAAGAAGATGCAATTGAACTGGAGGGCACCGTACTCGAGGCTCTTCCAAACGCTATGTTTAAGGTAGAGCTTGAAAACGGTCACACCATTCTTGCCCACATTTCCGGCAAGATGCGTATGCACTACATCAAGATCCTCCCTGGCGACAAGGTTCAGGTTGAACTCTCTGTATACGACCTCGATCGTGGTCGTATCACCTATCGCTACAAGTAAGTAGCAAACTAGCGTACCTCACAGGGTGAAGTGCGCTTTTGTCGTTTGCGAGCCCGCGGCGCAAGCGCATTCAAGTGGGGAAGGGGAAACCCCAAAGCCGCCCCACGAAGCGGAAACGAAACAAACTATCGCCTGCGGCTGGGCGTGGTAGATAAAAGAGAAACACATTACCGAAAGGAAATTGAAATGAAGGTACGTCCTTCGGTCAAGAAAATGTGCGACAAGTGCAAGATCATTCGACGCCACGGCAAGGTACTCGTAATCTGCGAGAATCCTCGTCACAAGCAGCGTCAGGGTTAAAGAGAAAGGGAACGTATTCATGGCACGTCTCGTTGGTGTCGACCTTCCTCGCGACAAGCGCATTGAAGTCGGCTTGACCTACATCTACGGCATTGGCCTCACGACCTCCAAGAAGATCCTTGCGGAAACCGGTGTGAACCCGGACGTCCGCGTGAAGGACCTCTCCGAAGAGGATCTCGGCAAGCTCCGCGATTACATCCAGGAGAACCTCACGGTTGAGGGCGACCTGCACCGCGAAGTTTCCCAGAACGTGAAGCGCCTCATGGAAATCGGCTGCTACCGTGGCCTTCGTCACCGCAAGGGTCTGCCCGTTCGCGGTCAGCGTACCCACACCAATGCACGCACCCGCAAGGGCCCGCGTAAGCAAATCGGCGGCAAGAAGAAGTAAGGGAGCAGATAAGTGGCAGCTAAGAAACAAGTGCGTGCGCGCATCAAGCGCTCCGAGCGCAAGAACATTGCCGTTGGCGCCGCACATATCAAATCCACGTTCAACAACACCATTGTGAGCATCACCGATCCTCAGGGCAATGTGATCTCCTGGCAGTCCGCCGGCACCGTCGGCTTCAAGGGTTCCCGCAAGTCCACGCCGTTCGCGGCGCAGATGGCTGCGGAAGCTGCTGCCAAGACCGCGATGGAGCACGGCCTCAAGAAGGTTGCCGTTTACGTGAAGGGCCCCGGTTCCGGTCGCGAGACCGCAATCCGCTCTCTGCAGGCAGCTGGCCTCGAAATCGCGAGCATCCAGGATTGCACCCCCATCCCGCACAACGGTTGCCGTCCGTGCAAGCGTCGTCGCGTGTAGTTGAAAGGATCATATAACCATGGCAATTAACAGAACTCCGGTTCTTAAGCGCTGCCGCCAGCTGGGCCTTGATCCCGTTGTGCTGGGGTACAGCAGCTCTAAAACCTCCAAGCGCGAGCCCAAGCGTCGCCGCAAGGAATCCGAGTACGGCATGCAGCTGCGCGAGAAGCAGAAGGTGAAGTTCATCTACGGCGTTCTCGAGAAGCAGTTCCATGGCTACTTCGAGAAGGCAAAGGCCATGCCGGGCATCACCGGCGAGAACCTGATGCGCATCCTCGAGTCCCGCCTCGACAGCGTTATCTTCCGTCTCGGCTTCGCCCGCACCCGCAAGGAAGCTCGTCAGATCGTCACCCACGGCCACATCATGGTCAACGGCCGTCGTGTCGACGTTCCTTCCTACCGCGTGAAGGCCGGCGACGTCGTCTCCGTGGCTCCGAAATCCAAGGAGCTCCTCGTCATCAAGAGCGCTCTCGTTTCCAACGCTCGTTTCGAGGTTCCTGCTTGGCTCGAGGTTGACATCGAGAAACTTCAGGGCAACGTGTTGGCCCTTCCGCAGCGCGATCAAATCGATTTGGACATTAACGAACAGCTTATTGTCGAACTTTACTCGAAGTAATCGCAGCATAGTAAGGAGGCTTTTAAAACATGACAGAGTTCATGAGGCCTACTGTAACAACGGAAGAAGTCAACGACACGGTGGCTCGCTACATTGTCGAGCCTCTCGAGCGCGGTTACGGCCATACTCTTGGCAACAGCCTGCGTCGCGTGCTGCTCTCCTCTCTTGACGGCGCGAAAGCGACCGCCATCCAGATCGAGGGCGTGCAGCATGAGTTCACCACGGCTGAGGGCGTTATCGAGGACATCACCGACATCGTGCTGAACGTGAAGGGCCTTGTTTTCTCGGCTCTGAACGATGACGTCACCGAGGCGACTGCTCACGTGCTCGCCGAGGGTCCGTGTACGGTTACCGGCGCCGACCTCGACGTTCCGACCGAGTTCACGCTCGTGAATCCCGAGCACGTCATCGCGACGGTCGCCGACGGCGGCACGCTCGACATGACGATTCGCATCGGCGTCGGCCGCGGCTATGTCTCCGCCGAGCGCAACAAGCGCACGGAGGATCCCATCGGGGTCATCCATGTCGACTCGCTGTTCTCGCCGGTTCGCCGCTGCACGTTGAACGTGTCCGATACGCGCGTTGGTCAGCGTACCGACTACGACAAGCTCGTCCTCGAAGTCGAGACCGACGGTAGCATCGCCCCGACTGAGGCCGTGTGCCGTGCTGCGAACATCGTGAATCAGTACATGGGCGCGTTCCTGAGCCTTTCGAATACCGACGAGGAAGAAGGGGAGGAAGCTCCCTCCATCTTCGCGCCCGAGGGTCAGGAGTCCAATGCCGAGCTCGATAAGCAGATCGAGGACCTGGACCTTTCCGTCCGCTCCTACAACTGCCTGAAGCGCGCTGGCATTCATTCCGTCCGTCAGCTCGTCGAGTTCTCCGAGAACGACCTGCTGAACATCAGGAACTTTGGTGCGAAGTCCATCGAGGAAGTGAAGGACAAACTCATTTCCATGGACCTCAATTTGAAGCAATAGGAGACCGAGATCATGAGACACAACAAGAAGGGGCGCAAGCTCGGCACCGACTGGAGCCACACTAAGGCTATGAAGCGCAGCCTTGTCAAAGCCCTTTTCCTGAACGACCGCATCAAGACGGTCGAGTCGCGCGCCAAGGAGATCCGTCCTGACGTCGACAAAATCATCACCTGGGCGAAGAAGGGCGACCTGCATTCCCGTCGTCTCGCTATCGCAGCTCTTGGCAACGACAAAGAGCTCGTTCGCGAGATCTTCGAGAAGGTTGAGCAGGGCCTGTTCGCCGATCGCCAGGGCGGCTACACCCGCATTATGAAGCTGGGTTTCCGCAAGGGCGACAATGCTCCCATGGTCATCATGGAGCTGTGCACTGAGCCTGTTTCCAAGAAGACCAAGACCGAGGAGAAGCCGGCTGCCAAGAAGGTTGCTCCGAAGAAGGTCGAGGCTGCTGAGGATGCTAAGGCCGAGGAAGTTGCCGAAGAGGCTGCTCCCGCCGAGGAAGCTGCAGCTGAGGAAGCTGCTCCTGCCGAGGAGGCCGCAACCGAGGAGAAGGCCGAATAGCCTTTCACCTATGGGATGTACGAGAGAGTCGAGGCATTGCCTCGGCTCTCTTTTTGCATTTGGGCCGACTTAGCGCTATCGTGCGCGCTTTGGTCGGTATACTGCTTGCGTGCATTTAGCTGTGAAGACATATCATTTCGGGACATCGCCTTTCCACCAGGCTGATCCGCGCATAAAGATCGCGCTGCTCCTCGCGTACTCGATCACCCTGTTTCTCCTTGAGACCTGGACGGGGCTCGCGATTGCTGCGGTGCTGTACGCGCTTGCTCACGCGATAAGCCGCGTCCCCTTCAGAAGCGTCTTCGTGCTTGCGGCGCCGACGTACGTCTTGGTTGCCGTTGCCATTGCGTTCTGTTCTTTCACCGGGGATGTTTCGTTGCCGATATACCTTTCAGACGCCGAGGTGTCCATGGCTGCCCCGTTTGCGGGATTTGGCCCTATTGCCCTTGCGGGGTCGTTCGGCTTCGTTCCCGCTGGCTTCGCCAAAGGGGCCTTTAACGCGATCCGTGTCGTGATCTTGGTGTATGCAAGTCTGCTTGTGAGCTTCACGACGACTTCGACGGAGATGATGAGCGCGGCATCGAGCTTCATGGCTCCCCTCAAACGCACGCCGCTTCCCGTCGATGATGCTGCGTGCGCCATCTCGATCGCGCTTCGCTTCATTCCCGTGACGGCTGAGGAGTTGTGCCAGGTTCGCGATGCGCAGTGGTCGCGATGTGCCCGCTTCTCGGGGTCGGGCGTTGTCGAGACGCTGCGCGCATGGGGGCGCGTGTTCGTCGCGCTCTTCGTTGCACTCTTCCGCCGTGCAGATCGCCTGGCGGCAGCCATGGACGCACGCTGCTACGGCGCTCCGACGAAGGATGGGCGTCGAAGCGCCTTTGAGGAATCGCATCTTGGCATTCGGGGGGTGGCGGCAATCGTCTTCGGTATTGCGGCCTGTGTGTTTCTCGCCCTCTTCTTCTAGAACGCCGTTCCGCCTGCGTACGTTTCCCGCAGACGCGCCCAGGCGGGCGGTTCAGGTGCGGGTGCGAAGCTATACGCGGTTGTAGTGGTATAGTTTCCCTGTTAGGTTTCGGCCGCGTTTGCGTCGGTCGGACGAAAAGAATCCTTCAGGGAGGTTTTGCATGGGCATGATCATCGACGTATTCGGGCGTGAGGTTCTCGACTCTCGCGGAAACCCGACGGTTGAGGTTGAAGTGGCGCTTGACGACGGTTCGTTCGGTCGCGCTGCGGTTCCCTCCGGCGCGTCGACGGGCGCATTCGAGGCTGTCGAACTGCGCGATTGCGACACGCATCGTTATATGGGCAAGGGCGTTCTGGACGCTGTGACCCATGTCAACGAGGAAATCGCCGAGGCCCTTATCGGCTTCGAGGCCGAGGATCAGCGCGCTATCGACGCGACGATGCTCGAGATCGATGGCACCGACAACAAGGGTGCGCTCGGCGCGAACGCCATCCTGGGCGCATCGCTTGCCTGCGCTAAGGCGGCAGCCGAATCAGCGCAGCTTCCCCTGTACAAGTACGTCGGCGGCATCGGGGCGCATGTGCTGCCCACGCCGATGATGAACATCCTGAACGGTGGCGTGCACGCTGACAATAACGTTGACTTCCAGGAATTCATGATCATGCCGGTTGGCGCGCCCACGTTCGCCGAGGCGCTGCGCTGGTGCGCGGAGATCTACCACACGCTGAAGAAGGTCCTGCACGAGGCCGGCCTTGGCGGTGGCGTAGGTGACGAGGGCGGCTTTGCGCCGAACTTCACCACCAACGAGGAGCCGCTCGAGTACATCGTCCGCGCATGCGAGGCTGCGGGCTACAAGCCGGGCGTCGACATCATGTTCGCGATGGACCCGGCTTCCACCGAGTTCTACAACGCCGAGACGGGCAAGTACGAGCTTAAGGGCGAAGGCCGCGAGCTTTCGAGCGCCGAAATGGTCGACTACTGGGCAGCGCTCGTCGAGAAGTACCCCATCATCTCGATTGAGGACGGCATGGCCGAGGAGGACTGGGACGGCTGGAAGGCGCTGACCGACCGCATTGGCGATAAGGTGCAGCTCGTCGGCGACGACCTGTTCGTCACGAATTCCAAGCGCCTTGCGAAGGGCATCCAGCTTGGCTGCGCGAACGCGATCCTCATCAAGGTGAACCAAATCGGCAGCCTCACCGAGACCCTCGAGGCGATCGAGATGGCGAAGCGCGCGGGCTATGCGTGCGTCATGAGCCACCGCTCGGGCGAGACGGAGGACACGACCATCGCCGACTTGGCCGTTGCTTGCAACACCGGCCAGATCAAGACCGGCGCGCCGTGCCGAAGCGATCGCGTCGCGAAGTACAACCAGCTTCTCCGTATCGAGGAAGAGCTGGGCGATCAGGCCGAATATGCAGGCCTTTCCGCGTTCTACAACATCAAGGTGCCGCAAGCGTAAGAAGAAATCGCTCGGTGGCCTTTCGAGTCAAACCGCTATAATAGGTGCCATCGAACGTGTGCGCGCCGTCGCTTTCGCGGCGGCGCGTTTTTCTATGAAAGGGGATTCGATGACAGAGATGATTTCTCTGGAAGAGGCGCAAGCGCTCGTTCTCGCGAACGTGGCGCCGCTTTCGACGGAGGTGGTCGAGGTTCTCGACGCCGTTGGCCGCGTGTCGGCCGCCGATTTGGCGAGCGACATCGATATCGCGCCCTTCGCGCACTCGGCGATGGATGGCTTCGCGGTGCATGCGGCAGAGCTCGAGAGCGCGAGCGAGGACGAGCCGGTGGAACTCGACGTCATTGCCGAGATTGGTGCAGGCGAGGTGTACGACGGGCCGATCGAGGCGGGCCAGTGCGTGCGCATCATGACGGGCGCGCCCGTTCCCGACGCCGCGGACGCAGTGGTGAAATACGAGATCGTCGGCGTCGTTTCGGGCGACGGCAAGCCGGGTAGCCGCGTTTCATTCACCGCCCCGACTAAGCTGCGCAACAACATCCGCGAAGCGGGCGAAGAGGCTCATGCAGGTGAGGTCATCGTCCATACAGGCGAGGTCATCAGCTCAGCTGGCGTTGGCTTCCTTGCTGGCTGTGGCGTGCTGCAGGTGCCGGTCTATCGACGTCCGAAGGTCGCCATCGCGGCAACTGGATCGGAGCTCATCGACCCCTCCGAGGTCCCCTCTGCTGGAAAGATCCGCAACTCGAACAGTCTTGCCATCGCGGCATGCGCGAAGTCTGCTGGCTGCATTCCCACCATCCTTCCCATCGTGGAGGACACCTACGAGGCACTTGAGAAGACGGTGCTCGACGCGGTGGAAACCTATGATTTCGTCGTCACGACCGGCGGTGCAGCGAACGGCGATTTCGACTTCATCAAGCCGGTGGTGGAGGGAACGGGCGAGCTGCTCATGACCACCGTGAACATGCGTCCCGGCAAAGCTCAGACGTTCGGTCTGGTGAAGGGTAAGCCCGTCTTCGGCCTTCCCGGCAATCCCGCAGCGGCGTACTGTGGCTTCGAGATGATCGTTCGTCAGGCGCTGCGCAAGATGCAGGGTTATAGCCACTTCAACCGTCCTGTCGTTCGCGCACGTTTGTCCCAGGACACCAAGAAGAAGGATCCGCGCCGCATTTTCTTGCGCGCGACGCTCACGAAAGACGACGAAGGCTATCTGGTCACCCCCGCGCAGAATCAGAGCTCGGGGCTTTTCGGGCCGATTCAACGCAGCAACTGCATGGCGATTATGCCCGAGGGGCTGGAGTCTCGCGCAGCAGGCTCGATGATCGACTGCGTCTTGCTCGACGTCTCCGAGGAAGTGCTGATCTAAAAGAACCCTACGATTTCGCGCCGCAGAGGCGCCGATGGAAGATGAAAGGATAAAACCATGAGTGTCGAGAAGCCGGTATTCGCCATCATCACCTGTTCCGATACGCGCGGCCCTGAGTGCGATACCGCAGGTGACGCGCTTGAATCGCTGATCGAGGAGCAGGGCTGGGCCTGCCGTACGCACATGATCGTGAAGGACGACCGCGCCGGCATCGCCGCCGCTATCAAGCGCTGCACCGACGATTTGAAGGTTGACATCGTGCTCACCTGCGGCGGAAGCGGCTTGTCCCCGCGCGACAACACCCCCGAGGCGACGCGCGACGTATGCGAGCGCGAGGTTCCCGGCATCGCCGAGGCTATGCGCTATCACAGCCTGCAGATCACTCCCTACGCGATGCTCTCGCGCGCAATCTGCATGCAGCGCGGCAACACCATCGTTATCAACCTGCCGGGAAGCGAGAAGGCCGCTCGCGAGAATTGGGACGGCATCGTCGCCGCGCTTCCCCATGCGGTAAAGATGATGGCCGGCGGCGGGCACTAATTCCCCTGCCGCTTTATTGCCGCTTTGTTTCGAAACGCGTCCGAACAGCCCGATTGCTCGGGCGCGTTTTTCATGAGTGCTATACTTTGCAAGCGATAACAGGTTACGAGAAAGGCTTGGAAGCGGTGGAGGAGCTCATCAACGGCTTCACGGGGTTCGCTCGCAAAGCTCAACAGCAGCAACAACAATCTGCACGGCGGTCTGGCGCGATGACCCCCGATGAGACGAGCGCGGCTGGCGCCCAGGATGAGCAGGCGGAAAAGCCTGTGTTCGATCCCGACCAGCTCGCCCTGATTCCTGAAACCGATCGTCGCTGGTCATGGGTGGAAATCGATCTTTCGGCCATCCGCCACAACGTCGGTGTCGCGCGATCGCTCATCAAGCCGAGCACGCGCCTTCTCGCAGTGGTGAAGTCCGACGCGTACGGTCACGGGGCAGTGCGTGTTGCGAAGACCGCGTTGCAATCGGGCGCGAACTACCTGGCTGTCGCTACGGTAGACGAGGGCATCAAGCTGCGCGAGGGCATGGTGGGAGCGCCAATCGTGCTTCTGTCCGAGCCCCCTGCGACGGCGGCGCCCCTGCTGCTCGCCTACAAGATCATGCCGTCCATCTACACGCCCGAGTTCGCCATTGCCTACGCCGAGAAGGCTGACGAGTACGGCATTCGCGCGCCGTTCCACCTGGCGGTGAACACGGGCATGAACCGCATCGGCGTACGCTATGACAATGTGGTCGATTTCATGCGGAAGGTGAGCTTCCATCGTGCGCTCGATCTGGTGGGCACGTTCACGCACTTCGCGACGGCGGACTGCGAGGGAACGCTCGACTTCGGTATCCAGGTGAAGCGCTTCACGGAGGCGATTTCCGCACTGCGCGAGGTGGGCATCGACCCCGGCATCGTGCACTGCGCGAACTCCGCTGCGACGGTTCGCTATCCGCAGGTCCACTTCGACATGGTGCGGTGGGGCGTGTCGCTTTACGGTCTGCACACCTGCCAGGAGACGCGCTCGATGATCAACCTCAAGCCCGCGATGAGCGTCCATGCGCGCATCACCGACACGCGCACGCTTCCCATGAGCGAGGGCGTGAGCTATGGCTTGAACTACCGCAGCCCCGGCAGCGTGAAGATCTGCACGGTGCCCGTCGGCTATGCGGACGGCTTGAACCGAGGTCTTTCCGGTCGCACCGACTTCATCGTCGACGGCACGCGCGTACGCCAGGTGGGCAACATCTGCATGGACCAGTGCATGTTTGAGGTCGACTTGCGCACGTACGGCACCCGTCGCCGCCTCGACCCGCAGATCGGCGACGAGGTGGTCATCGTCGGCCGTCAGGGAGATTCCGTGGTGACGCTCGACGACATGGCGAACAAGCTCGGCACGATCCACTACGAGCTGGCCTGCGCCTTTGGAATGCGCCTGCCGAAGGTGTACGTATAGATGGGCAAGCCGCACATACCCCTTTCCGAGATTCGCGCCGCGGTGGAGGCTTGTCGCCGCTGCCCGCTTTCGCAGGGGCGCACGCAAACGGTGTTCGGGGTGGGAAACCCTTGCGCCCGTGTGCTTTTCGTGGGGGAAGCGCCTGGTCGCAATGAGGATTTACAGGGCGAACCATTCGTGGGCGCCGCCGGGCACATGCTCAACGACCTGCTTGCGATCGCGGGGCTTTCCCGCGACGACGTCTACATCGCGAACGTGCTGAAATGCCGCCCTCCCGGAAATCGCGACCCCAGGCCTGAGGAAATCGAGCTGTGTGCGCCTTTCCTGCGCGAACAGACGCGAACCATCATGCCCGACTTCATCGTGACGCTCGGCAAGTTCGCCACGCAGTTCATCCTGAAGACCGAGGTGGGAATCACGCGGCTGCATGGAACCTTGCAGCATGCGGGTCGCTTCAGCGTCTTCCCGATCTATCATCCCGCGGCCGCGCTCTACGACGGCAGCAAGCGCGAGGCGTTGGAGAACGATTTTGCGACGCTCGGCGAGCTTTTGCGACAGGCGGGCATCGTTGCCGCTGTCCCCGATGGTTCGCAGCCAGGTGGGGGAGGCGGGGTGCCGCAAGTGCGCTCGGCCGCTCCTGTTCCCCCTGATGAGTTGGGGGTTGCGCCGCAACCTTCTCCAGCAAAAGAGAATGAATCGTTCTCACAGCAAAAACTTCTCTAAAAAGGTGGAAGCATGCCTTTCGACGCAATCGAATACATCAACACGCCCCGTTGGCTGACGTCCCGGCTCGGCCTTGAGCGCATCCGCGAGCTTCTCGATCGGCTGGGGCGCCCTCAGGACCGCTTGAAGTTCGTCCATGTCGCTGGCACGAACGGCAAGGGATCGACCTGCGCCTTCACGGCGTCAATCCTTGCGGAGGCGGGCTTTAAGACGGGGCTTTTCACGAGCCCCTACGTGGAGACCTTCCATGAGCGCATCCGTGTGAACGGGCGCAACATCTCGGATGAGGACCTCGCGGCTGTAACGCTTCGTGTGCGCGAGTGTGCCGAGGCGATGGAGGCGGAAGGCGGGGAGCACCCCACCGAGTTCGAGCTGATGACCGCCGTGGCGCTCGTGTATTTCGCGCATGTCGGCTGCGATATCGTGGTGCTCGAGGTGGGGCTTGGCGGTCGGCTCGATTCCACCAACGTCATCGCTGCGCCCGAGGTTGCGGCAATCGTATCGATTGCGCTCGACCACACAAACCTGCTCGGCAACACGCTTGCCGAGATTGCTCACGAGAAGGCGGGCATCGTGAAGAAGGGTTCGACTGTGGTGTCGTGGCCGCAGGAGCCTTCCGCCATGGAAGTGGTGGAAGACGCCGCACGGCGCGCGGGCGATAAGCTCGTCGTGCCTGATTTCTCGCTGCTTTCGGTGGGGAAGGTGGCGAGGGGCGCTGCGCTGTTGACCTGTGGTACCGCTCTTGAGCATGAGGGGCATACTCCGTGCTCAGACAGTCCTCGCTGCGCTGCGGAACTGCGCGCGGAACCCCCCGCGCGGGGCCGCCAGGTGGGGGCCGCTGATGATTTGGGCTGCGGGACCGCTTTCGAGCACGCTCCTCATGCTCAAGAGCTCCAGGCAGGGGCAGGGGCAGGGTTCGATGCTGGGTTTGGTGGGCGTATGCCACGCGCAGTTCCGCACGAGCCGAACGTGCCCTCTGGCACGTTCGTGCGAGCTCAGGACTGTTTGAGCATGGCATATGCCCACCAAACCCTTATGTTGCAGGTTGAGGGGACTCTTCCCATGCGTCAGTTCTCGTATCGTGGACGGGAGTATGCGACGCGGCTTTTGGGGTCGTATCAGCCCTCGAACGCGGCGATGGCTATCGAGATAGCTGGTGCGCTGAGCGAGCGCGGCTGGGAGATTCCTGATGAGGCTATCGCTCGTGGAATTGCCGAGACGCGGTGGCCTGCGCGCTTTGAGGTGCTTGATCAACCGGCGGGTATGCCGACCGTGGTGATCGATGGCGGCCACAACCCGCAGGGCGCGGGCGTGCTCGTCGATTCGCTGCGGGATGTTTTCCCCGATAAGCGGCCAGTATTCCTTGTGGGCATTCTTGCCGATAAAGACTATCGCTCGATGCTACGGGCAGTCGCGCCGCTGGCGAGTGCCTTCGTGTGCGTGACGCCGCCTAATCCGCGTGCTCTCGATGCGGCCGATCTCGCTGAGGCGATTCGCGAGACATGCGGTGAACTCGGCGCTCGCGCAACGGTTGAGGTTGCGGGCGATTTCGACGATGCCGCCTCTGCTGCGCGCAAAATCGCCGGCTCCGAAGGCCTTATCTGCGCATTCGGCAGCCTCTATTCGATTGCCGATGTCAAGGCGGCGTTTCTTCGCGCTGCGGATAGCAACTCTTTGCAGCCGTAGGGTTTCCCGACAACATTTCGCATATACGGCGCTTGGCTACTGTGCGCGACGGGGCTAGGCTTTTGCTGTTCGCTTGCAGAGGGATTTCCTGTAAGTGACATTATCGAAAATAGTTCCCAATAATAATGAAAACTGTTATCGATAATGTGCTATCCTGGCATCCAATAATCAACCATCGCATATGCGAAGAGGAGGGGGTTGCGTTATGGATATCTTGACCGACATTGCTTTGCTCTCACGTATCCAGTTTGCGCTCACCGTTGCGTACCACTTCATATTTGTCCCGCTCTCGATCGGGCTGGGCCTGATCACGGCGATTTTCGCGACGAAGTACTACCGTTCGCGCGACGAGAAGGACGGCGCGGCGGTGCGCCTCTGGGTGAAGATCTTCACCGCGACGTTCGCCATCGGCGTGGCGACGGGCATCACGATGGAGTTCTCCTTCGGCACGAACTGGGCAGATTACTCGCGCTTCGTAGGTGACATCTTCGGCGCCCCGCTTGCCGCAGAGGCGCTGTTCGCTTTCTTCTTGGAGTCGGTGTTCTTGGGCGTGCTGCTGTTCGGTCGCAACAAGGTTTCGCCCAAGTTCTACACCGTGTCGGCATGGCTTGTGTGGGCAGGCTCCCTTTTGAGTGCGCTCTGGATCCTCATCGCTAACTCGTGGATGCAGACGCCTGCCGGCGCCGAGCTCGCAGCCGATGGGAAGAAGGCTATCATCACCGACTTCCTCGCAGCAGCCATGAACCCCTCGATTGCCCCGCGCTACTTCCACGTGATTGTTGCGCTGCTGATCATCGGTGCGTTCACGTCGCTCGCCTTGGGCGGGTGGTACCTGCTCAAGAACAAGCACACCGACTTCGCCATGAAAACGGTGCGCATCGGGGCCGTCGTCGGCATCGTCGCCTCGTGCGCCATGATCGTGACCGCGCACGCGTCCGCCGTTCAGGTGTCCGAGGAGCAGCCCACCAAGCTCGCCATGATGGAGGGCATGTACAACGACGAGGTGCCGCCGCTCTACGCATTTGGTTGGGTGGACGAGGAAAACGAGAAAGTGATCACCCCGTTCGCGATTCCTGGCGGGACGAGCTTCCTTGCAACCGGTACGTGGGATACTGAGTACAAGGGCCTGCATTCGCTCGCGCAGGAGGAGAAGTACTCCGATATGAACGTCGCCGATCAGCCCGTGAACCTTGTGTTCCAGACATATCACCTGATGGTTGCCATGTATGGGCTCATCATGGTGACGGCGATCCTCGCGATTGTCTTCACCATGCGTGGCGGGCGCGTCCGCTCGATGCGCTGGCTGCAGAAGCTGTTCGTCATCTCGCCGCTGTTCCCGTTCGTGGCCATTCAAGTTGGTTGGATCACGGCGGAGGTGGGCCGTCAGCCGTGGGTCGTCTATCCTTCGACAACCGGTCCCGACGGCGTGGCTCTTCTGACGAACGACGCGATTTCCCAATCTGTGTCGGCGCCCGAGCTTTTGATCACGCTGGGGCTGTTCCTTGCGGTCTACCTGTTCCTCCTCATCGGTTGGGTGCGCGTCATCTCCCATTTCGTGAAGCAGGGGCCCGATGAGGGTGCCGCCAAGGCGGCCGATGGGAATCTTGCGGTTGCCGGTGCGGGTGAAAAGGGTGGTGAGCAGTAATGACGATTCTCCAGATACTGTGGTTCTTCCTGATTTTCGTGCTGATCGCGGGCTATTTCGTGCTCGACGGATTCGACTTGGGTGCGGGCGTGCTCTACCCGGTCCTCGCGAAGGACGAGACCGAGCGCGCGTATATCCGCCGCAGCATCGGCCCTGTGTGGGACGGCAACGAGGTTTGGCTGCTCACGGCGGGCGGTGCGTTGTTCGCGGCGTTTCCCGCGGCATACGCCACGACGTTCTCGGGTTTCTACCTCGCGGTGATGCTCGTGCTCTTCGGGCTTATCGTACGCGCCGTCTCGCTCGAATTCCGCGCCCATGACGCCATCTGGTCGCGCGTGTGGGACGTGTGCTTCATCGTGGGATCGTTCTTGCCGGCGCTTCTGCTCGGGGTTGCCGTGGGCAATGCGTTCGCGGGTATTCCCATGGCGGCGAACGGGGATTACTCAGGCGTCCCTCTTCTGGGGCTCATCACCCCGTACACGCTGCTCGTGGGGCTTCTCGGTTTCTCGATGTGTCTGACGGCGGGGTGCTTGTGGATTGCGCTTAAAACGCCCGAGGGGAGCGACCTTCGTGCGCGGGCGCGCAAGCTCGGGGGCATTCTGCAGATTGTGACGCTCGTGCTGTTCGCGGTCTGCGGTGTTATGACGCTCGGGGTCATCCGTCCTGCTATTGAGCCCGCAATGTGGCCAGTGGCCTGCGCGTTCGCCGTACTCTTCGCAATCGCTCTCATCGTGTCGATATACCTGGGCCGCGCGAAGGGGAGCGACTTGGGCGCGTTTCTCGCCCAGTCCGCAGGCGCGGTCTGCCTTATCGGGCTTCTGGCGACGTCGATGTTCCCGACGCTCGTCGTTGCCGATCCCGCCGGCGTGGGCGCCTCGATCACCGCGGCGACGGCAGCATCCTCGGAGATTTCCCTTGCTTGGATGACGGGCATCGCGTGTATCGGCGTGCCGCTCGTGTTGGTGTACCACGTCATCGTCTACCGCACGTTCCGTGGCCGCTTGAGCGAAAAAGACGTGGCGTAGCATGGAGAGGAAACACTACCTGAAATGGCTCTCCGTCCTTTGCGTGGTACTGGCGGCGTTCGGGGTGGGCATCTTCGCTGTAGGGTATCAGTCCTTAAGCGTCGGACGCGTGGCGACGATCTGTCTGCTCGTTGTGGCTGCCGCCGTGCTCGCATGGCTTTCTCGCCGCGACCGACCGTAGGCTTCCTGCTGAAGCGGGCGCGCGCGTCCCGGCATCTTGTCGAAGTCGCCGCGTGTGCCCTCGCGTCTCGCTGTGGCCGCGGTGCATGCTCTCGCGTTTTCCCGTTGCCGTAGGCGTTTTCGCTCCGCCGCGCATTTCCCAAAAAAAGAAAAGAGCCCGCAGATGCGGGCTCTTTCGTTGGGCGATGATAGCTTACAGGTTGTCGATGTACTCGACGAGGTCACCGACGGTGGTGAGGCCTTCCGGCTCGCCGAAGTCGACGCTGCACTTCTCCTCGAGGTCGCAGATGAGCTCGACCATGTCCAGGGAATCGATTCCCAGGTCTTCGAAGGTGGCGTCTTTGGTCACGTTCTCGGGGTCGATGTCGAGGTTCGATTCGAGAACTTCTTTAACGGTATCAAGCGTAGCCATTGAAGGCATCCTTTCTCACAGTGAACTAGCGAAGGTATTGTACCCTATCGCTACTCCTTCTGCTTCAAAAGGCCGTAACCTCCATTGTCGCGACGGTAAAGAACATTCACCAAGTTCGTGTCGCGATCGGTGTAAGCGAAGAAATCGTGGCCCAGAAGGTCGATTTGCACGAGTGCTTCTTCCTCGGTGAGCGGCGCGAACTCGATTTCCTTCACGCGTACGACCTCGTCGTCAGATAGCTCGCTCATAAGCCTGTCGAGGTCGAGCTCTCCTTCGGAGACGGGAATAGGCGAGGCGTCAACGGTTTTCTCGCCGTTGCGGGTCTTGCGATCGATGACGCGCGTCTTGTACTTGCGCAGCTGGCGCAGCACCTTCGCCGCGGCGACGTCGATGGCCGCGTACATATCGTCTTCGTGCTCTTCCACGCGGATGATGTGGCCCTTCGTGCGCAGTGTGACTTCGCAGGTGTCGGGGCAGGGGTTCGCCGGGTTCTTTTCTTTGCTCAGGACGACTTCGGCGTTGAGGGGGTCGATATCCATGACCTTCATCGAGTTGCCGATTTTCTCCTCGGCATAGGCGCGCAGCGCGTCGGTTACAGGCATTTTGCGGCCGGATACGGTAATGCTCATAGTTACCACCTCACAATCGTGGCGAATAAAAAACAGCCTGGGAGGATGCCCTTGTCCATGCGGGTTTATCTGCGATTTCGATACCCGTCTGCATGGAACATGTTGGCTCCTTACCTCGAAGCTGATAGGTACAGCATAGCGCAAAACGGCGTCGGGCGAGATGAGTATTTGCGACCATTTTGGCAACGCTTCTCTTACAATCGCAGGTGAAAGGGGGTTTTGCGAGTTAAGAACCCGTTATTTGAGGGATAATGCAACAAACGCCCGACCCCGTGGTATGCGCTGCCTGCGCATAGATTGGATTTCCCATGACCGAACATTGCGCCTCACCTGCGCACAAAGAAGCGAGCTCTGCGGAAGGCGTGACTCACGATGCGCCTGCAGCACCCGAGCACCCCAGTGCGCAAAACCCCGATCCGGGGCGCATCTACATCAGCGAAGTGCAGCGCCATCAGGCCCGCTATCGCAAGCTCATCCAGTTCACGAGCTCGTCCACGAAGGCGGCGGGTGCGATGCTCCTTGCGGCGATCGCGGCGCTTGTGGTGGCGAACTCCCCTGTCTCCGATGCCTTCTCCCATTTCTGGCACACCGACGTCGGCTTCGTGTTCGGGCAGACGCAGGCGACGATGCCGCTCTCGCACGTTATCAACGACGTGCTTATGGCGGTGTTTTTCCTGCTCGTGGGCTTGGAGATCAAATATGAGATGACGGTGGGCGAGCTGACGAACATCCGTCAGGCGATCCTTCCCATCGTCGCTGCGGTGGGCGGTGTGCTCGTGCCCGTGGCCGTCTACTCCGCGTTCAACGTGGGCAACCTTGACACGGCGGGCGGATGGGGTGTCCCGACGGCGACCGATATCGCGTTCGCGCTGGGAATCTTGGCGCTTCTCGGCAATCGCGTGCCGAACGGGGTGCGCGTGTTCTTGAGCACCTTGGCCGTCGCCGACGACATCATCGCGATCATCGTCATCGCGGTGTTCTACGGGCAGGCGCCGTCTTTGCCGTGGCTTGGCTGTGCGGCGGTCGTCTTTTGCGCGCTGTTGCTCATGAACAAGCGCCATGTGTTCTCGCTGTATGCGTATCTGCTGGTGGGGGCCGTGTTATGGTACTGCGTGTTCATGTCGGGCGTGCACTCGACCATCGCTGGCGTACTACTAGCGTTTGCGATTCCCTCCGGCTCGCGCGTGAACGTGAAGAGCTTCATCCGCTGGACGGGCGAGCGCGTCGTCGAGGCGAAGAGTGCCTTCAACGCGCAAGAACCCGTTATCGGGCAGGAGGATTATCTGAAGACGGTCTCCTCGCTGGCGCGCGTATCGAAGCAGGTTGTGCCTCCGGCGACGCGTTTGGAGCATCTGCTCTACCCCTGGGTGTACTTCGCGATCCTGCCCCTGTTCGCGCTCACGAACGCGAACGTTGGGCTTGCGGGCAGCGATTTGGGCGCCCTGTTCTCGAACCCGGCGCTGCTTGGTGCGTTCTTCGGCCTGGTGGTGGGCAAGCCGCTTGGCATTATGGCCGCGAGTTTCCTTGTGGTGAAGCTGAGGGCGGCGAGCCTGCCCGAGAATGTGACCTGGATGCATATGCTCGGTGCGGCGGTTTTGGGCGGCGTCGGCTTCACGATGGCAATCTTTGTGGCGAACCTGGCCTACGTCGATGCGGCCACAATCGCCGCGGCGAAGCTCGGCATCCTTTTAGCCTCGCTTGTCGCGGGCGTTGCGGGCTTCTCGCTGCTCGCGGTGCAGGCGAAGTCGGCGCGGAAGCAGGGCGTGGCTTTCATGTCGCTCGGCCCGAGCGAGATGCAGCGGCAGACTGCGGGCGAGGAAGCCAACGTCGCATCCGAGAGGCTCCTTCGCGAAATCGACGATCCCGAGGTCATTCGCGAGGTGGAGCAGGCTCTTGCGGGGTGCGAGGGCATTGCGGAAGTGGCAGTCTCCCTCAAGGAGAAGCGCTAGCGCCGCCGCGACGCGTTTCCCCCCGCTCTCGCCGCTTTCACCCTCTCACGACGCCTCGTGTTCGCAGAGGAGCGCCATGAACTCGAGCTCGAAGCTCAAATGGTCTTCGGGAAGCGAAATGTCCTTGTCCAGGGTGAACCCGCAGGCGAGATAGCGCGCCCGCACGTCGTCGCGCGCTGGGACGTGCAAGCGGCCGCTGTGCTCGATGAGCGATTATCTTTGATGGTATACCAGTGAGCCTGCAGCCTGCGGGAACGCGTCAGTTTCGGGTTGCGCTATACTTTCCCTGGTATTTTTCAACCAATCGGAAGGTCGTTTCAATGAATACTGCCGCCATCGTGCTCGCCGCAGGTGCGGGAACTCGTATGAAGTCGAAAAAACCCAAGGTCGCGCACGAGATTCTCGGCAAGCCGCTCGTTCGCTGGGTCGTTGACGCCGCGCGCGAAGCCGGCGCCGACCGCATCGTGTCGGTGGTGGGGCACGCTCGCGAGATTGTGGAGCCTTTGGTGTCCGACACCGAAGTTGTCGTGCAGAAGGCGCAGCGCGGCACGGCCGACGCGGTGCTCACCTGCAAGGAAGCGCTCGCCGGCTTCGATGGCTCGCTGCTTGTGCTGTCGGGCGACTGTCCGCTTATCACGCCCGATACCATTCGCGAGCTCGCCGACATGCGCGCCCGCTCGAACGCGGCGGTCGTGGTGCTCACCATGGAGCTCGACGACCCGTTCGGTTACGGGCGCATCATCCGCGACGGCGAGGGACGCGTCGAGCGCATCGTCGAGCAGAAGGACGCGAACGCCGCCGAGGCCGCCGTCACCGAATGCAATTCCGGCTTCTACTGCTTCGACGCGCAGGCGCTTTTCGAAGCGCTCGAGCAGGTGGGCAGCGACAACGCGCAGGGCGAGTTCTACCTGACCGACGTGCTCGAGATCTGCCGTGGCGCCGGGCGCGACGTGCTTGCGCTTCCCGCAAGCGACGTCTCCGAGTGCCTCGGCGTGAACTCGCGCGTCCAGCTGGCCGCGGCGACGTGCGCCCTGCAGTCGCGCATCAACAAGGAGCACATGGCGGCGGGCGTCACCATGTGGGACCCGGCCTCGGTGTGGATCGGCCCCGACGTGGAGATCGCGCCCGATGTTGAGCTTCTCCCGCAGACCTTTCTCTTGGGGAAAACTCAGGTAGGGGAGGATTCCGTCATCGGTCCGAACACGCGCCTGACCGACACTGTCGTCGGCTCGGGCTGCACGATCGACGAGACGGTCGCGATCGAGGCGCGCATCGACGATGAGGCCACGTGCGGTCCGCGTGCGTACCTGCGCCCTGGCGCGCACCTGTGCGAGGGTGCGAAGGCCGGCACTCATGTGGAAATCAAGAAGTCCACGATCGGCCGCGGTAGCAAGGTTCCTCACCTGAGCTACATCGGCGACGCGACGCTCGGCGAGGGCGTGAACGTCGGCGCCGGCTCGATCACCTGCAACTACGATGGCGCCAAGAAGTGGCCGACCACCATCGGCGACGGTGCCTTCATCGGCAGCGATACCATGATGGTGGCTCCCGTGAACGTGGGCGCGCATACGCTTGTGGCCGCGGGCTCCGTCATCACGAAGGACGTGCCCGACGGCGCGCTCGCTATCGCCCGCGGGCGTCAGGAAAACCACGAAGGCTGGGTTGAAAAGCACCATCCGTCGAACTAGACTGCGCAGTGCTTGATGGGCGGCGCCCGAACGGGGAGGGGCGCCGCACCCACCGTCGCGCTTGCCGGGTGCAATCGTGCGGGAGCCAGCGGCCAGCGCGATACGGCCCGCGAGATGCAGCCCGTGGGCGCGACCGGCGGCCAGCGAGGTCCGCGCGATGCAAACGCCCGGTCAGCGCGGCGGGGGGATTTTCGATAAGAAGGGGAGTTCGATGAAGCGAGATTATCCGCATCTGTGTGCGCCGCTTACGGTGGGCCGCCTGACGCTTCGAAACCGCATGCTATCTGCGCCGATGGGCGCGACCGACATTACGGCGGAGGGCACGCCAGGGCCGCGTACCCAGGGATTCTACGAGCTGCGCGCAAAGGGCGGTGCGGCCGTCGTCACTGTGAGCGAGTTGGTGGTCCATCCCGAAACCGACGGCTCGCAAATGTTGCGGTTGTCGCTGAAGACGCCCGGTCAGCTCGGCGCCTTCACCTACCTTGCCGACGCGATCAAACGCCACGGCGCGGTCGCATCCATCGAGCTTTCGCATTCGGGGCAGTATGCCGGCACCTATATGGTCGACAAGGAGAAGAAGGGCGACCTGTGCCAGTGGGGGCCCTCCGATGGCGTGCGCCCCGACGGCATGCCTGTGCGCGCGCTTTCGCATGAGCAGATTGCGAGCATCGTTGCAGCATATGGTGAGGCGGCTGCGCTCGCGAAGCGCGCCGGCTTCCAAATGGTCATGGTGCATGCGGGGCACGGTTGGCTGATCAACCAGTTCCTCTCCCCCTACTTCAATAAGCGCGAGGACGAATACGGCGGGCCGCTTGAGAACCGCATCCGCTTCGCGCGCGAGGTGCTCGCTTCGGTGCGCAGCGCCGTTGGCCCTGGATTCCCCATCGAGCTGCGCATAAGCGGAGCCGAGCTTTTCGAGGGCGGCTACGATGTGGCAGAGGGCGCCCGCATCGCCCATGCGCTCGAGGATCTGGTCGACCTTATGCACGTGTCGGCAGGGTCCTATCAATTCGGCTTCTCGGTCACGCATCCGTCGATGTTCCGTGACCACGGTTGCAACGTGCATCTCGCGGCGGAGATCAAGAAGCACGTGAGCATCCCCGTCGTGGCGATCGGCGGGCTTTCCGACCCCGCGCAGATGGAGGAAATCATCGCGAGCGGTCAGGCCGACGCTGTCGCCATGGCGCGCGGCCTTCTGGCCGACCCCGAACTACCCTCTAAGGTGATGGCAAATCGTGGCGATGACGTGGTGAAATGTCTTCGCTGCTACGTGTGCATGGCCGAGCGTGCCGTGACGCAGACGCGCCGCTGCGCGGTAAACCCGCTCATCGGGCGCGAGTTCGAGGGGATGGACATCGCGCGCTCGCCCCGTTCGCGCAAGGTGCTCGTCGTGGGCGGCGGCATCGCTGGCATGGTCGCCGCGGCAACGGCGGCTCGCCGCGGGCACGACGTCGTCCTGTGCGAGCTCGAGGGCGAGCTCGGTGGCATCCTGCGCACCGAGGCGGCGCTGCCTTTCAAGCGCGACATGTATGAGCTGGGGCGCACCTACGCGCATCTGCTCGATCGCCTTGGGGTGGACGTCCGCCTGAACACCGAGGTCGACGCGGCGTTCGCGGAGAGGATTGCGGCCGATGCGGTGATTGTCGCCGTAGGGTCGGCTCCGATTCCGATGCCGCTTCCCGTCGAAGAGGGCGCGCGCGTGCTCTCGATCGACGACCTGTACCTGGGAGGTGAGCAACCGGGGGATGAGGTTGTCGTTCTTGGCGGTGGGCTGACGGGCTGCGAATGTGCGATCAACCAGGTGCGACTCGGTAGGCGTGCGCACATCGTCGAGATGCGCGACGGGCTTGCCATCGACGCCAACATCCGGCATAGGCCCATCTTGCTTGCGGAAGTCGAGCGCGCGGGCATTGACGTCAACCTGAACGCCCGCGGTGTGCGCGTGGAGCGCGGCGGACTCGTCGTTGCGGACGGGGAGGGGAAGGAGCACCTTGTTTCTGGCGACACGGTGATTTGCGCCATCGGCCAGCGCTCGCGCAGCGATGTCGCGGATGCCCTGCGGGATGCGGCGCCGTTCGTGCGCGTCGTCGGCGATGCAGTGCGGCCCTCTAATATCACGACGGCGGTGTACGAGGCCTACCATGCGGCACTCGACATCTAAGGTGACGTTGGCCGCGTGACGCTGGCAATCTAAGGCGGCGTCTGCCACGCGGCGCTAGCCAGCTGAGGTGGCGCCTACCACGCGGCGCTCGACATCTAGCTAAAACGCCAGAGCTGGCCAATTTCGCCAGCTGCTGGTCAATCTCGCAACCTTCTCAAACGCGCGGCGGCGCGCAAGGCCGCCGCGCAGGGACGCCGTCCCGCACCATCCGCCCCGTCCCCCCGATGCGCGGGACGTCGCCCCGCCCCTACAGGGGTTCGGGACTGCTCCGCACCCGCTGCTGCCCAGAGACGCCCCGCCCCTTCCACTTAGCCCCTCGCTGCCCCGCCCCTTCCGCTTCGCACCGTCCGTTCCGCCCCCGCCGCCGCGCCCTCGCCCTCTCCGATGCGCTGCCAATGAAAAAAAATGCTCGATGTGCGTAGGTTTTGGCGCAGGGCCTTTCGAAGCAGGCGCTTCGGAATCAGAAAAGCCCAGGTCACGCATATGGCAACTAATCGGCATCCGAGCTCGCTTCGCGAATACCTACGCACATCGAGCAATTTTCTGAATTCCTCGGTGCGTAAAGGCTGAAATGGGGTATGCGCCTCATGTCGATTGGGCTCGCAACTGAAGGTTGCTAGGAATTCGCGCTTGGTTCGGATAGAGTTTTGCCAACAGAATCGAGAGAGGAGCTTTCGATGGATTTCTCAACAAAACTGATTGAGCTGCGCAAACGCAAGGGCCTGACGCAGGAAGGGCTTGCGGCGAAGTTGTACGTGACGCGGCAGGCGGTGTCGCGCTGGGAACGCGGCGAGGTTGTGCCGGGCATCGACATGATGAAGCTCATCGCGAACGTGCTCGACGAGCCCATTATGCATCTGCTCGATTTGCCCGAGCGCTATTGCGAGAGCTGCGGCATGATTTTGACGCCGGCCGATTACGGCTCCGACGCTGACGGCTCCAAAGATGAGCATTACTGTAAATGGTGCTATGAACAGGGAAAATATACCTACGAAACCACAATGGACGCCATGATCGAGGATTGCGCGCCTCGCTTGGCCGAAAACACGGGCATGTCTCGCGACGAAGCGGTGTCGCTTATGGGCGCGGTGCTGCCGCATTTGAAGCGCTGGAGTGCTGTGCATGCCAACGAGATGAGCTACGGGAAAGAGGCGCGCGAGCGCTACGGTGACGCTGCGGTAGATGCCGCGAACGAAAGGCTGCTCGGCATGAGCGAAGCTGAATGGAGCGCGAAAGAAACGCTTGAACAGGCGATTATCGAGCAATTGAAAGCGGCAGTGGCCGCAGGAAATGCGATGGGTCCCGAGGCGGCGAAGCTTGCTCAGATGCATGCCCGATGGATTCGCACACAATGGGGCGAAGGGGCGTATTCGCCGGATGCGCATGTTGCGCTCGCGCAAAGCTACCTCGAAGACGAGCGGTTCGTCAATTACTACGACGCGCGAGCGGGCGAGGGCGCGACGGCGTTTTTGGTTGCGGCGATCGAGGCCGCAATGGGGGAAGGGACAATCGATTAAGGCTGCTGTCTCTGTTTTGGCATGCGGCGGTGGCGGCAGGGCCGAAGTGCGCTAACAGGGCAGAAACACGTTGAATAGGGGGCAATGATGGGCTCGCGAATATGGCTTGAAGCCCATTTGCCCATGTCGGTGGGCGTGCTCGGCCTGAGAGCCGCCGCGCCGCGCCCGCTGTTTGCGATCTGTGCGGCTCCTCTGCGCGTCTACGGGATTTCGCGCCCCTCTGCGAAGATACCGCGAACTTCTCGCGCAGCGGCGCGGGGCTTGGATACAATGGTTGGTACGGGTCTTGCCCTCTGGGCAGGAAGAAGATGAGTCGACTGGCACAAGAAGGAGCGCCGCATGGAATTCGAGAAGATGAAGAGAATCGCTGTATTTTCGGGATCTTCCAACCCGAGGCTGTCTGACGAAATCGCTCACGAGCTGGGCATTTCCTTGGGCAATGTGAAGCTTGAGAAGTTCGCGAACGGCGAGATCTACGCGCGCTATCTTGAAAGCGTGCGCGGCGCGGACGTGTTCATCGTGCAGTCCGTGTGCTCGAGCCCCAACGGCCTCGACGTCAATGACAACCTGATGGAGCTGCTCATCATGATCGACGCCGCCAAGCGCGCGAGCGCCCACAGCGTGAGCGCCGTCATCACGCATTACGGCTACGCCCGCCAGGATCGCAAGGCCGCTCCGCGCGAGCCGATCACGGCGAAGCTCGTTGCCGACCTGCTCACCACCGCCGGTGCTGACAACATTATCGCGATCGACCTGCACCAGGACGCTATCCAGGGCTTCTTCGACAAGCCGGTGAACCACATGACCGCGATGCCCATCTTCGTGGACTACTACAAGGCCATGGGCTTTGACCCCGAGGAGCTTTGCGTGGTGTCCCCCGACGTGGGCCGCGCGAAGGCAGCGAAGAAGTTTTCCACGTTGCTCGACTGCGACATCGCGATCATGCACAAGGATCGCCCCAAGCACAACCAGGCCGAGATCACGGCGCTTATCGGCAACGTTGAGGGCAAAGTCTGCATCCTGAACGACGACATGATCGACACCGCTGGCTCCCTCGTTGCCGCGGCGACCACGCTGAAGGCGAAGGGTGCGAAGAAGGTATTTGCCTGCGCAACGCACGGCCTGTTCAGCGGCCCGGCGTACGATCGCATCGAGAACAGCTGCATCGAGGAAGTCGTCGTGACTGACGCTGTTCCCGTGCCGCTTGAGCGCCAGACAGGCAAGATCAAGGTCCTCACGCTTGCCCCGCTGTTCGCTCAGACCATCAAAAACGTTTACAGCAACGGCTCGGTCGCTTCGCTGTTCGAATAGGGTACGAAATATATGTTTCTTATTGTTGGCCTGGGGAACCCCGGGGAGGAATACGAGCATACGCGCCATAACGCCGGGTTCGACACGGTCGATAAGATCGCAGCGGAAATCGGCGTGCGCTACTGGAAGAACGAGTGCGGCGCGCTGACTGGCAAAGGGGCTTACCACGACATCGATGTGGTGCTCGCCAAGCCGCAAAGCTACATGAACACATCGGGCGGTCCGGTGAAGCAGCTAATGAACGCCTACGGCGTGTCGCCTGACCGCCTCGTCGTCATCCACGACGAGCTCGACATCGATCCGGGCACGATTCGCGTGAAGTTCGGCGGCGGTCATGCGGGCCACAACGGCCTGCGCTCGATCTGCGACAAGCTTGGCACGCGCGACTGGTTTCGCGTGCGCTGCGGAATCGGGCGCCCGCCGGGACGCATGCCGGTTGCCGACTACGTGTTGTCCCTTCCCAAGAAAGACGCGGCGGACGACTTCGCGCAGGCGACCGACTTGGGATGCGAGGCGGCGCTGTTCCTCATCGAACATGGGTTGGAGAAGACGCAGCAGAAATTCAACTAGCGCGTTGCGATGGCGCTGGCCCGATAAGGTTGCCAGATATCGCTGAGCGTCTATCAGGTGCTCAAGGGGCAGAATTCCGCTAGCGCCCAAACGTTATCTCGATTGGCCCGATTTCCAATCTTGGGAGTCGGGCCTTTTCTCGTCCCTCCTCCTGCTGACACGGAGACGTGTTCTTTGTCCCCCTTCTGATTGAAGGGTATAATGGGCGCTGCTTGCGCGTCGGGCGGGGCTCCGACGCGAAACGTTCCTACTTGAGCGGTAAGATAGGTGCGTAGCGCCCCGGAGCACAGGAAGTGGGGCATCATGTCGTTGTCCGAAAAAGGGCGCACTTACGCGCTCTTTGCGATTGTCGTTTTGGCGTGCGCGTTTGGGTCGCTCACGCAAACGGTGATGAATTCCATGCTCGGCGGCGTGGAGGCTGACTTCGGCGTGAACGCGAGCGTTGGGCAGTGGCTCACGACAATCTACATGCTCGTGCTCGGCATCACCGTTCCTGCCGTGACGTTTTTGTCGCAGCGCCTTTCCCTTCGCAACATCGTTTTCCTCGCATTGGGATTGTTCCTGGTCGGAGGCATCGTTGATGTGCTCGCCCCGACGTTTGGGATGCTCGTTTTCGGGCGCGTGCTTCAGGCCGTCGGTGCGGGCATCACGCTTCCCGTCCTGCAATCGATCGCGATGACGCGCTTCCCCAAAGGGCAAAACGGTACGGCGATGGGCATCGCGGGCATCGCTATGGGGTTCGCCCCGAACATCGGCCCGCTTATCGGGGGCGCGCTCGTCGACTCGTGGGGATGGCGCAGCTTCTTCTGGCTGTTTATCGCCATTGTCGTCCTTTTGATTCTTGCGGCGTTCCTCCTGATCGCGCGTGAAGACGCCCCGATGCGCGACGCGCGCTTCGAAGGCGTGTCCTTCCTGTATTCCGCGCTTGGCTTCGGCGGGCTTCTGCTTGCCTTCTCCAACGCGGCAAGCCTGGGCGTGCAAAGTCCGCTCGTGTGGGTGCCTGCGGTCGTGGGCATTGCGTGCCTCGTGTTTTTCGTGGCGCGCCAAAAACGGATCGAGCACCCGCTCATCAGCATGCGCATCTTCGAGTCGTCCCACTTCCGCATTAGCTTTATCGCGCAGAATTGCCTGTTCGCGTCGTTCATGGGAATCACGCTGATCGTACCGTTGTACGTGCAGGGGCTCTGCGGGGGCAGCGCCGTCGAAGCTGGGATTGTGTTCATCCCCGCGACTATCCTGGCCGTGGTGGTGAATCCCCTTGCGGGCATTCTCTCCGACAGGGTGGGCGCGCGTCCGGTGGTGATTGTCGCGGCGGCGCTCCTCACGGTGGGCGCCGTGTCCATGGCGTTCATGGATGAGAACACGCCGCTTTGGATGACGACGCTCATGCAGACGGTTCGCGGCATGGGGGTGAGTGCGCTGATCGGGCCTTTGAACTCGTGGGGAATGAGCGGGCTTCCGCGCGAGATCATGATGGACGCGAGCGCGTTCTTCGCGGCGGTTCGCCAGGCGTGCGCGTCGCTCGGTACGGCGATTATGGTGCTTGTGATCACGTCGCTTTCTGCGACTGCGCAGTCAGGTGCGATGGGCATGTCGTTCGCCTATCAGGCGGCGTTCGGCATCTCGGCTGTGCTCGCCGCCTGCGTGCTGGTCGTGGTGATCGCGAAGGTACGCTAGGCCAGCGGTGCGCGCTGGCTTCGGCGGCTGGTCGCGGCCTCGTTCCCCTCGCTAGGCGATCGCGGGCCCGACGCCCGTCCTGCGTTGCCCTCCTCGTTTTTCGCCTTGCTCCGCTGGCGGCCGCATTCCCGCCCCGTGTGCCCGCCGTCCTGCGGCTTTGGACTTGCAGGGGAGGGACCTTCGCAAATTTGGGCCTTCGGGTGCTTTATGCCGCAGCTCTTTTCGCAGATGCTGTACGAGGAGGAATGGCCACTGCGGAAAGGAACCTCATGAAAGACACTCGACGACATATCGGTTGGCATGGATCGAAGGCCCTGACGGCTCTGCTCGTTGCGTGTTGCGCGGCGGTGCTCGCCTTTTCCCTTGCAGGCTGCGGCGGAAATGACGGAGGCGGCGCGGTGGCGAAGAAGGAACCCGCTGCGAACGAGCATCCTC